>Ga0307478_10002086_pt1 | contig 16312 bp, 14 predicted proteins | sample atmos_gasesECM4C_2_FD_203713 | JGI IMG/M metagenome (GOLD analysis project Ga0307478, IMG submission 203713) | Hardwood forest soil microbial communities from Morgan-Monroe State Forest, Indiana, United States - atmos_gasesECM4C_05 | ecosystem: Environmental > Terrestrial > Soil > Temperate...
GCATGTCAAAATCCACGAGGTTCGCGAAGATCAGGCCCTTCGCGCGTTTGGCGAGCGCTTCGGTCAGCTTGTTCATTCCATCCGCGTTGTTTTTCGTGGCGACGTAATCACCCACGCCGCGGCCGTTGTAGATATCGTGAATTTTGCCCACGCCAAAAACCGGCACGTTAAGGTCCGATAAGACATCCAGCAGCATCGGGCGCGGCGGCTCCACAGCGTAATCGTGGCGCCGCTCGGTGCGCTTGAAATTTCCGGGCGTGCCGGTGAACGGACGCGCGATCACCCGACCCACGCGGTTGGGACCGTCCAACAACTTCCGCGCGATTTCGCACATCCTGTAAAGCTCAGGCACGGGAATTACGTCTTCGTGCGCCGCGATTTGGAAAACGCTGTCGCCGGAGGTGTAGACGATCGGAAACCCGGTGCGCACGTGTTCCGCGCCCAATTCTTTCAAGATTTCAGTGCCGGAGGCGGGCTTGTTGCCAAGAGTGCGTCGGCCGATCTGGCGTTCAAACTCCGCGATCAGCGCTGGCGGGAATCCGTGCGGATACACCGGAAAAGCTTGATCAAGCCAGATCCCAGCCATTTCCCAGTGGCCGGTCGTGGTGTCTTTTCCTGGAGAGCGCGTCGCTCCCTTGCCGAAATTTCCGGCAGGCTTGGCCGGCGCAATCAGATGCTCGAGAGGTGTGATGTTGCCGATTCCGAGGCGGACAAGATTCGGTAGGCGCAACGGCCGCGAGCGTGCGATGTGTCCGAGCGTGTCACGACCAAAATCTCCGTAGTCGGCGGCGTCCGGAAGCTCGCCGATGCCGACGCTATCGAGCACGATCCAGATGACGCGCTCAAATCGCGCAATGCCCTGCCCCACGAATCCCTCCCTGATCTGTTACCGCCGCTGCGGAATGGGGATTGTACTCCAGATGCGCGGCGCGGCGATTACGAGCACGTTTTTCGGTTGGCAACTTCAAGGGAGGCGCAGCAACTCACTTTTTCTCTTTGACGGCTTGATCATACGCAGCTTTGGCGATGCGAGCGATGACCGCGTCGCGAGTGGCTTCATCAGCCGTGGAATCCGTGACGAAAATTGCGATGGCCAGACGGCGCCCATCGGGGAGCGTGATCAGGCCGATGTCATTGGTAGCGAATGTGACGCCGTTTTTCGTCCCCGAGCTGCCGGTCTTGTGCATCACGATCGTTCCAGCGGGCAGATCGCCCTTAATCCGATGCGCTCCCGTAGATGCGTCCTGCATCCATTGCAAGAGCAATCGCGTGTGCTCCGGCGCAAGCGGCGAGTCGTCGCTGATACGCCGCAAGAATTGCACTGCTGCAGCGGGCTCGAACCAATTGCGATATTGAGCCGTCACATCGCGAGCGAGCCCGTCTTCGCCATCCTCCAAATGAAACCCTGTAACGCCAATTGACTTGATGTAATTGTCCACGACAGCGGGACCGCCCACGATGCGCAGAGCGACGTCCGCGGCGGCATTGTCGCTGAGCGAAACCGCCGCACTGAGAAGCTCACGCAGGGGGACGTCCACGTTGGCTTCGGGATACTTGTCCTGCAGCGGACTGTAGGTGTGCGGGATGCGATCGGCGGGAAGAAAACGGATCGGTTGGTCGAGCGAAAATTCCCCTTCTTCGACGAGATGAAGGGTAGTGAAAGCGACTGGTAACTTGAAGACCGATTGCATCGGCGGATGCGCGTGAGGGTTCAGGTCGCAGTTCAATGTCGTGCCTGGCAGGGCACACGCGACTGAAACCTTGCTGTGTGCGGCGGCGGCGATGCCTTGAATCTGCCGCTGCAGGACCGTCTGGGCAAAGGCCGGACTTGCCAGCAGCCAAATTGCGAGTACGAAACGCACGAACGCACTATAGCAGACGCCGCGAACGGAAAAGAGATGCTGGCAGACGCGCCCCGGTGGCTTCGAGTAGCGATTTGCCGCCGCTTGCGGTCGGGGGTATAATTTTTGGTTTACACACATGGCGACGGAACCCATAGAGAAGGTCCCTCCTGACTCTGGCGAACCTGCCCGGCTGGCGGCGCGCCCGGCCAAGCCTGTGCCGGCGGATATCGAGGAGATTCGCGTCCGCGGTGCACGCGTCCACAATCTGAAGAATATTGACTTCGTGATCCCGCACAACGCGATCACGGTGGTCAGCGGCGTCTCGGGGTCGGGCAAGTCCAGCCTCGCTTTCGACACGCTCTATGCCGAAGGGCAACGCCGCTACATCGAATCGCTCTCGGCTTATGCGCGGCAGTTCCTGGAGCGCATCGAAAAGCCCGACGTGGACGAAATCACGGGCATCGCACCGGCGATTTCGATACGACAGAAGAACTCCACCCGCAATCCCCGTTCAACTGTGGCGACGGCCACCGAAATTTACGATTATTTGCGGCTGCTTTACGCGCGCATCGGCCGCACCTTCTGCCTGCGCTGCGGTGAGGAAGTCCGCAAAGACACCCTGGACGAAATCGCGTCGCGGGTTCTGGCGCTGCCTGCTGGGCGACGCTTTTACGTGTTGTATGAATTGAAATTGACGTCGGACGCAGCCACCAACGCGCCGCAAGCACCGCGCGCGCGCAAACCCGCTAAGCCCGGACCGGATGCGGTGCGCGAGGCCCTCATTAGCCTGCGCAAACGCGGATTCAATCGCATCTATCAGGCGGGGCGGGTATTCGAATTTTCCACCCCGGAAGAATTGCTGGATGTGGATTTCACCAAGCCGGTTTACGTGCTGGTGGATCGTCTGGCGCTGTCACCCGAGGTGCGCTCTCGGCTGATGGATTCGATCGAGATCTGCTATCGCGAAGGCCGCGGCGAGGCCATTCTGGAATTCGTGCCGGATACGCCGGAAGCGGCGCCCGAGCGGATGGTTTTCAACGAGCGCTTCGAATGCAAAAAATGCGGCGCGACTTATCAAGAGCCGGAGCCACGACTTTTTTCGTTCAACAATCCCTATGGCGCGTGCCCGCGGTGCCAGGGATTCGGCAACACGGTTGATTTTGATCTCGACCGCGTGGTTCCGGACAAAAGCAAGACGCTCGCCGACGGCGCCATCGAGCCGTGGACCAAGCCGCGTTACCGGCAGCTGGCGATGGACATGCGCCGCTACGCGCGCACCAAGGGAATTCCGGTGGATGTTCCGTTCCGCGAGCTGACATCCGCGCAACGCGCCGCGATTCTGGACGGCGACAACAAAGAAGATTATCCCGGCGTAAAAGGATTTTTCGGCTGGCTTGAACGTAAGAAATACAAATTGCACGTGCGCGTTTTTTTGAGCCGCTACCGCGGCTACGCCACTTGCCCGGATTGCAGCGGGACGCGGCTGCGCGCCGAGGCTCGCGCGGTGAAAATCGCGGGACGTTCGATCACCGAAGTCTGCCAGATGACGGTGAAGGAAGCGCGGCCATTTTTCAGCGCGCTGCAATTGACGGAGTCTGAAGCCACGATCGTCGAAAAAGTGCTGGAAGAAATTCAGCGGCGCCTGCGCTTTCTGGATGACGTGGGCCTCGACTATCTGACGCTTGATCGGCTGACTTCCACGCTATCCGGCGGCGAAGCGCAGCGGATTCAATTGGCCACTTCGCTCGGCTCGCACCTCGTGGGCGCGCTCTACGTGCTGGACGAACCATCCATCGGGCTGCATCCGCGCGATACACACCGCCTGATTGAAATCCTGAAGGGGCTGCGCGACCTGGGCAATACGCTCCTGGTGGTCGAGCACGATCCGGACACGATCATGGCGGCCGACTACGCGCTGGATTTGGGTCCCGGCGCGGGCGAACACGGTGGCAAGCTGATCTTCGCGGGTACGCGCGACGCGATGCTGAAGGATCAGCACTCGTTGACCGGGCGATACCTGCGCGGGGAATTGCGTATTGCGATTCCGGCGCGCCGGCGCAAACCGCAAGGAAAATTCCTGAAGATTTTCGGCGCGCACAGCCACAATCTGCGGGGCGTGGATGTGATGATCCCACTCGGATTACTCGTCGCGGTGACCGGCGTTTCGGGGTCGGGCAAATCCACGCTGGTCTACGACGTTTTGTACAAAGCGCTGCAGGCGCGGCGCACCGGCGGCAATTGGCGCGAATGTTGCGACCGGATCGAGGGCGACGCGGCGCTAGCCGCGGTGGAAATGGTGGATCAATCGCCGATCGGGCGCACGCCGCGCTCGAACCCCGCAACGTATTTGAAGGCGTTCGATCCGATTCGCGAAGTATTTGCGTCAACGCCCGAAGCGAAAAAACGCGGATTCACCGCGGGACATTTTTCGTTCAACATTCCGGGTGGACGATGCGAAGCTTGCCAGGGCGACGGAACCGTCACCGTGGAGATGCGTTTTCTTGCGGACGTCGAGCTGGTGTGCGAAGAATGCCGCGGCACGCGCTATAAAAGCAGCGTTCTGGACGTGACCTACAAGGAAAAGAACATTCACAACGTGCTGCAGATGACGGTGCGCGAAGCCCTGGCATTTTTCGCAGCGCATCCCAAGGTTACTTCGAAGCTGCACGTGCTGGAGGAAGTGGGCCTCGGTTATTTGCGCCTCGGACAATCCGGCACCACGCTCTCTGGCGGCGAAGCGCAACGTTTGAAACTGGCGGCGCATCTTACCCGGCAGGATAACAACGGCATTCTCTATATCTTCGACGAGCCCACCACCGGCCTGCATTTCGATGATATACAGAAGCTGCTGACGGCATTCCGCAAACTGATCGAGGGCGGCGCTTCCGTGCTGATCATCGAACACAATCTGGACGTAATCAAATCGGCGGATTGGATGATTGACCTGGGTCCGGAGGGCGGCGAAGCGGGCGGACGCGTGGTGGCCGCAGGAACTCCCGAGCAGGTGGCGCGCAATCAGCAATCGCATACCGGAAAATTTTTGGCCAAGGTTCTGAATTCGTACAACGGGACAAATCACGGCAATCATTCGGCCGAGGCCAAGACCGCTGCACCTTCGCCGAACCTTCCGACGGAATGAAACGAATTTCCAGGACGCTGGCGTTTTGCTTTTTGAGCGCTGTCTTCGGCACTAGCCATTTCGCGGCCGCACAAGCCACCGGGCCTTCCAAAAGAATAATCAAGCCGGATCCCGCCGCGGTGGAACTAAATCAACTGCTCGCCGCCGCGCAGGACGCCGTGAACCAGCAGGACTACGCTTCCGCCGCACAAAAATATCAAGCGTACCTCGCCAAGAAACCGGACGACGCCGTAGTGCATTACGATCTCGGCTACGCGTACACGGCGTTGCAGCGGCCCGCAGACGCGAAAGCGGAGTATGAAAAAGCAATTTCGCTGGATCCTAAAATGGGGTCCGCGTACCAGAACCTTGGATTGACTTTGATCCCCACGGACCCTGCGGCCGCCATCGCACCCTTGCAACGTGCCGCTGAGCTGCTGCCCGAAGATGCACGAACGAAATGGCTGCTGGGTGTCGCGCTGGAAGCAGCCAAAAAAGACGACCTCGCCATCGAACAATATAAGGCTGCCGCCAAGCTGGATACCAAGAGCGTGGACATTCGAAATTCGTTGGGGTTCGCGCTGCTGAGATCCGGAAAAGCGGCGGATGCCGAGGCGGCGTTTCGCGAGGCGATTGCGTTGCAACCAAACGGCCAGGCAGCGAACGACGCCCACAAGGGATTGCTGCAGGTATTGCTCGCCGAGAAAAAAATGGATGCTGCAGCGACGGAACTGGGCACGCAATTGGAAGCGCATCCGAACGACGCGGGAATGAGGCTAGAGCGCGCTTCTCTGCTGGCGGACGCGGGCAAAGACGACGATGCACTGGCCGAACTCGATCGCGCCGCCGCCGGCTCGGAATCGCTGCGCGCGTTGCGGCTCCGCGCACTGATTTATTTTCGCAAGAAGGACTACGACCATGCGGTACCGGCATTGACCAAAGCCATTGCACTTGCGCCGAGTGATCCGGACCTTCCCGCGCAACTCGGGCACGTGTATCTGGAGAAAAAGGACTATCCCAACGCAGTGAACGAGCTGGTCATCGCCATCAAAATGAATCCGGGATCGAATGACGTGCTGGGCGATTTGGTGTCCGCGGAATATCTCAGCAAGAACTATGTCGCCACTTTGCATGGCCTGGATATTCTTGCGCAACGCGAAACACTTCCGCTGGGAAGCTGGTTCATTCGCGCCACTTGTTACGATAAACTGGGACAGCCAGCCCCGGCGCTCGAGGCGTATCAGAAATTTCTACAGCTGAATAAAGATGAGAATAGCGACATGTACTTCGAGGCGACTGCGCGCGCGCGAACACTGACTCGCGAGCTCCAGAACAAGAAGAGGTAGTACATTGTTCGCAAAATGCGGATTTGGCTGGGCGATCGTAACGACCGTCCTGGTGGCGACTTCGGTCGTGGCGCAAGACCGCGTGCCGGAGTTGCGGGCGCGTTTCCAGAGCGAGACGAACCCGGTTCATAAGGCAAAATTGGTTCCGCGGCTGGCGGACGCGGAGTTCAGCGAGGTTCAGAATCAGGTCGCCGCAGGAAATCTTGGCGACGCGGCCGCAGTCGTTGAGAAGGTTCGCGACGAAGCCCACACCGCGCAAGACGCGCTAGATGCAAACAAGCGCGACGTCGAGAAACATCCCGACGGTTACCGGCAATTGCAGATTTCTGTGCGAGACTCAGTACGCCGGCTGAACGATATATTGACGGGCCTGGCGGGCGACGATCAAAAACCCTTTCAGGAAGCGCGCGACGACTTGGAGAAACTCGATCGGCAGCTCATGCACCAACTTTTTCCGCATGGTCCGAATAGCGCGCCGGCGCCTGAGAAGTCGAAGGCTCAGGAGTAGCTTATGAGTTTACGCAATGTGATGTTCGCGTTGCTTTCGATGCTGCTGATGACGTCGCTGGCCTCCGCGAGTCCCAGATCAACTCAAGATCCACAGAAAGATTACTTGACCGAAACAGAGGCCGACAAAATTCGCGATGCGGTCACACCTCCCGAACGCATCAAGCTCTATATTTCGTTTGCGGACGACCGGCTGAAGAAATTCCAATATGAATTGACGCGCAAGACTCCCGAAGGGCGTCGCGGCGAGATTTTGAACGGCCTGCTGAACGATTATGTTGGATGCATGGACGACGCCGCCGATCAGATCGAGGTGGCACGCGACAAGCAGATTGATATTCGCGGGCAATTGAAATTGATCGAATCCAAGGGCAAGGAATTTCTGGAAATTCTCCAAAAGATCGATCAGGGCGGGCCGGAGCTGGCTACGTACAAGGACACCCTGCAAGACGCGATTGAGGGAACCAAGGACGCGGTCTCCGACGCGGACAAGGCTTCGAAGGAATTGACGCCAGTGCCGGTGCGGAGAAAACCTTCATGAAGCGCGGTCGCGTGAGGAATCTAGTGCCGGGCGGCGAGCGCCTTTTTCAGAGAATATACACGCGCCTGGGCTGCGAAGGGCGTCCGCCGCATTTCGTCGTGGAATATCATCCGTACACGGACTTGACGCACACCATTCGACTGCGCGAGGACACCGCCTACGTGCGGCTCTCCGACGCATTGGACGATGCGCCGCATCCCGTGGTGGAAGCCACGGCGGCAATTTTGTTGGGGCGTTTGTACCGCCGGCAGCCTCCCAAGGAATTGCTGCAGGCCTACCGCGAATTTTCTTATGCGGGGTCCACGCGGCGGCGATTACACGCTCTGCGCCAAAGGCGCGCGCGGCGCATGGAACATCGGCCGGCCGGCGCGCATCACAATCTCGACGAATTATTCGACCGGCTAAACGCGCGTTATTTCGGAGGCGAACTCGGGAAGCCGCGACTCAGCTGGAGCAAGCGCGTGTGGAGCAGTTTGCTGGGTTGCTTCGATCCGGCGTTACAGCAGATCGTGATCAATCGTCAACTCGATCGCGACAAAGTGCCGGAATTTGTGGTCGCTTACGTGATGTATCACGAGATGCTGCACGTGAAGCATCCCATGCGCTTTGCGCGCTGCCGGCGCGAATCGCACGGACCGGCATTTCGCAAGGAAGAAAAGAAGTTCGCGGACTACAATCGCGCGATGAAATTCCTGGACCGCATCTCCGTTCGCTAAGCGCAAAGCGCCGCTCGCGGTTACTTTTCACTGGAAAGCTTTTCGATCTTCTTCTGGATTCGCTTGGCGTCGGGCGCGTTCGGCAAAACCTTCAGATATTCCTGGTAATAGTGCACAGCCTCGGTCTTGTCGCCCTTCTTTTCGTAGGCTTCGGCGAGCAACAAACGAGGCTTCGCGAAATTCCCGCGCAGTTTGATAGCGTCTTCGAAGCGGGAAATCGCGGCGTCCATATCGCCTTTGTGCATGTAGAAGGTTCCTACTTCAATATCCTGCTCCGCGTGAAAAGGATCCCAGGCGGGATCATCTTCGGGCGGCAGGATGCCCGCCTTCGCGGTGTGTGCCTTGTCTTTCTTCGCGGAGTCGTTGTCGGGTGGTAGTGCCTTTTTCGACGTGGACTCCTGATCTGACTCGCCTTGGTTCGGACTCGGGGTTGTAGTCGGTGGTTCAGGCTTTGCCGGCTGTTGCTGAGGCTGCTCTTGTTGCTGAGGCTGCTCTTGTTGCTGCGGTTGCGCGGGCGTGCCAGAACCAGGCTGCGGAGATTGAGGCTGCGAAGGCTGGTCCTGCTGCGCGAAGCATACCGGAACCGCTAGCGGCATCGCCAGAGGCAGAATGAGGAGCGCAAATTTTAGAGCCTTCCGGTTCACCCGTCGTCCTCGCTAGCGTTAGATTGCGTTTGCTATTATGAAAGTTGCACGCCTGCTTGCGCAGCTTTGTCAGGCGACGCTGGCGTGCCTGAATATTGTAACTCGCCTACATGGAACTCCGAGAAAAAGTCGCGCAGCTACCCACACAGCCCGGGGTGTACCTGTTCCAGGATGCCGGCGGCACGATTCTCTACGTAGGCAAGGCAAATTCCCTGCGCGGCCGGGTCCGTTCGTATTTTCTCGAATCGCGCTGGCAGGACGCCAAGACCGGCTCGTTGGTGCGCGAGATCGCCGACGTTGACTACATCGTCGTCGACAATCCCAAAGAAGCCCTCGCGCTCGAAAATAATCTCATCAAGCAGCACAAACCGAAATTCAACGTATTGTTGCGCGATGACAAGACCTACCCCTACATTCAATACACGGCATACGAAAAATATCCGCGCGTGTATGTCACGCGGCGGCTAAGGAAAGACGGCTCGATTTATTTTGGACCTTACTTTCCGGCTCGTCTCGCCTACCAGCTGGTGAACCTGGTGCACAAGCATTTCCTGGTTCCATCCTGCACCGTGGATCTGACGCGTTCCCATCCGCGGCCTTGCTTGCAATATTACATTCACCGTTGCCTGGGTCCGTGCGTCACAGGGCTCGTCACCGACGAACGCTATGCGGAAGCAGCGCGCGATGTGCGCCTATTTCTCGAAGGACGACGCAACGATCTGGCACACAGCCTTGAAGAGCGCATGAAGCAAGCTTCGGAATGCGAGCGTTACGAGGAAGCGGCGGGGTATCGCGACCTGCTACGCACTCTGGCAGAGATGGAAGAGCGGCAGAAAATTGCCGCAGCTTCGGGAGATGATACCGACGTGCTGGCGTGGTACGCCGAGCCACCGCAAGTGGCCGTGAATTTATTCCATTTGCGCGGTGGACGCGTGGTTGATCGCCGCGATTTCTATTGGGAGGACATGGACGAATTCAACCCCGAGGAATTTTTGCCGTCGCTGATCAAGCAGTTGTATCTCGATGCGGCATATTTGCCGCGTTATATCCACACGCCGATGGGTTTCGAGGATTGCTCGCTGATTGAGGAAGTTTTGAGCGAGAAGGCTGGACGTCGCGTGGAAATTCTGAATCCGCAGCGCGGCCAGAAACACGCATTCCTTGAATTGGTCGAAAAGAACGCCAAACACTCGTTCATTCAGCGTTTTCGCGTTTTGAAACCCAGCTCCGCCGCGATTGTTGATGCTTTGGAAGCCGCGCTTGGCCTGCCGGAACCACCCAAGCGCATCGAGTGTTTCGATATTTCGCATATTCAAGGTTCGGACACGGTGGCTTCGATGGTGGTGTGGGAAGCGGGCCGCATGAAAAAATCGGACTACCGAAAATTCATCATTCGCGGCGAGGCCATGCCGGAAGGCGGCGAAAAGGCCGCAGGAATTCTGCGTGACGATTTTGCGAGCATGCAAGAAGCTGTGGAGCGGCGTTACCATCGCCTGCAACAGGATAACAAGACGATGCCAAGCCTGATTTTAATTGACGGTGGCATCGGGCAATTGCACGCCGCAGCGAAAGCGCTGGAAAAGCTCGCGATCATTAACCAGCCGATGGCCAGCATCGCGAAGAAAGAAGAAATTCTTTACATTTTGGGTCGCGAAGACGAGCCGGTGGTGCTGGATCATCACTCGCCCGTGTTGCATTTAATCCAGCAGATTCGCGACGAAACGCATCGCTTCGCCGTGACGTTTCACCGCCAGCGAAGATCCAAGCGACGGCTGCGCACTTCGCTGACCGAGATTCCGGGCGTGGGACCGCGCACGGCGCAAAAACTGCTGCGCCGCTTCGGCAGCGTCACGCAATTGCAAAACCTTAGTGTGGACGATCTCGCCGCGGAAGTACCGCGCGCGCAAGCCCAGCGCGTGTTCGAGGCGCTGCATAGCGGCAGCGGCGCGAATACGCAGCAAGTGTCGGGCACCTAAGTATTTATCTGTAGTGTCGTCTACAGCGTAAAACGCCCAAGAAAAAAGGCGAGTTCTTCCGCTTTGCTTGCCTCGCTCGGGAAGCGTATGCTAGTGTCAACTTCGGAGGTGCCTAATGGCTGAAAATAATGCGGGTTCGAAGGTCAGCTTTTTTCTCGTTGGTTTGGGTATTGGAGCGCTCGTTGGGATCCTTTTCGCGCCGAAGTCTGGCGACGAGACGCGCGACTATTTGTCTGGCAAGGCGGACGAAGGGCGTGATTATGCGCAAAAGAAGGCTCGCGAACTCCGCGAGCGCGCCGAAGATCTGATCGAGCGCAGCAAAGAGATCATGTCCCGCCAGAAAGATGCGCTGTCGACGGCCGTTGAAGCTGGAAAAGACACTTACAAGAGGGAATCCAAAGCTTCCTGAGCCACTGCGAGGAGTTTCATGTCCGGCTGGGTAGAAGCTTTCATCGTCATCGCCGGGATAGCCATCGTGATACAGATGGCTGTCCTGCTCGCGATGTTTCTCCAACTGAAGACTTCGCTTCTGGAGTTCACGCGGATTGCCAATGAGCTGCAGGGCCGCGTGGACCCCATTCTCACGCGCATCAACCGCATTCTGGAAGATTCCGAGGGACGGCTTTCGAGCGTCATGGGCGATGCCGCGGAAATTACTCGCCTCGCGCGCGGCCAAGCTCAGAAGATGGACCGCATCGTCACCGAAACGATCGAGCGCCTGCGCATTCAGGTGATTCGCGCGGATCAGATCCTCACTGGCGCGCTGGAAGTGGTGGACGAAGCCGGTAGCAAATTCCGCAACACTTTGTGGGGACCCATCCGGCAAGCCTCTGCCGTGATGAAGGGCATCAAAGTCGGCTTGGATATTCTGCGTAATCAGCAGGAGCGCCGGCCGGAATCCGATGCGGCCGCCGAAGAAGACGAAGAACTATTTATCTGATCGCTCGTGGCTTCCCGGCTCATCGCGTGTGGTGTTCCTTCCCTGCTTTGACCGAAATGACTTAGAATTGCGCCCATGCCGCGATTTGTCTCGCACCAGGCTGCGCCGTTTGTTCTCGTTTTCGTCCTTCTCCAAGTTGCGTTAGCCGCCAGCCAAGCGATACCCGTCGCGTCGCATTCCCGCCAGGAATTTCTGCAGGGACTTATCGCTGCCGCGATTGAACAAACACATCACACCGTCAGATACGATCCGGCGTACGTCCGCATTCCGTATCCGGGGGGCGACGTTCCGGCGGACACAGGAGTCTGCACCGATGTGGTCATCCGCGCGTATCGAGCCGTAGGAGTGGATTTGCAAAAAGAAGTCCACGAAGACATGCTGCAACATTTCGAGGCGTATCCGCGCGAGCGGCGTTGGCTCTCGGCCAACCCCGATTCGAATATTGACCATCGGCGAGTGCCGAACCTGATGGTCTTCTTCAGCCGCAAGGGCGAGCACCTGCCAATCACGAGCCGCAGCGAAGATTATTTGCCGGGCGATTTGGTGACGTGGGATCTTGGCGGAGGCGTTCCGCATATCGGAATCCTCGTGGACCACAAGTCACCGCAAAGCGGACGGCTCATGATTGTCCACAATATTGGGCAGGGTCCTAAAATGGAAGACGTGCTTTTTAGTTGGAAGATCACCGGACACTACCGTTACTTCGACTCGCGACAGTAGAAATTATCGCGACAGTGGATTTCTATCTCAACACGAGCAAATGTTTCTAGGGAATTTTGCAGCTATCAGCGGATCCATCCGCCGCCCAGGACTTTTTCGCCTGAATAGAATACGGCGGCTTGCCCGGGAGTGATGGCGCGCTGCGGCTCGCGGAAGGTGACGCACGCGGTTGCGGCGTCGATCGGAGTGACTTCCGCCTCGGCAGGTTCGTGGCGATTGCGAATACGGACCATCGCCGAGACCGCAGCGTCTGGGCGCGCGTACGGAATCCAATTCACATCGCGGACTTCGCAAGTTGCGCTACGCAATTCCTGATCTTCACCAATCACCAGGCGGTTTTGCGCACGGTCCAGGGCGACTACGTAAATCGGCCGCCCGCCGGCGATTCCCAATCCGCGGCGCTGGCCCACGGTGTAGCGATGCAGCCCGTTGTGACGGCCGAGCACCTCACCGGAAGTCGAAACGATATCGCCGGAATCGTCCGGCAACTTGCTTCCCTGCTCTTGCAAATATCCTTCGATGAATTTCACGTAATTGCCCGTAGGTACAAAACAAATTTCCTGGCTTTCCGGCTTCTCCGCCACGGGCACCTGTAGGCGGCGCGCGATGTCGCGCACTTCGTGCTTGGAAAGTTCGCCCAACGGGAAATCGGTGCGAGCGAGCTGTTCCTGCGTGAGGCCGAAAAGAAAATAGCTCTGGTCCTTGGATTCGTCCACGGCGCGGAGCAGTTCGTACCGACCGGTTTCCGGATTGTGCCGCACGCGGGCATAGTGGCCGGTGGCAATGCGCTCGGCGCCAATTTGCCGCGCGGTGACCAGCAACTGATCGAACTTAACGTGGTTGTTGCACATGGTGCACGGAATGGGAGTGCGGCCCTCGAGATAATCGTTCACGAATGGCTTAATCACGTTCAATTCGAATTCGCGCTCGAAATTCACCACATAGAAGGGAATGCCCAGATGTTCGGCGACACGCCGCGCGTCGTAGACATCATCGTGCGAGCAGCAACGGTGCTGCGCTGGACCACCGGAATTCTGAAGCTGCGGAAGGCGACGCTGATTCCACAGCTGCATCGTGAGACCAACGATCGTCTGCGCGCGCTCATGCAAGATGGCAGCCACGGTAGAGCTATCCACACCACCGCTCATGGCTACAGCGACGGTGTTAGCCGTCGGCGTGGCGTTAGTGGCGCGAACCGCAGGCTCGAGTTGTACGGTTGCAGACATATCGCTTGGGCAAACTGCTATTTTAGCTGATTTCAGACAAAACTTGCGGCAGAGTGTTGACGCTACGTCGCTGCGTGCACGCTCATGGGCGAGAGAGCGCGCAAGCGCTCAACCACCGCCGGAATGATTTCGATGGCACAATCAACCTCTTCTTCCTTCGTGGGTCGTCCCAGACTAAAGCGCAAGCTCGAACGCGCTTGGTCGGGCGTAAGGCCAATCGCCGTGAGCACGTGCGACGGTTCCACAGCGCCGGAGGAACACGCCGCCCCCGTAGAACAGGCAATTCCCTGCAGGTCGAGCGCGATCACCAGCGCTTCCCCGCCCGCCGCGTCGAAAGAAAGGTTGGAAGTATTCGGAACGCGATGCCGCACGTCGCCGTTTAGTCGTACTCCCGGCAGCGACAACAAAGCCGTCTCGAATTTATCGCGCAAAGACGCCAGACACGCCCCGTCCGTCACTACATTCTTGACGGCTAGCTCCGCCGCTTTGCCCATGCCGACGATCCCTGGAACATTCTCCGTCCCTGGCCGGCGATCGCGTTCGTGATGACCGCCGTGAAAAATCGGCTCGAGTTCTGTCCCGGCACGAACGTACAAGGCGCCCACGCCCTTCGGTCCGTAAATCTTGTGCGCCGAAATCGAGAGCAGATCCACCCCGAGGCGATTCACGTCCAACGGCAATTTGCCCGCTGCCTGCACCGCGTCGCAATGAAAATAAATGTCTTCCTCGGCGGCGATCCGGCCGATCTCTTCGATCGGCTGAATCGTGCCGATTTCGTTGTTCGCGAGCATCACGCTAATAAGCGCTGTTTCCGGACGGATGGCCTCGCGAATGTCGTCGGGGTCAACGATGCCAGTGCGACCGACTGGAACGTATGTCACGTCCACGCCTTGTTTTTCGAGCGCTTGGGCGGAATTCAGGACGGCGTGATGTTCGATCACCGTAGTGATCATGTGCCTGCGCCGCTCCGCGCCACGAGCCACCGTGCCGAAAAGCGCCAGGTTGTCGGCTTCGGTGCCGCCGCACGTGAACACAATTTCAGCCGGCTTGGCGCTAAGCAATGCTGCCACGGATTCGCGCGCGGCATCCACCGCAGAGCGTCCGCGTTGGCCCGCCGAGTGAATCGAGCTGGCATTGCCAAAGCTACCGCTGAAATACGGCAGCATGGCGTCAAGGACCTCGCGGTCTACGGGCGTCGTCGCGTTGTAATCCAGGTAGATGCGCACGGTAGCGAACTCTGCTGATTCAGAATAGCGTTAGCAACATGGGCGGTCAAGGCGGGGCAGGTTCAGAGCGAAACTGCACGCAGTGGGCGGGACCACTGGTTCCCGCTGTTGGAAAACGCGGAAAGATTGGCGGTGCGAATCCTGAGGAAAATTATCGCCTCAATTGTGCAAGGTCATGCCATCTCGACGCCATGTGCGCGAGAACGTACCACTGCAATCTCGTTTGGAATCTTCAAGTTTGCGCAAGGGTGCTTGTCCGTTGCTGTGGTCCCGTACTTGCCTGACGGCTGGCTAGAGGTAGCGATTAATTGTGCCCCAGGGTACCCGTGGAGCCAGGCCTCTAGGAGAATGTGACCATGAGAAACGTAGCGATCGCGATGGCTCTGGGCCTCGCTCTACTAACGCCGTTGACCGTAAACGCCGATCCCAGCGCGCAAGGTTGCAAAAGCAGCGATAACCAGCCGAAAAAATGCGAGAAGGGCACTCCCATGCCGGAACCGGGCGCTTTGATTTTATTGAGCACAGGGCTTCTGGGTCTTGGTGGCATGACTCTCCTGCGGCGCAAGAGCCAAAATCAGTAGACGGAAAGCCGGAGCGGTTATTGTCGCCCGCTGCATCGCGCTTTCCTCCAAATCGTAGGCCCCCGCGCAACCTCGACAGAGTGCGGTTTCATTTAGCCGTCTCCCCATTCCCAAAGGGCTGAGCGCCTCGCCAGGTTGGTTCGACGCCCCTTAACTTGCCGCCACAACCCACCGGACGTGAGCTTCGCGTAAGCCCGGGGACATTCCAGATCGTTCCGATCGTGAGTTACTGTAAGGCGCAGGCTGTCTTGACAGTACCGCGGGTGTCCGTTAGCGTCGAAGGACGCGGCACGAAGCAATGTAAAGATTGCGCTGCGGGAATAATAGGAGCAAGACTTGGCGCGGCCAATCATTACATTGACGACGGATTACGGCACCAGCGACCACCTGGTGGGGGTGCTCAAAGGCGTGATCTTGAGCATCAATCCGGAAGTAAATATCGTGGACATCACCCACAGCGTGATCGCGCACGATATTCTGGATGGCGCGCTTACGGTCAGCCAGTTCTACCGTTTTTTTCCGCCCAAGACCATCCACGTGGTGGTGGTCGACCCGGGAGTGGGGACGCAGCGGCGGCCGATTCTGGTGGCCGGCGATCAACACTATTTTGTGGCCCCTGATAATGGCGTGCTTTCCGCGGTGTACGATCAGTCGGAAGCGCTCTACGCCTGGCACGTTACTTCTGAACATTATTTCCGCCATCCCGTAAGCAACACATTTCACGGCCGCGACATTTTCGCGCCGGTGGCAGCGTGGCTCTCGAAGAACTGGCAGACCGCCAGCTTCGGCGAGCCGATCGAAGATTTTGTGCGTTTCAGCATTCCTAAGCCGAAAGCAAACGGAAATTCGATCAAATGCGTGGTGTTGAAGCTCGATCATTTTGGAAACCTGATCACGAACCTGCGAAGCGAGGACGCGCCGGCCTTG
>Ga0307478_10002087_pt1 | contig 16303 bp, 10 predicted proteins | sample atmos_gasesECM4C_2_FD_203713 | JGI IMG/M metagenome (GOLD analysis project Ga0307478, IMG submission 203713) | Hardwood forest soil microbial communities from Morgan-Monroe State Forest, Indiana, United States - atmos_gasesECM4C_05 | ecosystem: Environmental > Terrestrial > Soil > Temperate...
GTATGCAATCGGAGAACGTCCCGTCGGTCCCATCTGATCCCACAGGCTGCTAAGCGTGTGACTCGGACGATACACGAGGGCTGCTCATTGGAGTAGAGGAAGATGTCTAACTCTCACTCCATTCTCGGTTATGGAAACCATAGCTCCGTGGCTCAAATCGTCCTTGCATAGCTCCAGCACGTCAACGAGCACGCCCGCGAGATGTTCTGCCCGGAGACCTTCGATGCGAAAGCGAATCACGGATGGACCGGCTGCTCCTGAGAGAGCCAGGAGGGCGTGGAAGTCCGCATCCAGTGTGACCACGATGCGTTGTTCCTGACGAGCGATATCGAGGATGACGGAATCGGCTGCGGTGGCCATCGCCCTTTCGCCCACGTGCACCGCGTCAATGCCAGCCGCGCGGAGAGGGAAGACCGTGGAGCGCGGAAGGCCCTGATCGAGGAGCAACTTCATCAGCGTTGCGGCAGGGGCAGGACCTTGTCGTCGACGAGGGCGGCGGCGAAGGCCAGCGCTTGGCGAATGTCTTCGTCTTCGAGTTCGGGGTATTCGCGCTTGAGTTCGGCGCGGTCCGGATAGACGGCGAGCGCCTCGAGGACGCGACGGACGGTGAGACGGAGGTCGCGGATGCACGGCTCGCCATTCATGCGAGCTACGTCCATGGTGATGCGGTCAAATTTCTCCAATGTCCGATTTCCTTGGGTCAATTGTAGCGCAAAGGGGTGCGCAGTGGGGCGGCGGTTCTCGCTGCGCAGGCCGGACTTCGGAGGAAGAGCGATTTCTCTCTGCGCAGCCCGACACGTTCGCAGGAGCGAACGTGAAAGGAAAAAGCGTCGGGCTGCTCCGTTCGAAATGACGGTCGGGGCCGGGAGAATGAGGGAGGGTTAGTTGTCGTTGGGTTTTTCGGGGGCGGGGTCGTTGGGGTTAGGCGTCGTGGGGGCGGGGGGCTTGGGTTGGTTGATGGTGGAGAGGGTCTCGACGTTGAAGCGTTTGTAGTCGGAGTAGCGGGTGGTGGCGTTGAGGCTGAAGCCTTTCATGAGGAGGACGCGGACGCCGACGTGGGCTTCCATGTAGGTGGGGAGCCAGACTTCGTTGTTGAAGTAGGATTGCTCGAAGACGAAGCTGGTGCCTTTTTGGAGATTGGCGAGGAGGCCGCCGACGATGCGGAAGTCGCCGACGAAATAGGCTTCGAGGCGGGCGACTTCGTGAGCCTGCTCGTCGATCCAGATGACACCGGCGAGCTGGTGGACGACTTTTTCGACCATTTTGTGGGGCTGGAATTCGGGATTGGGCTCGAAGTCGAAAACGAGGACGTCCTGGCCGCGGAAGCGTTCGCGGCGAGGATTGACGAACTGGGCGGCGCGGAGGAAGGTTTCGATGCCGACGTCATCGTCGTCCTTGTCCTTTTTATCCTTACCTTCTTCCTTGGCTTTTTCGTCCTTGGCTTCTTTTTTGGCTTCTCGTTTCTGAATGTTCTCGATTTCCTTTTGCGTTTTCTCGTTTTCCTTCTTTTGTTCAGCGTCGCCGAGGGGCTTGCCATCTTTTTTGACGAGGGTGGAGACTTCGTCGCCGTTTAGATAGAAGAAGGTGTATTCGTTCACCGTAGTCTTTTTGACTTTGCCGTCTTTTTCAAATTCGGTTTCTTCTTCGACGCGCGTGCCGGCGTAATTCTCGCGGATTTTGTCGGCGACTTTCTGATTCTCGTCGATTTCCTTGAAGAGGGCTTTGAGGTCGGGGAGCTTGACCTGGGACTTGATGGGGAAGTCGAAGGTGCGTTCGCCGACGGTGGCGTTGATCGCGGCGCGGGTAATGTTGATGGAATAGGTGTCTGGGCCGCGGTGGAGCTCGATTTTGTAGGGGAGCTTGACGCCGTCGACGGAGCGGTAGTCATCGTAGAGAATTTCTTCGTCGAGGCCGGCAACGGGAGCGGATTCCTTGACGAGGAGATGGGATTGCGGATCGAAGAAGAGTTCGCGGCGGATGTTGGTGGGAGTGGTGAGTTCGAGTTGGAGAGCGTCTTTGCCGCGGACCTGGGCGTGGCCGATAAAGGCGACGGCGAGCTTATGCTTTTTGAGATTTAGAAGACGGGAGTTGTAGCAAAGAGAGGCGGCTTCGAGTTGCTGGCCCTCCTGGCCGAGAACGGTGGAGAGTTCGCCGCTGGGAGTTTGGCGCCAGGCGGATTTGCCGTTGTAGGCTTCGATGAGATTCTTGTCGCCGAGGACGAATTCGGAGTAGTAGCGGTTGGGCAGTTTGAGGCTGAAGGTGTAGGTGGAAGGTTTGCCGTCAGAAGGATTGCTGAAGGCGCCTTCGAGGGTTTCGGTCTGGATTTTGGACAGGGCTTTGCTGCCGCCAGCGGCTTTGACGTATTCGGAGACGATTTTGGCAGGATCCTGCGCCCGCAGTACGGGCGAAAAAATGGTAGTAGAGAGTGCCAGGGGCAGGAAATAGATGGCGCGCCGCATAGGCTTACCTTTCTAAACGCGGGTGCGGGTCAAAAGTTTCGCCAAAAAAGGGACCCTAGCTTTATAGACGACGCAGGCCGGCGGAGATTAACGCCAGTTTGCAATTTTTTATGTTGGCGCCCGAACATCGACAAGTATCCAATGGAGGCTTATTCGTATCGGAGGGCAACCAAAGGATCGACGAGGGTTGCGCGGCGAGCTGGGAAGTAGGACGCAGCGACCGCAACGGCCGTCAGAAGGACCGAAACCCCAATAAATGTGAGGGGATCGTACGCGCTAATGCCGAAGAGAAAAGTACGAAGCAGGCGCGTCAGGGCAAACGCCGCAACTAGCCCGACCGCCACACCCAGGAAGGCTAAACGGAACGCCTCCCCCACGATGATACGAAAAACGTCCTGAGGTTGCGCGCCCATGGTGACGCGAATACCGATTTCGCCGGTGCGTTGCGTGACGGTATAGGACATCACGCCATAAACGCCCACGCCCGAGAGCAGCAGCGCAAGCATGGCAAAAATTGCGATGAGCCAAGCACGGAAACGCGGTTGGGCCACGGTAGTGGCCATGTTTTCTTCCATGGTGCGAACTTTTACGAGCGGCTGATTGGGATCAATTTGCGAAAGAGCGCTTCGCAAAGCGGAGGTCTGGAGCAAGGGGTCGCCGGCAGTGCGCATGACGACGGAAAGCTGAAAAACAGGCAGGAGGCCGTCGGCCTGGCGATAGGGCAGATACATTTCGGCTTGCGGATCAATGCCGAGGCCGGGACGGACATCGCCGACGACGCCGACGATTTCCATCATGGGAATTTCCTTGACCGGAGTGGCGCCCAGCTGCATGTGCTGGCCGAGGGGATTGATATCGGGAAAATAGGCTTTGGCCATGCTGGCATTGATGACGCACACGGCTGGGGAGTTTTCCGTGTCGGCTGGAGCAAATAAACGGCCTTGCAACAAGCGGAAACCTAAAGTTTCAAAATAGCCGGAGGTGACGGCGCGGTAGCCTGCGGCGGTGAAATCGCTGGCGGACTTGGGAGGGCGACCGGCGATATTGAAATGAATGACGGAGCCGCCGCCGCTAACGGGGAGAAAAGTTGCGGCGCCCGCGGCGCGCACTCCGGGTAAGGTGCGGGCGCGTTCGACAAGGCGGTCGTAAAACGCAAAGCGCTGCTCGGGTTTGGAGTACGCGGCTTGGGAAACGGGAACGTCCGCGACGAAAAGATGATCGGCTTGAAAACCGGGCGGGACATCCTGCATGCGCGAGAAACTGCGCAAAAGAAGGCCAGCACCGACCAGGAGAAGGAGGGCGAGAGCGATTTCGAGGGAGACGAGAGTATTGCCGAGACGATGATGACCGGGGCCGGCAGTGGAACCGCGCGAGCTTTCGTTCAGAGTTTCACGAAGATCGAGTTTGGTGGTGCGTAGCGCGGGGAAGATTCCGAAAAGGAGGCCGGTGAAGATGGCCACGCCCGCAGTGAACGCCAAGACCCAGCCGTCGAGGCCGACGACAGCGCCTTGGGGAAGGCTGCTGGCGGAAATTTTGAGCAGAGGGCCGAGAGCGGCCCACCCTAAGAGCAAGCCGAGGCCCGCGCCGGAGAGGGAGAGAATGACGCTTTCTGTCAGAAGTTGCCGGACGATACGTCCGCGGCCCGCGCCCATGGCGCTGCGGATAGCGACCTCGCGGCAGCGTGCAGCTGCACGGGCGAGCAGAAGATTGGCAACGTTGACGCAGGCAATCAGGAGAACGAAACTGACGGCGCCGAGCAGGAGCAAGAGCGCGGGGCGCGAACTCTGCACGAGTTGATCGTGCGCGAGAATCACGTCGGAGCTGCAGCCCGTGTTGTAGATCGGATATTGCTGCTCGAGGCGCTTGGAGATGGTTTGCATCTCGGCGCGAGCCTGCTCGATGGTGGCGCCGGGCTTCAAACGTGCCACGGGGAGAATACCCGGGTGCCAGTTGCGATCGTCGGGGAGGGTGTGTGCCCAGGGATGAAAAGCGAGGAAAACATCGGCGTCCTGGAAAAACTTGAAGCCGGGGGGCATGACTCCGACAACGGTGTAGAGCTGAGCGTCAAGATTGACGGTTTTCCCGAGGATGTCATTCGAACCGCCGAAGGTGCGCTGCCACAGGCCGTAGCTGAGGATGGCGACGGGTGTGCCACTGGCGCTGTCTTCTTGCGGCGTGAAGTTGCGGCCAATTTTCGGGGAGATACCGAGAGCAGGGAAAAAACCGGCGGTGACCCTGCGAGCGACTAAACGTTCGGGATCGCCTTTGCCCGTAAGGGTCATGTTGGCGCCGTAGATGGCTTCCATGGACTCGAAGGAATGGCTTTGGTCGCGCCAGTCCAAATAATTTTGGTAGGAAACGGTGATGGTGGGATATTTGCTTTTTTCGATGATGAGAACGAGACGGGACGGATCGCGATAAGGCAGCGGGCGCAAGAGAACAGCATTGACGACAGTAAAGATGGCGGTATTCGCGCCGATGCCGAGAGCGAGGGTGAGGATGGCGATCGCCGTAAATCCAGGACTCTTCGCCAACAACCGGAAGGCGTAGCGAACATCCTGCATCAATCTGATCATGGGCACCTGCGAGGCGCGAATCTACCCCATTCTTCAGACGGATGATATGGACAATCGTTACCAAGGCTGGCGAGCATCACCAGTGAGGTGGACCCATCAGTTCGTGGCGGTGGCTTTCGGCCGGTTGAAGTACTTCTCGTAGAGGCGTTGATGCCTGTTGTCCAGCGACGTACGCTGGCCCTTGATGAAGAGGAACTTCACTTCGGTCGTTATTTCGAGGGGGTCGCCATTGGTGACGATGATGTTAGCGATTTTGCCGGTCTCGAGGGTGCCGACTTGATCGGCGACGCCAAAAATCTCCGCCGGATATAACGTGACGGCTTTTAGGGCTTCGTCGTACGGCAAGCCGTAGGCGACAGCGTTTGCGGCTTGCTGGCCGAGGCGGCGCGCGAAGGAATTGTCAAAGCTGCCGAAAGCAATCCTCACGCCGGCAGCAGCGAGTTCGGCGGGTTGGGAGAGCAAGCGGTCGTAGGCGTCGTCCTCCTCGGGAGGCAGGCTTAGAGTCGGACGCAGAATCACGGGGATTCCTTTGGAGCGCAGCAGGTCCTTCACTTTGTAAGCTTCTTCGCCGCCCGCGAGAATCATTTTTAGTTTTTGTTTGTCGCAAAATTCGACGGCGTTGCGGATGTCTCGGGCGCGATCCGCGAAGACGAGCACCGGCAATTGGCCGCGGACGACTGGGGCTAGCGCTTCAAGTTTCAGGTCGCGCTGAAAATCCGCCGGGCCGCCGTGGCCCATTGCTTGCGCGTAGTGGCGGGCGCGATCCAGATAATCCGTCAGCTCGTTGACCTGCTTCTCGTAGTCTTGCTTGGCTTCGGCGAACGGTTTTTCCTTTCGCGAGAACGTGGCGAAATCGAATGTACGCGTCTGAATCTCGGGCCAGGAGATGACCATCGCGACGCTCTTCTTGATGAGCATGTCGTTGATGGTCCAACCGGAGAGATGAATCGCGGAGGCTTGGCCGCCGATGACGCCTCGCGTGCCGCCGGAATCAAACCCGCCGCTGTCCGGCACGGTGAGAACTTCGGTGATGCCCGAGGCGCGCGTTACAGGAATGTGCTCGCTGGATGGCGAGACGGCCGTGGCTGCAATTACGTCCGGGTTATAAGCGCCAGTTTCGGTGGAATCGACCGTGGCGTTCACCGCGGAGATTTCGCTGAGGCCCATCTGGGTGATGGGATCGAAGAGGCCGGGATAAATCTGCAGGCCTTTGGCGTCGATGACTTGCGCTCCGGCGGGGACTTCCACGGTGGCGCCGACGGCGGCGATTTTGCCGTCACGAATGATGAGAGTGCCGTCTTCGATCGGCGAACCGACCAGCGTGAAGATTTTCGCGTGTGTCAGAGCGTAGGTGGAAGGCGGTTGCGATTGCGCGGAAGCGCCCAAACAAAAGGAGCAGAGGGCCGCGGCGATCGTCGCGAATCGAAATGCCATTTGGGCGCTTTTCACAGAGCACCTCCGGAAACGGCATCCGCTTGCGGCGGCTTCGGTTTGTCCTCAGGTTTTTTTTCTTCCGGCTTTTTCTCGTCTGGTTTGGCGCTGGGCTTTTTGCCGCCTTCACCAGCGGCTCCCGGCTTTTTCTCTTCGGCCTTCTTTTCCTTTTCCATCAACGCTTTCTTTTCTTTTTCGCGGGCATCGCGCTCGGAGATATCGCGCTTGCGGTCGAAGTACACGCGGCCATCGATCAAAGTTTGTTGAACGACGGCGTAGGCACTGAGCGGATCGTGGTTGTAGATGACCAGGTCGGCGTCCTTGCCGACGTCGATGGAGCCGACGCGCTTGTCGATGCCGAGCTGAATCGCGGGATTCAGAGTGACCAGCTTAAGCGCTTCGTCATGCGTTAGGCCGCCGTACTTCATGGACTTCGCGGCTTCTTGATTGAGGTGAGTGGCTTCTTCCGCGTCATCGGAATTGATGGAAACGAGCACACCGCGGCGCGTCATCAGGGCCGCGTTGTAAGGAATCGCATCGTAGGCCTCCACTTTGTAGGCCCACCAATCGCTGAACGTGGATGCACCTGTTCCTGCCGCTGCGATTTCGTCGGCTACCTTGTAGCCTTCCAGCACGTGCTGGAGGGTGCGAACTTTGAAGCCGAACTCCTTGGCCACGCGAAGCAGCATCAGAATTTCGTCTTCGCGGTAGCAATGCGCATGGACGTAGCGCTTGCCTTCGAGGACTTCGACGAGTGGATCAAGGCGCAGATCGCGGCGTGGCGGGATTGCGTTCTTGTCACCAGCAGCCACTTTCTTGTCGTAGTCATCCCAGGTTTTCTTGTAGTCGCGAGCCTCGACAAATGCGGTGCGTATCGTTTCTTCGACGCCCATGCGCGTAGTGGGGTAGCGCTGGTTCGAACCGGGAATGCTGAAGTTCGAGCGCTTGGGGTTCTCGCCGAGAGCGAATTTGATCCCGGGGACCGCGCCTTCAAACGGAAGTTTCGATGCGGGTTGGCCCCAGCGCAGCTTGATGACGACGGTTTGGCCGCCGATGGAGTTGGCGGAACCGTGCAAAACGTTTGCGACGGTCACACCGCCGGCGAGGTCGCGATAGATGTCGATGTCATCGGGATTCAGGACATCCGCGATATTCACCATCGAAGAGACTGAGACACTGCCTTCGTTGACGCTGCCATCGACGGCTATGTGCGAGTGGCAATCGATGATGCCGGGGATGACGAATTGGCCGGCGGCGTCGACAACCTGCGCATCTTTGGGCGCTCTGATGGACGCGCCCACTTCGGCGATTTTGCCATCCTTAATAAGGATGGAGCCGTGCTCGATGGTGCCATGCGAAACGGTGAGGATGGTGGCGTTCTGAATGAGAATCACGGTTGGGGCATCGGGCGGAGTGGCGGCGGGAGTCAGAAAAGGAAGCCCGAAGAAGCACAACAGGCAAACGATTGCGGCGCGCAAACGCGTTGCAAGCGGCATGGATGGAATTTTCACAGTGCACCCCCGTGGACGGATGAATCGTTGTTTGTTCGACGCTGAAGCGCGGAAGTCGCTGTGCCTGTGGCGGCTCGAGCCGTGGGTTTGGTGCCGGTGAATTCTATCGTGTACCCCATGGCATCGATGGAGCCCTTCAGCGAGCTGCCGTCAAACGTGCCCGTGAAAACAACGTCCGTCGGATTTCCTTCGATGGGGATATTGATGGTAAAGGAGAATTTGTCCGCGCTGAGGTAGCCACTGATGATGTTGCCCGTGCCTCGCTTGCTCGTCATAGTTCCGGAGAGCGAGCCATCGCTTGCCATTTCCAGTTCCGCCGTGGATTCTTCCGGACCATCGGGCGTGGTGTACACGAGCTTCCACCTCCCGGTGATGTTTCCTTTGGGAGGATCCTTGGGCTTTTCCGGCTCGTGCGGTTCGAATCTTCTCCCATCCACAAACACCATTTTGATTTTTGTCTTTTCGTCGAAGAGATCGCCATCCGTTACAACGAGGTTCGCGATTTTCCCGTTTTCGATGGAACCGAGTCTATCCTCAACTCTGTAAATTTCCGCGGGCGTCAGCGTGAGCGCGCGCAACGCGGCGTCGGGCGCGAGCCCGGCATCGATGGATTTCTTCGCGGCCTTGATAATGTCCTTGGGAGCCGTAATTCCGCCGGAATAAAACGCGAACGGGACACCGGCTTTGGCGAGGGCCGCAGGTGAAGAAGGCGCCTTGTCGCGGAAACGCAGGGTGCGCAGCGAAGGCTTCTCGTCCGGGTCGGCGTCTTTTTCCCCTTCCGGCCACTTCAGATTGACAAGCACCGGTATTCTCTGTTTTCTTGCGCCGATTTCGCCAGCGACTTCGTACCCCATTTGTCCGCCGCAAATAACTCCGTCCACATGGTCGCCGTGGTCCAACTGCCACTTATCCACAAGCTCGAGGGCGCGCCGGAGTTGCACGGAATTATTCGCGGGAATCAGCACGAGCATGTGCTCCTCAACGGCCTCGCCGAGTACAGCTTCCGTGCGGTCGTATCGCGGCCGCGCGACGCCCCGCGGATTTTTTTCGTACATCGCCTGGGCCACGGCGCTCCAATACGTGTCAATCCAAACCTGGTGGACGTACGCGAGAGCGCCCATCAGCGAGCCGGGGAAATTTCCAAAACCGCCGCTGGGTTGCAAGGACACGGGAAAAGCCACCGGTGCCTTTACAACCATCTCGCCGGCGCGATCACCTGCCAGATCAAGCACAGCAGCTTGGCCGGGAAGCATTCCGCCTTTTGGAGCGGACACAACCGTGGTGAACCCGACATTGCGCCAGGATTCGATGCGCTTGTCGCTCAGGCTGACTTCATCAGCGGCGCTGCGCCATGGCGTAGTGCCCGGGCGGTCTTCAGGGCCGCGAGAAACCTCGCCTGTCGGCGCTGCGCGACGACCTCCGCCTCCACCTTCGCTGGCGGCGCCTGGAGCGGGGGCCACAGTCGGCAAGCCCACGTCCGTGAACGAATCGAAAAGCCCGGGGTAAACGGTGAGGCCCTTGCCCTCGATGATCCAAGCGTCAGGAGGAATGGTGACATCCTTGCCGATGGCCGTAATGACGCCATGCGCCATCACCACTGTGGCATTTTCCATAGGAGGACCCGATACCGGAACGATTTTTGCTCCGCGGATCGCGAAGTACTGCGGCTCGCCGCCCTGGGCGCGCATTAGGGGCGCGGCAGCGAGAAGAGCGAGGAGAGTTACAGCAAGCGCGAGTGCCGACAGGCACCGGCGCGCGAGGACAGAACGCATGCAAGCTCCTTTTTTAGAAAAGGTTTAGAACCTCGAACCCCCGACCGTCTGTTCAGTAGACGCATGAGGCTAGTCAGAAGTTGCGGAAGAGTCAAGGAGGGCAAGGAGTTGGAGGGCAAGGAGTTGGGGAAAAGGACTAAGGATAAAGAGATGGACGCGCGGCGGGCAGGCTCAAAAAATTCTCAAGAAATCGGAAACAATTTGCAGGGCAACCTCGTTTCTTCTATTGCCTTCCCATAGGACCTATGGCATCTTCGGTATGGGTTTCCCATAGGAACCGAGAGGAGAGTGATGGGCGATAAGGCGGATGTGTGGCAAGGGACGCTGGCGCTGATGGTGCTGAAGACGCTGCAAGCGATGGGGCCACTGCATGGTTACGGCATTGCGCGGCGCATCGAGCAGACCAGCGGCGATCTCCTGGCCGTGAATTACGGGACGTTGTACCCAGCGCTGCTGAAGCTCGAGCAGGAAGGCTACATCAGCTCCGAATGGGGCTTCTCGGACAACAATCGCAAGGCGAAGTATTACAAGCTCACTCGCGCGGGCCGGAAACAATTGAACAAGGAAGAGCGCGAGTGGGAGCAGACTACCGCCATTCTCGCGCGGTTCCTGGCACCGGGTGAAGAACGCCCCTGACACGTATTACGGAGAATTCTGATGAGGCATTTGCGCGCATGGTTCATCCGGCTTGGCGGTTTGTTGAGCAAGGACCGGCGCGAGCGTGAACTTACCGCCGAATTGGAAAGTCATCTCGCAATGCACATAGAAGACAGCCTGCGAACAGGCAAGTCGCCGGCGCAAGCTCGGCGGGAGGCCATCATGAAACTCGGCGGAGTGGAACAAACCAAGGAAAATTATCGCGAGCGCTGCGGTGTGCCGCTGCTCGAAGCTTTCTACCAGGACCTCCGCTTCGGCGCGCGCATGTTACGAAAGAATCCAGGATTCACTCTCGTGGCTGTGCTCACCCTCGCGCTGGGGATTGCCGCCAATTCGACCATTTTCAGCTTTGTGAGCGCGGTTCTCTATGTGAAGCCGCCGGTCTCTGATCCGGACCGGCTGGCAGTAGTCTACGGGTTGAGCCCGATCCACATGTGGGGAGCCGGCTTGTACCCCGTCTCAGCTCCGAATTATTTCACGTGGAAGCATGAAAACCAGGTCTTCTCCGAATTAGCAGCCTCGAATCCTTACAACAGTTTGAATTTGACAGGCGATGGTGACCCCGAGCGCGTCAGCGCTGCCCGCGTAACTGCCAATTACTTCTCTATGCTCGGTGCCTCCCCCGAATTGGGGCGAACTTTCGCGGCCGGCGAAGATCACGAAGGATATGACCATGTCGCGGTTCTGAGCCACCGCTTGTGGGAAAGGAAATTTGGATCGGATCCCGGTCTCATCGGCAAGGCCATCCGGTTGAACAACGAGCGATACACCGTGATTGGAGTGATGCCGTTGCAGTTCCGCTTGATGTCGTTTCAAGGCGAAGTATGGATCCCCTTGGTCTTGAACGAATCGCAGCAGAGCGCGGCAGCCAGGCAGGAACGTAATTTGTACTTGTTCGGCAGGCTGAAGGCAGGGGTGACCTTGGAGACGGCGCAGGCGAACGTCAAGACCCTGGGTGCCCTTGCGGCAAAGAATTTCCCAGAAACAGATAACGGATGGGAAGCAAACTCGCTCTCTCTGCAGGAATACGTGATTCGCGATTTCAATGCCGGGTCCGCATTTATTCTCCTGCTGTCCGCGGTCGGCTTGGTACTGCTCATTGCCTGCGCGAATATTTCGGGGCTTATGCTTGCGCGCGCAACGGGGCGAAGCAAGGAAATGGCCGTGCGCATCGCGATTGGGGCGGGAAGAACCCGTCTGGTGCGCCAGTTGATGACGGAAGCTTTACTCATTGCTGCACTGGGCGCGTGCGTAGGGTTGGCTTTAACGCTCGTGGGCGAGCGCGTGATGCAAGCCGCGCTGTCGTTCAACGACGCGGTCAAACTCCTGGAGTTAAAGATTGACTGGCGTGTGGTGAGCTTCACGTCCGCAATCGCGGTCCTCTCAGCCCTCCTCTTCGGGCTTGCTCCCGCGCTGAAAGCAAGGTCGGTGGAGATTTTCGCGACGCTGAAAAATGAAAGCGCAACGGTTTCTTCGAGCAAAAAGAAAAACCGTTTGCGCAGCATATTGGTCGCCGGTGAAGTGGCGCTTGCTGTCGTGCTATTGAGCGGAGCGGGAATCCTCATTCAGGGAATTGTCGAGGGGATGCGAAGAAACATGGGATTCGATCCTCAGCGGATCCTGACAGCTCAGATCACCCTCCCCGAATCCCGCTATAAGGAGGCTTCCGCACAAATCCAGTTTTACCGCGAACTCGCCAGCCGCCTTTCCTCCATGCCAGGCGCCAAATCCGCTGCCATCACCTCGGTTCTGCCAGGCGCCGGACCCGAAGAGATTCCCTTCCGCCTTCGCGGCCAGGAAAATCTGCCTGCGGGCGAACTGGCACACGCACGATATTGCGTCGTGAGCACGCATTACTTCGAGGTTAGCGGAACGACGATCATCGCTGGTCGTGATTTCTCTGTGGCCGATGATGGGCACGCACCATTGGTAGCTTTGGTGAGCGAAAAACTAGCGGAGCAGTTTTTTCCTCACGGTGATGTCGTCGGAAGTCAGATTCGTATTGATTCGGCGGACGCCGGCGCAAATCAGTGGCGCACCATCGTCGGCATCGTCCAAAACGTGAAAGGCTGGCCGCTTCGCTCCATAGATGATCCGGAAATCTACGAGCCTTTCGAGCAGCATCCGATGGCCGAAGCCGCTGTCATGGTGCGCGCAAACGGCGACGCGAACTCGCTGGCCCCTGCTTTGCGGGAAGCGGTTTGGTCCATTGATCGCGACCAGCCGATTGGCGAAGTTATGAGCCTTCCAGACATTCTCGAAAACGAAGTGGCTGGCGACAAGATCATGGGAAAGATGATGGGGACCTTCGCCGTTTTTGCTCTGGTGCTTTCCGGCATCGGAATTTATGGCCTGGTCGCTTATACCGTGGGACAACGCAGGCAGGAGATCGGAATTCGCGTGGCGCTCGGCGCCAGGAAGGAAAGCATTCTGAGCCTCGTAATTATGGATGGTCTGAAGCTTGCGCTGATCGGTGTGGCTGTCGGACTAACCTGTGCGCTGCCTCTTCCAAAAGCATTCGGCAGTCTTTTTCAGGATTACCACATTTCTGGTGGATGGATTTTTCTATCGGTCCCGGTCCTGATCACGGGCGTCGCCATGCTCGCTTGCTACCTTCCGGCTCGCCGTTCATCGCGTGTCGACCCGATCGTCGCTCTGCGATACGAATAGCCGCAACGATTAGGAGTTTCAGTTTAGAGATTTTCGATAGTAGCTCCGGAATTTTAAGGAACGGTTTAGCAATGAGATGGCTTCGCGCATGGTTTGTACGGCTCGGCGGGCTGTTGCGAAAAGAGCCCCGCGAGCGAGAATTTGCCGCTGAAATGGAGAGCCATCTCCAACTTCACATCGAAGACAATTTGCGCGCGGGCATGTCGCCGGTGCAAGCGCGGCGGGAGGCGATCATGAAACTCGGCGGCATCGAGCAAACCAAAGAAAACTATCGCGAGCGCCGCGGGCTCCCTCTTCTGGAAACGACACTTCAAGACTGCCGTTACGCGCTCCGCTTGCTGCGCAAGAATCCCGGGTTCACCCTGGTTGCTGCTCTGACGCTCGCCCTCGGCATCGGCGGCAACACCGCTGTTTTCAGCGTAATGAACAGCGTCCTTCTTCGGAATCTTCCCCTGCCCCATCCCGAGCAATTGATGTTTCTGCAGCTTCCAAACGACCAACCTCCCGGTGCAAGCAACACCGGCAACGGCGACACATCCTTCTCGGAACCGGTCTTCGAACAGCTTCGCAAAGAGCATGGCGCGTTTTCGGACTTGATGGCTTACGTGCCGTTGGCCATCGGCAAAGTGGCCGTCCGCATTGGCGAAGAGCCCGAAGAAGCCGAAGTGGACATGGTGAGCGGCAACTTTTTCTCTGGACTGGGCGCTGGAATTACGCGCGGCCGTGGATTCACGCTCGAAGACGAAACCGCACACGCGCCGCTTGCCGTGTTGAGCTATTCCTATTGGACCGGGCGGTTTGCCCGTAATCCGTCAATCCTCGGCCAAACCATTTACGTTAAGGGATTACCGTTCACTATCATCGGCGTGACCGCGGAGGGTTTTTATGGCGTCGAGCCAGGTGCTTCCACTGACTTCTGGATCCCTTTGCAGAATCGGTCCGAACTGAATGCGTGGGGCAATGCGGCCTCGGAAAGCACACTGTATGGCACGCCGACTTGGTGGTGTATCAGACTGATCGGCAGGCTCGCGCCGAACGTGACACCCGCGCAAGCGCTCGCAAATCTGGACCCTGGCTTCCAACAGGCCGCTTTGATCGGGCTCGGCACCCCCGATCCAAAAGCTCGGAAGCCTGTTCTCGCGCTTGCTCCAGCGAGAGGGATTCAGGGACTCCGCGATCAGTACGATCAGCCGATTAAAATTCTCATGGCCATGGTCGGATTGGTCCTTGTGATCGCGTGCGCGAACGTGGCCATGCTGCTTGTCGCGCGTAACTCTGCGCGCCAGCGCGAGTTTTCCTTGCGAGTGGCGTTGGGAGCGGGAGCCGGGCGCCTCCTGCGGCAACTGCTCGCGGAGAGCCTCTTGCTCGTAACCGCGGGCGCGGCACTGGGCTGGGTGTTTGCGATCTCCGCCAGCCGCGCTCTTGCGGCTTGGTCAGGCCTGGAAGTTCCCTTCTCGCTCGACTCCAACGTGCTGCTCTTTACTCTGGCGATTTCCTTCGCCTGCGCCGTGGTATTCGGCCTTGCTCCCTTGCGCAGCGCCGTCAATGTTCAGGCTGGCACGGTCGTCAAGAGTTCCAATGCCGCTGCTCAGCGCACGGAAAAAAGCTCCTGGGCCGGCAAGTTAGTCGTCGCGGCGCAAATGGCTCTTTGCCTGATTTTGCTGGTCGGTGCAGGACTGCTGGTCCGTTCTCTTCGCAACTACGAAACTCTGCCACTCGGCCTTCGCACCGACGGACTCCTCGTCTTCGGAACCAGCCCGCTCACCACCCACTCCGACGACGAAAAGGCACGCTTCTACCAAGTTCTGCTCGACCGCCTGCGCGTGGTCCCGGGCGTCGAGTCGGCAACCTTGATGGATAATCGCCTCGGTTCAGGCTGGAGCAATAACGGACTATTCGCCATCGATGGCGTCGAGCCAACCGGCAACTTTTCCGAGATCGGCATGCGTGCGAACGACGTCGGCCCCGACTATCTCCACACGCTTGGAATTCCGATTCTGCAAGGCCGCGATATCCTGGACTCCGACAGCCGCGCCGCGCCGAAAGTCGTTGTCGTCAATGAAACGTTCGTGAAGCGCTTTTTCCCGAAGGGCGACTCGCTGGGCCACACGGCCGGCGGCGTCAAGCCCGAGAAGAGATTCACGATCGTCGGCGTCGCGGCCGACAGCAAATACACGGGGGTCGATGAAAAACCCCGGCCCATGCTGTACTTCCCCTTTTGGCAGCGCAGCTCGGTTTCCGACATGCAGGTGGAGTTGCGCACCAGTGGCGATCCCGAAGCGCTCATATCGAGCGTTCGCGCCGTCCTCCACGACCTCGATCCCAACCTGCCGATGCAAAAACCGATGACGCAGCGGGCGCAATTCGATGAATCCTTTGCGCAACCGCGTCTCTTCGCGAGGCTCTCGATGTTCTTCGGTTTGATCGCCGCGCTGCTCGTCGCGACGGGCCTCTACGGCACGCTGGCCTATCGCGTCAGCCGCCGTACCTCTGAAATTGGCGTGCGCATGGCTCTTGGCGCGCAACGCTCGCAAGTCCTCTGGATGGTCTTGCGCGAAAGTTTGCTGATCAGCGTGGCCGGTGTTGCCGCCGGCGTCCCGCTGGCCATCGCTGGCGCGCAACTTATGCGCTCGATGCTCTTTGGCATCATGCCCGGAGATTCGTTGTCGTTTGTCGGCGCGCTGTTAGGTGTGACGCTGGTCGCGCTCATTGCCAGCGCCATGCCCGCGCGCCGCGCCGCTTCTGTCGATCCGATAGTTGCGCTGCGCTACGAATAAATCATGGCTCTTCGAACCACAACGAACCATGAAAATAAAGTCGAGATGGAGGTATGTTGGAGCAACCGCCAAGTGGACGAAGGCCGACCTATTCTGGCGCGATTAGAGCCCGAGTACGAATATGACCTGGACGTCGATGGGCACAACGAACTGTTGCCTCTGTCGTAAGGCGGAGAGCACGCTAAGGAATTTCGGTAATTTGCTGACGTCCTCCGCTAGGCGGCGGAAGGAGTTTGGCGATGGAAGTTGTACATGAAGTCTGTTGCGGTTTGGATGTTCACAAGAAGAGTGTAACGGCGTGTGTGCTGTGGGCTTCTGGCCGACGGCGACAGACGCGGGCATTCGGGACGTTTACTCGAGAACTCTTAGAGTTGGGCGATTGGCTGCGCGCCTGTGGAGTAACCCATGTAGCGATGGAGTCCACAGGAGTGTATTGGAAGCCGGTGTGGA
>Ga0307478_10002088_pt1 | contig 16296 bp, 14 predicted proteins | sample atmos_gasesECM4C_2_FD_203713 | JGI IMG/M metagenome (GOLD analysis project Ga0307478, IMG submission 203713) | Hardwood forest soil microbial communities from Morgan-Monroe State Forest, Indiana, United States - atmos_gasesECM4C_05 | ecosystem: Environmental > Terrestrial > Soil > Temperate...
CTGACGGAGCGCTCTGCGGTAATGCTGCCTGCACCCAAATCATCAAGGTGGACATCTTTGGCGCTCTGCCCAATGAACCCACCCCTTACGTCTATGTGTATTCGCTCCAGACGCAACTCGAGCCCATCCATGCCTGGCAAGTCACCGTAGGTTACCAGGGCAGCCGCAGCCGAAAGCTCGCTAGGACCATCGACTTGAACCGCTTTCATCCGGGAGACACGTTTGACCCTTGTACTCCGAACACCGCCACACCGCCAGTGTGCGTGCCGAGTGGCAATATCGATGGAGTTCAAAGTGCCAGCGCGGACGGCGTTGCTTGCGGTCCGACGAACCCAGCCTGTCCCGCGCCAGTGGTTGTGGGTAACAATCGCTTCGGAAGAGTTTTCATCCCCCTTCCCGACGTCAACGCCAGTTTTGACGCGATGATCGCTCAACTCACTCACCGCTTTTCCAAGGGGTTCACTCTCTCGACTTTGTACACTTACAGTCACAGCATTGACACCAGTTCCTTCGAGATCGGGTTTCAGCAGACCGATCCCTTCAATCAGCTCATCAATAAAGGCAGCTCCGACTACGATGTGCGCCATAACTTCCAGGTATCCGCTTTGTATGAGCTGCCTTTCTTCCGCAGCCGTCATGATTTCCTCGGCACGGTGGCAGGAGGCTGGACGCTGAGCGGAATTTATGACAAACACACGGGGTTCCCTTTCACCGCGTTGATCGGAGCCTGCGATCCGAATCATGATCGGAACGGCGACGGCTATTGTCCCGACATGCCCATGTCGTACACCGGAGGAAAAATTGCCAATCCATCAAAGCAGAACTGGCAAAACGGAGTGTTCCCCAATCCGGCAGCCAGCTTTCCGGGGGCGGCGAATCCGGTACCAGCCGGCACCTTTGGACCAGGCTGCCGTTGCCGCAACATCTTTGTCGGCCCGGGTTACACCGACGTTGATTTGTCTTTTGGCAAGAATTTCAGGTTCCCGACCTCGCGCATTTTGGGCGAGCAGGCAGGTCTTGAGCTCCGCGCCAACTTTTTCAACGCTTTCAATATCCTCAATCTAGAATCATTAGCTCCCGCAAGTTCGCCTACGGATATCACCAACACCGGCCAGTTCGGCCGGCCCACGGATGGGCTCTCAGGCCGCGTCATCGAATTTCAGGCGCGGTTTAGCTTCTAAATTCGAGTTGCATCGTTTGGCAGGGGCGCAGCCCGCTGCGCCCCTTATCTTCTCGATTTCTTCAGGAGAGTTTCTAGATGCGTCGCTCGAGTCTTGGCACAAACTCTTTCCGTGCCGCGCTGCTCTTTGCGGCAGTGGCGCTGCCGGGGGCCACGCTTCGAGCGCAATCGGCTTCTCTAGCGGAAACCATCGAAGTTGAGGCCGGCGCCCCATCGCATCCTTTTCCCCATTTCTGGGAAAAGATGTTTGGCTCCGAGCGCGGCATCGTCACGCTGCGCGAGGGCTACCGCAACGATTTGCGCGAGACAAAGCGCATCACCGGCTTCGAATATGTCCGCTTCCACGCCATTTTCCACGACGAAGCCGGATTCTACGACGAAGACAAGGACGGCAAGGCCGTCTACAACTTCTCTTATGTCGACCAAATTTACGATGGGCTCCTGGAAAATAAAGTGCGCCCCTTCATCGAATTGAGCTTCATGCCCAAAAAGCTGGCCTCCGATCCGAACGCACTTCACGCGTTCTGGTACAAGCAGAACGTTTCCCCACCGAAGGACTGGGGCAAGTGGGAACAGCTCGTCGAAAACTTTGCCCGCCATCTCGGCGCCCGCTACGGTATCGAAGAAGTCGCGCAGTGGTACTTCGAAGTTTGGAACGAGCCGAACATCGACTTCTGGGCCGGCGATCCGAAAGAAGCCACGTACTACGAGCTCTACGACCGCGCCGCGCGCGCGATTAAGCGCGTGAGCCCTCGCCTCCGCGTTGGCGGCCCCGCGACCGCACAGGCCGCGTGGATGGACCGCTTCCTGGCGCACTGCAAAGAGAAAAACGTCCCGGTAGACTTTGCGTCAACGCACGTTTACGGCAACGACAAAGCCGAGGATGTCTTCGGCATGCACGAACAGATTCCGCGAAATCAAATGGTCTGCCGTGCAGTCAAGAAAGTTCACGATCAGATCGCCGCATCCTCGTACCCGAACACGCCGCTGATCTGGAGCGAATTCAACGCCAGCTACGCGAACGAGCCCGCCGTGACGGACACCGCCTTTATGGGACCTTGGATGGCAGACACCATCCGCCAGTGCGACGGCCTCACGGCGATGATGAGTTACTGGACATTCTCCGATGTCTTTGAAGAACAGGGCGTGGTGAAGACGCCGTTCTATGGCGGGTTCGGGTTGCTCGCGGAGCGCAGCATCCCCAAGGCGGCGTTCAACGATTTCGCGCTTCTTCACCAACTCGGCGACACGCGCCTGGACGTGAACTCCGATTCAGCCCTCGTCACGCGCCGCAAAGACGGTTCGCTCGCCGTAGCTGTGTGGAATCTCTTCCTCCCCGAAGAAGCAGGTTCACCCAAGACAGTCACACTGCACTTCAAGGGTCTCAACACTTCGCAATCCGCTCGCATCACCATTGTGGACAAGGAACACGGCTCGCCGCTTCCTGCGTGGGACAAAATGGGCCGCCCGGAGTTCCCCGCAATTCCGCAGATCGAAGCACTCCGCAAAGCTGCCGCGCTGCCCGCTGCGCAGTCCCGACCGATCGAGAGTGGCTCCCTCGCACTCACGCTTCAGCCCCACGCCCTGGCCCTTATCGAGATCAACCCGTAGTCCACAGACTGCGCGAAGTCATCAGCGCATAAAATGCCGGCGCTATTGCTTGTGGAACCCCGCGCGGGCCATTCCATTTTTCACGGCATCGTTCTTTATGAAGTGCTCCCAAACGAAGCCGGTTCGTCCGTTCTCCACCATCAGAAGGGTAATTCCCAGGTCAATCCCAATCACGTCCGGGTTGTACCAGTCTTTGAGCGGATTAAAAGCATCCACGAAGCCGTATTCTCGCCAAGCATGTTTCGCGTATTTTTCACGGATCGTCTGAAGTACGCGCATCGCCTCGGCCGGTAAAAAGGGCAGAGAGCCTCCCGCCGCGCTGGGGACGATGCTGCCGTCAATCGGTCCCATCGGGGGCGGCCCGCCCCACGCCACGTATCCATGGGCCGAGTCCGAAGCGGTTATTCCCCACAGGTCTTCGTTGTAGTCCGGAAATTGTTTCGCCAGCTCCAGACACCATAGCCTGTGGACCTTCGTTGCGATCACCGAATTTTCGAAGTAGTTCGCGTAGGCGTCACGTTTCCCGCGGAAGTCGAACCACGCGTGCGAATACTGGTGCACAAAGAGCGGAGCATGCGACCCGATAAAGTGCAGGCCGCTAAATTCAAACCGCGGACGTTCCCACGCATCCCAGCACTCCTTCGGCAATGGATGCGTCGAAGACCCAAGGCCGAGCAGGTAAATCATCATCAGCTCGCTGTAGCTATCCCACCGCGCCTTGAGGAACCCACCCTCCGGTGTCCAGCCCATCGACAGCGTTTTTTCTCCCTGCAGCAGCCAGCCCCAATCCACGCGCTCGTATATCTTCGTGGCCAGGTCGCGAATCTCGGCATCGTCAAAATACGCCCGGCAAGCCAGCGCCCCACAGAGGAAAATGGATGTATCGATCGAGGACACTTCCGATTGAAAATCGCGGTCGCCATTCCGCATGTTGAGGAAATGAAAGAAAAACCCGTTCCTATGACTCAAGCGAGTGCCGGCAAAACGGAGCGTGTTTCGAACGCGCTCGCGGATTTTCTTGCTATCTTCCCAACCCCGATGGTCCGCAATGCACAGAGCAGTAAGCCCAAATCCAGTCGCAGCAATGCTCGCGGTTGTACGGGCATCCGGGCCGTCTGCCTGGCTGCGGTCTTTTACGAGGCCGGTATAGGGATTCGCTTCTTCCCAAAAATATCGGAAGCCGGCTCGCTCCACCTCTTCCAGGAGAGCGTCTTCCGCGGAAGAGAACCGATAATTCGCTGGATCGCCGAGCGACAAAGGTGCGGGCTTGCCCTGGATTGGCAGCGAAACCCTTTGTGGCGAAGGTGGCGGGTTCCGCAAAATGCGTAACGCAAGGTAGGCAGAAAAACCTAGCGGGCCTATAACGGCAATGTCCCTGACCTGCCGTAACCATGCCCGCCTAGAGGTCTTCTGAATGGTCACCGCAGGCTCCGCCCTTAGAGTGGCCAATATCCCGCTCCAAGGAATATATTGGCAAGTCTAAATCATACTTTCGTTATTGCCCCGGAGCAAAATTCCCCATGAGAAAAGGTGCAGGCAGGGTTTCCATCGCCATGATATCGACGACTGAGACAGTACGTGCAGCGCTTATCGGGCAATTCCGACCCCGAGGCATCGCTTCTCCAAGAGGCATAGAAGGATACGGTTGCGGCAGAGAAAAATACTGTCAATTCAAGGGCAGAACTGCCGTTCTTTTAGCGCGAGAAGGGATACATGGCCCAGCCGATTCCCACTCCGACCAGAAGGAAGAGCAACAACGACCACACGATATATTTGAAGCGCTCGAGCGGCTGCCTGCGGCTCAAGAATCCGAAAGCCATCGAAACGAACAGCGCGAAGAGCAGCATCGCTTGCAGATGACTGAGCTTGAATCCGGCTCCACCGATCATGCTTTTCGCCCCCGCGCGGCTTCATAAGCATGGAGTGCCGCGAGCAAATTCAAGACGCCCGCGGTCGCCAGGAAGCGCGTTCCATAGTCGCCGCCCGCGTGAGACACGTCGGGACCGCTTTTCTCCAGCGTCCTCGCCAAGAGGTAGAAGGTTCCCGTGCCCAGATCCGCAAGATAGCCCAGCGAATCAAACGCGTCGCTTCCATTCGAACTGAAGAGGTTCCCGCGCATCCCCGCGCCGAAGAATACGAGCAATCCGACCAGCAAGAAACAGGCAACGGCTCTGCCCCACATTTTCAGCAACGCATGGCCTAGTCCCGGCAACAGCCATCCGGCAATCCCGATGATGAAGGCGATCTTCTCGCGCTGCGAATACTGTTGTGGCGCCGCTTGTGCGGTCGTCTCTTCCGTCATCATTCTTCCTTCTGCGATTCGCCTAGGCCAGCAAAGCCAGAATTTCGTTCTGAATCGCGCCTGTTACGCGAGCTTCTTTTTCGTCGATATACACATTCACTTCGCTTCTTACTCCGAATTCAGGCACATAGATTCCCGGCTCGATCGAATTGCATGTGCCGGCGATCACGTGCCGCGTGTCGTGCGTCTCCAGTCCGTCCATGTTCACGCCGTTGCCGTGGACTCTTTCCCCAATGCTGTGGCCGGTGCGGTGGAAAAAATATTTCCCGTAACCCGCTTTTTCAATAACTTGGCGCGCTGCTTTGTCCACCTGCCAGCCCTGAAGTGGCTTCCCGGCCGCGACATGCTTCTTGATCAGTTCGACAGCCGTATCGCGCGCATGGCGAACGATGCCAAAAATCTTTGCAAATTTCTCCGGCACTCGCGCACCAAGATAACCCATCCAAGTTACGTCATAATAAACGCTGGCTGGTTCCTTTTTCTTTGCCCAAACATCCAGCAACAGTAAGTCTCCCTCGCGAATCGGAGCGGCTTTCTCCGGCGTAGGACCATAGTGCGGATCGCTGGCGTTGGCATTGACGGCGATATCCGGCCCTTCCTCGGTCCACAGTCCGGCCGCGACAAACTCCTTGAGGATCCAACTCTTCAGATCGTATTCCGTCAGCGTCTTTTTTTCGCGCACGCTGCTCGCGGCTAACTGAAATGCCTCGCGCACGATTCGGTCGATAATCACGCCCGCGGATTCGTGCGACTCCCGTTGCTTGGCGCTCCAGCACGCCTCATATTTCTGCACCAGGTCCGCCGAACTGACCACTTTCGGGCCGGAGCTGCGCACGAGTTCAATCGTCCCTGCATCCACCATCGCCACGTACGGGATCGCGTTTTTCGGTGAATATTGCATGGCTACGCTCTTCGCGCGCCCAAACATCTTTTTCAGGTTCTTTCTCAGCTCATCTTGCGCCGAGTAATACAGCGTCTCGCCGGGCAACGCCGCCAGCGACTGCGTCTCAATCTTGTGCACCAGTTTTTTTGGTGTCCCCTTCGCCGGAACGAAATAGAACCACCTTCTTGTCCTCATTCCTTCCGGCAGGCTCAGGATGTTCTGCGCGATGGGATCGCGCCCGCGAAAATCGTAGAACAGCCACCCGCCGAGCTTTGCGGCTCGCAAATCGCTTTGGATTCCGTGAATGTTTGCGCTCATCGGAAAGTCAGCTCCATCGCTTGAAACATTTCCATTTCCATGCCTTACGCATCGTGCTCGAACAATGCCAGGATCTGCTGTTGCGTCACGCCACGAATCTCCACTCGTTTTGTGCGGCTTCTTTCGCCGCTGAGAATTCTAACAGCCGACTTCGGCGTTTTCAAAAGCTGCGCCAGAAACTCAATCAGCGCTTCATTGGCGCGGCCTTCCACGGCGGGGGCCTGCAGCCGGACCTTCAACGCTCCCGCCATCTCGCCAGTGATTTCATCATTACTCGCGCGCGGCTGCACCCTGACAGCGAAAACAACCGCTCCGTCTCGTTCGCGGATATCCAGCATATTCCGGCGGGCCCGCCGCTACGGAGTGTTTCGCTGTCCGAAAAGCGCGGTGCCAACACGGACCTCGGTCGCGCCTTCTTCGATGGCCCACTCAAAATCATGCGACATGCCCATGGAGAGCACCGGCAATTCCAAGCTGAGTTTCTTCCTTACATCATCCCGCAATTCCCTCAAGCGCCGGAAATACGGCCGCACCTCTTCCGCTTTTTCCAGAAATGGTGGGATGCACATCAGTCCAGCAACCTCCAGATGTGGCAACTCCTTGGTCTTCTCCGCCAAGGTCAGAAAATCCTTAATCTCCACGCCGCTCTTCGTCTCTTCCGGCGCAACGCGCACCTCGATCAGTACGCGCAACTTGCCGATGATTCCGGCCTCTCCTCGGGCCCGGTCCAAACGCTGCGCCACTCCAAAATCATCCACCGAGTCAACGCTGTGAAACAGCCTGGCCGCCCGCGCGGTTTTATTGCTTTGCAAGTGCCCAATCAAATGCCAGGTCGCCGCCAATCCTTCTGTTCCGGCCCGCTTCCCGTCCCATTCCTGCACACGATTCTCGCCAAAGTGCCGCACGCCCGCTTCGTAAGCCACGCGAATCGCGCTCGCCGGATGGGTCTTTGACACACCAATCAAAGTGATCTCTTCGGCACGCCGCCCCGCACGCTCCGCCGCTCGCGCAATTCTTTCGTTAACACGAAGGAAGTTCTCTCGCACCGAATTTTGAGCCATAGTCAAATCGGAATCCTAGCACGCGCGGGATTGCAGCGCCGAATGTCTGCGGTTAGACTGACCTTCGACCGTTCGTCTCTCCCGGTCATTCATGGATTGAGGCTGGTTTGCGTTCACAACTCAGCAAACGCCCCCTTGGCAGACTCATCGCCATCGAAGGCATCGATGGCAGCGGCAAGCGCACGCAATTGGATCTGCTGGCCGCGGCGTTTGCTGCCGCCGAAGGCGGACACAGCATTTACTCGACGGGATTTCCTCAATACGACTCCTGGTTCGGCAAGATGGTCGGCCAATTTCTCAATGGTGACTTCGGTGCGCTCGACACCGTTGACCCGCACTTCACGGCACTCCTTTATGCTGGAGACCGATTCGAAGCCAAGCCTAAACTCGAAGCCGCTCTGAACAACGGCCAAATTGTTCTTGTGGATCGCTACATCGGTTCGAATCTCGCCCACCAGACGGCCCGCGTCCCAGCCCAGCAACGTGACGCCTTCCGGCGCTGGATCGAGCATCTTGAATACGGCATCTATGATCTCCCGCGCGAGGATTTGATTCTTTATTTACGCGTGCCTCCCAGCGAAGCGCAAAGGCTTGTGGTACAAAAGTCAGCGAGAAGCTACACCGCCGCCAAGCGGGATATTCTGGAAGCCAGCCTGCGCCATCTCGAAGAGGCTGCGGCCATCTACGATCTTCTCGCACGCGAAGCGCCTTGGGTGACCATCGAGTGTTTCGACGCGGCACGCGCCGCTATGCGCGCGCCCAAGGAAATCGCCCAGGATATTCTCGCCGCCGTGAATAAAGTCACCTCCACGCAGGTCGTGCGCGATTCCACGGCAGGTGGCAGCTGATCATGATAAGCGGGGGCTTTCAGGATTTTCTCGGCAACGAACGCATCGTCACCGCCCTCCGCGGCGCCCTTCGTACGGGCCGCGTTCCGCACGCGCTGCTCTTCACCGGCCCGCGCGGCGTCGGCAAATACACTCTCGCACGCATGTTCGCCCAGGCCGCGAATTGCGAACGCCTCCACGACGATTTCTGCGGCGAGTGCGCGACCTGCCGGCGCATCGCGCTGCTCGCGGATCCGCAAAAACTGATGGAGCAGGGACTCGTCGAACGCGGCGAGAGCGCCGACGCCGCTACCGTCGAGCGCATGCCGCTGATCCTGCAAACGCATCCGGACGTCTGGGCCCTCGTCCCCGATCCCGTCCGCCTGAAGAGTCCCGTGACGCGCCCCATGTTGCGTATCGGCCAGTTGCGCGCCGTCCTGCGTGCCGCTTACTTTCAACCCATGGGCCGCCGCCGCGTCTTCATCCTCGATGGTGCGGAGACGATGCGCTGGGACGTTGCTAATGTGTTCCTTAAAATTCTCGAAGAGCCGCCAGGCTCCGCCGCCCTCATTTTGACCGCGCCTTCGCCTTATTCCTTGTTGCCCACCATCGTTTCGCGCTGCCTGCAATTCCATTTTGCTCCGCTGGCGCAATCCGCCGTGGAAAAAATTCTGAAAGAAAAAACCAGCCGCAAGCCGGCCGAAATCAAGCTAGCCGCGCAGCTCGCCGAAGGCAGTCCCGGCCTGGCCCTCGAAATGGACGTCGCTGCCTCCTCCGAGCAGCGTAAGAACGCCCTTGGCATTCTTGAACACGCCGCTCGCGGCCAGGGCTTCGCTCAACTTTTCGCCGACACCTCCGCCCTCGCCAAAGACCGCGAATCCTCCTTTGAAGATCAAATTGCCGTTTTTTACAGCTTGCTCACCGATCTCCTCGAACTCACGTCCAAAATAACAGAGCCCGTTCTGCGCAACGCGCCGCTCGCGAAAGAGCTCGAGTCGCTCAGCAAATTCATCGATTCGGCCTGGGTTCTCCGCGCCATCAGGGGCTTTGACGAACTTCATGCTGGCGCGCGCCGCAATCTGAATCGCCAGCTTGGTCTCGATGCCCTGGCAGCATCGCTGGCACCGAACTCGGCGCAATTCGTTGAGCCCCGGTCTTGAGTTGCGCCGCCAAAAATTCGCCTTTACAAAATTCGTCGGCTACACTGTAACCCGCAGGCCCAATCACGCATCATAAGGATAGTCATTCAAACCGCAGCAGTTCAGAAGGAGCAGTCATGGTGAATCGCCGCATGTTTCGCCCGGGCTTTCCGGACATCAAGGAGCCCCTCGCGCCCCGCGCACCGCACAACAACGGCCCTATCCCGAGCAAGAAACCCGCTCCGCCAGAAATAACCCACGCTGAGAATTTTTATTGGGTCAAGCAGATGCAGTCGCACACCCCGATGGCCATCGTTCTCGAAGATGGCGAGGTGCTTCGCGGCACCATCGAGTGGTACGATCGCGATTGCATCAAGCTCACCCGTCAAGGCAGCCCGAACCTGCTCATTTTCAAGCGTGTGATCAAGTACCTCCATAAGGACGGCGAAGAGTCCGCCCAGGGCGGCGAGGAGTAGTCTCTCTATTTTTGGATGGAATGCCCGGCAGCTGCTCCAAAAGTGAGCAGCGCCTTTGCGGCCAACGACCCATTTTCGTTGAAAATCTCGCACTCGGTCACGACGAAATTCCGCCCCGCGCGCAATACGCGTGCGTCCGCTTTGATTCGCCCGCCCGGCACAGGCTCCAAATAATTAATGCTCAGCTCCACCGTGGCGATCTCCGTCCCGTTAGGCACTGCCGTGTACGCCGCAATCGCCGCCGCCGTATCGGCCAGCGCCGCCAAAATCCCTCCATGCACCACGCCATGAATCTGTTTATGGCTCGGCCGCACATCCATGCGGAAAATCGCTCGTCCCTCGTGTACGCTCTCTACATCGAAACCCAGAAGCTCCGTCGACCGGCTCTCTCTGATCCGTCGCCGGACGAGTTCTGTGACCCGCTTCTCCCCTTTGGACATTCTCTTGGTCATCGCTCTTCGCCGCTTTCTCAGTAAGCAGTCAGCCCTCCATCCAGCGGAATCGCCGCTCCCGTGAGCCACGACGATTCCTCCGACGCCAGAAACACCGCCATTTCAGCCACATCCTCGGGCCGCCCGATACGTCCAAGCGGAATCGTCGCAATCCGCGCCTTCCGCAACGCCTGTCCTTGTTCACTTTCGTTGAACACGCCCTTCACCAGCTCCGTCTCCACGATCGAGGGACAAATGCAATTCACCCGGATCTTCTCATGCGCGTGATCGAGCGCCATGGCTTTCGTCAGCAATGTTACGCCGCCCTTCGACGCGCAATACGCGGCGCGATCCTTCACCGCCACCAGCCCAAGCACTGAGCCAATATTCACGATGGCGCCGCCGCCGCACTTCCGAAACTCCGGCAGCACCGCGCGCGAAGTGAGAAATGGCCCCTTAATATTCACCGTCATCAGCCGGTCCCACTCCCCTTCGCTGATTCCCTCAATCGTCGAAACATGCAGCGCGCCCGCACTATTTACCAGCACATTCAGCCGCCCAAATCGCTCTGCCGTGCCACGCACCGCCCGCGCGACCTCCGCGCCGCGCGTCACGTCACACTCCATCGCCAGTCCCCCGCCGCCCTGCTTTTCGATTTCGCGCGCTACTTCCCTGAGCTTTTCCAGACGTCTCCCCGCTACCGCCACTCCAGCGCCTTCCCGGGCAAACGCCAGCGCAATCGCGCGCCCAATCCCCGTGCCGCCGCCTGTTATCAGCGCTACCTTGTCGGAAAGTCGTGTCACGGATTTCCCCGCCCCCGCGTCTAATAGGGTGCCGCGACGCCCGTTGTTTGGGCCCCGCGGGTGGGCGCGACTCTAGCATCCGGCTTCCAGTCTCGCAAGCGGTTGTACTCACGGTTGTAGCGGCCAGACTCCAGCCCGGCCTGTAGTGGCGGGTCTTCAGACGCGTGCTTCTCTATCTTGTCTGTATAGACGGTCGGAACGGAATCGGTTGTATCGTATAGGCCGTCATCGACGCGACGGAAACTCGAAAACAGCTCTCATGCGCATCGGCATCACCTGCTATCCCACCTACGGCGGCTCCGGCGTCGTCGCCACCGAACTCGGCATGGAGCTCGCCGCGCGCGGCCACGACATTCATTTCATCAGTTACGCCCCGCCCATCCGCATGAATCGCGATGGCCAGCGCATCCATTTCCACGAAGTGGAAGTCGTCTCCTATCCGCTCTTCGACCATCCGCCCTACACGCTGGCGCTCGCTACAAAAATGCTTGAAGTTTACGAATCCGAATCGCTCGACCTTCTGCATGTCCATTACGCGATTCCGCATTCCGTCAGCGCCCTGCTAGCGCGTTCCATGGCCGCGCCGCGACGGCTGCCCTTCATCACCACGCTTCACGGCACGGACATCACGCTCGTCGGCAGCAACCGCAGTTACCTCCCCATCACCAGGTTTTCCATCGAGCAAAGCGACGGCGTCACCGCCATCTCCAGCTACTTGCTCAAACAAACCCTCAAAGAGTTCGACATCAAACGCCCCATCGAAGTCATCCCCAATTTCGTGAACTGCGATCTTTACAGCCGCTCCGCCGACAAAGGTTTTGCCAAGCAATGGGCGCCCGGCGGCGAACCGATCCTGATGCATCTTTCGAATTTCCGTCCCGTCAAGCGCCTCACCGATGCCGTTGAGATTTTCGCCATCGTCCGCGCCAAGATGCCTGCCAAGCTGGTGCTCATCGGCGACGGCCCGGACCGCGGCGCCGCCGAATTCCTCGTCCGCAAGTATCGCCTCCAGAAAGATGTTTTCTTCCTCGGCAAACAGGACAACGTCTACGAAAAGCTCGCCGCCGCTGATCTTTTTCTTCTGCCTTCGCAGCTCGAATCCTTCGGCCTCGCCGCGCTCGAAGCCATGGCCTGCGAAGTCCCGGTCATCGCCACAAACGTCGGCGGCGTTCCCGAAGTCGTCGAGCATGGAGTGGATGGATATCTGGTGCAACCCGGTGATGTGAAGGAAGCCGCCCGCTACGCCATCGAAATCCTGTCACGCGCCGACCGCGGCCGCGAAATGGGCTACATTGCCCGCGTCAATGCCAAGAAAAAATTCTGCGCCAACGACGTCATCCCCGCCTACGAAACCTACTACAAGCGCGTCCTCTCCGCATCCTAATGCCGGCGTTGACAAGAGCGTGGCCCATCCAAACGGCACGCCTTGGGACTGGGAACACTCCACTGGTCTTATTTACTGCTCGGTAGCAAGCCCTCGGAAGGCAACCAGAAGCGCTTACCAGTTTGCGATACTTTGAATAGGCCTCATGCGCTGGCTGTGCGTTGCGTGGGCCGGATAAGTTCCGTTCGATCTATCGACAAGAATTGACGCTCACCAATCTTCTTGTGCGGCCGCGGGATCTTTAAGGAGGCGATATGTCTGCTCCGCAATCCCCCAGGGGAATCATCCTTGTAGCCGATGACAACGAAGCCAACCGCGAACTGCTCTCCGCTATGTTGACCGCGGAGGGCTACCAAGTCGTCTGTGCAGCAGACGGCCGGCAGGCGCAGCAGCAGGTGGATAGCGATTCGATTGATCTCGCGTTGCTGGATGTGGTGATGCCGCGTCCAACCGGGTTTGAGATTTGTCAGGCGCTGAAGTCCAAGCCGGAAACCCGCTTGATTCCCGTCATATTGCTCACCAGTTTGAACAGTGACGCCGACCGCATCCACGGGATCATGTGCGGCGCCGATGATTTCCTCAACAAGCCCGTGAATAAGCACGAGCTGCTGGCTCGCGTGCATTCTCTGTTGCGCTTGAAGCAATTCACTGACGAGCTGGACAACGCTGAGACCGTACTGTTCAGCCTCGCACTGAGTATCGAGGCGAAGGACCCCTATACCGAGGGCCATTGCGACCGGCTCTCGAAGTATTCCGTTGCGCTGGGAGAGAAGCTCGCGTTGCCCCAGGATCTGCGCGTCGCTCTGCGCCGAGGCGGTCTTGTTCACGATATCGGCAAGCTGTCTGTGCCAGAGCACATCCTGCTCAAACCCGGACCGCTGACTCCGGAAGAGCGAAAAATCATGGAGCAACACACCGTGATAGGGGAACGAATTTGTGCCCCGCTCCGATCCTTCCGCCACGTGCTGCCGATCATTCGCCACCACCACGAGAAGTGGGACGGCTCCGGATACCCAGATGGGCTAAGAGGCGAGCAAATTCCACTCACTGCACGCATTCTTCAAATCACGGATATCTACGACGCGCTTACCACCGACCGCCCCTATCGCAAGGCTCTTCCTCAGGAAAAAGCCTTTGCCATCATGCGGGAAGAAGTAAAGCGCGGCTGGTGGGATGGGCCCGTCCTGGACGAATTCGAGGCCGTCGTTCATGGCTACGAGCCGGTGCATCCGGCAGGGTCCGGTAGCTAATGCCTTCTCGCAAGATTCCGTGGCAGGGTGGTGGAAAGATGCGACGGCAACTAGCAAGGCCTCTGATGCTCGCCGGATTCATTACGGCGGCGGCGATTCTGGCGCTTGTCGGGTGGGAATCCTACCAGGACACCATCCGAGTCGGCGAAGCTGACAGCGCGCGGAGGCACGGCTACGAAGTCCACAGGACGCTTAATGAGACGGCGACTCGGCTCGTCGACGCAGAGACTGGACAGCGAGGCTTCCTCCTCACGGGAGATGAGACCTACCTTGAGCCATACCGCGCGGCGATAAAGAATCTCGATCGGACAATGGACGAACTGAAGAAACTGACCTCCGACAATCCGAGTCAGCAGAAACGCATGCAGATCCTGGAGCCGCTGGTAGAAAAAAAAATGGCGGAGCTTCAGCGGACGATCGATCTCCGCAAAAATGAAGGCTCGGCAGCGTCAAATAAGGTGCTCCTAGAAGGCTCCGGAAAGCGCTGGATGGAGCAGATCCGTGGAGTACTCGCAGAGATGGCAGGCGAAGAGACAAACCTCCGGGCGGTTCGCACTCAGGAAATGACCAAAGCCTTGGCCAGAACTGCCAGTATCGTCGTCGCCGGCAACCTTTTGAGTGGATTGATACTCGTGCTCGTTTTCGTCTTGCTGTCGCGCAATCTGTCTGAGCGCAAACGGACGCAAGAAGCATTGGCAAAGAGTGAAAAGTGGTTCTCGACCACTCTTGCCAGCGTTGGTGACGCAGTGATTGCCACGGACATGAACGGCACCGTGACCTTCATGAATTCCGTCGCTCAATCACTCACGGGTTGGAGTCAAGCAGAGGCCACCGGCAAGTCCATGGATCTCGTGTTTGACATCGTGAACAAGGAGGCTCGCCGCCCCGTCGAGAACCCTGTCAAGAAAGTCTTCCGCGAGGGGAAGGTCGTCGGCCTGGCCGACCATACGCTCTTGCTCTCCAAGGACGGAAAGGAATTTGACATTGAAGACAGCGCGGCACCCATTCTCACGGATACCGGGGAAGGGCTCGGCGTTGTGCTCGTTTTCCGGGACATCACGGAAAAGAAACTGGCGGACGAGCAGACAAAGCGGCAGAAGGAACTCCTGCAATTGATTCTGGAAAGAATTGCTGATGGCGTGGTGGTGGCCGATTCCAATGGGAAGTTTCTTGTCTTTAATGCGGCCGCGGAGCAGGTTCTGGGCGTCGGTGCGACGGACACGACGCCCGACCAGTGGTCTGATCAGTATGGCACCTATTTACCTGACGCCGTGACTCCGTATCCGCCAAGCGAACTGCCCTTGGTTCGGGCAATGCGGGGCGAGAGTGTTGACGCAGTAGAGGTCTTCATCCGCAACCCGAAAGTGCCGCACGGCCGCTTACTCAGTATTGCGGGAAGAGCTCTCAAAAGTGATGAGGGCATCCTGCGGGGGGGCGTTGTCGTGTTCCACGACATCACCGAGCGCAAGCGAGCGGAGGAAGCGCTTCGTCAATCTGAGGAGCGATACCATCTGCTATTCGACAGTAATCCACATCCTGCGTGGGTTTATGACTTGCAAACATTTGCCATCCTAGACGTGAATCATTCTGCCATCCGCAACTATGGCTACTCACGCGAACAATTTCTATCCCTGACGATTAAGGACATTCGCCCGCCAGAAGACGTCCCCGCACTGCTCGAGGACACTGGGAAGGCGCCGCCGGACACCGAAACCACCAGCGTCTGGAAACACCGCAAGAAAAACGGGACGTTGATCGACGTTGAGATTACCTCGCATCCCCTAATTTATGGCGGCAGAAACGCCCGTCTGGTCGTTGCCACGGACATTACTGCGCGTAAGAAGGCTGAAGAGGCCCTGCGGCAAAGCGAGGAGCGGTTCCGTCTGCTGGTATCGGAGGTGATGGATTACGCGATTCTGATGTTGGATCCGGAAGGAGTCATTGCCAGTTGGAACGCGGGGGCCGAACGCATCAAGGGCTACCAGGCTCAGGAAATCATCGGCCAACACTTCTCCCTCTTCTACCCCGGGGAGGATGTGGAGCGAGGCAAGCCTGCCTATGAACTGAAAGTTGCAAGAGAGCGAGGGCGATTCGAAGACGAAGGCTGGCGGGTGCGCAAGGACGGATCGCAGTTCTGGGCCAACGTGGTGGTTACCGCCTTGCGCGACGGCACGGGACGGCTCCGCGGATTTGCAAAGATCACGCGGGACGTCACCGAACGCAAACGGACGGAAGAGCTCATGCTGCGCGCAAAAGAAGAAGCGGAGCGCGCAAGTAAGTTCAAAGATCAATTCCTTTCTACCATGAGTCACGAACTGCGGACGCCGTTGAACGCCGTTCTGGGTTTTTCGGACCTACTTGCCGATGAGCGTTATGGCCCGCTGAACGATCGCCAGAGACGCTACGTCGGCCACATACATACGGGCGGAAAGCACCTTCTCAAACTTATCAGCGATATTCTTGACCTATCCAAAATCGAAGCGGGCAGAATGGAGCTTACCCGCGAGGATGTGACGGTTGCGTCTGCCTTTACCGAAGTGATCAGCGCTCTTTACCCCCTGGCGGAAAAGAAATCGCAAGCACTGCTCCAACAGGTGGAGCCTAATCTACATGTTCACGCCGACGCTATGC
>Ga0307478_10002089_pt1 | contig 16269 bp, 15 predicted proteins | sample atmos_gasesECM4C_2_FD_203713 | JGI IMG/M metagenome (GOLD analysis project Ga0307478, IMG submission 203713) | Hardwood forest soil microbial communities from Morgan-Monroe State Forest, Indiana, United States - atmos_gasesECM4C_05 | ecosystem: Environmental > Terrestrial > Soil > Temperate...
TTAGGACTATTACGGCGCTGATGGCGAAGGCGATTACGGCGGCCAGGGCGGAGATCAGCATCAGGGCTGGGTTCAGGTGGAGGACGTCGGCGAAGACGGCGGCTATAGCGAAGGCTACGCCCAGGGCGTTCAGGCGGAGTGGTGCTCGCGTGGGAGCTGGCGCGGTCGACGGTTGCGTGGCTGAATGGAGGTCGGAACGAAGGTCGGGGCGGAGGCTGCGTTGCAGTAGTAACGCCGCTACTCCGATAGCCGCTACTACCACCATGGCTACCGGGCTTAGGAAGGCGCGGCGGGTGGTGTAGAGGACTACTACGGCTAGAGCGGCCAGGAGCAGGCCGGCGGCGATGATAGTGGGGCCGCGGGGTTGGGGAGTGGGGCCGGGGATAGTCGGGGTATCGGGCACGTGGTCCGTACTGATTTATACAGGGGCGGGGAGGGGTTTTCAAATAATCGTGTTTTGCGCGGGCTGAAGTCCTCGCTGTCTTGGTATGTGTTCGACGCAGGCCTGGACGGCCTGCTGCACCCTCGCGCCTCTTTGATCTGATCTGGCGCTGCGGCAGTTGGGTGGTGCAGCGCCTCGCTCTGCTCGGCGAAACGGACGAATGCGTCCGTCCCCACACGGGCATTTCCGATTGGCATCCTAACGGGCACTTCAGATTGGCATCCTGGGCTCGAATCTTTCCGCAGATATTTAAGAGTCCGAGGTGGCGTGGGTCATGCCTGTTAGCCATTGGGCTTGGAGAGGGTCGCCGTGGTTTACGGCGTAGAGGACCAGCTCGACTCGGGAGGAGATGCCTAGCTTGTCGAAGATGCGGAAGAGATACTTTTTGATGGTGTGCTCGCTTAGATTTAGTTCGCGGGCGGTGTCGCGGTTGCTCAGGCCTTCGGCTACCAGGGCTACGACTTGTTCTTCGCGCGGGGTTAGGAGCTGGTGGCCTACTGAGTTCAGGACGCGGAGGGATGGGACTTCGGAGATTAGGTCCAGGAGGAAGGTCATCTGCTCAGTGTTGGCCCAGATTTGTCCGGAGGCTACGCGTTGGATGCAGCGGCAGAGCAGGCGGAAATGTGTGTCGGAAATGCAGAAGATGCCGCGGGCTCCGGAGCGGAAGGCGCTTACTACGAGGGCGCGATCGTAGGACTCGACCAGGAGAACTTTGGCTATTGCCGGGTGGGAAAGATGGACGCGGCGCATGGAGGCCATCTGATTGGCGATGCTGACGGAATGATTCAGCGAGAGCACAACTACTTTGGCGGGAGTGGCGGCGACGGCGTGGAGGATCGAGGCTATGTCGATGGGGCAGGTGGAGATGTGGAATTCGGAGCGGCGGCGAAGGGCGCTGGTCAGGAGCTGGGCTTGCATGCGGTTGGAGTCGGCGATTAAGACGGCAATGGCGGCGGGCGCGGACAGGGTCATTAGGGCCAGAGCTCCGAATGGAGCGGATTGAGGAACGTTTTGATCTTAGGGGTGAAAGTGGAGGGACTCAAGGAAACATGTCACTTTATTCGGAGGCGGCATTCAAATCGGGAAAGTGGGTTGCGGTGTTGTGGAAAAGCCTTGATGAGCCAGATTGGGATTGGGGAATCTTCTGGTTGTTTGAGCTAGGAGTGTTGCGTGGCGCGGGTTTGCTGCGCGGCGTCGAGTTGCGATTCGTCGAGCGGGTGTGATGTCGCGAACATGCAAGTCTACTTTTGTGGGTAGGCTGCTGGGGAATGGTGTTGCGGTTGCATCGTGGGCGCTCGGAGCTAGGGAACCCGCGGCTGGCGCGGTTCGGGCTACTTCTCCGGCTTAATCTGGCATGACCCCGATGGTAGACAGCACTTCCCATGTCTTGCTGCGAAATCTGCATCGAGATACCTTGCACGAAGAGAGGCGCGGAAGCTGAGCGGCTCTCAGAATCCAGGAAAAATAGAGCTCATCACGCAATGAAGCCCTTCGTTGGCTGGACAAAAGTTGCGGTGATGGGCGTGTTGTCATTGCAGGTTTGCGTGGCCGCATTCGCCCAGGAGGAAAAGAGGGAGCAGGACCTGGGAGCACGTCCACAGTCTTCTCTGACCGGCCAAACCGGGGCTGGGATGGGAAGCACAGGAATGGCGGCCGCAAAACCCGGACAAGCGGACGGCACGGGAAACCCTCGGCTCGGAGGGGAACGCCGTCCGCTTTACCGGCTGAACCGCAGCGACGTGGTGGCTTTGAGTTTCACACTCTCGCCGGAGTTCGACCAGACCCTCACCATACAACCGGATGGATATGTCGCTTTGAAGGACGCGGGGCTGGTGTTCGCCCAGGGGTTGACGCTGGAGGAATTTCGTTTGGCTGTGGGGCGGGCGTACACCGGGTATCTGCACGATCCGCAGGTGGCGGTGGCACTGAAGGAGTTTGAGCATCCCTATTTTGTGGCGGGCGGGGAAGTGGGAAAGCCCGGCAAGTACGAGTTGCGCGCGGACACGACGATCATGGAGGCGGTAGAGATTGCGGGTGGGTTTACCCATGAGGCGAAGCATTCGCAGGTGCTTTTGTTCCGGCGGGTGAACGATGATCTGGTAGAGGCGCGGGTTTTTAATCTGAAGAAGATGCTGCAGGAAAGAAGCCTGGGCGAGGCATCGCAGTTGCGGCCCGGTGATCTAGTGTTCGTCCCCCAGAATTCCATCTCGAAGATCGAGCGGTTTCTAAGCAAGCCCGCCTTGAGCATGTACGTGAGTTCCACACAGTTTTAGCAAGCGAGTTTTCGGGCCAACTTTATTGGGGAACCCAGGTTAATCCGCATGGCAGATCAGGAATTAGCGCGCAGGGAAGAAGTGTCGCCGACGATGCGGGAGCTGGCGACGGTGCTGTTCCGGCAGCGGAAGGTTTTTGTCGGCGTCGCGGGTCTGGTCTTCGTCCTGGCTGTGGTGTATGCGTTCGCCGGAGCGACGTATCGCGCGCACATACGGGTGCTGGTGCGGCGAGGGCGGGCTGATCCTCCTGTGGCGGCGCAGGAGAATGCTCCGCCTGATTTTTCGCGGGTGGAAGTGACTGAGGAAGAACTGAATTCGGAAGTGGAACTGCTGAAGGACGACGACGTTTTGCGCCGCGTGGTGGAGGCCAACGATCTGGCGGCGCATGACTGGTTGCGCTGGCTGCGGCCCCACGAGGCGCAGGCAGCACGGGTGCAGCGGGCGGCGAAGAAACTGGCCAGCAAGCTGGAGGTGGAATCGATCAAGAAAACCAACCTGATCGCGGTGAGTTATGGCGCGGCTGATCCGCAGCTGGCGGCGCATGTGCTGCAGTCGCTGGCCGGTGTGTACCTGGAAAAGCATACGGAAGTCCACCGGCCGGCTGGACAACTGCATTTCTTCGATGAGCAGACTGAGGAATCACGCCGGCAACTGGAAGCGGCCCAGGGCAAGCTGATGGACTTCACGAAAAGCCATGATGTGGTGGTAGCGGCACAGCAACGAGATCTGGCATTGCAGCGACTTAACGACGTGGAGGCGAGCTACCTGCAGACTCAGGTGGAGATGTCGGACACAGAGCAGCGAATTCACGAACTCAGAGAACAGCTGGCGAAATTGCCGGAGCGGACCACTACGCAGGTTCGCACGGCGGATAATCCAGAGCTGTTGCGGGCTCTGAAGGCGAGCCTGCTGGATCTCGAGCTGAAGAAGACACAGTTGCTGACGAAGTTTGAGCCTAGCCATCGGTTGGTGCGGGAGGTTGAACAGGAGATCATCCAAGCCAAGGATGCGATCGCAAAGGAGAAGTCCAGTCCGGTGAGCGACGAAACTACTGATCGCGATGCGAATTACGAATGGGCCAAGGCGGAGCTGCAGAAGGCGCAGGTTGAGATGAAGGGACTGGAAGCACGAGAGGCAACGACGAGCGCCCACTTGGCGGGATATCGCAGCCTGGCGCGTGAGCTGGGTGAGGATGCGATTGTGCAGGATGATCTGACGAGCAACGAGAAGGCGGCGCAGGAGAACTACCTGCTCTATGTGAAGAAACGCGAGGAAGCACGCATGGGCGATGCGCTGGACGAGGGTGGCATTGTCAATGTGGCGATTGCGGAGCAGCCGGTGGTGCCGGCACTGCCGGTGTGGCCAGCCGGAGTGGTGGTGTTGGTGGGTTTCGTGGCCGCGCTGAGCTCCGGTGCCGGGGCGGCGTTCGCGGCGGATTATCTGGACCCAGCGCTGCGCACGCCGGAAGAAGTCTTTAGGTGCTTGGAGATCCCGGTGTTGGCTTCGATCCCGGAAGAATTAGGGCAACGGTTATCTGCCTAGGAGATGAAATGAGTGCGAACGCGGAGGTGCTGCGAAGTTCCGAACTGATGGGGTCACGGGCGCAGGAGGTTCCGATAGAGCAGGTTGAGGTTTTTTGCGCGCGGAACGAGTGGAATCGGGAAGACTTTGCGCGGGAACAGATTCGGGGCCTGGTGCAGCGTGTGTTTTTTGCGAGCGGAGGTCGACCCGTAACCCAGGTCGTGTTCAGCGCGGCGGAGCCGCAGACAGATGTCGCCAGGATCTGCGAACAGGTGGGATGGGCGCTGGCGTTGGAGACGAGTGCTCATATCGCGGTGGTGGGCCGGGCCTCTTGCTCAATGACTGCGGGGGTAGAAGAGACGCTGCGGGATTATCCCCGGTGCGCGGGGAGAGTTCCAATCAAGTCGTGGTCCAGCCAGACTGCGGTGAACTTATGGCGCGTGCCGGGGTTCGCGGGGCGCGAATGCGGCGAGGAATCAGGGACAGGACGCTATTTGGCTTCCTGGCTGGCCGAGCTGCGGAACGAGTTTGAGTATGCCGTAATTCAAGGACCTGTGGCGGGGATATCGAATGAGGCTGCGTTGCTGGGACAACTCACGGATGGAATCATTCTGGTGGTGGGGGCTCACAGTACACGGAGAGCGACCGCCCGCAAGATCAAGGAAACGCTGGAGGGGGCGCAGTCTCGGCTGCTGGGAACGGTATTGAGCGAGAGAAGGTTTCCGGTCCCGGAGCGGATTTATCGGCGGTTGTAGAGTTTGCATTACTGGAAAAGATTGTTCTGACGAGTACCGATTGCCTGCCGCATATGCTGCGGCATGGCAAGGCTGAAAACGCTGTGCAAATGAAAACGAGAAATGGCTGTGGGACTCAATGAGCGGTAGCTATGGAGTCCCGGCGGCGGGGGCTGTCTGGACACAGCCGCAGCCGCAGCCGGTGGTGGTGGCCACAACGTCACAATGGTTCGCGGTACAGACCCGGTACCGGTTCGAGAAGAGGGTGGTGGCACAGCTCAACCACAAGAGCTGCGAAGTCTACCTGCCATTGCTGACCGAAAATCACACGTGGAGCGACCGGGCGAAGGTAGTGACGATCCCTCTGTTCCCCGGATATGCGTTTGTGCACATCGATCAGTCGCTCAATGCGCGGCAGGTGGTATTGCACACGGCGGGACTGATCGGTTTTGTGAGCTTTGGAGGGATCGTGGCGGCGGTTCCGACGAAGCAGATTGAAGATCTGCGATTGCTGCTGCAAGAGAAGGGGTTGTTTTCTTTGCACGCGTTCGTGCACACGGGACAGCGGGTGCGGATTCGGGGCGGGTGCCTGCAGGGATTAGAAGGCGTGCTGGTGAAGCACGAAGAAGGAAAGCTGGTGATCTCGATTGAATCGATCCAGCGCTCGCTGGCGATTGAGATCAAGGGGTACGAGTTGGAATTGGTCTGAAGTGTCTTCTCCTTTCTTAAATCCAGGACAAGTGAAACCCCGCGGAACCGAGTGGGCTGCGCGGTTAATTCCAGGAGCAGGCTTTGCCTGCGTCCGAAAAGCGGCGTCGCGGGAGGCGGGGGGATATCCGGCATTCTCAGTTTCGGTTGCGGCTCGATTTGCGGCCGCTGGCCGAAAAAATGGCGGGAGCATTCTTCCGCAGGGGTTGCGGGGACTGTCGCGGAGTGGAGGCGCTGGAAGGTGGGTGCAGTCCGCGCTGGTCTGGATTGCGGACATGTTGCACTCGGGCGGCTTGCTGGCATCGCGATGGTCGCAGCGGGAAGGCAACAGACATGGGGCGCCGGCGCGGGGTGGGATGCGGAACGTCCTGATCGTGGGAGCGGGGGGACTGGGACATCGATTGGCGAGTTATTTGGAAAAACATCCGGAGATGGGCCGGTCGGTCTGCGGTTTTCTGGATGACCGGAAGCTGCCGGGAAAAGGCGTGACGGGACGCACGAGCGATCTGGCGGAACTGGCGCGCACGGCGTTTGTGGACGAAGTGATTCTGGCCGCGCCGCATGATAGGGAGTTGACGCTGCGGGTGCTGCGCGCGGCCCAGCAATTGCGGCTGGACGTGAAGATGGCGCCGGATCTGTTTGGGTGCGAGCCGATGCGGGAAACGGAACGGATTGGGGACATGCCTCTCATTTCCCTGCACGAAGAGCGCTTGCCGGTGGTGGGATTGTTTGTGAAGCGAGCGCTGGATGTGGCGGGAGCGGGAGTGGCGCTGATGCTGCTGGCTCCGGCGCTGGCGGCGATCGCGATTCTCGTCCGGCTGGATTCGTCCGGGCCAGTGCTGTATGCGGCGCTGCGCGCGGGCCGGAAGGGGAGACCGTTTCGCTGCTACAAGTTTCGCACCATGGTGAGAAATGCGGACGGTTTGAAGGAGGAGCTGCGGGAGCGGAATCAGAAGCAGGGACCTTTCTTCAAAATCACGGGCGATCCGCGAATAACGCGGGTGGGACGAGTGCTGCGACGCTACAGTCTGGACGAACTTCCGCAGTTATGGAACGTGCTGCGAGGAGAAATGAGCCTGGTGGGGCCGCGGCCGCATCCTCTGGATGATTTTTCTGGGTATGCGATTGAGCACTTGCCGCGGCTGGACGTGATTCCGGGGATGACGGGGCTTTGGCAGGTAACGGCGCGGCGGAATCCGTCGTTTCAAGCGGGATTGAAACTGGATATTGAGTACATCCATCGGTGGAGTTTGGGGATGGATTTCAGGATTTTGCTGAAGACGGCGGCGGTGGTGCTGCGGGGGAGCGGGGAGTGACGGCGCCGGTTTCAGTGAGGATCGGACAGCGGTGTTCGTGGGCTGGGGAGGTGGCGTGGGGCGGGATGCGGGCGGGGCTGCGTCCGGTGCAGGCGATCATTGCGGCGCCAACTGCCCTGTTTCTTGTGGCGCTGACGGCGATGCTGCTGAGGCATCCCGATGTATCTTTTTACGAGATTGATCGGGTGGCATTTTTGTTGCTGGTGGTTGGGGTCACGGTGCGGGCGGTGGTGATGCGGCAGCGGTTGATGGTGGTGGAGCGGGCGACGTGGCCGATGATCGGGCTGACGGTTCTGGCGGTTGCAAGCATCATTGGTCAACCATTCGACAACCGGACGTGGTGTTTGCTGGCGGCGAAGTTTCTTGTGCCGTTCGCGCTTTTTCACCTGGCTGGCCTGGTGTTTCGGGAGGAGCAGCGGTTGCGGCAGTTCGAGATTTTCGCGCTGGTTGTGCTGGCTTATCTGTGTTTCACGGCAATCGCTTTTCTCGTGGGCGCGAAGTCGTTGATCTATCCGCGCTTCATCCTGGATGAAAGTTTGGGTTACCACGTGGACCGAGCGAGGGGTCCGTTATTGCAGGCGGTGGCGAACGGGGTTTCTTTGAACATGCTTGGGGTGCTGGCATTGCATGCGTTCTTGCGAGGAAGAATACGGGGAGTGAGAGCCGCAGTGCTGCTGGCTTCCTTGCCGGTGGCAATTCTGGCGACGATGACGCGGGCGGTCTGGCTGTCGTTTGCGGTGAGCGTAGTGGTTTTGATTATTCGCGCGCACAACCGGAGGCTGCGGCGGATCTGTGTTGCAGTGACGATGGTGGGAACTTTGGGATTGCTTATCACTTTGAGTTTTGACGATCAGCGACGGGCGCTCACGGAGCGGCTGCAGGAATCTGGGCCGCTCGATTTCCGGAAGGCGGTCTACACCGGCGGCTGGCAGATGTTCCTGGAAAAGCCGATCACCGGATGGGGGATTAACCAGATGCCGGCGGAGCTGGCGCGGCATGTCAGCGGGTACAAGGAGAAGGAGCTGTATCCGCACAATACTTATCTGGAGTTGCTGGTGGAGCATGGCGTTTTCGGTCTAGCGCTCTATGGGTGGCTGATGTGGGAGATTCTGCGGTTGGGGCGCGGACTAGTGCCGCGGGCTGAACGTGAGGGCTTTCTGAATCAGCAGTTTTATGGCGTGTGGCCGGTGCTGCTCGGCATCTATTGGGTGAACGCCGCCCTTGTTGTGATGAATTATCAGTTCGTGAACGGGCTTCTGTTTGCGATGGCGGGAATGCTGGCGGCGCAGCGACGGCGGGCTCGTTGCGATCTGGAGCGCGATGCGGCGTCGATGAGAGCAGTGGCGTGTCTGCCGTGTGAGTCCAATCCGATTTGACTCTTCCCAATTCTTAACTGTGCGGGTTGTCATTCTGAAACCCCATCCTGTAAACCCATGCTGCAACTCCTGATTCTGTGTTGACCGTCGCCTATCTCGCTAATCAGTTCCCCGCCGCTGTAGAGCCCTATGTGGGCGAGGAGATCCAGGAGCTGCGGCGGCGAGGTGTTCAAGTTATTGCGGGCAGCGTGCGCCGGCCGGAAGCAGGGCCGAGCGTAGCTGCGAGTGCAGATTTGGAAACGGAGATTCTCTGCCTGCAACCGGTTCGAGTGCCGACTCTGCTGCGAGCGCTGGGTCTTGTCGTGAGGCGCTGGAGAAAAATCTCCGACTTGGTGGCGCGAGTCCTACTGCGGGGAAAGGAATCGCCAAAACGTCGACTGAAAGCGCTGTTGCACACCTGGCTGGGGGCGTATTACGCCGTGCTGCTCGAGGGACGCGGAGTTAAGCATGTCCACGTGCATCACGGCTATTTTGGGTCGTGGATCGGGATGGCAGCGGCGCGGTTGCTGGGGGTGAGTTTCAGCATGACGCTGCATGGATCTGATCTGCTGGTGAACGGGGCCTATCTCGACACGAAGCTGAAGAACTGCAGGTTCTGCATGACTGTTTCCGAGTACAACCGCCGGTACATTCTGGAACATTTTCCGGCAATCCGAGCCAGCAGGATCATGGTCTCGCGGCTGGGCGTGGATGTGCCGGGGCGCGCGGAAGCTCGGAGGGTCGCTCGCGGTACGCGCCGCACTTTCACTTTGCTGGCTGTGGGACGGCTGCACGCGGTGAAGGATCACGCATTTCTGATTCGCGCCTGTGCCCGGCTGCGGGATGGGGGACTCGATTTTGAGTGCGTGATTGCGGGGGAAGGGCCAGAGCGGCAACACCTGGAGTTCCTGATCCGAAAAAACCGACTGCAAGACCAGATCACGCTGCCCGGCCACGTTACCGAGCTGGATGCACTTTACGGACGCGCCGATGTGGTTGTACTTACCAGCCGCAGCGAAGGCATTCCGCTGGTGCTGATGGAAGCGATGACGCGGAGCAGAATCGTGCTCGCACCGGCGATCACGGGGATCCCGGAAATCGTGATTCCAGGAAAAACGGGTTTTCTGTACGCGCCCGGAGCGTTGCAGGATTTCGTGGCAAAGATTCTTTTCCTGGAAAAGTTGATGTGCCGGGAGGATCGCAACGCGGTGAGCCGGCTGGATTGGATCCGCCACGCGGCGCAGGTGCAAGTACTTCACAACTTTAGCCGCACGAAGAACCTCAGTCATTTTGGCGACCGGTTTGTACAACTGGTCGCGATCCCAGAGCTCGTAATTCAGGATTGGAGCCCTCCTCATGAGGATTTTGTTTTGCAACAAATATAACTATGCATTCAGCGGGACCGAGGTCTACCTGTTTGAAGCTATGGAACTGCTGCGTTCGAAAGGGCATGAGGTGGCGCTGTTTTCGATGGCCGATCCTCGAGGGAGTCCGACCCCCTATGATCGCCATTTCGTGCCCCATGTCGACTTCAAGCAGCGGACAGGATGGTTTCGCAAGGTTGGGCTGGCGGGGCGGGCGATTTACTCGTTCGACGCACGGCGGCGGCTTCGGGGGATGATCGCGGACTTCCGACCGGATGTGGCTCATGTGCGGAACATCTATCACCATCTTTCGCCGTCGATTTTGTGGGAGTTGAAGGCGCAGAAGGTTCCAGTTGTTTATCACCTGAACGATTTCAAGGTGCTGTGTGCGAGCTACAACCTGGTGTTGCGCGGAGAAGCCTGCGAGGCCTGCAAGGGCGGGGAATTCTGGCATGCGCTGAAGGAGAAATGCTATCCGGGGTGGGGCGCGCGGCTGACGTTGGTGGCGGAGGCTTACATCCACAAATGGCTGGGCACGTATCGGAAATGCGTGGACTGCTTCCTCGCACCCAGCCAATTTGTCCGAGACAAGTTCGTCGAGCATGGGTGGGATCCGGCCGCGTTCGAAGTGCTTTCTCACTTCCAGCCGGTCAAGGCGGTGGCGGAGCGGAGGGCGGAGGACGCTCCGCTGCTTTATTTCGGGAGGTTGTCGGCGGAAAAAGGTGTGGACGACTTACTACAGGCCATGCAGCACCTGCCGAATCTTCGTCTGATTGTTGCGGGAGACGGACCGGAGCGCGGCAGATTGGAGGAGATAGCTGCGGAGTTGAGATTAGCTAACGTCGAGTTTGCGGGCCACATTCAGGGAGCGGAATTGGAGCGCGCGATTGCCAGATCGCGCTTCACCGTGCTGCCGTCCCACGCATATGAAACGTTGGGCAAGACGATTCTGGAGTCTTATGCGGAGGCACGGGCCGTGGTGGCCACCGACCTGGGATCGCGGCGGGAACTGGTTCAGGCGGGAAAGACTGGACTTTTGTACAGGACGGGCGATGTGGAACAGCTGGCATCAGCTATACGGTTTCTCAGCTCGCAGCCCGAACTGGCTGACAAAATGGGGCGCGCAGGATGGGAACTGGTGCAGGAGCGGTACACGCCGGAGGCTCATTACGAGGCACTGATTGGTTTGTATGAGCGCGTGGTTGACCGAAGAAAGCAATCGGCAGACGCGCCGAGACACAGAAGGACTCGAAGAACCCTGGTGGCAGCAACCGCTCGAAAAGGGATTCCGCAAGGAAATCGAGGGGGCTTCGTTCCCTTGCAGCGCCTTGTCTTCGACCCTGCCTTGCTCGATCCCGTCGACGTTCCTCCCGAGGAGTTTCGGAAACGGATGCTTCGCGTCGCCTTTATTGGGGGGCGAGGTGTGGTTTCAAAATATAGTGGCATTGAAACCTATTATGAAGAGGTTGGAAAAAGATTGACTGGGATGGGGCACCAGGTGACCGCATATTGCCGGACCTACTTCACCCCACCGGGGGGACAGACCGACGGCATACGGGTGGTGCGGCTGCCGACGATTCGGTCGAAGCACCTGGAAACGCTGGTGCATACGTTTCTCAGCACGCTCCATGTTCTGATTCAGCCTTGTGATGTGGTGCATTACCACGCGCTGGGGCCGGCGCTGTTCTCGTTTATTCCGCGTCTGGCGGGGAAGAAAACCATAGTCACGGTGCAGGGTCTCGACTGGCAACGCAAGAAATGGGGGCGCATCGCCGCGGCGGTTTTGCGACTGGGGGAGCGGGCGGCCGTGAGTTTGCCGAGCCACACCATGGTGGTCTCGCGGGCGTTGCAGAGGCATTACCAGGGCGGTTATGGAGCGAAGACTACTTACGTGCCGAATGGCGGTGTGCTGCGGGAGTGGCGAGTACCTGACAAGATTTTCGATTGGGGGCTGGAGCCGGGGAGATACATTCTGTTTCTGGGGAGGTTCTCTCCGGAGAAAGGTTGCCATCTGCTGGTGGAAGCGTATGAAAGGTTGGACACCGACGTTAAGCTCGTGATGGCAGGGGCGTCGAGCTACTGCGACGAGTATTCGCGCCGTTTGCAGTCCCACGCGGGTGAGCGGATCAAGATGCTGGACTGGGTTTCGGGTGAAGCCCTCGATGAGTTGCTGACCAACGCCATGGTGTTCGTGCTACCTTCCGATCTGGAAGGATTGTCGTTGGCGCTGCTGGATGCGATGGGTGCCGGGCTTTGTGTGCTCAGCAGCGACGTCGCAGAGAATCGGGAAGCCGTGGATGATGCGGGATTCACGTTCCGGCGGGGAGACGCCCTGGACCTGGCGGACCGGCTGCGATTTCTGATTGCGAATCCGGCGGTGCGCGAGGCTGCGGGACAGGCCGCGAAACGCCGCATTCGCGAACATTATCAGTGGGCGCAGATCGCGGCGGAAATCGAGCGAGTGTATTTCGAGATGCTGGATTGGGAGTTGGCCGAGACTGGGGCCCGGAGACCGATTGGGCGCGTGGCTGCTGCGGCGGGACAGCGGAAGGCGGGATAAGGCATGCGGCTTGTAGTCGGAGCGAAATGACTTAGCTCGAACAAACCGAGTGCACCAACAAGAGGACGGGGTGAATCCCGTCCTTTTTGTTTACAATTGGGATTCGTTCGCGGACTTACTGTGTGGCGAGCGGTCGCGTGCGGTTGAAATCGAGATCAAGTTCCACGATATGGAAAACACGATCCTGGTCACTGGCGGAGCAGGTTTTATCGGATCCAATTTCATCCTGCAGCGGATGGAAGAGGATTCGGCCGCCGTCGTAAACCTGGACAAGCTCACATACGCCGGCAATCTGCGCAACCTGGAAAGCATTGCAAACCAGCGGCGGTATGAGTTTGTGCACGGTGATATTGCGGACCGAAGTTTGGTGCGGGGGCTGCTGGAACGGCGCGCGCCGCGGGCGATCGTACATTTTGCCGCCGAGAGCCACGTCGATCGGTCGATCCGGGGGCCGGATGATTTCATCCGAACAAATGCGGATGGGACTTTTGCGCTGCTCGAAGAAGTACGGGCGTATTGGGGTGGGTTGGTCGGCGAGCGGGAGAAACTCGACTTCCGATTTTTGCATGTCTCCACGGATGAAGTGTATGGATCGCTAGGGCCTGAGGATGCTGCTTTCTCGGAGACGACTGCGTATGCGCCCAATAGTCCGTATGCTGCGTCGAAAGCAGCTTCGGACCATTTTGTTCGGGCCTACCATCACACCTACGGGTTGCCGGTGCTGACTACGAATTGCTCGAATAATTATGGGCGATTTCAGTTCCCGGAGAAATTGATACCGCTGGTGATCCTGAATGCGCGCGATGGGAAGCCGCTGCCGGTTTATGGAGACGGGCAGAATGTCCGCGACTGGCTTTATGTGGAGGACCACTGCGCGGCGATTGCGCGAGTGCTCGATCGAGGGCGAGTCGGGCAGACGTACAACATTGGCGGCTGGAATGAGAAGCGGAACCTCGAGATCGTGGAGACGATCTGTGACATTGTGGATGAGGTGACGGGGAGCCGCGGAGAACCGCGCCGCGGGTTGATTACATTTGTGAAGGATCGTCCAGGACACGACCGGCGTTACGCTATGGACGCAACGAAGATCGAGCGGGAGCTGGGTTGGCGTCCGCTGGAAACATTTGAGAGCGGGATTCGCAAGACGGTGCGCTGGTATCTGGAGAATTCGGAGTGGGTGCGCGATGTGACCAGCGGGGGATACCGGCAGTGGATCGAGACGCACTACTCTTCTTGAATCCGGGTGTGGAATCGTGATCCGCGCTAGTAGAAGAATCTATTTATGATGCAAGCCGTGAGTACGAATTATAAGGGAATTATTCTGGCGGGAGGGTCGGGGACACGCCTGTATCCGGTGACGCATGCCATGGGGAAGAGCCTGCTCCCGGTTTACAACAAACCCATGATTTATTACCCGCTGTGCACGCTGATGCTGGCGGGGATTCGCGACATTCTTCTTATTACTACTCCGGAAGACTTGCTCAAGTTTCAGACGCTGCTAGGGGATGGGAGCCAGTTCGGAATCCGGTTGCACTACAAGGTCCAGCCCAAGCCGGAAGGCATCGCGCAGGCTTTCCTGGTGGGGGAGGAATTTGTTGGGGGCAGCGCTTGCGCTCTGGTTCTCGGTGACAATATTTTTTATGGACACGATTTGGCGAAGGACTTGCGCGAAGCTGCGAGCAAGGCGCGGGGGGCACGCGTCTTTGCTTATCCGGTGCACGATCCGGAGCGGTATGGAGTTGTGGAGTTCGACGGATCCGGACGGGCTCTCAGTATTGAGGAGAAGCCCAGGCAACCCAAGTCGCGCTACGCCGTGACCGGACTTTATTTTTATGATGATCAGGTGGTGAAGGTCGCAAAGTCACTGAAGCCGAGCGCGCGGGGCGAGTTGGAGATCACTGACGTGAACAAGGTGTACCTGGAGCGCGGGCAGTTGGAAGTGGTGGTGATGGGACGAGGCATGGCCTGGCTGGATACGGGCACGCATGAGTCGTTGATGGACGCGTCGCTCTATATTCAGGCTATCGAGAAAAGACAGGGGCTGATGGTGGCTTGCCCTGAAGAGATTGCCCTGCGCTCGGGATACATCACAGCAGAGAAGGTGGAAAGAATTGGCAACTCGATGAAGAACAATAGTTATGGCGCATACCTGCTGCAACTCTTGCGGGAGAAGGTATTCTGATGGATGCGGTTCGGGCGATTGGCTCTGTGATGGACGCACTCAAAACAATTCCGACTTCGTTGCCTGGCGTATTCGCACTGGAGCCACGCGTCTTCGGAGATGAACGCGGCTTTTTTTTTGAGAGCTATAACCGCCGAATCATGGCGGAGGTGGGAGTTCTTGAGGAATTTGTGCAGGACAATCATTCCTGCTCATCGCGAAATGTTTTGCGAGGACTGCATTATCAGCTAAAGCATCCACAGGGGAAACTGGTGCGCGTGGTCGATGGGGAAATTCTGGACGTGGCGGTGGATATGCGGCGGAGTTCTCCGACTTTTGGGCGGTGGGAAGCGGTGCGATTGTCGGGCGAGAACAAACGCATGTTGTGGATTCCCGCAGGTTTCGCGCACGGTTTCCGCGTGCTCTCGGAAAAGGCTCACGTACTCTACAAGGCGACTGATTTCTACTCACCCGAGCATGAACGGACCCTCGCCTGGAATGATCCCCAACTCAAAATCAACTGGGAACTGGACGGCGAACCAATCGTGTCGGCGAAAGACCGGCGCGGCGCCGCGTTCCGCGACGCTGAAAGTTTCGACTAAATCCTGATGCGAGTCACAATTTTTGGCGCCTCCGGCTTATTAGGCAAGGCGCTCATGCGCGAGTGGAACGGAGATACTGTGACTGGACTCACCTCGCACGCGGCGGACATCCGCGATGCGAAGCGGGTGCAGAACGTTGTGCAGGAAACGAATCCGGAGTGGATCGTGTTGGCTGCAGCTTATACCGATGTGGATGGATGTGAAGGCAATCCGGATCTGGCTTTTGCGGTGAACCGCGACGGAGCGGTGAATGTTGCGGTGGCGGCGAAGAAGGTTGGAGCGCGGCTGGTGTTTCTGAGCTCCGACTACGTCTTCGACGGCACGAAGACCACGCCCTATGAGATTGACGATGCCCGGAATCCGCAGAGCGTGTACGGAAGAACCAAGGCTGAGGCAGAGATCAAGTTGCTGGCATTGATGCCGGAGTGCTGCATCGCCAGAACGTCGTGGTTGTTTGGAATTGGCGGAAAATGTTTTCCGGATACGATTTTGAAGTTGGCGGCGAGCCGTCCGGCGCTTGATGTGGTGAACGATCAGCGTGGATGCCCAACATACTCGATCGATCTGGCACGAGCGATTGTTCAATTGTGTCGGAGGGATGCGAGCGGAATTGTGCATGTGACCAACGCGGGCGACTGCAGCTGGTTTGAATTTGCGCAGGAGATCGTCAGCGGCGCGGGGCTTGCGACCGTTGTGCGTCCGGTGAGCAGCCAGCAGATGGCGCGACCTGCGCCTCGACCTTCTTACTCGGTGTTGTCAGCGACTCGTTTGCGGGCACTCGGAATTGAAATGCCTTCCTGGCGCAACGCCTTGCGCCGCTACCTCGAAGAGCGCGCGAAGCCGATTCGCTAGACGTCAATTCGCCTGGCCAGAGATTGCTTCGTTTCCGACGGCCCTGCTAGGATTGCCGAGTCCCGCCTGGAGCTTTCGTGAAATTAATCCAGAACTACATTGATGGCCGGTTCGTGTCTGGGAAGCAGGAGTTCACGGATGTGAATCCCGCGGATGGGACCGTGATTGCACAGGTCACCGAAGCGGACGAGGCGCAAGTGGACGAGGCAGTGCACGCCGCTCGGCGTGCATTGGGCGGAGAATGGGGACGGCTCGGGGTCCGCGAACGGGCGGCGCGATTGCACCGGGTCGCGGACGCGATTGAGAAACGGTTTGACTGTTTCGTTCAGGCCGAAGTTGCGGACACAGGCAAGCCGGTTTCTCTGGCTTCGAAGCTTGACG
>Ga0307478_10002090_pt1 | contig 16261 bp, 9 predicted proteins | sample atmos_gasesECM4C_2_FD_203713 | JGI IMG/M metagenome (GOLD analysis project Ga0307478, IMG submission 203713) | Hardwood forest soil microbial communities from Morgan-Monroe State Forest, Indiana, United States - atmos_gasesECM4C_05 | ecosystem: Environmental > Terrestrial > Soil > Temperate...
CGGGCGTCTATCGCAAGATGCATATCCCGGACGATCCCGCCTATTACGAAAAATTCTATTTTACGCCCGGAGATTTGGGCTTCCGCGCTTTTGACACGCAGGCAGGAAAAATCAGCACGCTGATTTGCTGGGACCAGTGGTATCCGGAAGGCGCGCGCCTTGCCGCGTTGCACGGCGCCTGCATTCTTTTTTATCCCACGGCGATCGGCTGGCATCCCAGCGAGAAAGAAGCGAATGGTGCGACGCAGCGCGATTCCTGGCGCACGGTGCAGCGCGGGCACGCGATCGCCAATGGAATTTACGTCGCGGCCGTGAATCGCGTCGGACACGAAATCCCCCCGACGGGCGGCGACGGTCTGGAATTCTGGGGCGGCTCTTTCCTGTGTGATCCACAGGGGGTGATTCTCGCGGAGGCCTCGACCGATCGCGAGGAAATTCTCTACGGCACCGTGGACCTGGCACACCTGGAAGATGTCCGGCGCAACTGGCCGTTTCTGCGCGATCGCAGGATTGACGCCTATATGGGCATCGAGCAGCGTTTCCTCGACGTGAAACCTTGAAGCTTGGCCCCGGGGACAAATCTCGTGAATGAACAGCTGACTCCCGCCGCGCTGGGCTTTTCCATGCCCGCTGAATGGGAAAAGCACGAAGCCACCTGGCTTGGCTGGCCGCACAATCCCACCGACTGGCCGGGAAAACTCGAACCCATTCAATGGGTGTACGGCGAGATCGTGCGCAAAATTGCGCCCGGTGAAATTGTCCGCGTCCTGGTGAACTCGCGCGCGCACGAAGCGCACGTTCGCAAGATTCTAAAACAAGTGGGCGTCGACGCCAGCCGTGTGCAGTTCTTTCACTTTCCCACCAATCGCGGATGGACGCGCGATTTCGGCCCAATTTTTGTGCGGCGCGCCAAACCCCGGCGCGAGATCGCCATTGCGCGATTCCGATTCAATGCCTGGTCGCGTTATCCCGATTGGCACAAAGATGACGCGATCCCGCCGCAGGTCGCGCGTCGGCTGAAATATCAGATGTTCCCCGCGCGCTATCTTGGCCATGAAGTCGTGTTGGAGGGTGGCAGCATTGACGTCAACGGACGGGGAACGCTGCTGACCACCGAAGAATGCTTGCTCGATCAAAAACGTCAGGTGCGGAATCCGGGATTCAGCCGCGCCGATACGGAAGCGGTGCTGCGCGAAAACCTAGGCGTGAAAAACATAATCTGGCTTGGCAAGGGCATCGCCGGTGATGATACGCATGGCCACGTGGACGATCTTTGCCGGTTTGTTGACCGCCGTACCGTAGCGCTGGTACGCGAGAAAAATCGCCACGACGCGAATTACAAACCGCTCGAAGAGAACTGGGAACGCCTGCGCGGAGCGCGCCTGGAAGATGGTGGCAAGCTGAACGTCGCGGCGCTGCCGATGCCGGCGCCGCTCCATTTCGACGGCGTGCGACTGCCGGCGAGCTATGCGAATTTTTATATCTGCAATTCGGCGGTGCTGGTACCGACGTTCAACGATCCGAACGATCGTGTCGCGCTGGGAATTCTCAGCGAGCTGTTTCCTAGGCGCGACGTCGTCGGCATCCACGCTGTGGACTTGGTGTGGGGCTTCGGAACGCTGCACTGTTTGACGCAACAACAGCCCGCGCGATGACATCGCACCCCCTCGCGCGAATGTGCTCAGCTCGCGCTGCTCACCCAATTAGAAAGTCTTAATTACCCCGCCACTTTTTGGCTCACATTGCCACGGCCTTCGCCTCATCGCCTTTGCCGCGCTTCGCTACGCACGGCATTTCGTGGCCAACCGCAAGTTAAATGAGCTCTTTTCGTAGTGCTCATGTTTGTCGGCACAACAATTGCATGTCGCAATTAGCACGCCTTTCGCCGAGATACGGATACGGGCGTGTGTCGCTACGCGTTGGAACCGGGCACGGCAATTCTTGCCGAGAGCATGATGAAGCGCGTTGATTCTTGACCCTTAACTCTCAGCAGCAGACACACATTGAACACAATGGAATCAACAAATACCGGTAAGGACGCCGATGCACCATTGCACATTCTGGTCGTGCACGAAATGTTGCCGCATCCCGATCGTCACGGCGCGGACGTGCAATGGATGCAAATGCTACGGGAATTGCGCGCGCAAGGCCACCAAGTGGTTCACGTGGCTCGCAGCGGGATCAACCGAGAGCGATACACCGCTGGAGTGGAAGAGCTCGGTATCAAGGTTTTTGCTCCCGATGCCGAACGCATGCGGTTTCTGGGCTTCGATTTTCCCGTGGAATGGACCTTCGGCCAATTGATGCAGGAGAACAAGTTCGATCTCGCCATTCTCTTTCACTGGTTCTGGAACGGCATTTCTATACCTGAACATTACATGGAAGAGATCCGGCGATTGTCTCCGAAAACGTTCATCGCTGTGCTCACCGACGACCAGCAGGGTGTGCGGGAAATGCAGATGGCCTCGTTGACGGGCTACTGGGCGGATTACGAGCGATCGTATGATTTCACGAGCCGCGAATTCGCGGTATACCGCCGAGCGGATCTGGTTCTGACGATTTCAGAAGACGACAGCCGCGCATTTTTGCACGTCGCTCCCGAATTACGCACAGGCCGAATGCCGATGATCGCGGGAGCGGCGCCGCAGGGCAACCCGCTCGAGTCACGCAGCGGCATGCTTTTTCTCGCGAACTTCGACAATCCCGCGAACCGTGACGCTGTGGACTGGCTGCTCTCCGGTATCTGGCCGCGCATCATCGCGCAACTTCCAACTGCGGAGCTGTTGCTGGTGGGCAACAATCTTCCGAGTGGCCTGGGGATCAGCCACAAAGGAGTGCTGCGCGTGGGCTTCGTTGCCGATCTTGATCCGGTATTTGCGCGCTGCCGAGTCGCGCTTTCGCCCGTTCGCTTTGGCACGGGAATTAAGACCAAGAATCTTTCCGCACTGTCGCACGGAGTGCCGCTCATCACCACCACGGTGGGCGCCGACGGCATGAACCTCCACAACAATGACACCGCGCTGATCGCCGACACGCCGCAAGAATTTGCCGACGCCACCATACGCGCCTACACCGACGAAAATCTCTGGAACCGGCTCGCGCAGCAAGGGCGTGGGCACATCACGGAATATTTCAGCGAGGCACGGATGCGAGAGGCCGTTCGCTGCGTGGTGCGGCAAGCACGCACCGTGGCCCCGAAGGCATACGATCCTGAATTCGTGTGGCCGTATCTGCTCGTCGAAAAGCGGTTCCCTGAAGTTGTAACAAGTTCGGCTGCGTCTCAGCGACTTTTTCTACGCATCAGCCGCTACGTCACCCTCGCGGAAGAATATCTCGCCGCGCGGCAGCCGGCCGAAGCCCTCGAACAACTGCGTTACATATTGAGCCATGTACGCGGCCGCATGTCGGCGAGCGGCGTGTACTTGCGGGCCGTCGAGTTGATGGCGCGCTGTTATCGCGAACTAGGCGACGCAGATAAGGCCGCGCAATATTCACGTCGAGTCGAGCGGTTCATATCCAATGGCAACGCGGCGGTTCGTACGTCCACCAAAATGCAAAACGGGCAAAAGCCACATTCCAGGCCTCATGCGCTGGAGTTTTCCGTGATTATCCCTACCTATAACCGCCAGCGCGTGCTTGCCGAGTGTCTCGATACCCTCGCGCGACAGTCAGTCGCGCCGGAAAAGTTCGAAGTGATCGTAGTGGATGACGGCTCTTCCGACGATACGGAGCAGTTTTGCCGTAACTTTCGGCCTAGCTATTCGTTCCAATATTTGCGCCAACTCAATGCCGGTGCGGGCGCGGCACGTCGACGGGGCGTGCAGCATGCTCGCGGCGAATATCTCGTGCTATTCAATGACGACACGATTTCCGCGCCTGACCTGCTAGCCGAACATCGAAAGGCTCATCAAGATTACGCAAACGATCGGCAAGCCGTCCTGGGGGATTTCCGTTTTCCACCGGAGGCGCAGGATCGCGCGTTGACGCGATTCTTCGTCGCGAGCCCGTTCTTTTTTCCACAAGCAACTCTGCGGGCCGGCGTCTATTGGGAATACACCTACATGGTCACTTGTAATTTGAGCGTCAAGCGCGAAGCGGTGCTCGCGGTCGGCTCGTTCGACCCGCGCTTTCGTGTGGCGGAAGATTCTGACCTTGGGCTGCGCTTGAGCCGCAGAGGATTTTGCGTGCGCTACGTTCCGGAGGCACAAGCCATCCACCAGCACCTTCCATTTGCGGTTCCTGATCTCATTCGACGCGCCGGAATTTATGGCGAAACTCAGCTCTCGTTCTTGCGCAAGCATCCCACGCTGCTCGGTGACGGCGGAACATTTTTTGGAATGCTGGATGAGACAGCCGCGGACAATTGGCGAGCCCTGATCGCGCAGCGCAAGCGGGAAATCGAAGACTTGGCAGCCACTCTGACTCGCATCGATTCAGTGGATTTTGCGCCCTTCTTGACCATGAAAAAAGCTGACGGCACGGTGGCAGATGAAATTACGAAGCTATTCCGGCGCGCTGGCCCGGATGTCTACTGGTATTACTATTTTTCCGGATTGCTCCGAGCCTGGGAGAAAGAGACCGTTCATCCATCCATCGCAGCGCTACGCGCGGCGAGTGCTAGCGACGAAGCATACATTTGACGCTGGCGATCCGCGACGACCCGCGAGCTGCGCCTACTCTAATTCGATTCACGGCGATGCGGATAATCCACTCGGACAGATTGAATTTCAAATGCGTGAATCGGTACGGTGAATTGACCACTCGCCGAGATCGATAGCGGCGCACCCTCCGGCTGCTCCATCAGATTTGTGAGTGTGGCGCCGGTGGCGCCGGCCGGAACGCTAATGCGCACTTCTCCGCTTTCTCCAGCCCACTCGTAGAAGCGCAGGATCAGCGCGTCGCCATCCTCGGCTTTCTTCACGGCGGTTAGCACGACATTTTCCGGCTCGATCGTTACTAGCGACTGGCGCGGGGTCCACTTTCCACCGTGCTCCTGCACTTGCATCGCTTGCAGTTTGTAGTTGAAATCGTAACCGTGCCGAACGGTAAGAGCCTGCTTCCAATCGCCCGCATGCGGATACAGCGCGTAGCTGAAATGATGATGCCCACGATCCGCGTCCGGATCGGGCCAAACAGGGGAACGCAGCAACGAAATGCGCAGCACGTTGTTCTTCGCGTCGTAGCCGTATTTCGATTCATTGATAAAGCTGAAACCGTGATGCGCGTCTCCCAGATCCGCCCAGCGCAACGCGGGAACCTCGAATTTTGCCGCTTCCCAGCTGTTGTTGCGCGTGGTGGGCCGCTGAATCGAACCGTAAGGAATTTCGAATGTGGCTTCACCGCTCGATGCGGCAAGCGGAAACGCGGCTTTGAGCAGGACGTGGGTTTCGTGCCAGTCAATGTCGTTCACGACGTCCACGCGATCGAGTCCCGCGTAGAGGGTGATGTCCTGCACGAATTCCGATTGCTGCCACTTGCGCTTCACGCGAATCACGCCCCGCAACGGGCCGCGTTCGATCAATTGCACCGAATCGGCTTGATCGAGGTTCGTGAAACGCTGCTCGAAGTCGGCATCAATATTCCAGGCGTCGTAATCTTTCGGCGTGTCCTTGAATGCGACCAGTTCGTTTCCGCAGCCGCCCGCGGCGATAGATTCGAATTTCGACCGCTTGTCGTAGAGACTGGTGATGCAGCCGCTGTGAGGGTCCACCATCACGCGCAGGAACGAGTTTTCCAGCGTCAAGCCGTCGGCGTGCAGATCGCTTGTCGCATCGTTGCGGCCAGGAATCACGTGAAGTACTTCGTATCCAAGGGACGGCACATCTTTCGCCTCAATCAGTAGCTGATGCGTATGTGTCGCAGAATCGGATGAAAGCACTTGATACAGCAGCCGTTTCCCCTGCGCATCCAGTACCGTTATTCCATTTTCCGCCGCGTCGGGCATTTGCACGTCGGCTGCGACCACATCTGTTCGCTCCCAAGCGAGTGGATTAAACACCAGCACAGACACGCCGCCAGAGCCCAGCGCTGTCGTATTCACTTCGCTGGCCAATATGTGCAGCGCGTTGGACGTCGCTTCACCGGTGGCCCACCGCACCGTGTCGTAATCGTGCTGCGCGTCGTTATAAATCACGCCGATGCCAGAACCGGCCGCGAGATCGTGAAACTGGTTGAATAAGACTTTCTTCCAGGCCTCCGTAAACTCCATCGCGGGATAGGCCGCTCCGGAGAGCCACGCCAGCGACGAATATTTCTCAGCGTCGAGCATTTCTTCTTCGCTTTCCCGCATATTACGCTTGTGGTTGGCTTGCGTAGTAAAAACGCCGCGGTGATATTCGAAATACAGTTCGTCATTCCAGATCGGCAGGGTGATCTTGCCATCGGCGGCCGGAGGCAGATTCGTGTTTGCGGTGGCGATGGCCTTGTAATTCCAAACGGGCGAGCGAGCCGTATCCAATTTCGTTTCCACGTCGGAAAAGAATCCCTGCGCGACTCCGAAAAACGTTCTTGGAAACACCATTTGAGGCTCCGTCCATTTTTCACCGCTGTCGAGCATCGCGCGCGTCGGCCCACCGCCATGATCGCCGACGCCAAACAAGTGCATCATTTCCGTGACGCCGGGATTGCGCCCACGCGACGTGGTCAAGTCCGCTGCTATTCGCACTGGATCAATTTCGTTCGCGTAATCATGTGGAAAATACGTGAGCACGCGGCTGCCATCGGGCGATTGCCACCAGAAAAGTTTCATGGGCAGCTTATTGGTGTCGTTCCAGACCATTTTTTGCGTGACGAAGTAATCGATTCCAGACTTCTTGTAAATCTGCGGCAGTTGCCAGTTGTAGCCGAATGAATCCGGGTTCCAGCCGATGCGCACATCCACGCCGAATTTATCCTTGAAATAGCGTTTGCCCAGAAGCAGCTGTCGCACCAGTGATTCGCCGTCCGGCATATTCAGGTCCGGTTCGACCCACATACCGCCCACCAATTCCCATCGCCCTTGCTTCACGCGACTGAGAATTTCCTGATAAATAGAGGGATATTTTTGCACCATCCATTCGCTGTAAGCCGCGGCGGATTGCGTGAAGGTGTATTGAGGATATTCGTCCATCAGCTGAAGCGCCGTGGAAAATGTGCGCCGGACCACATCTACTGTCTCCGTCCAAGGCCAGAGCCATGCCGCGTCGATGTGCGAATTGCCGGTCAAGCGCACGGAGGTTCCTTGCAGGCTAGGTTTCAGTACTCCCAAGAGTGCCTGGGATTTGTCCAGCGATGCGTCGAACCCTTTTTGATCGGCCTGATGCAATACATTCAAGTCGACGGCGGCCGCGGCGGTTTCCAACTGCCGTTGTGTCGTCTGCGCAGCGGCTCCGAGCGACGGGATCAACTCGGCTGTGGACTCAATCTCTTCGAGTAATTGCGACGGATCAGGACGCGACGGCGTAAACTCGATTCGCAAATGTGCTCCAGCAAAATATTTCTGGTCAACTGTGTGCAGAAGCTTTATCGCAACTAGGACTCGATCGCCGGGTTTTGCTTGATCGAACAGAACAATCGGTTCGAGGTCTTCGCCCATCGCCACGCGGCGTCCATTGAAATAAATAATTTCGGGCATGGGTCCATTCGCATATGCCACAAATTGAAACCACACTTTGCTACCGGTCAGGTCATAACCGTTCAAGGTCTTTGGAATTTCGATCCAGCGCCGATACCAGACCGCTTCGGTCGGCGCCCGCGTATCTTTCTTCACGACTTGCCAGCTCGCGTCATCGAGATCGGGGGATTCCCCATGAGCCACGTCGCCGGCGTGGAAGCGCCAGTCATCCGCTGGCAAACTGACCAGCGTGGACAATTCGTTCACCGTGGTCTGCGTTGGAACAGAGAGCGACTTCACCGCTTTGTCGACTTCGGACTGTGAGCGTGCTGGCTCTGCCGTCAAAACAGAGAGCACCAGCACAAGGATCGCAAGGACAATGTATCTGGGCGCGCGGCGCGAATGGCTTGCACTGCAAGAAAAGTTCATCGAGCGTCCTTCCTTCCCATCATGTGGTATGAACTCAAAAGTCTGCACCCCTCGGGCCATACGCTGAACGCACGTCTGGAACCCGCTTCTTGATTTGGCGGGCGGATTATAAAGCAACGCAAACCTCTTGTAGTATGGTTTCCGCCATACCGAATTGGCTGAACGAAACTTAAATGACGCAAAACGAATCGAACTGGCGCGACTGGCCGCTGGCGGAGCGCGAGCGGCAGTATTCGCCGAGCAGATGCGTTCCGGCGCTCGCTCCTTACCTCGAAGCATACGCCGCGCGCAGCCACGAAGCGGAGCGAGGCTCCCGATGTCTGAAGAATGCTCGCTGGGGCGATCAGCCGGACGAGACATTTGATTATTTTTCGGCCGCCACTGCGGACGCGCCGCTGCTGATTTTTTTTCACGGGGGCTACTGGCAGGAGCTATCGAAGAACGAATCGCTGTTTGCTGCGCCGGATTGCATTGCGAACGGCATCGCTTTCGCGGCGATTGACTACGCCCTGGCGCCAAAAGCAAGGCTTGGGGACATCGTCGATCAGTCCCGCCGCGCGATTGCTTCCTTGCATCGGCAGGCTGCAACGTTGGGCTTCGATGCGCGCCGGATATACGTTTCTGGCAGCTCGGCTGGGGCGCATCTCGCTGCAATGATGTTCAAGGAAGGCTGGCAACCACACTATGGCTTGCCCCCCACCGCAGTTGCTGGCGCGATTCTGCTGAGCGGGATCTATGACCTCGAGCCTCTCGTCGGGACTTACATTGACGCTGCCCTGCGCTTGACCGCCGCGGATGTGGCAACGCTCAGCCCGGCTCGCCTGACGCTTGGACCACCCGTGAAGACGATTCTGGCATGGGCGGAAAACGAGACGCCGGAATTCAAGCGGCAGAGCGAGTCCTTCGCGTCGAAATTGAGCGCCAGTGGCTTCCCTGTAACACAGTTTGAAATCGCCGGAACAAATCATTTCGATGTCGTCTTTGGGCTGGCCGACAGGACCACGACGCTTGGAGCGGCAACCGTCGAGATGATTAGAGCCGACGACACTAAGCGTGCTTGATAGTGCCAACTGCGCGTCGGAAAGTGGCTTCGCGGCACGCCATCGAAATGTTACTTTCCGATTTCCACGAGAAACTGGTTCGCGAACGTGTGAACGTCGAGGAAAGAATTGTAGAGTGGCACAGGCGCGACGCGGAGTATGTCCGGCTCGCGCCAGTCGCAGATGATTCCCTGCTGCGCCAGGTGCTCGCACAGCGCGCGGCCATTCGATTTAATCTGCACCGATAGCTGTGCACCGCGCTGCGCGAGGTCGCCCGGCGTGATGATCGAGAAGTTCTCGTTGGGTTTCTCCGTCAACAAAAATTCACAATAGCCGGTTATTTCGGCGCTTTTTGCGCGTAATCGCTCGATTCCCACTTCATCGAAGATATCCATCGAAGCCCGCAGCGCGGCCATCGACAGAATGGACGGATTGCTTAATTGCCAGCCCTCGGCTCCGGCAATGGCTTGGAATTGCGGCTCCATGCGGAAGCGCGCATCCTTGTCGTTTCCCCACCAGCCCGCAAATCGTGGCAAGTCCGGATTCCGCGCGTGGCGCTCGTGCACGAAGCATCCCGCGATGCAGCCGGGACCGCCATTCAAATATTTGTAGCTGCACCAGACGGCGAAATCCACGTTCCAATCGTGAAGCCGCAGTGGAATGTTTCCCGCAGCGTGCGCCATATCAAACCCGACCATGCAACCATGGGAATGTCCCGCTACCGCGATCCGCGCACATTCGAAGGCTTGTCCGTTGTAATAGTTCACGCCACCGAGCATCACGAGCGCAATGCGCTCGCCTTCTTCAGCGAGCAGCTTTTCGATGTCCTCGGTCCTAGTGGTCTTCTCGCCCGGGCGCGGAACGATTTCGCGCAGCGAAGTCGCCGGATCGTAGCCGTGATAGCGGATCTGCGATTGCAGCGCGTATTGATCGGAAGGAAACGCATTGGCTTCGATGAGGATTTTGTTTCGCACGGTCGTCGGTCGGTAAAAGGAAATCAACATGAGATGCAGATTCACGGTCAGCGAGTTCATCACCACGACTTCTTCCGGCAGTGCACCGACGAGTCGCGCGGTGGGCGGCGCGAGCAGTTCGTGATACGGCATCCAGGGATTTCGCGCGTGAAAATGGCCTTCCACGCCGAGCTTGGCCCAGTCTTCGAGTTCCTGTTCGACGTAAGCACGCGCAGTCTTCGGCTGCAAGCCTAACGAGTGGCCGGAGAGATACACGCAATCAGCGCCGTCCTGTGCCTTTGGAATATGGAATCGGTTCCGATACTCTGCAAGCGGGTCACGCGCGGACATCGCCACAGCAAAGTCGCGCCCGGTTTCGAATTTGCTTCCCGCCACTTAGATGTTCTCCAAAGGGGTAAGCTCGCGGTGAATCAACGCATCGGCCTTGAGCCAATTGAGATCTTCAATTCGAGCGATCGAATCACACAATTCAGCCAGCAGCCGGTCTTGAATCTTGCCGCGCGAAAGCGCCACGGAATACGGCAGGCGGTGAAACGTCACCATCGCGTACTTGGGAACAAAGAGGCGCGGATACTTGGCTTCCAGCGCAAGTTCCACTTTTTTCGTGAACAGAAACCGGGGATTCGCCACGCGATCGCGCATTTCGATAAAGTTTTCGAGTGCGAGATCGGCGATCGCATCCGTATTGGCTTTCCGCGCGCGTTCGAATTCGGCGAACAGTTTCGGCCAATCGGGACCGAGATGATCCAGAAGCTCCAGGAACACCGTGCAATCCTCGAAAGCGCAATTCATCCCCTGTCCAAAAAAAGGAACAATCGCGTGGGCCGCGTCTCCGAGCAACAGGGCCTTTCCACTCACGTGCCATGGCGAACATTTAATCGTGACCATCGCGCCCGTTGGATTACCTGCGTAGTTTTCTTTCAGTTGCGGCATCAACGGAACAGCATCGGGAAACCGCTGCCCGAAGAACGCCGCCGCCTTCTCCGCCGTATTGAGCCTCGCAAAGCTCTCGTCTCCTTCGAAAGGCAAAAAGAGGATGCACGCAAAGGTGCCGTCAATATTGGGCAAGGCGATCAGCATATACGCGCCGCGCGGCCAGATATGCAGCGCGTTTGGCTCGAGCAGATGTTTGCCGCCGGGCCCGGCGGGAATCGTCAGCTCCTTATAACCGTAATCGAGATATTCCTGCGACAGGTTGAAGCGGCCCAGCTTCTGCACTTCGAGGCGAATCGCTGAAGCCGATCCATCCGTGCCGATCAAGGTATCGGATTCGACACTGATTTCCCTACCTGATTCTTCGTTGCGAAATTGTGGCGCGCCGGTTGCCGGGTCGAATCCCAGGCAGCGTTCGCCGAAATGAATCGTCACACCGCGCGCTTCCGCGGCGTTCATCAGAGCCACGTTCAGATCAGCCCGTGAAATCGAATTGATTACTTCGGTGTCATTTTTTCCGTATGGTTGAAATGTGAGCTCGCCCGCCAGCGAATGCATCATGCGTCCTTTCATCGGCACGATGATGCGGCGCATTTCGTCCCACAGCCCCGCTTCGCGCAACGCGTGAATCCCGCGTGTGGAGATCGCGAGATTGATCGAACGGCCCGCGCTGGCGCGCACGCGACGCATATCCGACCGCCGCTCATAGATCTCGACGCGAAACCCGCGCTGCACCAATGAGATCGCGAGCAGCGGCCCGGTGAGCCCGGCGCCAACCAGCGTGATGGATTGGGTACGATTGTGCATATTCAGGAATGGTGCGCACCGTACAACGGAATCGCGGCGAGAAGATTCATCCTTCCAGATACGTTCGCGCTTCCCATAGCTCCGGGAAGAATTTCTTATCCAGCGTGAGCTTCAGATAGGAAGACCCGGCGCTGCCGCCGGTCCCCATGCGAATGCCGATGGTGCGTTCGACCATCTGTATGTGGCGAAGGCGCCAGCCCACCACAAGCTCGTCGAATTCCGTCAAACGCTCGCAAACGTCAATCCAGTCGCGGTGATTGCGCTCGTCGCGGTAAAGCGCGTGGATCGCTTGCGCGCGCGCCTTGAACTTCTCCGCTTCGCTGGCGTTCGGCGCGCTGGGCGGTAGCGTTCCCAAAGCCTCCAGAGCCTGGAAGAAAACATCGCGCAGAGAATCTTCGCGCAACCGACGATTCAGGATGGCGTGCGATTCCGGCGTCAATTCGTGGTAGCGCAGCATTTTTTCGTCTTTCAGACCGCACAGAAATTCCAGTTCGCGGAATTGCTCGGACTGAAAGCCGCTGGCGGGCGCCAGCTTTTCGCGAAACGCGAGAAAGTGCGTGGGCAGCATGGTTTCGAGGATCGTGAACTGCTCGACCAGCACGCGCATGATTTCCGTGCAACGGCGCAGCAGGCGCGCGGCCTCGTAAACTCCATCGCGCGAAGTGGGATCGGCGGCCGCATCACGCAGATTTGCAACTACCGCGTCCAAATCGTGCAGCAGCTCCTTGAACCACAATTCGTAGGTCTGGTGAACGATGATGAACAGCAATTCGTCATGATGGGGAGGCGAAGATTCGGGATGTTGCAACTTCAAAAGCTCGGGAACTTCAAGATACGAACTGTAAGTGAGCTTCTCTGAGTTTCGGTCGCCGCTCGCCACCGCGGGCGCGGCATTATTTTCAGCAGCGCCGCGAGCCGGACAACCGACGCTCGCCGTTCGTTGCTCGGGGATGAGCGCAGTTGAAGCGTTTGCTTCCCTCCCGATCTCTTTGCTTTTGCCGAGCCATTTTTCAGCGTTGCTGCCGAGCAATTTGGTTTTTAGTGCCGACGACAGCCGGCTCCCGCGAATGAGCGCACCAACACGCTCTTCGCCCAGCGGAAACGGATAGTCCGAGCCGAGCAACACGCGATCCTGACCCATGATTTCCACCAGGAATTGCAACGTGCGCTCATCGAAGACCGCGGAATCAACGTAAAACCGGTTCACATAGTGGCTGGGCGGAAATTGCGAAACGCCGCGCGCCGCTTCGTGATGATGCCAGGCGTTTTCGAGCCGCCCGAGAAGGAACGCGAAGCTGCCGCCGCCGTGCGCAAAACAAATGCGCAGGCTTGCAGGCAGACGGTCAAACGCGCCGCTCACAATCAACGAGACGAGCGACAATTGCGTCTCGGCTGGCATTCCCACGGTCCACGGCATCATATACTTCGGCATGCGTTGCGTGGCCATCATGTCCCACGGGTGGACTAACACCGCAGCGCCCTCATCTGCACAGTGCTGCAAGAACGTGACGATGCCGGGATCATCGAGATTCTTTTCGCCGACGTGATTGCCGATTTCGACTCCCACGTGCCCGCCGCGCAGGCAGCGCGTCAACTCCGCGCAGGAGGCGTCAATATCCTGCAGCGGCACCTGACACAGCGATTGCAGTCTTCCTTTTCCGAGATGGCACATTTCCAAAGCGGCATCGTTGAAGAGTCTCGCGCATTCGAGTGCATGCTGTGGTTCGCAGTTGTACGCGAAAAGTACAGGCGTCGGAGAAATTATCTGATGGTCTATCCCGTCGCGATCCATTTCCTCGAGACGCACGCTCACGTCCCAGCAAGCCGAGGTGATGCGTCGAAATTCGCGTTCGCCCAGCATGATTACGGCCTTCCCTGGTCCGGTGTGCTTGATACACGGCCAATCGGGCGTCCCGAATCGCGCCGCCAAGTCCGGCCAGGACTCCGGGAAAAAGTGCGCGTGAATATCGGTGACCGGCATTTTTGTTTGTGGTTCGCGGAACACGGCTACCTTGGGGCCGGCTTACCTGGATGAACGGTGCCGCAGTTCGGGCACACTCGCAGTTTCTCGCTCTGGTAGAACTGCTCGAACAGGGGCGGCAGATCCGTCACGATGCTCTTCAAAAGCACCTCTGCGCGATGAACCAGGTGATGGCATTTTCCGCAGTACCATTCAAAACCGTCTTTTGCGCCTTCGGGACGGGGAATCTCGATCACCAGTCCGATGGTTCCGGCCGCGTGGCGCTGCGGTGAATGACGGGTGTGCTTGGGCAGCAAAAAAATCTCGCCCTCTTTGATAGGAATTTCGAGGGGCGGTTTTCCCGGCTGCTCCATAACGCGGATGAAAATATCACCCTTCAGTTGATAGAAAAATTCCTCGGTGGGATCGTCGTGATAATCCACGCGCTGATTGGGTCCACCCACGACGGTCACGATAATGTCGCCATCCTCCCACACTTGCGCGTTACCTACCGGCGGTTTCAGTTTGTCGCGATTCGCGTCGATCCAGTTTTGAAAATTAAACGCTTTCAGCGTCTTGATGGATGGCATTATTTCTTCCTCTCCGCCGCGCCGAGCGGCTTATAAGCGATCGCTTTCATTTCGATTAGAAGATGCGGATGAGGCAGCTGATGAACGGCGACGGTGGTGCGTGCCGGGCCGCTTTCATCGAAATATTCGGCATAGACTTCGTTGTAGCCCGTGAAATCGTTCATGTTCACGAGAAAGGTGGAAATTTCCACTAAGTCCGCGAGCTGAGCGTCCATACTTGCAAGGATCTCGCGGATATTTTCGATCAGGGCGCGCGTCTGCGCGCGAATATCCAGCCGCGTCGCTCCTGAGGAATCGGCCTCTGCTCCGGCAATCGTATTATCCGCACAGCGCGAACTCGTGCCCGAAACGAAAAGATAATCACCTGCGCGTTTGATGTGCGGGAAACGCCCGCGCGGCTTCGCTTTGCCCTGAACGACTTTGCTCTCGGTCGCAGTCATTCACTCAACTTAACGCAGATATTGTTCAGTTCCGAATAAAAGTTCAACGAATGCACTCCACCTTCACGGCCGATGCCGGAAAGGCCCGCGCCTCCGAAAGGAGTGCGCAGATCGCGTAGAAACCAGCAATTCACCCAGGTAATCCCGACGCGCAGCCTTTCCGCCACGCGGTGTCCCCGCTTCAAATTCGAGGTCCACACGGAAGCCGCCAAGCCATACTTTGTGTCGTTCGCCTTGGCGATAGCTTCCTCTTCGCTATCGAATGGAGCGACGTGGCACACGGAACCAAAAATTTCCTCTTTCACGCAGCGCGCAGATTCCGAAAGCCCCGTAAGTATCGTTGGCTCGATGTAAAAACCGTTATCGCGGGCATCGCCGAAAGAAGGAACGCCGCCGCCCGTGACAACAGTCGCGCCTTCTTCGCGCGCCAATTTATAATACGAGAGCACTTTCGCGCGATGCTCCTTTGAAATCAGCGGGCCAGTTGTAGTGGTTTCTTCCATCGGCCAGCCGACGCGCAGGGCTTCTGCTCTTTGCTGCAGCGCCGCGACAAATCGGTCGAAGATTCCGCGCTCGACGTACACACGTTCCGCGCAAAGGCACACCTGCCCCGTATTCATGAAAACGGCATCCGCCAGTCCGTCGAGCGTCTGCTCAAAATTGCAATCTGCAAAAACGATGGCCGCATTCTTTCCGCCCAGCTCAAATGAGAGTGGTTTCACGGTAGGAGCGGCCGCGCGCATGATCGCAGCACCGGTTCGCGATTCTCCGGTGAAAGTGAGAGCGTCCACGCCGTCGTGTGTGGTCAAGAATTCGCCGGCGGACTCCGGCCCAAAACCGTGCACCAGATTGAAGGCCCCTGGCGGCACGCCTGCCGCTTGCATCACCTCCGCCAGCAACGTCGCAGTGGCGGGAGTCTCTTCGGAAGGTTTGACGACCACGCAGTTGCCGCAAGCCAGCGCCGGAGCGACTTTCCATGTCAACAGCAAGAGCGGCAAATTCCACGGCGTAATGATGCCGACGACTCCGAGCGGCTTGCGCACCGCGTAATTCAGCGCGACGGCGCCGTCCGAGGTTTCCGTGCGAAATGATTCGAGGCCCACGGTTTTGACAACGTCGGCAAAGGCGCGAAAATTCGCCGCGCCGCGCGGAATATCAATGCGCGACGCCAGCGAAACGGGCTTGCCGGTATCGGCAACTTCCGCCAGCAGAAAATCCTGGAAGCGCGCTTCAATTCCGTCGGCGATCTTGTGCAGAATGGCGGCACGCTTCGCAACCGGCCAGCACGCCCACTCGCCACAAAGCGCGCGCCGCGCCGCTGCAACGGCTTCATCAACGGTGGCGCGGTCCGCTTCGGATACTTGCGCCACAACAGAACCATCGGCAGGGTTGACGTCGGCAAATTCGCGCGCACCGCCCACAAATCGGCCGTTAATGTAGTTTTGCAGGAGCTTCACGGAGAATCCGCGCTCGGCGGCTTCAGTCAGGGCCGACAGC
>Ga0307478_10002092_pt1 | contig 16257 bp, 13 predicted proteins | sample atmos_gasesECM4C_2_FD_203713 | JGI IMG/M metagenome (GOLD analysis project Ga0307478, IMG submission 203713) | Hardwood forest soil microbial communities from Morgan-Monroe State Forest, Indiana, United States - atmos_gasesECM4C_05 | ecosystem: Environmental > Terrestrial > Soil > Temperate...
GGGCGCGTTACCGCTTTGCGCGTGGCGAGCGGGGCGCGGTGTCGTGCTGATCCACGGCGTCGGGGAACTGGTTGCCGGGGACACCGTCATCTACGCGATTCCCGTTGGGCGGCCGGCGCCCGAACTCAGGATGGTCTCCGACTAAGACGAAGACGAACTGGCCGACCCGCTTTTTATAGGCAAGCCGCTGGCATCGAACAGCGTCCCGACGAGCAGCTGCAAGTCATGGCTGTAGCTCACGACGCCGCCGGCGACGCCGTTGGCGCGCAGGTAACGATCGTAGACGTTCCAGCTAAACGAGAAGAGCTGCGGGTTGTAGTGGCGCTCGAAGCGTTCGCGGCCTGCGGCGAAATCGGCCAGTACCGCTGGCGCGAGATGGATGCGCCGCCGGTCGCTCTCCGGTAACTCATCATAGGTCCAGTAGGCGCCCGAGTAGCGGATCAAGGGATCGGATGAGCGCAGGCACGTCAACGTTCCGATCAGGTTTGCGTCGCCTTCATCGCCGAACCCGGCGGCGTGCGACCACTCGTGCGCTAGTGCGCGCGGAACTTCAAACGGCAGAAACGACGCGTTGAGCAGCGTTTCGAACGCGAATGGGTCGTACTGGCCGCCGACGCCGGCCATTTCATATATCCGTTCGGCGACGGTCGTTTTCGGCACGGTGAGGACGGGCGTCCAGTCGTCGCCAAGCCGAGCGACGATCGGCAAAAAGTCGCGTGCCAATTCGGCCCGCATCGCGACAGAGCTCTCGCTGCGCATGCGCAGGTGCGCGGGTCCAACGTCGGTGTCGAGGATCGTGGCGATCCGGTCGGCAAAGGCCGATACGCTCACCGGGGTGACGCGCGCGGCAGCGTAGTCGACGCGCGCCGCAACCGGCGCGCGCCGGTAGTTCCAGCCCCAGAGCAGGTTGAAGGCGATGACGATCGCGGCCGCGAGCGCCGCCGTATGCGCGCACAGGTACAGCGCCGTGCGCACGCGTGGCGCCTGCGAGCGCCGCAGCATCAGGGTCCAGCCCGCGATGACGAGTGCGGCAACCAGCATCACCTCGAAATCGCCGACGGCAAATGGAACCGCGTTCGAAAGCGGAACGAACGCCGCATTCAGGGCCGCGTAGAAGCCATTGGCGTAGACGTGCTCGAGCGCCGCCGGCGGAATCGGCACGCTCGCCACCACGAATGCGAGCACGATCAACGTGGCGTCGACGGCGAGCACGCGCCTCACGGGAAGAGGTACGTCGAGAGTTCGCCCACGCGCGTGAAGCCGATGCGATCGTACAGCTTGAGCGCTTCGGCGTTGAAGTCGTTCACGTACAGCGAGACCGTTGGATTGGAACCGAGCAAATGCCGGGCCGTTGCCGCGAGCGCTCGTGTTGCGTAGCCCTTGCCGCGCAGGTTCGGCGGCGTCCACACGCCCTGAATTTGCGCCGTCACCGGCGTTCGTGCGCCGATGTTGCACTGAAAGCGCAGCTCGCCCTCGACGATCCATACCCACCAACAGCCGAGCTCGATCGCGTGCCGCACGCCGGCCACGAACGTCGAGCGTTGCGCGCGCGGATCGTAACCCAATTCGCCCAGGATCATGCGCGCCGAGTGCTCGGCCACGAGTTCGGTTTCGTCGCTGCGCGCTTGCCGCACGTCGGCAGCCTCGAATTCGGCCAGGCCTTGCGGCCAAAGCGCGTAGAGCGGCTGCCGCTCGCGCACGAGCAGCGGCGCGCGATGCCAGGTCTTGACGCGATTCCAGATGCCGTCGACCGCGCGTTTGGGTCCGACGAAGCTGCGCAAGCCGGGGTGCTTCCGCGTTTCGATGGCGAACGCGTCGAGTGCGGCCGCGTCATCAGCCGCCACGACGAGTTGTGATCCGAAGTAGACCACGCCGCGCACGCTGCCGTCGCGGCTGCGATCGATGGCCATCTCGTCGGGTGCGTAAGGCCCGTGGCCGCCGTCGAGGACCCAGTGTAAGAAGGCATTCTCAAACGGGCGCGCCGCCACAAAGGCGAGCGCGTCACGTCGATTGTGACGGTTGACGGGTTCCAGCAGGATGTCAGCTCAGCGGTTGAACGAATGCCGGCTTCGTCGTTGGCTGGCGGCTACCGCCCTCCGGTTCGACGCTTACCGCGATTGCTGCCAGGTTTCCGGCATCCTGTGGAATCGGCACCAAGGTGATGCCGCTTTGACTCGGCGAGAAGGTGACGCTCGGTGCGACCGTCGTGGCACCGCGTGCGAGTGTCCACGCTTGGTACACCTTCCCGTGTGGCGGTGGCGGCAACGAACCGAGCACGAGATAGACATTGGCTCCGCGCTTAACGACCGTACCATAGGCAACCGTATACCGCTTGGAGTCGCTCGCGGTGAGATCCGTCAGCATGCGCCGGTCGAGTGCCACGGTGCGCCGGTCGATGTCGAGGCGTGTTTGCAGCGTCGCGACCCGCGCTTGGGCATCGTGTAAGTCCGACCGCAAGCCGAAGTTCTGAATCACGCTGACGAGCGCGAACACCACGGCGGCCGCGGCGGCGAGCGTCGTCCCCCACATCGCGCTGGTGCGCGTTGCGCTGAGCGGCGCGCGCGGAACCACGTCGGCGCGCACCGTGGCCATCAGGCGTTCTTTCATCCGGGCCGCGCGGTTGCTGTCGACCGGTTCTTCGGCCGAGAGCCCAAGCAGGTTCGCGGTGGCGCGCAGTTCATCGTACTCGCGCCGCGCGTCGGCATCAGCCAGAATGAAGGCCGCGACCTGGCCGCACTCGGACGCCGGCACGACCCCCAGCGCATACGCGGCGACCAAATCGATCAGCCCCCCGCGATCCAATGGTTCGCTCATCGTGAGATCGCCTCGCTCAGGGCTTCGCGCAAGCGGCGTAAGCCGGTGCGAATGCGCGTTTTGATCGTGCCCAGCGGAACACCCGTCCGCTGCGCGATCTCTTCGTGGGTGATACCGGCAAAGAAGCCCATTTCGATCGGCGTCCGCTGTTCCTCGCTCAGGGCCGAGAGTGCCCCGCGTACGCGCTGTGCGTCGATGTTCGCAAAGACGGTGGCGTCGGTCGATGCGTCGGCCGGGACGTCGGCGGGGATTTCGGTCGTGGACCGGTTGGCGCGGCTGCGGACCACGTCGAGCGTGCGGTTGCGCGTGACGCGGCTCAGCCAGCCGGCGAAGTTGCCCTCGCGAAACGCTTCGGGCGACGTCCAGAGCTTGAGGAAAATCGACTGGGTGACGTCTTCGGCCAGCGCGGCGTCGGCTGCGATGCGCAGCGCGATGCCGAACACCAGGCGATGATAGGTGTCGTAGAGGCGCTCGAACGCATCGACATCCCGTGCGCGCACTCGCTCCATCAGGCGTGCACCGTCTTCCACCACTCTATCCCAGTTCGTGCGGCCAATCTCGGAACCCCGTAAAAGCAAACGGCGGGCCGGACGTTCTGGATGGGGGAAGTCACGAGGGTGACCGGCATAGCTGGGGCAGCCACCATCCTCGTCGGGCTCCTCGGGGTCGCGTTGCTGGTCGCCCTCGTGGCCGAGCGGATCCGGGTGCCGAGCGCCGTGGCCCTGGTCGCTTTCGGGGCGGGCACCGCGGCGATCCATCCGGTGGCGCTGCCGTTTCACTTCGGGGACGCACTGCTCTTCATTTTTCTGCCGCCGCTGATCTTCGAGGCGGCGTGGTCGATCGATCCGGCCGCGTTGGGCCGGACGGCGCTGCGCATCGCGCTCCTGGCCGTGCCGGGGGTGGTGCTGGTGGCGGGCACGATCGGCTTCGGTATCGCGCTCTCGGGGCAGTTGCCGCTGGCCCCGGCGGTCGTGCTCGGCGCGATCGTCTCGGCGACCGACCCGGTCGCGGTGATCGCGATTTTCCGGCGGTTGCACGTACCGGTCGATCTGCTGACGATCGTCGAGGGTGAGTCGATCGCCAACGACGGCGTGGCCATCGTGCTCTACGCGCTCGCGCTCGCGTTCGCATCGGGCGGCACCGGCGGCTCCTTACCGGTCGCGAGCGAGCATGCGGTGACGGCGATAGCGGGCGGGATCGCGATCGGGGTTGCGTGCGCGTTCGTCGTGGCCTTCGTGATGGGCCGCACCCGCTCGGGGCCGCTGGAGATCTCGGCGACGGTCGTGCTCGCGTTTCTGGCTTACTTGGGCGCCGATGCGTTGCAGTGCTCGGGCGTATTTGCCACCGCCGCAGCGGGGATTGCGCTCCGCAGCTTCGCGCACATCGCGCCGGGCACCGCGAATGCCGACGATGTCGACACGTTTTGGAGTGCGATCGCGTTCATCGTGAACGCGATGGTGTTTCTGGCAACCGGTCTCGTGGTGCAGGTCGGGCGGATCGCCCACCACCCGTTACTCGTCGGCATCGCAATCCTCGCGGCGCTGCTCTCGCGCGTCGTGTTGGCGGGCCTCGTGATCCGCCCGGCGACGTGGCGCGTCACGGTCGTGTTTGCGGGCATGCGCGGCGGACTCTCGCTGGCTCTTGCACTCGCCTTACCGCAAACGTTGCCGTTTCGTGATGAGATCGTCGACGCGGTCTTCGGCGTCGTGCTCTTTACCGTGATCGTGCAGGGCGTTGCGCTCGAACCGGTATTACGGCGGCTGGGTTTTCAGAGCGGGAGCGGCGGTCCGTCGTTGTCTTCGTAGGTCGCGCGCGGCGGGGGCGGATCGGGCATGGCCGGCCCTTCCTCGTGCCCGAACGACACCGGCATCCGCAGCTCGGGTAGATCGAAGCCGAACGACGACATGTCTTCGGGCGGACGTGGACGGCGGCGCGTTTTTAGCGGTGGCGAATCGGACGGCGGCGGCATCATCGGGGGTGGCGTAGCGGCCGGCCCCGGTGGCGGCGGTGCCGCCGCCATCTGCGCTGGTTCTTCGAACGGAACGATTTCTTTCGGCTCGAGGAAGTCGTCGGCGGCCTCATCGATGATGGTGTTGGCGAAGGCTTCGGCCTTCGGCAGCATGAGGCTGTCGTTGCGTTTGCGCCCGCGCACGATCGATGCGTCGAGCAGCGCGCGCACACCATTGAGCGGGATGCCGGAAATCGGAACCAGGTTGTAGAGATCCTCGACCGGCTCGACCGTCGCGCGCGAGGCGACGATGTAGGCGTTGAGATCGAAAGTGGCGGCTTGCAGGCGATGCGCCAGCGTCACGTCCGGTCCGACGATCGTGTATTCGCGGCGGTTCGCGAAGCCGGCGTCGCCTGCGATCACGATTCCGGAATTCACCCCCACCCCCACGCGCAGCGCGCGGCGTCCTTGCTGCGCCCATTTCTGCTGCATCACGTTGACGAGGCGCACGATGTTGATGGCGGCCCGCAACGCGTGGTCTTCCTGCTGGTGATCTTCGAGCGGGACACCGAAGATGCCGACGACGCCGTCTTCAAGGAAGCGGTGCAGTACGCCGTGCTGACGTTCGATCGACGATCCGGCCATCGCATAGAACTCATTGAGATACCGCAGGGTCTGTTCGGGAGTGAGGTCCTCCATGAAGTGCGAAAAGTTCCAGATGCGGCACACCAAGATCGTCGCCCGCAGGTCGCGGCCGGTGAATATGCGCTCGTCTTTCCGGTTGAGCAACTCTTCGACGATCGCGGGCGGCACGTATCGTGAGAAGGTCGAGCGGACGCGCCGAACTTCCGCTTGCTCGGTGCGCCAGCGGCGGATGAGGACCACGCAAGCGACCAGCGCGGCGAGGAACGCCACGCTTACCAGGGCGACCGCCATTCAGGCTTCCTTCGACCTCGACGTGGTAAACCCGGCGCGATGAGAGAGGAGACGGATGCGACCGGCCGTTCCGCGCTCGTCCCCGGCTATGCCGGCCACGCCGATGCGCGGGCCTGGGTCGGTGAGATATTCACCGACCTGTGGGAGCGCGTCCCGGCCAACGGGTGGAGCGATCGGATCGAAAGGAGCGGTCGGAGGCGATCGCCGCGCGGTTAAAACGGTAGCTTGATCGCGCCGCGAACCCTGTTGATGACGGTGTTCTCCACACCTTGAGCGCTCGTCGGAACGCCGAGTTCGGAAAACTCGTTGATCGCGGCTTGCGTGAGCCGGTTGATCTGCGCGTTGATGACGCCGTTGACCAGGTTCGCGACCAGTGACTGACCGGGCAGCACCTTCACCGTCGTGCCCGCGAGGTTGCCCGCCGTGTAGGTAACGGCGACGCCGTCGGGCTGGCTCGAGTTGTAGACGTTGAGGGTGAGGTTGTTTTGATCGACCTCGATGTCGCCTTCGGTTCCGCGCACGGCGATTTGCGTCGTCGGCGTGACGAATGTGTAGTTCGCCTTCTGCCCCTGCGGGTGCTGAACCTGAAAGCGCGTCTTGCCCTGATAAACGACGAACTTGGCGTTGGCGATGTCGGTTTGGTTGAAGAATGCGAGCTGCACGCGCGTCAGCGCGCCGAGCGTGACGATCGAGGAATCGGGCAACGCGACTTGCGCCTGCGAGTCGGTTTGCGTTACCGCCGTGTCGTTGTCGGTGAGCAGTTGCTTGACTTTCGGCACCAGCGAATGCGGCGTGCCGCTGCGTTCGTAGGATACCGCGCCTTTGACGTTGGTGAGCACCTTGTCGTCGTCGCTGCGCGCGGTCAGTGGCACGATCGCGAGGATCAGCGCGAACACCGTGGCAGCGGCCGTGCGAATTGCGGGCGGGTTCAGGCTGCGCGCGATCACGGCGCCGCAGAGCAGCGCGAGGATCGTATACGCCGTTCCCGGTAGCGGCTCGGCGAGCACGAAGTCGCCGATTGCGAAGAGCGTGCCGAATACGAGGCCGAGGCCGGCCAGCCAGTCGATGAGCGCGAGGCCCAGCGATTCGCTGGGCGGCGCGGGCGTTGCGAGCCGGGCAATCCGTTTCCAGCCGAAATCGTCGGGTCGCACGCGCTCAAAGAATCGGAGCAAGGTTGCCTCGGTTTCAGGCTGGGTCGTAAATGTGACCGCGATCCAGCCGACGGTGGTGATCGCAACGGTGATGAGCAGCCGCTTCGCCGTCGCGTTGGGATCATCTCCGGAAATCGTGTTGAACGCGTAGAGGGCGCTGCCCGCGACGGCCGAGATCGCCAGAGCGGAGATCTCGCTCCAGGCGTTGATCCGCCACCAATACCAGCGCAGGATCATCACGAGACCGACGCCGGCCGTCATCGTGAGCATGTATTTCCAAGCATCGCCGACCGAGTGCATCAACGGCGTGATCCCTGCGGCCAGCACGAGGCACACACCGGTCATCACCCGCGAAATCATCACGTAATGCCCGTCGTTTGCGTCGGTGCGGATGAAGCGCCGGTAGAGGTCGTTAGTGAGGTAGGACGCGCCGAGATTGAGTTGCGTGCCGATCGTCGACATGTACGCGGCGGCGAAACCGGCCAGCATCAAGCCGCGCAACGACGGCGGAAGGTAGTCGACCAGCGTCTGCACGTAGCCGAGTTCGGGATCGACTCTGCCGTCTTGACCGGCGACGCCGTGCGGGTAGAGCACCAGCGCGCACAATGCAACGAGGATCCATGGCCACGGCCGTAACGCGTAGTGCGCAACGTTGAAGAAGAGCGTGGCCAGCACGGCGTTCTTCTCGTCTTTGGATGCGAAGATGCGCTGCGCGATGTAGCTGCCGCCGCCCGGTTCGGCACCGGGATACGACGATGCCCACCACGCGACGCCGATGAACACGAGGAACGTGGTGAGCGGCATCCAGCTCGCGTCGCCGGTGGGGAAGAACGAGAGCAGCGACCCGCCGCCCGCTGCATGATGGGCGACGTCGAGCACGCTGAGCTTGGCCTTGAGCGCGACGATACCGCCGCAGGCGACGACCGCGGCGACGGCAAGCACGATCGCCATCGACATCTTCACGATGAACTGCAGCATGTCGGTGACCAGCACCGACCACAGGCCGCCGATCGTCACGTACAACGCGGTGAGCACGAGGCAGATGTAGAGCGCCGGCAGCGTGGGCACGTGCAGCGTCAGCGAGAGCACCTTGACCATCGCGAGGTTGACCCAGCCCATGATGATCGTATTGACCAGCACGCCCTGGTATACGGCACGCACGCCGCGCAGCCACGTCGCGGCTTTGCCGCCGTAGCGCAGTTCGATGAACTCGACGTCGGTGAGCACGCCTGAACGTCGCCACAGCGCCGCAAAGAAGAACACTGTCAGCAAGCCGCTCGCCGCCATGTTCCACCACAGCCAGTTGCCGGCAATGCCGTTGGCGGCGACGAAACCGGTGACGGCCAGCGGCGTGTCGACCGCGAACGTGGTCGCCACCATCGAGGTGCCGGTGAGCCACCACGGCGCCTTGCCGCCCGAAACGAAGAACTCGCCGACGTTTTGCGTGCGCGCCGCGAAGTACACGCCGATCCCGAGGTTGAGCGCGAAGAACGCGACGATCACGAAGACGTCGAGACCGGTGAGGTGCATCGTTCAGCCTTGCCGGTCGGCTAGGTGCGAATCCTCCGTACCCCGTAAACGCGTAAGGGTGCTCCGGCTCGCGTTCGCTCTCGCGCTGATCCTCCTCGCGTCGCGCCCAGCCGCTGCCGCGCCGGCGTTGATCCCGCGCCCGCTGCGCGTCGCCGCGACGGCGTGCGGTAACGGCCTCGAGATACGGCGGCCCGTGCGCTTTCCGGCCGGGATCGACGCGGGCGGGTACGCGATCGTGCGCGACCGTTGGCGGGCGCTCGGCTTGCCGGCGCCGGTCGTCAGCGCGCGCGGTGCGGCTCACGACGTCGCCGTCTTTGTGGATCGCTCGCTCGGCGCGGAGGGCTACCGGCTGTCGGTCGAACCGGCGGCTATCCGGATTTTCGCGGGTAACGGTGAGGCGGTCTTCGATGCGCTCGCGACGCTGGCCCAGTTGCCCGAGCGCGACGCGCGCGGCTGGCACATCGCGTGCACGTCGATCGCCGACCGGCCGGCGTTGCGCTGGCGCGTCGTCTCCGACGACATCTCGCGCGGCCCGTTCCCGACGATGGCCTACTTCAAGACGCGCATTCGCACGCTGGCCGGGCTGAAGATCAACGGCTACTCGCCGTACATGGAGTCGGTCTTCGACGATCCGGCACATCCGTACGTTGCGTTTCCCGAACGGCTCACCGCAAGCGAACTGCACGAACTCGCCGGGTATGCCCGCAGGTTCCACGTGGCGCTGATTCCCGAGCAGCAGACGTTCGCGCACATGCACGAAGCGCTGAAGTGGGAGCAACTCGCGCCGTTGGCGGAGTTGCCCCACGGGTACTTGCTGGCCGAATCCGATCCGCGCACGTACGCCTACCTCACGCCGTTACTGCGTGCGGAGATGGCCGCGGTGGGCCCGGCGCCGTTCTTTCACATCGGGGCCGACGAACCGTTGGATCTCGGCCGCGGCCGCTCGCCGCGCTCGCCGCAAGTATTCGCCGCACACGTGAACCGCGTCGCTGCGGTGGTGAGCGCAAACGGTTCGCGGCCGATGATCTGGGACGATGCGGTTCAGAGCGATCCGAGCATCCTGAACCTGATCTCGAAACGGACGGTGATCGTCACGTTCCACTACGGTGCCGAACCGTCGTTCGCGAAATACGTCGCGACGGTCGACCGCGCCGGCTTCGATCAGCTCGTCTCGCCCGGCGCCAATAACTGGAACGAAATCTACGCCGATCTCGACACTGCCTATGCCAACGAAGCGCAGTTTTTGGCCGACGCCAAAGCGGCGCACAGCCCGCGCGTGCTCGGCATGTTCGAGACCGTGTGGCACGACGACGGCGAATCGCTCTACGAAGCGACCTGGGCGCCGGTGGCCTTCGCCGCCGCGACGGCGTGGCAAGTTGCGCCGGTCGATCGTGCAACGTGGAACCGCACGTTCGCGCAGGCGTTTTTCGGCGCCGACGCGGCGGGATTCGCCGCCGATCTCGCCGACCTGGCTGCGATTCGCGCCGCGTTCGCGATGAAGCCGGAAACGGATCCGCCCGACTATCTGTTCTGGTCGGACCCGTTCGATCCGCGCATCCAAGCGCGCATGCAGACCCTCGATCTGGCCGGCATGCGGCTTCGCGCCGAGCGTATCCTCACCCAGCTGGCGCGTACGCACCCACCCCTCAACGCGCCGGCAGCTGCCGTGATGCGCCTCGCGGCGCTGCGCTACGACACGCTGGCGCGCCGCTATCAGATCGGCAAAGAAGCTCGCGACGTCTACGACGATGCGCGCGCGCACGCGGTGACGCACGACGACGGCGTCGTGTACCGCAGCCTCAACATCGCGAAGTACCTCTGCTGGGAGCTGCGGGATGAGATGACCGCGCTTGCACCGCTCTATGCGACCGCGTGGAATTACGAGAGCCGGCCGGCCGGACGCGAGCGGGTACTGGTGCGCTATTTCGCGGCGGCCGAACGCGCGGTCGCGCAGGCCGACCGTTTGTATGCCGCCGCGCGTGAGGAGTATCTGCGCGGCGGCACGCTGCCCGCGTTCGACGACGCGCTCGGCTCCACGCGATGAGCGGCATCGCGATCGTCGCGGTCTTTCTGGCGCTGGCGGCCTTGATGGTTGCGCGCAAGCTGCCCGCGCTGCTGGCCGTACCGCTGATGGCGATCGCGATGGCGGCCCTCGCGGGGAACGCGCCGGCCACGATTGCCGACGTCATCGTGCGCGGGGCCGTGCAGCTTGCTCCGGTCTATGCGACCGTGATCTTCGGCGCGCTGCTCAGCCGCGTCGTGCTGGCAACCGGAATCGCCGAAACGATCGTCACTTACGCGGCGGAGTTCGGCGGCGACCGGCCGCTCGTGCTCGCGCTGATCCTGTGCGCGGCGGTGGCGCTGCTGTTCACCTCGGTCACCGGCCTCGGCGCGATCATCATGATCGGTACGATCGTGCTGCCGGTGATGATGACGGTGGGGGTACCGCGCGTCACGGCGGCGACGCTGTTCTTGCTCGCGTTCGGCCTCGGTTACATCCTGAACATCGCGCAGTGGACGTTCTACCGCCAAACGTTCGGCGTGGATCAGACGCAGTTGCAGAACTACATCTTCGCGCTCTTCGCGGTCGACGCGCTGGTGCTGATCCTCTTCGCGGTCGTGCGCGGCCGCAGCACGCGCGATTACGCCACGTTCGCCATCGCCGGAGCGCCGCCGCGCAAACGGGTCGTGCCGTGGGCGCTGCTCACCCCGGTGCTGCCGCTGGTGCTCTACGCCGGGTTTCACATCGACGCGCTGGTGGCGTTCCTGATCGCGGCGCTCTACGGCGTGCTCGTCACGCGTCCGCGCGAAATCGCGGCCACCTTGAGTGCGGCTTGGATTCGCGGCGTCGAAGACGTTGCGCCGGCCGTCATCTTGATGATGGGCATCGGCATGCTGCTCGTCGCGGTCAAGACGCCGGCCGTGCAGGACGCGGTGACGCCCGTGATCGCCGCGCTCGCGCCGCGCACGCCGCTCGCCTACGTGGTTGCGTTCGGTTTGCTCAGCCCGCTCGCGCTCTATCGCGGGCCGCTCAACCCCTTCGGCGTCGGCATCGGCGTGTACACGGTGCTGGCCGCGCTGCATGTTTTACCGCCGGTGGCACTGGTCGCCGCGGTCATGGCCGTGGTCCAGGTGCAGAACGTGTGCGACCCGACGAACACGCAGAATGTCTGGGTGGCGAATTTCACCGGCGTCGCGGTCGAGCGCATCACGCGCCTCGTGCTGCCCTATCAGGTGGGCGTCGCCACGTTGGGCGTTGCGAGCGTGGTCGTATTCGGACGCGCGCTCATCGGCGTCGCGCCGTTTGCGGCCGCGGCGGCCGCAGCGGCCGGCCTGCCGAGCATCGGTTCGCCGGTGGCGAACGACGGCGTGATCGGGGTCGTTGCTGGGTCGCCCGCCGCGAAGGCGGCAGCGGCTGAGGTAACCGCAGCCATCGAACGCGGTTGGAAACCGCTGCGTGCGTTGCCGGAAGCGGTCGTGGAGACGCAGCACGATTGTTCCGTGCTTCCCTACGCGAGCATCATGCGCGTTTCGGTCACGGCCGGTGCTGCGGCGCAAGACATCGGCCTCGAACTGTTCGACTGCGCGGGCTGGAGCGTCGATCAATGGCATGCGCAAGGCGGCGACGCGCGCGTTGCCGTGCTCGGTGATCTCGACCGCGTGCGCGTGTGGATGCGCGTGCATCCCGGACTGGCCGCGAACGTGCTCGGGCGCGGCATCGCGTTCGATCCGTCGGCGGCGCGGCCGACGTATTTCTTCACGCTCTACAAAACGAACGACGGTATCATGCGCGCGCTCGTGCGTGCCGGCGGCCCCGCGTGGACGGCCGGTCTGCGCACCGGTGACGTCGTTGACAAGGTCGACGGAAAATACTGGTGGGAGTACGGCACGTATCAAACGCAGCTTCGCGCGTACGACGGCCGGCCGCACACCTTCGAGGTGACGCGCGGCGCGCAGCACGCCATCCACGTCGCGCTAGGCGAACCTTTTCGCGGCTAGGACGCGATGTTCAAAAAGACGGTCGGAATTTCGGGGTGCGTGAACGGTTGCGGTGGCGTCGAGCCCACACCGGCGAACGTTTGGCTTTGAATTTCGCCGGTCAGTTCCGCTTGGGCCGGCTGCAACCGTGCGATCGCGGCTGCGTCGTTGTCGGCGCGCGCGGCGGCGATCTGGAAATCGACCTGCTGTAGCTGCGCTCGCGCGGCGGCCTGTTCAGCGGCTTGGGCGTCGGCGCTCTGCGCGATCGCTTCGGCCGCTTGAGCTTCTTGTTTGTCGGCTTGTATCACGATCGGGTTCGTGGGCGGCGCGCCGAGCAATCCGAGGGCCGGATTATTTTCCACGGCGGTACCACCCGGAAGCGGCGGCGGCGTTTGCGGCGGCGCCGTCACGATCGAGAGCTTGCCGTTCAACACGCCGGGCGTGCCGTACGCTTTACCGTTGGCACCGAAGCCCGCGTACGACGACGGGAAGGCGGTGAAGTTTTTCGCGTCGGGCGCGGGGCTTGGCTTGGGCGGCACCGCGTAGATGGGCGTGGTCGCGCCGGGCACGGTGGCGCCGGTGCCCGTGAGCTGCTGCGGGATGGCCGCCGGCGAAGCGCCGAGCGGAGCGAGCCCAGCCATGCTCCTATCATACCCGGATCGAGCGCTCCCTTGAAGCGGTCCGGTGAGGATTTTCAAAAGCGCTTGACGCCGCTGGTTTGGGGGTACTATTGTACTAGTACAATAGTACGATATCACACTGGCCGATCCCGGAAGGGGAGCCGCTCGTTGCCCACGATTTTTACCGTCGATCCGCGGAGCGGTGTTCCGCTCTACCTGCAACTGACCGAACAGATCAAACGTGCGATCGCGCTCGGTACGCTCGTCCCGGGCGAGCAGTTGCCGACGGTGAAAGCCTTGGCGCTCGAGCTGACCGTCAATCCGAATACCGTGGCGCGCGTCTATCGCGAGCTCGAGCGCGACGGCGTGATCGACACCAGTCCGGGCCGCGGGTCGTTCGTCAGTGCCGGCCCCGAAGCGCGCCGTGCCGTCGCCGACGTTGCGCGCTCCGCTTTCGAGGGCGCCGTACGCGAAGCGAAGTCGCTCGGGCTCTCGCGCGAAGAAACACACGAACTCATGATGCGCACGATCGCGCGTTGGTATGAAATGGAGAACAAATGACTGCGCCGCTGATTGCACTCAACGGATTGACGAAGCGTTACGGAAGCTTTACGGCGGTTGACGGCGTCACGTTCGACGTCCCCGAGGGATCGATCTGCGGTTTGCTCGGTCCCAACGGAGCGGGCAAGACCACGACGTTCAAGTGCATGCTGGGTTTTGTGAAGCCTAGCGCGGGAACGATCGCGATCGCAGGCGCGCCGGTGACGCCTGCGACGTTTGAGAGCCTGGCATACGTGCCGGAACGCGCATCGCTCTACGACAACCTCACGATCGCCGATCATCTCGCGCTCTACCGGCGTTCGTACAAACATTTCGACGCCGCACGCGCTGACGAGCTGCTCGCCCTCTTCAGCCTGGAAGCGAAACAGAAGGCGCGGCACCTCTCCAAAGGAATGCGCACTGCCGCTGCGCTCGTGCTGGCGTTCTCGATGCGGCCGCGTGTCTTGATCCTCGATGAACCATCGAGTGGGCTCGATCCCATTCACCAGCGCCACGTGCTCGATCTGATGATCGAAGCCGCCGCGAACGGCGCGGCGGTGCTGTTTTCCTCACACCAAGTCGGACAAGTGGAGCGGGCTGCCGACTCGGTTGCGATCATGAAGCGCGGCAAGCTGATCGTCAGCAGCGTGATCGACGACTTGAAGAGCGGTGAGAAAATCATCGAGGCCGTCTTTGCTGGGCCAGTGCCGGATCTCGGCGATCTCGCCCGCGATCCCCGTATCTTGCGCACTGAACAGACCGGTTCGCTGCTCCGCGTCGTCACGCGCGACGAGAACGACGCGATCGCGCAGCGCATCTTCACCCTGCACCCCAAGAGCATTCGCACCATCGACCTCAACCTCGAGGAGATCTTCATGAACGCCGTGAGCGGAGACCAGCAATAAATGGAATACGTCGAACTGCTGCGCGTTCGCCGGTCGCTGATCTGGAATGCCGGCATCTTGGCCATCGTCGTGATCGGGATCCTCACGCTTGGCAGTGATTCAACGATTCACGTCAACGGGGGAACGACGAGGATCGCGCCGGGCGTCGCGCTTCCGGCCGGTGTGCTCGCCACGATCGGCGCGTTCCTCGCGGCGGTCTACGCCTCGTCGATCGGCACCTCGCTCAACCGGGAGAGCATGACGCGCGACATCTCCTGGACGAAGCCCGTGTCGCGAACGGTGCTTGCCATCCGCTTCGTGTGCATCGATCTGGCCGGTGTCATCGGCGCCTTTGCCTTTGCGCTCATCCTGATCTACCTTGCGCTCTCGCACTTACACGTCGCCGTCGTGGCCGATGTCGACACGCCCGCCCAACTGCTTCTTGGCTGCGGCGTGGGAGCGATGTGGTATGGCCTTTTGGAGCTGCTGACGTGCGGCTTTGGGCCCGGCGCGCGCGCCATGTCCGGGATTCTCTGGCCCGTCGCGCTGGTTTGTCAAGGGCTAGGCGCGCTGGGCGGAACGATCGGCCAAACGATCCACGCGCTCGACGTGCTCAATCCGCTCGCGTATTTGAGCAACATCGCGAACGCCGGGGCCGCAGCCTCGGCCGGCAGCGTGTGGTTCTTTGCACTCGTGTTCTGCGGTCTCGCGGTCGTGATCTGGCCGCGGCGGGAGGCGTAGCGGTGACCGCCCCGCCCGATGCACGCATCGCATTCATCCGCACGAACCACGAACGCTATCTCCGCGAACTGACGGCCTGGATCGCTTGCCCATCGATCTCGGCCGATCCGGCGTACAACGCTCAGGTGCGCGCGTCGGCCGAAACCGCCGCCGCCCGCATGCGCGCCGCCGGCCTCACCGGCGAGGTGCTGGAAACCGCCGGCCATCCGGTGGCTTACGGTGAGTGGCTTGGCGCACCCGGCGCGCCGACGATTTTGATCTACGGCCATCACGACGTCCAGCCCGCCGATCCGCTCGACTTGTGGACGTCACCGCCGTTCGAAGCGGCCGTGCGCGAGGGTAAGATCTACGGCCGTGGTTCGGTCGACGACAAGGGGCAAGTGCTGATGCATCTGGCCGCGATCGAAGCGCATCTGCGCGTGAACGGTGAGCTGCCGCTGAACGTGAAGGTCATCGTCGAAGGCGAAGAAGAGATCGGGTCGCCGAACTTCGAGGCCTTTCTCGCGCGCGAGTCGGCGCGGCTCGCGTGCGACGTCGTCGTCGTCTCCGACACTGCCGTGTTCGCCGAAGACGTCCCGTCGCTCACGGTTTCGTTACGCGGCCTCGTTCACTGGGAAGTCACCGTGCATGGGCCTTCGAGCGATTTGCACTCGGGCTACTACGGCGGCGTCGTGCGCAATCCGCTCGAAGCGCTGGCGCAAATGCTCGCAGCGCTCAAAGATCGCAACGGCCGCGTCGCGGTGCCGGGGTTCTACGACGGCGTGCGCGGGCTAACGGCCGCCGAACACGCGGAGTATGCCAAACTCCCGTTCGACCATGAACGCGAAGCTGCAGCGCTCGGCGTTTCCGCGCTTGCGGGCGAAGCGGGATACACGCCGCTTGAACGGATGTGGTGCCGGCCGACGCTCGAGCTCAACGGCATGTACGGCGGTTATCAGGGCCCCGGTGGAAAGACGATCGTGCCGTCGTTCGCCCGGGCGAAGATTTCGGCGCGGCTCGTGCCGGCGCAAGATCCGGCGCATGTGAAGCAGGTGGTAAGCGAGCATCTGCGGCGCATCGCACCGCCCGGCGTGCGCGTTGAGGTCGAAGCGCACGGTGATGTCCGCGCGGTGGAG
>Ga0307478_10002093_pt1 | contig 16256 bp, 26 predicted proteins | sample atmos_gasesECM4C_2_FD_203713 | JGI IMG/M metagenome (GOLD analysis project Ga0307478, IMG submission 203713) | Hardwood forest soil microbial communities from Morgan-Monroe State Forest, Indiana, United States - atmos_gasesECM4C_05 | ecosystem: Environmental > Terrestrial > Soil > Temperate...
CTCACGTCCAACACTGCCAACACTCGGCCGCGACCCGTGCCGAGTGCCGGCGAACCTTATTTCAGGTCTTGAAGACCCTTTCCCGCTAAACGCGCCGCCGTTTCGGCGGACGGCATCCGTTGTGCGGAATCGGCGTAAAGTCCTTGATGGAGCGGACTTCAATCCCGGAAGCGGCCAGCGCGCGGATCGCCGATTCGCGGCCCGATCCCGGGCCGCTTACCCGCACATCGACCGAGCGCACGCCGTGATCGCGCGCCATGTTGGCGGCGTTCGACGCGGCCTGCTGCGCGGCGAATGGCGTGCCCTTGCGCGATCCGCGAAAGCCGAGCGAGCCCGAACTCTTCCACGAAATCACGTTGCCCGCCATATCGGTGATGGTCACGATAGTGTTATTGAAAGACGCCTGCACATGCACCAGTCCATGGGGGATGTGCTTGCGTTCTTTCTTCTTGAACGTCTTCTTCTTGCCTTTTTTCTCGGGAGCGGCTGCGCCGCCCGGTGCTGCTGGCTTGGCCATATCAGTTCTCGGTTCTCGGTTCTCAGTTCTCAGTCAAACCAGTTCGCGTTCTTTTTCTAAGAACTGAGAACTGGCAACTGGTTCTATGTCTTCGCCGCCGCTTTCTTCTTGTTCGCAACTGTTCCCTTGCGTGGGCCCTTGCGGGTCCGCGCGTTGGTATGGGTGCGCTGTCCGCGAACCGGCAAGTTGCGGCGGTGACGGTACCCGCGGTAGGAGCCGATTTCGATGAGCCGCTTAATATTCATCGAAACGTCCTTGCGCAGATCGCCTTCTACCATGCCTTCCGCTTCGATGACCTGGCGGATGCGGTTGACCTCGTCTTCGCTGAGGTCCTGAACCTTCTTGCTCCCGTCCACGTTCGCCTGCTTGAGAATGCGGGCCGCGCGCGGATTGCCAATGCCGTAAATGTAAGTGAGCGCGATCACCGTATGCTTGTTGCGCGGAAGATCAACTCCTGCAATGCGTGCCATTTTGCTTCAAGCCTCCAAATACTACCGACCATATAGCCCCGAGCTTCGAGCCAGGAGCTTCGAAAAATCGAGGCTGCCAGTGTTGGCTCGGGCGCTCGTGGCTCGTAACTCGCAGCTTCTTAGCCCTGACGCTGCTTATGTTTCGAGTTTTCGCAGATCACGCGCACCACTCCACGGCGGTGAATGATCTTGCACTTGTCACAGATTTTCTTTACCGATGCTCGTACCTTCATACACCCAGCTTTCAGCTGTCAGCTATCCGCCTTCAGCAAATCTTATTTGTAGCGATACACAATCCGGCCGCGGTTCAGGTCGTACGGGGAAAGCTCCACCGCTACCTTGTCGCCGGGGAGAATACGAATAAAATTCTTGCGCATTTTCCCCGACACGTGCGCCAGAACCTGATGCTTGTTCTCCAGTTCCACCTTAAACATCGCGTTGGGCAGAGGCTCAATCACAACTGCCATCACTTCAATCGCGTCTTCTTTGCTCATGTACTCCTTAAATTCAGCTGTCAGCCGCAGCTGTCAGCATTGCAGTGGTCCGATTCCAAGTCAGAGGTTCTATAGAAAGCTCACGACTGAGAGCCGGAACTTTTTTCTCACTGTGTCAAAATCACCGGCCCGTCTCTGGTGACTGCCACGCAGTGCTCGAAGTGCGCGCTGTAGCTCCCATCCGCGGTCACGGCCGTCCATTTGTCGCTCAGGACGCGGGTTTCCGGTTTTCCGTAATTCACCATCGGCTCGATCGCGAGCACCATACCTTCCCGCAATCTCGGATTCGGCCCGCCCGAGCGATAATTCGGAACCTGCGGCTCTTCGTGCAGCTGGGTCCCGATCCCGTGCCCCACAAACTCCCGAACCACGCTGAAGCCGGCGGCTTCCACGTATTCCTGCACGGCGCCGCCAATGTCGCTCACCGAATTCCCGATGCGCGCCTTTTCGATCCCGCGGTACAACGACTGCTCGGTGACCTCCAGAAGCTTGCGCAACTCGGGAGTAATTTCATCTCCCACTGGCACGGTGATAGCCGCATCGCCGTAATAGCCGTCGAGGACCACCCCGCAGTCCACCGAAACAATGTCGCCCGCCTTGAGAGTGCGCTTGTCCGACGGGATACCGTGCACGATCTCTTCGTTCACCGATGTGCACAGCACGCACGGATAGTCAAAATATCCCTTGAAGGCAGGCTTGGCCCCCAGGTCTTTCATCTTCTGCTCCGCCGCGCGCTCCAGGTCCATCGTGGTCACACCCGGGGCAACGAGTGTACGCAGATGATCGAGCACCTGCCGCACCACGCGCCCGCTCTGCCGCATTTTCTCGATCTCTGCCGGGGATTTGCAAACGATCGCCATCCTAGACCTGGTTATCAATAATGCAAAAAATCTGTGCCGTCACCTGGTCCATCGGCAGATCGCCATTCACGGTCATCAATCGTCCCTTGGCCTGGTAATAGTCAGCCACCGGCCGAGTCTGGTGATCAAATTCGTTCAGCCGTTCCCGAATCACTTCTTCGCGGTCATCCTCGCGCACGATCAGCTTCGTTCCGTCAACGTCACAAAGCTCATCGACCTTGGGAGGTTGTAGGTGAACGTTGTAGGTGCGGCCACAGGTGGGACAAGAACGACGTCCGGTGAGCCGGCGCAACAATTCATTATAGTCAACATTCAGCCGGATCACAATCGGCAACCTGTTGCAGCCATTTGACTTGTCAAAGAACTCGTTTTCCAGGAAGGCATCCAGCCAGCCTGCCTGCGCCGCGGTTCGCGGAAACCCGTCCAAAATGAAGCCGCGTTCGCAATCCACGTCTCGCAACCGCTCTGCCACCATCGGGCAAACCAACTCGTCCGGCACCAACTGTCCCCGCTCCATCACGGCTTTGGCGGCGCGTCCGAGTGGTGTGCCGGTCTTCACGTTCTGCCGCAGAATGTCCCCGGTCGAGATCTGCGGAATGTGGTAATGCTGTTCGATCCGCTTGGCTTGGGTGCCTTTGCCGGCTCCCGGGGGCCCCAGCAGGATCACGGGTCCAATGCTACGCGAGGTTTCCTGGGCCATCGAGGTGGCCACCTCCCTCGATTTCTGTTTACCCGGACGCTTTCCGCCCAGGCCCTGAGTTCGCGAAGCCCTCAAGCCATCGAATCCTGAAGCGCAGCGAGTACTACCAACGGCGGCCCTTGATGCGTCCGCTGCGCGGCGTGAACCCGTCATAATGGCGCATGATCAGTTGCGCCTCGATCTGGGTCACGGTATCCATGGCGACGCCCACGACGATTAGCAGCGAAGTTCCTCCAAAGTAGAAACTCACGCCCAGACCGTTAGTGACCCAGGTAGGAAGCTTCTCAAAAAGGTTCCCTCCTAGCCACCAGGGCAGGTGATTCAAGTGAATGCCCGTGATCATCCATTCGGGAATAAACGAAATGATGATCAGGTAAAGAGCTCCCACCAGCGTAATGTGGGTCAGAACCTCATTGATGTAATCCGATGTCCGCTTGCCGGGACGAATCCCGGGAATGAACCCGCCATACTTCCGCATGTTGTCGGCAACTTCACTGGGATTGAATACGATCGACACGTAAAAGTAGGCAAAGAAAATGATGCCCACGGCGTAGAGGAGCGTATACATCGGCTCGCCCCAACCCAGCGCATGAATCATCGGGGCAAAAAACTTATTGTCCCGCAATCCGTAACCGACAGTCTGGGGCAAGGTCAGAATCGACGAAGCAAAGATCACCGGCATCACTCCGCCCGCGTTCACGCGCAGGGGAAGATGGGTGGATTGCCCGCCCATCACTTTACGGCCCACGACACGTTTGGCGTACTGCACGGGTATTCGCCGTTCACTGCGCTCGACATACACAATGAAGGCGACGACCACGATCATCACCGCCAGCAGCATTGCGATCGCAACCGGGGTAAATGCGCCCCACGCGTTGGTGCGAACCTTGTCGTAGAGATCGGCTACGCCGCGCGGCAGGCCTACCACAATGCCGGCAAAAATCAGCAGCGACATGCCATTCCCGACGCCGCGCTCGGTAATCTGCTCGCCGAGCCACATGATGAACGCGCTGCCCGTGGTGAGCGTCAGCATGGTCATCAGGATGAACCCGGGCCCGGGCGTCAGCACGAAATCCTGATTGCCCTTGGTCAAGCTGAAGGCAATACCGAACGACTGCAGCGCGCTCAGAATGACAGTCAAGTAACGCGTCCACTGGGTAATCTTCTTGCGCCCCAGTTCGCCTTCCTTCTGCAGCTTGGCCAGTGGCTCATAGACCACGGTCAGCAACTGCAGGATGATGGACGCGGTGATGTAGGGCATGATGCCGAGCGCGAAGATGGTCAGGCGGCGCAGCTGCCCGCCCGAGAACAAGTCCACGAAACCAAGGAACGATCCCCGGTTCTGCTCGAAGAATTGCGACAGCTTGTCGGCGTTAATGCCCGGGGTCGGGATGTGACCGCCCAACCGGTACACTGCCAGCATGGCCAGAGTAAACAAAATGCGCTTGCGCAGATCAGGAATGCGAAAGACGTTGGCCAGTTTCTCGAACATTACTGCAAGACCTCGAACTTGCCGCCGGCCTTGGTGATCTTCTCCTGCGCCGACTTGGAGAACTTGTGAGCGTGCACCGTGAGCGCAGTTTTCAACTCACCGTCGCCCAGAATTTTTACCGGGTGCTTGCTCTTGATGACTCCCGCCTTGCGAAGCACGTCAGGAGTGATGGTGGTCTCGCCCAGCGCAGCCAGGGCTTCCAGGTTCACGATGCAGAATTCCTTGCGGAAGATGTTGGTGAATCCGCGTTTGGGCATGCGGCGGTGCAAAGGCATCTGGCCGCCTTCAAACCCGCGAATCATGCGCGAACCGCTGCGGGAACGCTGGCCCTTGTGGCCGCGGGTCGAGGTTTTGCCCATGCCCGAACCCATGCCGCGGCCTACCCGCTTGCGCTTCTCCGACGATTTTTTTGGTGCTCGTACGTTTGATAGGTTCATGAATTCTGCTCGCTGTGCTGCACAAGTTTCAAGGTTTCGAGGTCTCAAAGATCATCCACACTCTGGCGAACGTTTTCTTTGAAACTTTGAAACTTAGCTCTCTACGATCTCGACCAGGTGGGGAATCTTTTTTACCATTCCGCGAATGGCAGGAGTATCCGGCCGTTCAATGACCTGGTTGAGCCGCGTAAAGCCCAGTCCTTTGACAACCAATTTATGTTTCACCGGGGAGCAAATCGCCGAGCGCACCCATTTGATGTGCACTTTCCCGGATCCTGTTTTCGATGTGGTTTTGCCTGCCATCACAATTCCTTCCGCGTCGGAATTTCTACAGTTCTTCCGCGCTCTTCCCGCGCAGAGCCGCCACGGCTTCCTTGTTCTTCAATTTTTTCAGTGCATCGAAGGTCGCCTTGATCACGTTGTGCGGATTGGTGGTCCCGATCGATTTCGTCAGCACGTTCTGAATGCCGACCGAAGTCATCACGGCGCGCACCGCGCCGCCGGCAATCACGCCCGTGCCTTCCGGAGCGGGCTTGAGGAGCACATGTCCCGAACCAAACCGGCCGAGCACCAGGTGCGGGATCGAGGTCTGGGTCAAGTTTACCTTTACCAGGTTCTTCTTCGCTGACTCGATGCCCTTGCGAATGGCCTGCGGCACTTCTTTGGCCTTCCCGGAGCCATAGCCGACGACTGCAGCAGTCGGATCGCCGACGACCACCAGCGCCGCAAAGGACAGGTTCTTGCCGCCTTTGACGACCTTCGTCACGCGATTGATCGCGACCACCTGATCCTTCAGTTGAAAACGTCCTGCATCCAGCTTCTTGATTACTGTTGGCATCAAAACCTCAAATCATTTGTAATTTTGCAATTTGTAATTTGGCAATTTCCCAGGGCCGCACGCTTGTGATTTTTCAAATTACAAATAACCCGATCAGCAAATTACCGATTTCTTAAAATTGTAATCCGCCCTCGCGCGCCGCATCGGCCAGCGCCTTCACGCGACCGTGATAGATGTAGCCGCCGCGATCGAAAACGACTTTGGTGATTCCCTTCGCCTTGGCGCGTTCAGCGATGGCTTTCCCGAGTTCCTTGGCAGCAGTGACGTTGCCGCCCGTCTTCTTTTTCTCGCCCTCGGCGGTGCTGGCCGAAACCAGCGTTTTGCCGTGCATGTCGTCAATCACCTGAACATAGATGTGGTTCAGCGATCGATACACGTTCAACCGCGGACGCTCTGCCGTCCCTTGCAGCTTCTTCCGAATCCGGTCATGCACGCGCTGCCGGGTTGCGTTCTTTCCTGCTCTGGTTAGCATCTTCTAGTCCTCAGTCGTCAGTCACCGGTCGCCGGCAAAAGATCTCGATGCATGCGACCGCTGCGAACGACGATAAAATCTCAGCATCAACCGCCGCCTCAGTATCAGTCTGAACAGCCTGACCACTGAAGGCTGGCGACTGGCCACTATTTCGCTCCCGTTTTTCCAACCTTCTTCTTCAACCGCTCGCCGGCGTAGCGCACGCCCTTGTTCTTATAGGGATCGGGAGGACGCAACGAGCGCATTTCCGCCGACACCTGCCCGACTTTTTGGCGGTCGATGCCGCTGACGGTCAGCTTCGTCTGCTTGGGATCAACCGCCACTTCGATGCCCGAAGGCAGGGGATACTCGATGGGATGCGAATAGCCCAGCGTAAACACCACCGTGCCCTTGCCCTTCATCTCGGCGCGGTACCCAATGCCGACGATTTCCAGTTCCTTCGTCCAGCCCTTGGTGACACCTTCGACCGCGTTGTTCACCAGCGCCCGCGCCAATCCGTGCACCGCGGCCTGGGAATCATTCTCGCGAATGGCGAGCAGATGGCCATCCTTCTGCTCCATCTTGATGCCCTCGGGGAGCGGCGTCTCGAGCTTGCCCTTAGGCCCCTGGACGGCCACCGTATTGCCTTCAAATTTGACCGTCACGCCTTTCGGAACGACGATCGGCTTTTTTCCAATTCGTGACATAAGTTCTGCTCGTAGCTTCTGGCTGCTAGCTTCTGGCTAGCACCGAATCCTGAATTTGTCCGCGCTCGCTAGTAGCCAATGGCCAATAGCCAGCAGCGCCGTCTACCAAACCTGGCAGAGGAGTTCGCCGCCCAGACCCTGCTTGCGCGCCTGGGTTCCGGTCATGACACCTTTCGGGGTCGTAAGAATGTTGATCCCCAGTCCGCCCAGCACACGGGGAATCTCGGTACGGCGTACATACACGCGACAGCCCGGCCGCGAAACGCGCTCGACATTCGAGATCGCCGCCTCGTTGTTCGTCCCGTACTTCAAGTACACCCGGATGATCTTGTGACGTTCCTCCTCCGTAGCCTTGTAGTTGGAGATGTACCCTTCTTCTTTCAGAATGCGGGCAATCTCCACCTTCAGCTTGGAGGCCGGGATATCCACCTTCTGGTGCCGCGCACTGATCGCATTGCGAATGCGCGCCAACATGTCTGCGACCGGATCGGTCAACCTCATCGTTTCCTTCTCCTCTTGCCACTCGTTCGCTCCGCGTCCCACGGAGAACCTGCAGCGGCGTACTTACTACTTTGTCGTTGGTCGTGGTCCTTGGTCGCAGCGGCCTTTGCTGACGACTGGCGACCGACGACTTTCTTACCAGGACGACTTCGAAACCCCGGGAATCTCTCCCCGCAGCGCCAACCCGCGGAAGCAAAGGCGGCAGATGCCGAACTTGCGCAGGTAAGCGCGCGGACGTCCGCAAATCTTGCAGCGGTTGTGCTTGCGCGAAGAGAACTTGGGCTTCTTTGCGTCCTTCACTCGTTTTGCTGTAGTTGCCACTTAGCTTTTAGCTCCTAGCTTGTAGCTGTCAGCTCTCAGCCGTCAGCTTTCAGTCCATTTTTGAAACCTTGAAACTCTGAAACATTGAAACTTACGCTCTAAACGGCATTCCCAAATGCTTCAACAGTGACCGTGCCTGATCGTCCGACCCTGCGGTGGTCACGATGGTCACATTCATGCCCTTCAGCTTGTCGACTTTTGCGTAATCAATCTCGGGGAAGATCAACTGGTCATGGAGCCCGAGCGTGTAGTTGCCGCGTCCATCAAACGACTTTGTCGAAACGCCACGGAAGTCGCGCACGCGTGGAAGCACCACTGTGACCAACCGGTCCATGAACTCGTACATGCGGTCGCCGCGCAGCGTGACCATCGCCCCGATGGGCATGCCTTCGCGAACTTTAAAAGCGGCGATCGACTTCTTCGCACGCGTCACCACCGGCTTCTGTCCCGTAATCTGGGACAGTTCGTTCACGGCCGGATCGAGGATTTTCGCGTTCTGGGTAGCTTCTCCCACGCCCATGTTCACCACGATCTTATGCAGCCGGGGGACGGCCATCGAATTCCTCAGGTCCAGTTCCTTCATCAAGGCCGGCGCAATTTCTTTCTCGAACTTCGAGCGCAGCCGCGGGCGCTCTTTCGCACTATGCCGCGCAACCTGCGCAACCCGCGTTTCCTGCTTCTCCGGTCCCTTACCTTTTCTCTCTTTTTCCTTAGCCATCTCAGTTACCTTCTCTCACGGTTTCGGGGGAGCTCCGAGCTTCGAGCTTCGAGCTACGAGCCTCGAGCAATCTTTCCGGTTCGTGAGCACTCTCTCAATTCTTAAGAATCATGCCATTGCTGTCTGCTCCAAAGCTCGCAGCTCGCAGCTCGGAGCTCGCAGCTCGCAGCTATTTATCCAGCGTCGTACCGCACTTTTTGCAAACCCGCACGTTGCGGTCGCCGCGCACGTCGTGCCCGATGCGTACCGGGCCACAGGTCGGACAAACCAGCTGCACGTTCGAAATCGCGATCCGACTTTCCTGCTCGGCAATGCCGCCCTGGATATTGCGTTGCGGGTTCGGCCGCACGTGCTTTTTCACCATCATCACGTGCTCCACCAGGACCTTCGCGTCAGCGGGAAATACACGCAGCACGCGGCCCTGCTTCCCTTTGTCCCGGCCCGTAATCACTTTAACGGTATCGTTGCGCCGGATATCGACCCGAATGTGTGCAGTACTCGCTATTTTTGGCATATCTTGAACCTTTATCTGTACTCGCCAATTCTCCAGGTTTTCCATGTTTCAAAGTTTCAAAAACTCTCACTTTGAAACCTGCTACTACAACACCTCGGGCGCGAGCGAAACAATTTTCAAAAATTTCTTCTCACGCAACTCGCGTGCCACTGGCCCGAACACGCGCGTTCCGACCGGCTCCCCAGTTTCATTGATCAGCACGGCGGCGTTCTGGTCGAAGCGAATGTAGGTCCCATCCCGGCGACGATGTTCCTTGCGGGTGCGCACAATGACCGCCTTCACCACTTTGCCCTTTTGCACCTGCCCGTCGGGCGCGGCTTCCTTCACGCTGGCGGTGATCACATCGCCGAGACCCGCCCGCAAACCGGTTGCGCCGCCCAGCGGCAGGATCATCTGCAGCTTGCGCGCGCCGGAATTGTCGGCCACCTCGAGCATCGTTCTCATCATCACTGCCATAATTCCATCCCCCTTTTGCTCGCGCTGCCGCTACTGCGCGACTTCGCCCAGGCTCGCCACTTCGGGCACCAGCGCAGTTTTGCGAATGATTTCCTTCAGGCGCCACCGCTTCAGCTTCGAGAGCGGCCGCGTTTCCTCCAGACGCACCACGTCGCCCACATGGGCTTCGTTCTTTTCGTCATGCGCATAGAACTTCTTGTCGGTTGAGATCACGCGGGCATACAACGGGTGCGACTTCTTGCGCGTCACCGCCACCACGATCGTCTTGTTCATCTTGTTGGAGACGACTTCGCCCACAACTTCCTTGCGCCGTCCCGCGGGCTTCTGCCTTGTTTCCGCCATTACTTCTTCTCCGTCGTTGGCTGTGCGCCGCGCCCGCGCTCGCCGATAATCGTTTTTACTCGCGCGATATCCTTGCGCAGTCCGCGTATCTTTTTCAGGCTCTCGGTCTGGCCCATGTTGAGCTGGAATTTCAGCTTGAACAGCTGGTCCGCGAGCTGCCGCTCCTGATCCTGCAACTCCGCATCGGTCTGATTACGAATCTTTTCCGCTTTCATGATCGCTTCTCGTTTCTTAGTGCGCCCCTTCGCGCTTGACCAGCGCGGTGCGCAAGGGAAGTTTGTGCGATGCCAGGCGCATGGCCTCGGCCGCATCCGTCGCCGTGACGCCTTCCATCTCGAACAGGATCTTGCCCGGACGCACCACCGCGACCCAGTGATCCGGAGCTCCCTTGCCTTTACCCATACGGGTTTCGGCTGGCTTCTTCGTCACCGGCTTATCCGGAAACAGTCGGATCCAGATTTTGCCGCCACGCTTCACGAAGCGAGTCATGGCCACGCGGCTCGCCTCGATCTGGCGATCGGTGATCCAGCCAGGCTCCAGAACTTTCAAACCGTAGTCCCCGAAAGCCAGTTGGCTGCCGCGCCAGGCTTTGCCGGTCATGCGGCCGCGCTGCTGCTTGCGGTACTTCACTTTCTTTGGCATCAACATAAATTAGCTCTCAGCTCTTGGCTTTTAGCTCGAAGCTCGTGGCCCGAAGCTCACTTTTTAAAACGCGCCTGTGGGTGCCGCGTTCTGCGACTCACGCTTCTTCGCCGAAAGAATTTCGCCCTTGTAGATCCAGCACTTCACGCCAATCACGCCGTAGGTAGTGCGCGCCTCAGAAAACCCGTACTCGATATCGGCGCGCAACGTGTGCAGCGGCAACCGGCCCTGCAGGTACCACTCAGACCGCGCGATTTCATTTCCGTTCAGGCGGCCGCTCACGCGAACCTTGATCCCCTTGCAACCGAAGCGCAGCGCCGAATCCACCGACTTGCGCATCGCGCGGCGGAAGCCCACACGCTTTTCCAACTGCAGCGCGATCGACTCCGACACCAGCTGGGCATCCAGTTCCGGCTTGTGCACTTCCTGGATATCGATGAACACTTCCCGCGACGTGCGCTTCTGCAGTTCCTGCTTCAGCTTGTCGATCTCCGCGCCCTTGCGTCCGATGATGATGCCCGGACGCGCTGTCTTGATGATGATCCGGATCTTGTTGCCCGGACGCTCAATCTCGACCGCGCTGATGCCGGCTGACTTCAGCTTGTCCTTCAGTTCAGCCTTCAGCTTCACATCTTCGAGCAGCAGCTTGTCGTAATCGCGCTCGACAAACCACCGCGATTTCCACGGCTTCGTGTAACCAAGCCGGAATCCGTAAGGATGGACTTTTTGACCCATATTGCTCCTTGTAGCGCCGGCGTCTCGCCGGCTGTCCAGCGGGCGTCCCGCCCGCTTCGCCGCTTACTGAGCGGCGCGATCCACAGGCTACTTCTTCGCGACCGCCTTCTTCTTGCTCGCGCCCGCCCTCTTCGCAACGGCCTTCTTCTTCGCCGCCTTCGGCGCGGCCGCCTTCTCTTCTTCGTCGCCTACTACTGTAGCCAGCGACTGACCGTTCTTGTTCTTCTCCGCCAGCACGATTTCCAGATGCGCGATGCGCCGCACGTAGCGGAATGCCCGTCCCATAGGAGCCGGGCGGATCCGCTTCATCCGCGGTCCGTCGTTGGCGACAGCGCTTTTCACATACAACTGATCCAGATCGACGTCGATGCCCTTTTCCGAGCTCAAAAAGTTGGCGTTATCAATCGCCGACTGCAACAGTTTCCCGACCGTCGACGCCACGCGCTTCTTCGTGAACAACAGTGTGTTCCGCGCTTCTTCGACCTTCTGGCCCTTGATCAGGTCCAGCACCAGGCGAGCCTTCTGCGGCGAGACGCGCATGTAACGGGCTTCTGCTCGAAATTCCATGTTCGCGTGTCTCCTTTATGCCTTCGGTGCCGCTGGTGCCGCCGGTGTGCTGCCTGCTGCCGGCGCCGGTGCTCCTGGACCGCCGGGCACGCCTGCCGGGCGGGCAGCCGCTTCCGTGGCCGCCTTCATGGAGTGTCCCTTGAAGCTGCGCGTAAAGCTGAACTCGCCCAGCTTGTGGCCCACCATGTTCTCGGTGATATACACCGGGATGAATTTCTTACCGTTGTGCACGGCGATCGTGTGTCCCACCATTTCTGGAATGATGGTTGAGCGCCGCGACCAGGTGCGCAGCACCTTCTTTTCGTTGCGCGCATTCATCCCTTCCACCTTCACCTGCAGGTGGCTATCGATGAACGGCCCTTTCTTGGTTGAACGTGCCATAAATTCAGTTCTCAGTTCTCAGTTGCCAGTTCTCAGTCACGGCAACTGGATGAAATTGCCTAACCCTTCTTGCGTCGTCCGACGATGAACGCGTCAGTCCGCTTGTTGTTGCGCGTCTTGAAGCCGCGTGTTGGCTGGCCCCACGGGGTCACCGGATGACGGCCGCCCGAAGTTTTGCCTTCACCACCGCCGTGCGGATGATCGACGGGGTTCATGGAGACGCCGCGGTTGTGGGGACGACGTCCTGCCCAGCGAACTCGCCCGGCCTTGCCGATCGTAATATTCTCGTGATCAGTGTTGCCGACCTGCCCGATCGTCGCCATGCAATCCTGCAACACCTTGCGGGTTTCGCCGGAGGGTAACTTGACCAGGGCGTAATCGCCTTCCTTCGCGACCAGTTGCGCTGAACCCCCCGCTGAACGCACCATCTGCGCGCCCTTGCCCGGCCGCAACTCGACGTTATGCACGGTTGTCCCCGGAGGAATGTTGCGCAACGGCAAGGCGTTCCCGACCAGAATGTCCGCATCGGGGCCGCTCACGATCTTTTGTCCCAGCTTCAGCCCGTCGGGCTGAATGATGTAACGCTTCTCGCCGTCCGCATAACTCAGCAGGGCGATGCGCGCGGAGCGGTTGGGATCGTACTCGATCGAAATGACCGTCGCCGGAATCCCGGTCTTGTCGCGCTTGAAATCGATCAGGCGCAGCTTGCGCTTGTTCCCACCGCCGCGGAACCGGCTGGTAATGTCGCCAGAATTCCGCCGCCCGCCCGTCTTCAGCTTGGCCTCGACCAGTGGCTTGTGCGGCTTGTTGGTCGTGAGGTCGTCATTGACCAGCGTCGTCTGGTACCGCAAGGTCTGCGTCGTCGGTCTGTATGTCTTGATTGCCATAATCAGCTCTCAGCTCTCAGCGCTCAGCTTTCAGTGACTCTCTATCAGCCGCCGCTTTCACCGAAAGCTGACGGCTGACAGCTGATAGCTGCCTTAGAGATTTTGCGCGTACTCCGGCATCTTTTCGCCGGCCTTCAACCGCACGTACGCCTTCTTCCAATCGGGACGGTAGCCCGCAAATCGGCCGCGGCGCCGCTCTTTTCCCGGATAGTTGGCGGTGCGCACCGAGTCGACCTTCACCTTGAAAATCGACTGCACCGCTTCCTTGATTTCGGTCTTGGTTGCCTGCTTCGCCACCTGGAACACGAGCGTGTTCTCGTTCTCCTTGATGGCCAGGCCCTTTTCCGTAATCACCGGACGGCGAAGAATTTCGTAAGCTGACTTCATTACGCCACCTCCGCCGCTTTTTCATGACGCGTCCGTCGCCGAGTCACCCGCGCCGTCTTTTTCTCGCTTTTGCCCGCTTCCGGCTTGTGCTCGCGCCGCGATGCCGACTTGGTCAGCGAAACCTGCAGCTTCTCGATCGCCGGCTGCGTGAAAATGACATGGTCGTAGCGCAGCAGGTGATAGGGATGAACCGCATTACTCTCCACCAGTTCCGTCCCTGGCAGATTCCGCGAGCTCAATTCGAGATTGCGGTTTCCGTGCTTGGGGACTTCCACCAGCAACGCGGTCTTCTCGATCTTCAATTTGTCGAGCGCCTCGCGAAACGCCTTCGTCTTTACTTCCTTCACGTCGAACGCATTCACGACCGTGATCTTGCCATCGGCCAGCTTCGAGGCCAGCGCCGACCGCAATGCTCCCAGCAGCTTCTTCCGCGGGAAGGTGTAGTCGTAGGAGCGCGGTTGCGGTCCATGCACCGTACCGCCGTGCCGCCACAGGGGCGAGCGGATTGATCCGATACGGGCGCGCCCCGTGCCCTTCTGCTTCCAAAGCTTCTTGCCGGAACCGGAAACCCGCCAACGATTCTTGGTCGCGTGTGTTCCCGCCCGTTGCCCCGCGCGGTAGTGCTTCACCGCTTCCCAGAGCAGGTCTTCGTTCACCGCGCCAAAAACCTCGTCGGCGAGATCCATCGTGCCGACCTTGGCGCCGTTCAGGTTGTAGATATCGATAGTTGCCATTGTTCTCTCTCAACTACTACTAGCTACTGGCAGCACGCTTCCAGCGATCTTCCGCTCGCAACCCGGTACCCGGTACCAGGTACTAGCCTTTCTTGGCTGCTCTCTTCGCTGCCTTCAAGGGATCGACCGTCGCCGCCCCTGCGAATCCGCGGCGCTCTCGCGGTGGCTTCTTCGCGCGCGTGATGATGACATATCCGCCATTCGCGCCCGGCACGCTGCCCTCAACCACCAGCAAGTTCTCATCCTTGTCCACGCCCAGAATCCGCAAATTGCGCACCGTCACCCGTTCGTGTCCCATGTGTCCGGACATGCGCATGCCTTTGAACACGCGCGAAGGGAACGCCGACGATCCGATCGAGCCGGTTATCTGAAACATCGAGCCGTGAGACTTCGGGCCACCGCCGAAATGATGCCGCTTCACCACGCCTGCGAATCCGCGTCCCTTGCTGACGCCCACAATGTCGACGAAGCGGTCGCCCTCAAAAATATCCACCAGCACGCGCTGGCCGACTTTCAAGCCGTTCGTCTCTGCACTTTCTACGGGAGCTTCATCCACTTCGATGGGAACTTCACGGAGAAACTTCATCGGCGGGAGGTTGTTCTTGGCAAAATGGCCGCGCATCGGATTAGTCAGCCGCTTTTCCTTGACGAACTCGACCAGCCCAATCTGCGCCGACTCGTAGCCGTCGCGGGTTGCCGTCTTGTGCTGCGTAATGACGCACGGGCCGGCCTGCAGCACGGTCGCGGGGCGGACCTCGCCCTTCGAATCGAACAACTGCGTCATGCCGACTTTCTTTCCGAGAATTCCCGCTACCTTTGCCATTTCCTTCTCCGTTCCCAGCGTGGCTCGCGGCTATTGGCTGGAGGGCTTCGGACTCACGTCCTCGCTCTTTGTATCGTCCCTGCGGGACTCGCTTTCTATTGTGGCCCCAGATCAAAGCGTGAGGGCTAGAGCCTAGAGCCCAAAGCCCAGAGGCTACTTATGTTCCTTCCCGAAAGCCTTGATCTCCACGTCCACGCCCGCGGGAAGATCGAGCTTCATCAATGCATCCACCGTCTGCTGGGTGGGCTCGAGAATGTCGAGCAGTCGCTTGTGCGTCCGGATCTCGAACGCTTCTCGCGACTTCTTGTCCACGTGCGGCGAGCGCAGCACACAGTACTTGTTCTTCATCGTGGGCAACGGAATCGGCCCGGCGATCTGCGCGCCGGTGCGCCGCGCGGTTTCGACAATCTCACCCGTGGACTGGTCCAGGATGCGGTAGTCGTAGGCTTTCAGCCGGATGCGAATTCTTTCTTTTCCAATCACGTTTCACTCTCTCGCCCCTCCCGGCTCGTCCGGGAGGAAAGAACTTGCGGCAAGTTGCAGGCCGCTGAATTTTTGTAGCGCCGGCGTCCCGCCGGCATCTGTTTTTGTGGTGCGGGCGCCCCTCACCCGCGGCCGTTTGCTCTTGAACTCTGTACGGAGCTTCGGTCCGCCGGGCAGACGAGGGCGTCTGCCTACACTCTTACTGAACAATCTCCGCAATCGTGCCCGCGCCCACCGTGTGGCCGCCTTCACGAATCGCGAACCGCAAGCCCTTCTCCATCGCGACCGGCGTGATCAACTCGATCACCAGGCTCACGTTGTCCCCAGGCATCACCATCTCCGTGCCCGCCGGCAACTCCGCTACTCCCGTGACATCGGTTGTGCGCAAGTAGAACTGCGGACGGTATCCCTTGAAGAACGGCGTATGCCGCCCACCCTCTTCCTTCGTCAGGATGTACACCTCCGCCTTGAACTTGGTGTGCGGCGTGATCGAGCCTGGCTTCGCCAGCACCATGCCGCGCTCTACGTCATCCTTGCCGATGCCGCGCAAGAGCAGTCCGGCGTTGTCGCCCGCCATGCCTTCGTCCAGCTGCTTCTTGAACATCTCCACGCCCGTGACCACCGTCTTGCGGGTCTCGCGGAAACCGACAATTTCCACTTCCTCGCCCACCTTCACCTTGCCGCGCTCGATTCGTCCCGTCACCACCGTGCCGCGGCCCGAGATCGAGAAGATGTCTTCGATCGGCATCAGGAAGGGCTTGTCCAGCTCGCGCGCCGGCTGCGGCACACTCTTGTCCAC
>Ga0307478_10002094_pt1 | contig 16248 bp, 12 predicted proteins | sample atmos_gasesECM4C_2_FD_203713 | JGI IMG/M metagenome (GOLD analysis project Ga0307478, IMG submission 203713) | Hardwood forest soil microbial communities from Morgan-Monroe State Forest, Indiana, United States - atmos_gasesECM4C_05 | ecosystem: Environmental > Terrestrial > Soil > Temperate...
GGATAGGAGAGCAATTCCTTTTTGAACGCGATGCGGAACTGGAAGGGCAGGTAGACGTAGAGCACTGGAATATCGAGTGCCGAGGCGTGATTTACGGCGTAGACATGGGTGCGGGTAGTGTCGATCTTGTCGAGCCCGGTGACTTTCACCGGCGAGAAGATGGTTTTCATGATCATCCACGACCAGCCGCGCGCGAAGCTGTGCAGAATGCGCTCGCGGTCGCCGAATAAGGACGCCGGAATGGAGGCCGGGCCGAAGACGACGGTGTACATCCAGATCAGCGGGTCATAGATGAAATAGGACCGCAGCCGGCTCAGGATCCCGTACTTGCGCGGGCGCGGGGGCTTGGGGGCAATGAGGCGTTCGATCCAACCCTGTGCGGCGATGGGAACTTCGCCGCTTTCGACTTCGGTGGATGGAGTTTTCGACTGCACGATTCCTATCCGATGCGGACGCCGATTGAGCGCATCGCTTCTCCTACAATGTAAATCGAACCGGTAACGACTACCAAACCCCTGGTTCCCGCGGCGACACTGGCCTTGGCCAGCGCGGAAGTAAGGTCGGGAGCCTCGTCGATCTCGACCGAAACCCGCTTGGAAGCCTCACGAATTTCGGAGGGGTCGGCGGCTCGCGGATTTTCCACGTGGGTGGCGATCACTCGATCGGCCAGCGGAAACAGGATCTCTGCAATCTCGGCGATGGCCTTGTCACGCATGGCGCCGAACACAAAGACGATCGGCCTTTCTTCGTAAGTTGCCGAGAGTGTGGAGCGGAGAGCCCAGGCTCCCGCGGGATTGTGTGCTACATCGAGCACGATCTCAGGGTGCTCGGCAGTGGCGGGCAGCACCTGAAAGCGCCCGGGCCAACGGGTTTCGCGGATACCGTTCTCGATGGTGGCTGCGGTGATCCTGGCAAATCCCTGGTGCGCGAGTTCTTCCGCAGCGGCGATTGCGAGCGCGATGTTGCGTAGTTGATGGCGGCCGACCAGCGGAGTCTCGACCGTGATTTCTCTCCCCAATACCCGTAGCCGGTAGCGCGAAACGTAGCCCGCCTTTTCCTGAGCACTGGGAACGAGGTATTGCGAGCTATTGGGAGTTACCGGCGGCACGTACGGAACCGCGCTGATGGCTTGCGCTCCAAGGTCGAGAATCGTGTTGCCGATGACGTCATTGGCTGCTGGAGTCTGCGGCAGGGTAACGACCACTCCATTCGGTCGGATTATGCCGGCCTTCTCGCGGGCAATTTCGAAGAGCGTGTCGCCAAGGAATTTCTGGTGGTCGAGAGAGATATCCGTAATCACACTGACGCGGGGTTCGACGACATTGGTGGCGTCCAGGCGTCCGCCCATGCCGACCTCCAGCACGGCGATCTCGATCTTCTCGCGCGCAAAATATTCGAAGGCAATGGCGGTGAGCATCTCGAAGAAGCTCGGATGCCAGGGGAGTTCGGCTTCGGTTATCAGACGCTCGGCGGTGCGATCGACGACATCGTGAATCAGGGCGAAATCGTCATCGCCGATGGGAGAGCCATTCAGACGAATGCGCTCGTTGATCCGAACCAGGTGGGGCGAGGTGTAGAGACCGGTCTTGTAGCCAGACGCCTGCAGGATTGACGCAAGGGTGGCGGCGGTCGACCCCTTGCCATTGGTCCCGGCGATCAGGACAGCGGGAAATCTTTGCTCGGGATGCTCAAGGGCTTCGAGCAGCACCCGCATGTGGGCGAGGTCGAACTTGTGCGAAGGCATCTGGGCCAGTTCGTGGCCGAGGGCAAACATACGCGCGATGGCAGCTTCGTAGGACAAGACAAGGCTGGCACTCACAGGCAAGAACCCCGCGGCCAGCATACTTAAGAGTATCAAGGACAAGCGGCAAGTTTCGAGAGGTGGACAGCGGGAGGCGACCAGGAACCCCCAAGGCATCGGAATCGGGGTCGAGTGGGTGCATGGGTTTCTCGGATATCTCTGCAATCACAACTGGTGTCTGGCTTTGCACAAAACAGCGATTTCCTGTCAACCGTGACAAATCCTGAAACGAAGCGTCTTTTTGTTTGCACCATACGAAGGTGGGCTACACTGACGGGCACGTGTTAGCGGCTTCCATCGTCGGTCGGGCGGGGCGCGATGAACAGGGCATGCACTACGAGGGCAGGTTTGCAAGGTTCGCGAACCTATCTGGCGCATCTGATTTTTCTCCTCCTCTTTGTTTGCGTGTTGCCATGCTTCCGTTTGTCTGCGCGGGGCCCTGCGAGCGCGGGTGACGACGCAGCCCCCACTCCCGCCGCTGAGATTGACCTTCTGCCGCTCGGATATGCAGGGCTCTCGCCAGGCGCCCGACAGGCAGGAGGGTCGAATCTCTCGGTCGACTTCCTGGATTCGCATCATGTGCTGGTGACCTTCAATCCCAAGAAATTGTTTAAACGCCTGCCGGATTGTCCGCCGACCCACGCGGACCGGCTGATCCATGCGGTAGTCATGGAGGTGCCGAGCGGCAAAGTCGTGAAAGAGGCCGATTGGTATCTGCACGACTTGCGACGTTACGTCTGGAATCTGGGAGGGGGCCGGGTGCTGCTGCGGCGACTGAACCGCCTCTACGAGTTGAGCTCGAATCTCGAAGAGAAACTGGTCTTCGATTCGCCTAAAGATTTGCTGTGGGTGACTGTAACCGCCGATGGCAAGCAGATCGTAGTGGAGAGCAGCGCGGGGTCGGGAACGGCGAACGATCCGACCGAGGGGAAGTTGAAGGAGGATGAGCAGAAAAAAGAACGAGTGCAGGTAAGCTTCCTGGACGCGAGTTCCTTAATCGTTCAAAAAACCATTAACGTTCGCGGAAGGATTCGACTGGAGGCTACGAGTTCGGGATTTGCGGATATACGCCATCTGGGGTCTACCACATGGCTGGTGGAATTTGGCAACACACGTATCACCCGCGTGAAGTCGCGCCCCACTCCCGATCTTCTTTACAGCAGCGAGAACACCCTGCTGGTTGGACGCTGTAACGTCGCGCGCAAAGGCTACAGCCTGAGCGCGTTCACGCTGACGGGCACTTTTCTGTGGAGACAGCATTGGGAGGACTGCCGCTTTTCCCCAGTGGTTCGAGATGGCGAAGATGGAAGCCGCTTCGCCGCCGGCACCTTGAGTATCCGTCGAATCAGGACCGCTACGGGGGAGAACGAGCAAAACGACAGCACTGAAGAAGCTCTGGTACAGCACGTTCAGGTGCTCGATACCGCGACTGGGAACTCGGTCCTATCTCTAACGGTGGCGCCAGCGGTGATGGATGGGCAGAATTTCGCACTTTCTCCAGATGGAAGAATGCTGGCGGCAGTTGAGGGAAACGCAGTTCGTCTCTATAAACTCCCGGAAATGTCGCCGGATGATCGCGCGCGATCAATCGCGGTAAAAGCAGATGCGCCCAGCCTCAGCGTTCCGTCAGCGCAACCTGGGAAAGCGGGGGAAGAGCCGATCTATTCTGCGTCGGAAGATGAAGATGCGAGCGGCGCCAGGTCCGTCAAAGAAGCGGCTGCATCTGGTACCTCAAACGCCGCCGATAAATCCACGGAGAGCAAACCTGAGCCGATTCCCGCGGTTACGATTCGAACCGGAACCCAGGTGGTCGCGGTGGACGTGGTCGTCACCGATTCCAGCGGGCATCTCGTGAAGGGTCTGAAAGAAAGTGATTTTCAGGTCCTGGAAGACGGGAAACCACAGGCGGTGCGCTACTTCAGGGAAATGAGCGGAGGCGAGCGGCCCGTCGAGGCTCCAAGGCCTGCCATGAAGGAGGTCCTCGCTCCCAACGTGTTCTCGAATTCCGCACTTTCCGCCGAGGAAGGCGCGGTCACGCTGGTGTTGCTCGACCTGCTGAATACTCCCATGGCGGACCAGGCCTACGCGCAGGACGAGTTGATCAAATTCTTAAAGAGCAAGCCGGGTGACGCGAAATTTGCGATATGCATCCTGGGCAATCGTCTGGAGATGATTCAAGGTTTCACTGGGGATCAGGCAACGCTGCTGGCGGCGGCGAAAGGGAAAAAGGCATCGCAACGGAATCGGCCATTGTGGAGATCAGCGGCGGCAGAGCAGACGCCTTTCGAGGGCAACAGGGTATCGACCCGGTTCGAACCCACTTTGGATTCCTTCGCTTCGGCGTATGCATTGCAAGAGTCGGAGTTGCGACTGGTCAATGCCGACCAGCGGATGGAAGTGACGGTGGATGCATTCGCCCATCTGGCAAGATATCTCGCGGGTGTGCCCGGACGAAAGAATCTGGTGTGGCTCTCCGGATCTTTTCTGCTGGGCATCTATCCCGATTCGAATGGCCAGAACCCCTTCCTGGGGACCCGCGACTACGGGGACAACTTGAAAAAAGTTGCGAACCTGCTGGGAGAGGCGCACGTGGCGGTGTATCCGGTGGACGTGCAAGGATTGCAGACGAATCCTCTGTTCAGTGCAGCCAACGAGAATCTCATCTCTCCGATGTCCCAGCAACCAGCGTTCCCCGCCGACCCCGTAATAACGCCACGAGGCCTGTTTTCACGGAATCCCAACCTGGGTGTTCCGGCCTCCACTCTGAGCGATCAAGTTGGGCAATTCGATCTGGCGCAGGCCGATGAGCATACCACCATGAGCGAACTGGCGGCACACACCGGTGGACAAGCCTTCTTCAATACCAACGGAATCGCGCAGGCGATTCACGCTGCGGAAGAACAGGGGGCGAATTACTATGCGCTGTCCTACACCCCTTCCAACAAGAAATATGACGGCTCATTCCGCAAGGTGAAGGTCACGATCGCGGGCAAGAGATACCGGTTGGCATATCGCTCGGGATACTACGCGATGGATCCTTTCGCGCCGGCAAAGCCGTCGAAGGACCTGGCTTCGAGTCTGGCGCGGGCGGCCATGCAGGCGGGTTCGCCGCAGTCGCGGCAGATCCTGTTCGGGGCGCGCGTAGTGCCGGTCGGGAAGCCGCGGGTTCTCGAGAATTCGCCAGCGGACACGAAGCCCTCGAAGAAAAACAAAGTGCCCCAAACTCCACTCGAAGTCCAGCGCTATGCCATCGATCATGCAGTGAACTTTTCGGATCTGCATTTTGCGCAGACACCGGGTGGCAGCTACCACGACCTGCTCAATTTCATGGTGACAGCCTTCGACGAGCGCTCGACATTAGTCGCCAGCCAGATTGCCCGGACGAAGGCGGATTTTAGCCCGGAAGCCATGAAGGACGTCATTGCCGGCGGGGTGCGGATGCATCAGGAGATTGAATTGCCGGTAAAAAGCACGACCATGCGGCTAGGGGTTGAGGACTTGAGCAATGGACACATCGGCACGATCGAGATTCGCTTGCCGGTTCCTCCGCCGCCTGAGGTGCAGGCGGGTGCCCGGAGAGCGTTGCCACCGGTGGAACCGGATTGAGGAAAGCAGACTTTAAGCTCTGGGCCTAGGCTTTAAAGCCGAACACCCCCGTTTTGTCATTCCGACGCCGAGCGGCGGAGGATCTTGTTCGTTCACAGTCTGCGCCTGTCGTCCAAACACGTCGTGCACACAGAGCTCTTCGGCGTCGCAGATTCCTCCGCCGCGTTCGGCGTCGGAATGACAAGAACGATAGAGCAGGGCGATCCCGAGAGTTTTTCAGCAAACTGTTTAGCCGCGTTTTCTAGGTGGGACTTGGTGTCCACGCCGACGGGAGGCCCGTCTCTCCATCTATTTTCAGGCGGCTTGCACCATGAAGTCGAGGGCGCGAGCGATGTAGGACTTCATGTCGCGGCGGTGCACCACGGCGTCGAGCATACCGTGTTCGAGCAGGAATTCGCTGCGCTGAAATCCCTGAGGAAGTTTCTGGCGGATGGTCTGCTCGATGACGCGAGGTCCGGCGAAGCCAATCAAGGCGCCGGGTTCGGCAATGTTCAGGTCGCCGAGCATAGCGAATGAGGCGGTGACACCGCCGGTGGTGGGATCGGTCAGCACGGAGATGTAGGGGACTTTCAACTCGTCGAGGCGGGCAAGGGTGGCGGAGATTTTGGCCAGCTGCATGAGGCTGATGACACCTTCCATCATGCGGGCGCCGCCCGAGGCCGAGACGATGATGAGCGGCTGCTTGCTGTCAGATGACTTTTCGATGGCGCGGGTGATGACTTCCCCGACCACTGCACCCATGCTGCCGCCGATGAACGCATATTCCATTGCGCTCATCACCACAGGCCGTCCATTGAGCTTGCCCTGCGCGTTGATGACGGCATCGGTAAGGCCCGTGTCTTTGCTGGCTTGCTTCAGGCGGGACGAGTAGGCCTTGAGGTCCACGAACTTCAGAGGGTCGGTGGAGACCAGGTTGGCGTCGAAGATATCGTAGTGGCCATCGTCTAGAAGTTGGGCGAGGCGGGAGCGCGCGTCGATGCGGAAGTGTTTGTCACACTTGGGACAGACGTTGAGGTTGTCTTCCAGATCCTTTTTCCAGATGATCTGGCGACAGCTGTCACACTTCACCCACAGGCCTTCGGTGCGCACTTTGCGCTCGCCGGAGGTGTCAAGCTCACCGGATTGGCGTTTGAACCATGCCATAGAAAAGCGGCTGATGGCTGGTGGTCGTTGGCTCGTAGCATAACGAGTCTTCAGCCGTCAGCAAACACTTTCAGCATTCAGCCCCGCGCGAATGACTGAAGGCCCGTAGCACCGAACCTCAGCCACTAGCCATTAGCGACCAGCCATCAGCTAATACTCAATTCCCTTCTGGGCCAATACGCCCTTTTCGTACGCGTGCTTGACCTGGCGCATTTCGGTGACCGTGTCCGCCAGTTCGACAATTGTCGGGTGGGCGTTCCGGCCCGTCAATATAACATGCACCATGTCGGGTTTGTTCCTCAGGCTCTGGACGACTTTGGCAGGATCGAGCATGCCGTAGCTGATCGCATAATTGATCTCGTCGAGGATCACCAGGTCCCACGCGCCGGATTGAATCGCCTTCTCGGCTTCGGCCCAGGCTTCCTCGACCATGCGTACGTCCTCGGGGTCGGGCTTTTCGGTGCCCACTTTCACGAAGCCGCGGCCCATCTGCTTCATCACAAATTTGTCGCCGAAGGCTTCGACCGCGTCGAGTTCGCCGTAGTGCCAGGAGCCTTTCAGGAATTGCAGCATGAGCACGCGCATGCCTTGCCCGACGGCGCGCAAGGCAGTGCCCATGGCGGCAGTGGTCTTGCCTTTGCCGGGGCCGGTGTTCACGAGGATGAGTCCACGGCGAATCTCGGACATAGAGGTCAAACCTCTTATTCTACCCGGTTCCATGGCGTGCGTGCGTTCCTCGAGTGCTCGCTCGCGTTCTGCATCCGAACCAGACTTCCATACATCTTTCATGACGGAACTGGTACGCTGGGAAACTCGTAAGCATCTTAAGAATGGGCCCCCACGCTGAGTAATCCGGAGGTCTCTCCGCATGAAACATAACAGCGCTCTGCTGTTCCTATTGTTGCTGGCTCTTTCTTCGGGCGTGCAGGCCAGGACGACTCGACCCCAGACCAATGCCACCGGAACACGGGATGAGGAGACGGTACGCGAAATTATGGACCTGGAGAAACAGGCCAAGGAGGCAGCGATTCACCGGGACGCGAGCTTTTCAGAGCGCACGCTGGCGGACGATTATGTGGCCATCAGTCCGCTGGGCCAGGTGATCGGCAAGGCGGAGACCGTCGCCGCGCGCAAGACGGCGCAGTTGCGATACGACTCGATCGAGATTTCCGATATGGTGGTGCGGCTTTATGGGAACACGGCAGTCGTCACCGCACGCGCGGATGTAAAGGGCAAGGAACTCGGCGAGGAGTTCAGCGGACCTTATCGATTCACGCGCGTCTGGGTCCGGAGAGCCGGGCATTGGCTGACCGTGAGCTACCAGGCTACCGTCACGCGATAAGCTGCTCGCAGCGTGGGTGTCCTACCCATTCAATCTGAGAATAACGGTTTGGTGCCAACACCCGTTCGATACAGGGTAGGCGAAGACCTGAGATGCGCCCCGATTGCCGCTACGGTAATTGGAGCATCTGACGGTAATCCGCTTGGTGGTCGGATTTTTCTTCGGCTAGCAGTCCGACGGCAATTTTCAAAGCTTCTACTTCTTTCTTCACGCGCACAAATTCTTCCTCTTTCGCGCGGAGCACTTCGGCGACATCCTTCATAGCGCTTCCTGCCATTCAGCTTGGATTGTGAATGCATGTACCAGGATTTGACTCTAAATCCTGACCGCGGAGTCTGGTACATCTCAGAAGTGCAGGTTCAGCGGCCGGGCGGATAGAGAGGACGGGATGTTCAGTGCCCGGTGTGGTATGGGTGGCCTTTCAGAATCGTGAAAGCGCGGTAGACCTGCTCGAGCAGCACGATGCGGGCGAGTTCGTGCGGAAGGGTCATCTTGCCGAGCGAGAGTATGGTGCTGGCGGCTTTGCGGGCTGCGTCGCTGAATCCGTCCGCCGGCCCGATCGCGAGTATAAGCGCTTGGGGATTTCGGTCCTCCAGAAACTTCGCGAACTCTTCCGAGGAAAGTTGCTTGCCACGGGAATCGAACAGTACGAGGCTGGGAACGGGGCGGCTCCTGTCGCGCAGCTTCAGGAGGGCGCCTTCATCCGCAAGGGGCAGGCCTTCTACCTCTGCATAGCGCGAAATTCGCTTGAGATATTCCGTGGTGAGCGACTGGATGGCCGGGTCTTTCGTCTTTCCAATCCAGGCAATCTTGAGTTTCACGAGCGAGATTTAATCACAGACACAAAAAATCTTAAACCGCAGGCTAAGCCCGCTTTCTTCGCGGAGCCGCCACCGTGGCGCGTTTCTTCGCGGCCCTCTTCGCCGGAGTTTTGAGATCTGCGGGCTCCAGGCGCTTTGCGGATTTCCAGAGGCGTTCGAGTTCGTAATAACGCCGCGCATGTTCGGCGAACACGTGGACGACGAAGTCCACATAGTCGAGCAAGACCCACTCGGCCTGGCGGTAGCCTTCGATGTGCGCAGGATACAGACCGGTTCGTTTCAGCCGGAGTTCGACTTCGTCGGCAATCGCCTGGATCTGGCGGGGATTGGTTCCGCTGCAAACCACGAAATAATCCGTGAAGGCGCCGGAACCCTTTTCCAGTTCAAGAATTGTGATTTGTTCGGCCTTCTTGTCCTGGCAGGCGGAGATGGCTTCGGAGACTTGGCGCTGCGTGTCGGTGATCTTCATGAATCAGTCGTTGGTCGTTGGCCCTTGGCTGGCGGTCATTCGCTGACAGCTTGGCGTATTGATTGTAACTGAGGATGGGGACAGGCGATTTCAGATTTCAGATTGCAGAGCTCAGATCGCAGTTTGCAGCTCTCCGATTCTTTTCGAGCTAACCGCCGTTTTTATAAAGATCGGTCTTCTTGATGAAGTCGGCTACGGCGGGGTCCACAAATTTGCCCAGAGGTTTGCCGGCGGCTACCGCTTCGCGGATGGTGGTGGCCGAGATGGCATGGTGAACGCTATCGAGGACGTGAATCGTCACTCCCGTGAGGACGAGATCGCCTTTGGCCGGCTGCTTTTCGAACGGTTTCGTGATGTGGGCGGCCGGGCGCAGTTTTTCCGGCAGCGAGTTGGCGACATCCGCCAGGGAGTAGCCGGGCCGGCTGGCCACGATGAATTCGCACTCCGCAAAGAGTGCTTCGCTCTCGTGCCACTTGGCAATTTCGCGAAAAGCATCGATGCCGATCAGGAAGAAAACCTGGTCGATCTTTTTCAGCCTTTGCTTGAGACGGCGAATCGTGTCGATGGTGTAGTTCGGGTTGAGAACCGCGCGCGGCCCTGTTTTCGCGGGCGCGGCTTGCACGCTTTCCGCCGGCGCTTCCAGCAATGACGGGATAAACGATTTCTCCGCTGCGGTGGCCAGCGCGATCATGGCGTAGCGTTGCGCAAAGGAGGAGAGCGGCTGTTTCTGTTTGTGCGGCGGAGTGTGGGCGGGCACGAAAAGTATCCGCGTGAGTCCGAACTGGTCGCGGGCCGCTTGCGCGAGGGCGATGTGGCCGCGATGAATGGGGTCGAAAGTGCCCCCGAAAAGTCCAATCTTCATGCTGGTGCGTCTGGAGCGCTCCCTAGTCTCCCGGTTTCCTCTCGCTGTTGCAAGTTTTTGTTCCTTTATTTGCCGAATTCCATGGAGAGGCGGTATGCTGACGCAACTCGCTGGACTTCTCGCCACGACGGTGAACGCCTCTGGTAAACGCGAATCTGGCCCCGGCGACTGTGTCCATTAGGACAGGTACCGTTCGGGCCGTTCCTGTTGCACTGCTGTAACTCGCCGCTTTCTCTTTGCGGCTCTAAGATTTACTTGTATGCGACAGAACCTCCCCCTGCTTCGCACGCGTGTCGGTTCCCCTGCGCGGGACCCTATCCTGCGCTACGGCGTTGCCGTGCTCAGCACTACCCTTGCGCTGATTCCCGCCCTGCTGTTCACCGACATCGCAGAAAGCCGCCTGGCCGTATTTGCAGTCGCGGTAATGGTCAGCGCGTGGTACGGGGGCTGGAAACCAGGGCTGGTCGCGACCTCGTTTGCGTTGACGGTGAGCGCGTATTACACGCTGGCCGGGCCACACTCTCAAACGGAATATCGCAGGGCGATCATTCGGCTCGCCCTGTTCGTCACCATTGCCGTTCTGATCTGCTGGTTCAACGCAGCCCTGCGCGCAGCCCAGGAAGGACTGCGGCGTTCCGAGAGTAATTTTCGTTCCCTGGTTACAAACGCACCCTACGGCATTTGCCGGTGCGACGCGCGTGGACACCTGGTCGATGTGAACCCGGCGCTCGTCGCATCGCTTGGCTACAATTCCGCTGCCGACCTGGTGGGACGGAACCTGAGCACCCTTTACGCGGACGGGCAGCAATGGTTCGCGCTCGCCGACTACCTGCGCACGTTGCGCGACTTTCAAGGCCTGGAATGCGAATGGACGCGGAAAGATGGTTCGACCACGGCGATGCGGCTCTCGGGACGCGCCATCAGCGATGAGGCGAAGACGGTCAGCTTCGAGATTTTCACCGAAGACGTTACCGAGCGGCGCGCCCTCGAACAGCAGTTGCGGCAATCGCAGAAGATGGAAGCCATCGGACGGCTGGCCGGCGGCATTGCGCATGACTTCAACAATCTTCTGATGGTGATCTCGGGATATTCCGAGTTCCTACTGGAACGCTTAGGACCTGATCCGGCGCTGCGCGGACCCGCGAAAGAGATTTCTGCCGCATCGGAGCGGGCGACCTCGCTCACACGACAGCTGCTCGCCTTCAGCCGCAAGCAGATGCTTACCCCAAAAGTGCTCGACCTGAATGCGGTAATCACCGAAAACCTGAAAATGCTGACGCGGCTGATTGGGGAAGACATCGATCTGGTCATGATCCCCGGGCTGGACTTAGGCGCGGTGAAGGCTGATCCGGGACAAATCGAGCAGGTGATCCTGAATCTGGCCGTGAACGCTCGCGACGCCATGCCGCACGGCGGCAAGCTGACGATAGAGACCGCAAACATTACGCTCGACGAGAACTATGCCCGCATGCATGCGCCCGTGCAGCCTGGCGATTACACCATGCTGGCGATCACCGACACGGGCGTGGGCATGGATACGGAGACGCAATCGCGCATCTTCGAGCCGTTCTTCACCACCAAGGGAACGAAGGGCACCGGCCTGGGGCTCTCGACCGTGTACGGCATCGTGAAACAGAGCGGCGGATACATCTGGGTATACAGCGAGCCGGGCAAAGGCACGTCGTTCAAGATCTACATGCCGCACGTGACCGTGGACGAAGTAGCCGCCGTGGTCGAGCAACCCGCCGCCCATCCAGCCGCTCCCGTGGAAGCGGCGCGGGAAACGATTCTGGTGGTAGAGGACGAAACCAATCTTCGCCGCCTGACCCGACAATTTCTGGAGAACCAGGGATACACCGTGGTGGAGGCCCCCGATGGCGCAGCGGCGGTGCAGATCTGCGTGGCTCACCAGGGAACCATTCATCTCATGCTGACCGATGTGATCATGCCCGGGATGAATGGACGCGAACTCGCTCAACGCGTTTCCGAAATCCGTCCGAACATGAGGGTGCTCTACATGTCTGGCTACACGGAAAACGCAATCGGCCACAACGGCACGCTGGACGCGGGCATCACGCTCCTCCAGAAGCCCTTTACCCTGCACGCACTCAAGGCAAAAGTGCGTGAGGTGCTGGATCAAACCACGCTCCCCCTGGAGGTTGCCATGTCTGTTCGAGCAGTACCCGGCTCCGAGGCGCGAGTGCCTCGGGATAGAGTTCCTCGCTTCCGCGCACAACGGTTCAATCTGCATTTGCCGCTGCGCTACCGGCAGGTGGGCGAACAAGGATGGCGGCAAGGAACGACGTCGAATATCAGTCGCTCCGGGCTTCTCTTCGATGCGGAAGAAGTCCTGCAGCCCAACTCTCAACTGGAAATCAACCTGGTTCTGCCGGCAGAAATCGCCGGGCTCAGTCCCACCGAAGTAGTGTGCCGCGGAGAAGTCGTGCGCTCCGTGAGCGGCGAAGGCGCGGAGACGAGTCCTTCGCTGGCGGCCAAAATCCTGCAGTACCACTTTCAGCACGGACCCCGCGTGTCGGAAGCGTAGCGGTCGAGGCAATCTCGGCTGGCCGGGCACAAGGCTCGGCGAGTTCTCTCAGGTTCTGCGGTGAGTCCGCCACGCTCACCGCCATCTCCGCTCCGAGGCGTGCCGTCACCTACTTCAGTGCCGCCACCACTTCGACTTCGATCAGGAACTCTTCCCGCGCCAACGCGGTGACGCCGACAAGCGTGCTCGCTGGTGGGTGCTCCGCGGAGATGTATTTGTTGCGAACCTCGCGGATCGTCGACAGCTTCTCCGGATTCAGGTTCACCACGTAGTAGTTCAGCTTGACGACATCCTGCAACGATGCGCCGGCTGCGGCGAGCGCGGTCTTGAGATTCTCCATCACCTGCGTCACCTGGGCGCGGAGATCGTTCTTGCCCACAACTTCACCGCCAACATTCAATGCTACTTGTCCGGAAACATAGACCAGAGTGCCAGGCTGGACAATGACCACGTGCGTGTATCCGTTTGGCTTGCTTAGCCCGGCCGGGTTCAGAAATTGCGGTAGTGGTTTTGTCTGCTCCTTTGTTGTCTGCCCGGCTTGTGCGCGTGCGAGTTGCGTCCGAGAGAAAAGCATCGGGATCAGCAAGGAATAGAAAAGCAGTTTCCGCCTGCGCATGTTTGGTGAACTCCTGGGCTGGATTGAACTCTGAAGATGATGTCACAACCCAGTGCTATGATTCCCGTCTCAACGGACTGCTTAGGCGACCACGCCCAGGTTTTTTCCGTCTGGGATTTCTCGGTTCCGGGAGCACCCCCGGAAGACACCAGGAAAAAGCGGTAATTTCCCCGGAACTCGGGGCTTCGCGGAGTGTGCCGGGGACGAGCCCTGTGCTATCTTCGTTAGGTTTCCTCGCCCACTGATTTGGGGTCTGGCTTCTTAATGTCCACTTTTCTGGAAAGTTCTAAACGCCCCGCCGTCAAGGTCTTCGTCGCCACCACGGTGATGCTGACCTTCATCTCCTTCTGGCGGGCGGCGGCCATCGTTCTATCCGACCTGGCCTCCTCGGCCTACTACGCGGGTGGTGATGCGGAGAAGGTCATCGGCAAGAGCGCGGCCTGGTTCATTCTCGCGGTCATGCTGTTCAGCTACGCGGTGCGGGCGCTGTATATCGAATCGAGCGCGATGTTTGTCCGCGGGGGCGTGTACCGCGTCGTCAAGGAAGCGATGGGCAGCACGCTGGCCAAGTTCTCGGTCTCGGCGCTGCTGTTCGATTACGTGCTGACCGGCCCCATCAGCGCGGTTTCGGCGGGCCAGTACCTGGGCGGATTCATTGAGGATGTCAGCCGCTATGTCCACCACCCACTGAGCTTCAACGAGAATCATTTCTCGGCATTCTTTGGCATTCTCGTGGTGATTTATTTCTGGTGGAAAAACATCCAGGGCATTCACGAGTCCAGCGAAAAGGCGCTTCAGATCATGATCATCACCACGGTCATGGTGGTGATCCTGCTGCTGTGGTGCACGATCACAGTGTTCAAGATCGGTATCCATTGGCCGCCCAACCCGCTGCACCCGGGCGTCATTCCGCTCAGCAAGGAGTCGCTGGGCTGGCTGTATGGAACGCGGTTGAGCCAGTGGACCTGGGTCCTGGTCTTTGTCGGGTTCGGGCACTCCGTGCTGGCCATGAGCGGCGAGGAGACCCTCGCGCAGGTGAACCGCGAGATCGAACACCCCAAGCTGAAGAACCTGGAAAAGACCGGGCTGGTGATCTTCATCTACAGCTTGCTGTTTACGTCTCTGGTGTCGTTCTTCGCTTACATGATCATTCCGGACAACGTGCGTCCCGATTTCTTCGCCAATCTGATTGGCGGAATCGCGATGTACCTGGTCGGCCCGATGCCGCTCAAGCTGCTTTTTCACGGCTTCGTGGTGCTGGTCGGCGTGCTGATTCTCGCCGGCGCGCAGAACACGGCCATCGTCGGCGCCAACGGCGTGCTCAACCGGGTCGCAGAAGACGGCGTGCTTACGGAATGGTTCCAGAAACCGCAGCACAGGTACGGCACCACCTATCGAATCATCAACCTGATCGTAGGCATGCAGCTGCTCACCATCATCTTGAGCGGCGGCAACGTCTACAGCCTGGCGTCTCTCTACGCCTTCGGCGTGATCTGGAGCTTCGCCATGAAGTCGCTGGCCGTGCTGGTGCTGCGCTTCACCGAGCCCGGCAACCGCGAATGGAAAGTGCCCGGCAATCTGCACATTGGAAATGTCGAGATTCCCGTGGGCCTGGCTGCAATTTCCGCGGTGCTGTTCATCACCGCGATCGTGAACCTGTTCACCAAATCCGAGGCCACGGTGGCAGGAGTGATTTTCAGTGGCGTGTTTTTCCTGATTTTTACTTTATCGGAGCGGCACGTCACCAAAGAGCGTCATGGCAAACCGGAGCAACTGGACCAGTTCCGGGTGTACGGGAACCAGGAACTGGGCAGCGGAGCGATGGGGGTACGGCCGGGCAATGTCGTGGTGGCGGTGCGCGATCCACGCAACCTGCACTACCTGCGGACGGTCCTGCATAACACTGATACCGCCAAGCTGGATGTGGTCGTCATGAGCGCGCGCTTGTACCATCGTGAACATAGCTTTAGCGGCAGCGACGTATTCGAGGCAAGCCAGATTTTCGATCACTACGAACAGGAATTGTTTACCGCCGTAGTGGCCGTCGCGGAAAAGGAAGGCAAGCCGGTATCCCTGCTGGTAGTTCCGGGCACCGATGTTTTCGAAGCGATCATGGTGACGGCGCAGCGCCTGGCATCCAGCCGCATCGTTTGTGGACGCTCCAACAAGCTCACGGCCGACGAGCAGGGCAAGCTCACCGGAGATGCTTGGGAGCGTTTGCCTGAGCCCCGTCCGCGGCTGACGCTCGTCGTTTACGAACCGGATGGCACCGCCCACGAGTACCTGCTCGGGCCGCACACACCTCGAATGCGGCCGCAGGATGTGAACCTGATGCACAAGGTATGGCTTGATATCACGCGGGATCCCAGATTCGCGGGAGCCCATCACTACCACGTCGTGGCCCTGGCACTCGAGCAACTGCAACGGGAACTGAAGGGTGGTACGCGCGAGGAATTACTCGATAAGCTGGAGAAGGAAATCCAACAGTCGCGTGACAGCGACTTGCCGCCTTCGACCTCGAATTACAACTGAAGAGCTTCCGCCATGCAAAAAGCCTCAACCTGCCAGGCTGAGGCTTTCCTGTCTGTGGGCCTTAGTTGCCAGGTGTTGGATGATCAGTGTGCTTCTCACATTGCTTGCCTGAGCAGCAAGCGTCGGCGCCATTCTTGCCGTCCTTCGCGCAGCAGGCCATTTCGTGCCCATCTCCAGGCTTGCCGGTACCACAGCAGGATGCGGAGGCCTTGTCACCTTTCGAGCAGGATTTCGGGTCTTTTCCGCTGCAGCAGGAGGCGGCGTCCTTTGCATCTTTCCCTGCGCAGCAAGACATTTCCTTGCTGTCTTTTCCGCTGGCGTCCTTATGCTTCGAGCAGGCCATGTCTTTGTGGTCGGCGGATGCCATCTTTTCGCAGCAAGGACAGCTTGCTTTCGCTGGAGTGGAATTCTGCTCGGTGGGTGCTGGAGTTGTGGATTGAGGCCAGGACATCACGGTCAGGGCCAGAATCAAAGCAACAAGCGTGGGTTTCATTAGAAAGAGTCTCCAACA
>Ga0307478_10002095_pt1 | contig 16224 bp, 20 predicted proteins | sample atmos_gasesECM4C_2_FD_203713 | JGI IMG/M metagenome (GOLD analysis project Ga0307478, IMG submission 203713) | Hardwood forest soil microbial communities from Morgan-Monroe State Forest, Indiana, United States - atmos_gasesECM4C_05 | ecosystem: Environmental > Terrestrial > Soil > Temperate...
TGTCAACGCTTCGACGCCGCCCTCACGAGCGGCTCCGCATGACTCAGGGCCGATGTGGGTCGCTACTTCACATTCGTACGACTCTTTCATTCATTACACCTCGCCGGTTTAACCGGCGCACAAGGAGAACCTGATGAGCGCATCCAAAGGCACTACCTCGCCCTGGCAAGAATTATACGGGGCATATCGAGGTAGCTGACGCTAACAGATTTCACTTAAATCTCGATTTCTTTCGATTAAGTCCACATCTGAGCCTTTGTCGCTGGCGGATTGTCGGGGTCGGAATCTCCCGCGAGCCATCCGGGGTCCGGCATTACCTTAAGGCTGCCTCACTATTTCTTGGGCTGCGAAGTACTGTAAGCCCACTTGGGGACCATCAGATGAGCCTGCGCCGGATCGACCGCTGCCAGTTCCACCTCGCCATTCTGTACTCGCGAAGTTGAGCTTCGTGCCAGCGACGTCGGAGTTGGTTGTGTCCGGAAGTAATACACTTTGCCTTCCTCCGCTGTGAATGTAATCGCGGAAGCGTTATTATCCCGTCGCGATTTCAAGGCAGACTGCTGGCTCGTGCACATCTGGTGCTCGCCAGGATTCACCGAAAAATACGTGTAGGACTTGTATTCATAGGCTCCGACCCACACGCCATCCACACCCACGCGCGTAATCAGGCCCCCAATATGGATCGCCGTGTTGTCCAGTTCCGAATCTCCAAACACATACACCAATGCCTTGCCGGATTCCGGCGTCCCGATGGGATGCGAGTGCGCCTGCCGCTGGACTTCAAATTTAGCCTGGTCGGGACCGCACCCCGCCTGCATTTGCGGCGATAAATTATCCTGTGCCCATACGGTCGTTGCGAATATGACCACGCCCAGCGCTAGCTTCTTATTCATAGATCCCTCCCCGCATGCCACCATCACCACTACAGTTTATGATGTAGCCCTCCTCCGAATAGATGGCCGCTTAAAGCATCTCAGGGGGCGCAGTTTGGATCCTGACTTTGCGACAGTCGGCAAAGTCGATCACGTTAGCAGCCTTGGTGCTTTGTTGTTTGGGTGCAGTGGTCGCAGTGGTACTTGGTGTTCTGTTTAGACGTTCCCCGTTCTGGCGGCTTACTACGGCGCTGGTGGCTTTTGCACTCGTGCTTTCTGTGGCTATTGCCGCTACTCGATCAGCGGGGGTTCGGACACCTACCTTGATTCATGTCACTGTTGCAAAATCGCGTTATCACTTATCAACCACGGGTCGAAATAGTTTCCCTCGTGCTCACTTGATCGCTGCTTCAGTCATTTTGGCCTAAGCGAGTTGAAGAGTTTTATGGTGACGTTGCCCTTGCTGATTCTCGTCTTGCACGCCTTCGTCGGTTGGCTCTTCGACCGTCGGAGATTCAACCGGCATCAACGATTAGCGATCACCCGTATCCCCAACTGCTGATAAATCGCCGTTACACTAACCCTGATTACAACAGTTGAGCCATTGGCCGTACAATACAGGTCATTGCACCTTTGCCGTGACCGCGTATATGACATACGAAGCGCTCTTCGTTGCGGCTAGCTTTTACAAAGGTTTTACAGCTCAGTTACACCTGGCTGACAACTGAGCCTTTCGCTCGCAGTACCTTTTTCCGACAGGGAACCCAGACATCCAGCTCTCAGGTCCGCCAGGAGGCTTTGTGAAACCCACTCTGAGCCTTGCGCTCACTCTCCCCTGTGCACTGTTGTTCGCGACTGCTGCGCGCGCAGAGACCGGAGCCATCCAACAGATTTTCGCCTTTCCCTGTCCCAATACCCTTGCCGGTGTCTGCGCCGATGGATATCGGCCCGATGTGTTGATCCAGGCCTCGGACGGGAATTTCTACGGCGCCGCGCAGCTGACGACCTTCGGCACTTCCAATCCGCAAGGTGGCACGATTTTCAAAGTCACACCCAGCGGTCAATTCAAATTGCTCTTTACGTTCACTGCGAACGGCCACGGCATTTATCTGAACGGCAACAATCCGGCCTCAGGGCTACTCGAAGCCAATGACGGCTTCTTGTACGGCACAACATTCGAGGGCGGCGCCGACAACAACGGGGTGCTGTTTCGTATCAGCAAAACAGGGGCGGGATTCGAGGTGGTGCACAATTTCTGCTCCGCGGCGAGTTGCGCCGATGGCAACCTTCCCACCAGCCTCATCCTCGGACACGACGGCAATCTCTACGGAGTGACTGTCTTCGGCGGATCCGCCTCGGGGAATTGCGTCGTCTACGGTGGTTGTGGCACGATATTTCGCTTCTCGCCGCCAGGCACATTTAAAACCATGTTCGAATTCAACGGCGGTTCCCAGGGTGCACACCCGACCTCGTTGATCCAAGGTTCTGACGGGAATTTTTACGGTACCAACGGGCCCAACGTGTTCCGTTTCACATCGGGGGGCCAGCTCACACCGCTGATCACCTTGCCGAAGGTTGACGGTTTTCTCCCCACGAACACCGACGGCGGCCTGGTCGAGGCTTCCAACGGTGTGCTATACGGGCCGCTCATCACTTACTCGTTGAATCAGGCGCAGTTCTACGAGGTTCACACCTCGGGAGCAGGCTTTCATGAATTTCCGCAAATTGGCACGCTCGAAGTTGACTTTTCGATTAGTTCGCTGATTCAGGCTTCTGACGGCAATCTGTGGACCGCGTTCAACGAACGGAGCGCGAACAACGGCATCGTCATTGCCATGTCGCCGGCGAATGGGACCATAGTTCGCCAGTTTCAGTTTGATGGGACAAATGGGGCGACTCCTTCAGCCTCGGTGATGCAAGGAGCGGACGGCAGGATTTACGGCACTGCCATCGCGGGCGGAGTGGTCGGGAGCGGCAAAGTCGCGAGCGGAACAGTGTGGGTTCTTGACTTGGGACTTCCCGTTCCGAAGCCGCTTGTGCCCGCTTTCATGCCAGCGAGCGGCGCAACCGGAACGAAAGTCATGATTCGCGGTGCCCACTTCATCGGCGCAACGGCGGTCACGTTCAATGGTGTGAGCGCGGCATTTCGGGTCCTGAACGTTCACTTCATTGAAGCAACGGTGCCCGCTGGTGCCACGTCGGGGCCAATCGCCGTCACTAATGCCGGCGGTATGACCACAACCGCAAAAAGTTTCACGGTGCAGTAACCTCGCAGCGACGCTTCGACACACCATTGCTTGCGGAGGAGTTTGCGGGAGTTTGCGGGAGTTTGAAGACTTGCGGACGCGATCTGCGTCGCGAAAGGGGTGAGACGAAGCACGGTGTCGTAAATTAAGAACTTTTGACTGAGTGGAACGCCCATCTGTTAACAACAGGTGCCTTTCGGTTTGCCCGTCGTTCGGGAAATGCGACTCAGCGACGGACCGTACGCCATTTCCGTCCTACTGCCCGCGAATCATTCCGTGATGGCTGGCGCCGTGTGCGGCTGCAGAACGCTGAAGCCGCTTACTGACCGGTTCCCGTCAGCTTTACGAGTTGCGGACTGGCTCCTCCGTTGTCCGAAAAGCCAATGAGGCAGTACGCGTCCCTATAGCTGTCGGTTGGAACTCCACACTGACCGTACAGCCCGAATTTGCGACCAAATCCGGAGGGCACCAAACATTGCCATGGGCTCACTGAACAGTGGTCAAAACGAGACGACTGGTAACGACGACCAACCCGATCCTTTTTTTATTGTAGCGGCGAACTCGACACGGGCCTCAACGAGAGGCCTTTTATTTCCCAATTCGGGTGAGAACTACATGAGTCATTTCGAACCGGGAACGGAGTTTACCGTGGGCGTGGAGGCCGGAGATCCGTTGCTATCCATTGTGCGCGAAAAGGTCTTTACGATTAGATTGGGACAGCTCAGTACTCGGTACGTCTCTCCGTGCCGTGCACAGGAAAACTGAGAACATCCCGCAGGCACGATGAACGGTTCATCGGGGCTTAAATTCGAGACCGTACTGAAACCAGGCCCATTGTATGAAGGCAGCGCGCTAGTCGATTGGAACCGCAGCTGGGAACAACGCGGATCATCTGCTCGGCGATGGTGAGTGCTCGCCGGTTTCATGGTTTGCGAGGCGCTTAGCGCTGGTAGAGCAATAACGGCGGCGAGAACCAGAACACCTTTCACTCAGTTCCCCTTTCTATGCACACAATCTAACTGGATCCGCCGTTTGTTCCTACTACCAAGACGGGTCATTACTGCCCCACCCTCGTGTGGTTACTTTCAACTGTTCGATTCGTGAATATCAAAAGGCCGCGACCTGCTCGTTGTGCCAAAGTGAGGGAGCAAAGAAGGTGTCGTGCATTTTAACTAGGCGTTGGATGCGGAATCGTTCCGGGCGCCCTCGGCACCCGCCGGCAGTCAAAACGTGAAATCGCCATCTGATTTCGTCAACTGACATAGGATTAAGGATTAAGGAAAATGCAATCAGGTCCCGAACACATCGAGTTTTTCTTTGGAAGTCAGGTCGTGGGGTATTTCGAGGATCAACCGCCTTCGTCTGCCGGGCAATATCGCTACCTGCCTTTTCGCGGACCGGGGCATTTGTGCTTGGTGCGAGAGTTGGCTCGCAAGGGGCCTCAGTACTGCCACTACGTTGCCAATAGCGAAAAGCTCTACTTCACCGTTGCGCGCATATCGAGCCTGCACGTCTTGGAGGTATCGGAGTTACTGAAGCCGCCTGTTTCTCAAATCCTTGAGTGAGATGGGGATGGCCAGCTTGAAATCCCTTTTGAAAATCAAGCATGGTCTTCAGTGGATCCTTTCACCCGATGCTTCAGGATCCAAAATGCGCACTGTAATTCGGATGTTTTCGCCAAACGCCTATTAAGGTCTGACAAAGGCCGACGCGCAGTGGCTAGTGGCTGGCCCGAAAACTGAGCAGAAACTTAACAAACTTGCTGTCCGGACAAAATACGCAGATCATTCACTTCAACTTGAGCCAGCTGTGCGGTTGTCCTTTGGCACACGGCATCCTGCGATTTGCCTCTTCATCCGTCATGTTCTCGCCGCTATTTGAAAAGGAGACATTGACCAACCTCCAGCGGGTGGGTGGCATCCCAGAACCAAAAAAATCCAACGCAGTGTCGTAATCGCCGTAGACCAGATGGCGGCCCACTAACGTTCCTCCCCCGAGATCACCTTCCTCCACCCAGTCTCGATCGGGTTGGCCACAGTTCTGAATCACGAAAGTAACCTGTTTTGATAACTAGAAACTGTCCTCCCTATAATGGACAGGCCAAGGGAAAGTGCGATCAGCCATGCAGAAGCCTTCACGAATGGACGGGTCAATCGTTTGCCACATTGAGGGCAGACTCTCGCATTTGACGCAACCGCTTGACCACACACACACTTCTTCATGGGGGTCGAATTGTATTCCTTCTTTGTGCGATTCATAAGCGCTACAAGTGTTGTTAACAGATGGCGATTTCACTTAGAACCACTCAGTTGCTCCATGGCCAGCGAAAATGAATCCCGACAATCCTCCAATCAGGGATGAAATTGATCAGGAGAAAGTAGAGCACGACAAGAGCGCCAAATGCTATCGCCACGATTCGGACGGCCTTCATTCCAAAGAGAATACTCCTGTGGTTCGTTGGTTGACTGTCGAAATCAGGCGTCATCACAACTTTCCGAGTAGAAGAGAACTGCCGTGGCTGTAGGTCTTCCTTGGCCTTGTCCGCCGTTTCCAGCTTCGTGCGCGGTTAGTCAGCCATGGCCCAGTCAGCTCTCTCCCCTCACGGGACCCACCGTGCAGATTTCCCGCAGTGGGTTCTTCAGGCGTGACTCCCTGCGCCCGCCCAGGCATGTGTGATCCGAGGTGGCAGGAGCGGGTGCTGACCTAGGATTTCTTTAAACCTCTCCCACGTCAGCGGCTTTCCACGTGTCCGGCGGCTCAGCCATTCCCGCCAGATGCGACGGACTCTGTGACAGAACTGCCGAATAGCGCGGTAGTTCGTACCTCGTTTGTAGTACTGGCAATGGCCGCGGAGCTTGGCGTTCAGCGTTTTCTGCTGCTCGCTCACAGGATCGTGCCGGTGCCGTTTGCACCACTCCAAGACTGCCTTCAGCCCTCTACCGAGCCGCTTGGCAATTGTCTTCACCTGCACTGTGAACTTCCCCTGTCGGCTGCGGGCGCATATGCGCACAAAGCCCAAGAAATTGAAGGTTGCAGGTTTCTTTCCCTGCTTCCTCGCGTTCTTGGCTGCATATCGCCCAAATTCAATCAGCCGCGTCTTCTCCGCGTGCAGTGTCAAACTGTCAAACCGTATTTCTCGAACCGCTCGGCAAGACCGCAAGCACCTTTTCCGCGAACGTCTGGCCAGTTGTTGGATTGATGCCCACTACTGTGGAACCATCAATCGTGAAGATCGTGTCAGAAGTGTGGACGGGAGTGGAAAGGTAGTTGCCGGACGCGGGGTTGTAGGTCCAGGAAGATGGCTGGCCGGTCACGCCGTCCAACCGGTAAATTGAAGATCCGGTGTAGGCGACTGTACCGCCTTGAAAGTCGGGAATCAAACGGTTGCCGGCTGCGACGGACATTATGGAGGATTGTCAGGCTCAAATCGCGTTGGACTGGATTATGATTTGTGGTCAACGGAGATGACTATAGTATAATGAAGGGACCTAAGGAGAGCATGCGATGGGCAAAATTGCGATCTCGGAATTCAAAGCAAAGTGCCTGGCTGTGATCGACGAGGTAAATAAGACCAAAGAGTCAGTGATCATTACGCGGCGGGGTGAGCCAATCGCAGAACTGGTCCCGGCTGCCGCCAAGGTGAAGCGCAAGGAATGGTTGGGCTCAATGAGAGATACGTTTGAAATTGTGGGTGACATCATGGAACCTGTGATTGACCTAAACGAGTTTGAGGCCTACCGCGGTTGAAACTCCTCCTGGATACACATATTTGGCTTTGGAGTCGAAGAGATCCTAAACTGATAGGCAAACGTGTGTGGGCAGAATTGGAAAATGACGCTAATGAACTTTGGTTGTCACCTATCAGCACTTGGGAAGCTCTGATACTTCATCGCAAGGGGAAGATTGTGCTCCACGCAGACCCGATTCATTGGGTTGAGCAGATGGTGCGCGGGTTTCGTGAAGCTCCTTTGACGCATGAGGTTGTTATGACTGCGGAAGGATTGCAGTTAAACCACGCCGACCCGGCAGATCGGTTCTTGGCTGCAACCGCTAAGGTGTTAGCACTTACCTTGGTTACAGCAGATCGGAAACTACTCGGCCTAGGTGACATCGCCACTTTGGCAAATCGTTGATGGGCTGGGCGGTTCCACGCAATCACCCAGCGTGGGCCGGGTTTAATGAGACCCATCGAATGATAGAAGCCCCTTTGGGAACGTGGGATCTCTCTGCTGCGTCACGCAACCGAATCGAATGATCGAATGGAAATCTTCTAAGGTTTTGCGCAACAACAGGAAATCAAAGGTGTCCGGTAAACTGAAAAAATGGCTCCTCAGTATACCCCTGCCGAAGAACGAGGCGACCTGCCTTCCCGGAGAAACAAGATTCGGCCGTGTGCACTGAAGGCCAGGTCAACAATTCCGCGCGATGGCGTGGATCTGACGCTAATTTTGTCGGCTGACGAGGCGCTTCCACAAGACCCGTTCCGTTCAGTTGTGTGGAAAACCAGCGCCGCCCATCATGCGAAGCAGCTGCTCTCGAGCTTCCTCTAAGGCGGGAAGCGAACCAACAACCCTAATCGGTGCGCCGCACAGCTCGGAGAGGGGAGCGAGGCAGTCCTTGAACCTGCCGCTTCGTACCCGAATCTCCCGTGGCAACGCGCGGCCAGTTTGAATCGCCTTCAGCAACGCCATTGCCAGCACGTCTCCAGCCGAAACGCTGGGACTAGCCAGCTCCGGTGGAAAGACGATTCCGCTGTCTGCATCGACTGCCAACGCAATGCACGGACACGCTTTGCGTTCGCTCTTCTTTCCAATCACGGCGCAGCTAAGGAAGCAGTCGAGTTCCATCACTCCGCTCGCCGCGTGGTCGTGGCTCCGTAGTTGGCGTATTTGCTCTTCCCCCAGTTGTACCCTAGGCAGGGGTGGTTCGCTTGGCAGCATCGTTTTTATCAATTCAATCCGGTATCGAGGTTCACTCGTTGCAGCGTCCAATCGCGAGACCGCAGGGTACGTATCAGTCTGGTCCCAATACTTCACGTCGGCTTGTGTGGAAGTAGCAGAACAGACCACGATTACGGCACGCATACACTCCTCGAGGGTCTGCGCTTCTTCCTCTGTGACGAACCAGGGGTGAAATCCGGGACGGATGGCACGGAAGATGGGTGAGGCTTTGGCCCTGCCAACCCGATGGCCCAGCGCCGCGAGCAACGTTCGGTCCGGCCCATCTAAGTCCGCCCTTGGCACGAATTCCACGTACACGCTGTGTTGTGACGCGAAAAACTCGCCGGCATCAGTGATCTCTCCGGCTGCCATCTTGCGGAACAGTCGGTAGCTCTCCGTGCCGATGTAGGCGTGCATGGCCAACACCTCGCCGAGGGCACCCATGACCGAGCAGTAACAGGTCTCACCGATTGCAGTATCGCGAACCACAACCAGGTTGCTTTCATCTAACAGATGCCAAGGACGCAACGCATACAAGTCGGAGGCTAATCCATAGAGTCTCTCCAGGAGGGAAAACGTGGGTGGCCTTTCGCCCGAAAGCTCTCTCACGAAGTATTGAGCTGGCTTGCTGCTGGTGTAGTCGGCACGTCGTCTTGTCATGGTTCGTTAGCTAACCCCTTGGGGATTCCACCGTCAGCGTCGTATCGTCTCATAGAGGCTCCATACGGGGTCTTCGCCGGGCCGCTGCGTCGCGCTTCGTTCTTCTCATGATTGACGCGCCATCGCTCGTCGATGGACGTAATGTTATCGGGAGCAGGCTTCCCGAACCGCATCAGGTACAAGTGCTCGATTGTACTCTCGGAGCGGCATTTTCCAGGGTTCATGCTCGTGATTGTCCAGCTTGCCGAGCTTCATCGGACTCATACCCAACTCGCGCGCCATCTGCACCGGCGTGGGAGAGGTGATGGCGCCTTCGCGCATCGATCCACTCCTGCATCTTTTGGTCCGGCTTTGTTTTGCTCGCCACGCCATTCATCTCACTTCTCAATTTTTTTACTCGAGCTAGCCAGAGATTGCCCTCGTGATCCCGTCCTCACCAGAGGTTTTTCTCTATCGCAGCGAATCCTCATCGATCGTCTCGGGGATATGGACCTCAGACTTGGTCATATCGTCACCGGTTTGCTGTCGACGAATGCTGCATGCGCCATCGCTCGTGGCCAGCAGCAGAGGCCAGGGCATAGAGGCGACGAAGTGCGGCCACACGGTTGGGGCGCCCTAGCTTCTCGTGGCAACGGCGGCTGCGATTCCGGGTTGGGTTGCTGGAGCCACGACAATTGGCCGGGTCGCACTCGTCCTCACCATGTCAGATGTTCTTACTACAAGCAGGAGTTCGGCCACTTGTACAGGTTCCATCCTTCCACCCCCATCGATCGACACTGAACCATCGATCTTGGCCAGCGCCGCCGAATGCGGCGCCGGGATTCGATGGCCTCTTGATTCCACAGATCCGTTTCCGCGATGCGCAATTCTATCGCGACGGTCATTGTTTCCCATTGTGGAAAAAAAGGAAAACTCAACGGTGACATCGGTTTCCAGAATAATGCGGGCCCCACCAGGATTCGGCAGAGGATTGATAGGTTTCGAGCTGGAGGGGTCTTGACGGTTTTGCGACACGAGAACCTCGCCACCACGTCCGTGGTCTAGGGCGATCTCTCGATGGAAGCCACCTCGACTTACCGGGAAGCTTGGCGAGCAGGCTGTTAAACCTCTGACGCAGGCGTGCAGTTCTACTCGCATCCGAACTGGCTCGGAGGCTCACGAAGTGTCTCGATCATTTTTCAGTGGGTGGGAAGTGACGCTTACGCGCCCTTCGGCGAGACCTATGCGGTGGCGGGTACGCCACAACCTCTCTCTTCAGCAACCAGAATAGCGATGTAGACGCAGATCTTTGCGATTCCCTGCTCGGGAACTACACAGAACTCAAAGTCGGTGGCTCCAGGAAGAGCTGCGTTGGTTGGACGAATGATCATTGCCGGGCCTCGTGCCATGATCGTTACGATGACGTTTCGAATTCCCTATGGTGCATATTGTGCTCTCTACGCTTTTACCGTTCCGCGCGACAGCTCTTAGATGACGGGGAAGACGGCAAGAACGAAAATTATCTCTTATGCATATGGGGCGGCCTATGGTGCGCGCCGACGCATCTGCAAAGTCTGCCCGGCAGGAATTCCGAGTAAACCCAGCATCCCGCATATGGCCATCACCATTGGAGGTGATTGCGCTGAAGGGTGGGTTGAGTAGCATTGCTCTTGGTGGAAACCACGACGAGCGACGTTTCGGTCAATTTTCGTTAAGGGTCAGCTTCTGAAATTGTTTGGCTCGCGGACTTGCATCACCGGCGGCTGCGGTTCTAGCTACAATGCGCCGTCAAAGGTGCGGCCCGGTTATCGACTGGACCGCCCTTTTTTCATCTCGAGAGCCCGCATTGTAAAATCGAAGCTCGGTCGAGGTACGCACCGATCCTCTAAGGCTTGCAGTTGGCCGGATCTCGACTCAAGCGTCCCAACAGCCGCTTCGCATTCGTGAAATCCGGATTGAACTGCAGCACGCGCCGCACATACTTCCGCGCCTCCTCCTTCTGGCCCGCCGCGCAGAATGCCATGGCTAAATCCATGCCGATTTCGCTCCGATGCGGCACTCGAGCAAAAGCCTCCTGCCACAATCCCACCGCCCGCCGCAGATTCCCCGCCCGCGCTTCCAAGGTTCCCAGATTCGTCGCCGCATCATTGGCGAGCGGATCGATCTTCAACGCCCGTTCATAAAGTTCCCGAGCCTCGTTGTCGCGCCCATGCTTCTGCTCAATGAATCCCATCGCCGACAACAGGCTGGAATCCCCAGGCCACTTTTTGACCGCCTCGCGGAGATACTGCTCGGCTTCGTGCGATGCTCCCTCAAGGTCGCGCTGCGCCAGGGTTTCCCAGGCCAGCCCGAAGTCTCGCGCCGTTACCTCCGAGGCCGCGCTCTCCGGGTAGACCGTCAGGCGCGGCGCCAATGCAATTTTCGGTAATTGAAAACCATGCGGATGACGCAGGATCCGATGGTCAGTGGATTCCGTATGCGCCACCGATTGGCTGGGCAGCGCCGGCATGTGACACTGCCGGCAATCCGGTTTGTCGGCATGATGCTTCGCCGCGAATACCTCGCCATGGCAGTTCAGGCATTTGCCCCGGTAGTACGCCGCCTTTTCGGCATCAGCCGGATTCTGATGCGGATCGTGACAGCTCACGCACGACATCTTGTCACCCGACTTCCGCTTGCAAGCGCTCATCGATAAAGCCTCAAACTGGCTCAGCGCCTGCTCGGTCTCTGGCGCATCTCCTGGCTGCCGTTTTCTCGTGAGCACGAAGTAATGCGTATAATCCGCGAGTCTCTCGCCCGGCTGAAACTCGTACAGATGTTTTCCCGGTTGCTCGATCTCAACCGTTCCTTCGAAGTGACAGACCATGCAAATCGCGTCTCGACGTTCCGGGGACAATTTTGCCGGATTCACAATCGGCCCCTTGCCCTCCACGTGCCCCTCGCCCACACCGTGGCATCGTTCGCAGGTGATTCCAGCGTGAAGAAACGGCTCCCCCGTAAATTTGCTGTCTGTTCCCGGCACGGGCGCCTGCGTCCCGCTGGTGTGGCAACTCATGCAATCCACGTACGCCGGTAAGTTCATCGGGGTCTCCCTGGCCTCCGTGTACGCCGGCGTCATATTCCAGCGGTGTTCTTGCCCGTACCAGTCAATGGGAGTTTCGAACAGAAATCCACCCTCTGAAAATAAGTAGCTTCGCCCCTTTACCCCCGATCCCATAAAGTACAAAAGTTCTCGTTGCCCGCGAAACCCGGCTTCTTTCTCTCGCTCATAGCTCATCCACGTACGCCCATCCTGCTGGTACACGCGATAGGTCACTCCCGACGGCTTATGTCGGAACTCGCCCGTCACGACTTCGTCCCCCGCCGCTCCACTCCCGAGGGCCATCACGGTCTTGATGTAGGAGTTGTAAATCTCGGAGTGGCAAGGAGCGCATGCCTCGTTTCCAGGCACGCTGCTCATCACCTGGGCTGTTTTCGATTGGCTGGAGGGTAAAAAGACCGTAACGGCGAAGACCGCTGTCACGAAGAGGCCTCGGCTGCAAAGCGTCTCGTACACTGGGCGACTCGACTTCAACAAGGATTCGTGGGGAAAGTGCACGGCTTCCGCAGTGCCGCTCGCATTCCGCCAGAATGCAGCTTAGCCCCGGGGGCGATTCTGCCCTCGACGCACATCCTGGAAGCAATTCTACTTGATCTGCAGGATCAGGTGATGCGTCAAGTGCAGGTGCAGTCCCCCGCACTGCCTGGACGCTCAAGATGTCCAGCAAAAATCCTCTAGTCTGTGCCCCAGTGTGGAGGCGAGTCTAGTCGGCCCGCACATCATGCACAATGCCGGAGTCTGCCTTGTTACGAAACAGAAATGAAAAAGCAGAAGGCTCAGGTAGAGCAATTGGGTAAGGAATTGGAAGAAGTATCGAAGCTGAAAGACCACACGGAAGTCCTGAAAGTCAGCCAAAAGTACAAATCAGAGCTAGACAGTTTTAGGGCCGTGCTGGGTGAAGCACGCGATCGTATTAAGGGTCTTCCGCGTCTGGTAAAGGAAGCGCTGTTCCACCACGTCCGTGACGAGGGTTTCTCTCCTAACTGGAACGAATGGGGGGATGAGCCGAGACTTGAAATTCAGCGCGGAAGACTACGCGAGGCGGGTGAGGAAGGGAATTTCCCAGCCGTAGATACAAGCGACGGGGATGTATCGGACGCGGTGGCCAGCTTTTTCGAATTGGATGATTTCGTTGCACACGCTTCGTCTGAGCTGAAGAACCAGTACCGCGCTGATTATGGCGAGAACCTCGACGTAAGGCTCCGCCGTTTTGGCATCGTTGGTTTAAGCTACTAGCGTAAACCAACTCCTCCTCATTCGCTCGATTTCAATTCATCCAAGAGCAGGTTCATCAGTTATCTAGCCGTTCTGCGGAAAGCCTCCGTAGATTCAATCGGAGGCTACCATGTACACACTGATTTTATCGGAGCGTCAAAAATACAGAGTATTGCAGCTGAATCGAGCGCGGGCCGCCAATTTGATTCAGAGGGTTGAGGCCGCCGTTCGGGCCGCCGGAGCCTAGGCTACTTGCCAGCGTTGCCGTCGAGTAGCCTAAAAGGGCGTATGGGGGTTTGGCGGCACCGGGATTGCTAGCTCAAAGCTGCCGTTCGATCAGAAGCTCCTGATCAGGAAGCAGTTTCAGACCGTATGTCGCTATTTCGACGCGGAGTCGTCAGCACGACACCGGCTTCCCCTTTCTCCTCTGGCCAAGAGGCCGCATCGTATACTTATACTGAGCAGGTGTGCGAATAGTGCGAAGCGCAGAGTCTTGCAGGGCACCCACTCATCGCGCGAGATTGGCCGTGTGCGTGCAGTTTGCGCGTTGTTCACCTCGTGAAGCAGTCAGTCAGTGGGCGATTGCAAGGCCGAAATCCCCTTGATCGATCCATTTCTGTACGTCTGGATGAATCTCCAACTGGTCGAAGGCGCGAACATCGCCTGCCATCTCCGGAGGGCAGGCAACTGCCTCGGGATTATTCGGTTCGTCGCTTTTCTGGTCTTCGTTTTATCGACTTCGAGTTGGGGAGTCGATCCGTATTGCTGTGCGCTTTGATCAACCTCCAGGTGGCCGAACGTGCGAGTGCAACTTCAGAGTGCGGCAGAAAGATCGATTCGCAAACGTGCAGCTTGTTCGTGTGTTGATTTCTCGTTAGCGACTCTGATTGGGAAAGACCATCGCGCGACGAGCCGGAGGCAAGCACGAACATTTAGGAAACGGAACCAGACAAGCCGACTGCTCCGTTTCCTGATCCTGTTTCTGTGTGCCTCGTCATTCGGACTCGACACCGAACGGCATATAAACCAGTTCGCACATACAAGTTGGACCTCTAAAGACGGTGCCCCGAGCATAGTCCAAGCATTGGCACAAACCGACGACGGCTTCCTGTGGCTCGGGACGCCTGATGGCCTATATCGATTTGACGGGGTAACTTTCGAACGCTTTGAAAACCCATCATGGTCGGCTTTCCCAGTTCTTGACATCCGCAGCCTGTTGGCGGTTCCGGATGGGAGTCTCTGGGTTGGTTTTGCCTTTGGGGTAGTGAGCGTTATACGAAATGGAAACGCCATAAATTACACCGCGGCCGATGGCGTGCCAGACGGCCGGGTACTGACCTTGGTACAAGACCGAGCAGGCACGATATGGGCCTCGACCACGGGCGGATTGGCGAGACTCGAGGGCAATCGGTGGGAGGAAGTTCGGAATGACTGGAATTTTCCGGGGAAACGTACATACGGAATGTTTGTTGACCGACAGGGAATCCTCTGGGTTGCGAGTGAAAACACAATAGTCTTCCTACCGGCTAGCAGCAGGAAATTTCAACCAACGGGTGCACATGTTGGTCAGGTATTGCAGATCGCTGAAGCGAAGAACGGGAAATTGTGGATGGCTGAAACCACCAGATCCGTTCACCCAGTCCCTCTGAAGACAGAGCTACGGCCTTCTGACGATACGGAAGTCCGGGTCGGTTCGGTTGCGATTCTCTTTGATCGAGACGGCGCTTTGTGGATCACGACTCTGGGCGATGGAATGCGCCGCGCTCGTGCTCCCGAAACACTGCGCGAAAAAATTGGAGAGTTCAGCGCCGCCGTCGAGAGTTTTACGACCAAGGACGGGTTGAGCGATGACTCTATCAACGCCATCCTTCAGGATCATGAAGGAGACATTTGGGTGGGCACACATAAGGGATTGGACCGCTTTCGAAAAACCAACCTGGTTCCCATTCCCTTGCCTTTTTCAGTGCCTCAAGCTGTTCTGGCGCCCGGTGACGATGGTGACGTATGGATCTACAGCAATGGGCACATGATCCGCATGCATGGGGGGCGTTCTTACGAAGTCACCGCGCTCGATAGATTTCGGGATCCGCCTGGTGGCTCTTACCGTGGTTCGGATGGAATTATCCGGTGGATCGGGATGTATGGTATCTATCGTTTTGAAGATGGACGCTTTTCCAGGTTGCCCCTACCAAAGGAGCTGGCGACACCCTACTCCAATCGTATATTCGTCACAGAAGACCCCTCCCACGAGTTATGGGCCACCGCCGGGCACGACGGCTTGTTCCGACTGAAGAACGAGAAATGGACAAAGTTTAACGCAGGCCCTGAGGCAGGAAAATCGCACTCCGCAGCCGCATTCACTGATTGGATGGGACGTGTGTGGTTCGGGTACGAGGGTGGCACAATCGTGATCTTAAATGGGACCACGCTAGAAAAAGCTTTTTCGCCGCAAGAATCCCCGGTCGGGGGGATACGAGCCATTGCTGGTGGCAACGGACACGTATGGGTGGGTGGAGATTTAGGATTGGCCTCTTTCCGGGAAGATCGCCTTCATCGGGTAACTCCGGTGGATGTTACCCAATTTCGAACCGTTTGGGGAATTTTGGAGACATCGGCTGGCGATCTGTGGCTGTGCGAGAGCCGAGGAGTCATTCACATCTCTTCCGAGGAAGTGCAAAAGACTTTGCACAGCCCAGATTATCGTGTGAAGTACGATCTGTTTGACTCCTTTGACGGGCTTCCCGGAACATTTCGCGATGCAGGAAAGTGGTCAAAAGTGATTCAGACAACCGACGGCCAAATCTGGTTTGCCGCTTCCAATGGCATCGCCAGGATAGATCCTGCGAAAATCCTCTGGAATGTGCTGCCGCCCCCGGTTTCGATTCGTTCGGTTGAAGCCGGCGGCAAGACTTATTGGCCCGCCGGGCGGCTCGGTTTGCCCCCTGGCACAGCGAACTTGGAGATCGACTACACGGCCCTGAGTCTCTCCGTACCGGAGCGGGTCCGCTTCCGCTATTTGCTCGAAGGCACGGATAAGACCTGGCAGGATGTGGGAAATCGGCGGCAGGCATTTTATACAAATCTCGGTCCGGGCCATTATCGGTTTCATGTGATGGCCTGCAATAACGACGGCATCTGGAATGAGGCCGGCACGTTCCTGGATTTTTCAGTCGCACCGGCGTATTACCAGACCAACTGGTTCCGCACCCTAT
>Ga0307478_10002096_pt1 | contig 16224 bp, 12 predicted proteins | sample atmos_gasesECM4C_2_FD_203713 | JGI IMG/M metagenome (GOLD analysis project Ga0307478, IMG submission 203713) | Hardwood forest soil microbial communities from Morgan-Monroe State Forest, Indiana, United States - atmos_gasesECM4C_05 | ecosystem: Environmental > Terrestrial > Soil > Temperate...
GCGTTGGGGACAACGCGCTCCACCTGATTCAGCTTGGCCAACAATTCCGCCGGCTTGTCCGGCAACACTGCGCCAAACGCCTGCTCCGCCCACAGCGGCACGCCGGCCGCGCGCAGGCCGGAGCGGTTCGAATCGGCCACGTCGCGCCCGACCGGCGCGGTCGCGTTCAGCCACACGCCGGCGCGAAGTCTTGCCGACGCGGCGCGCGCGCAGGCCAGCCGCGCCTGGTTGATGGCGCCGAGCCGGTCGGGCACGACGATGACCACAGCGTCCACTTCGAGCGCCGCGGCGAAGTCCGCCCAATCGCGCGCACGGTCGTCGATCGGAGTCGCAATGCCGCCCGCACCTTCAAAAATGCGCCAGTCGCAACATGGCAGCGCCCGCGCGCGTTCCACGAGAATTTCCAGCGAAAGCGTCTGTCCGGCGAGCGCCGCGGCCGAAGCCGGCGCGAGCGGCACGGGAAAAGACGCGAGCGTAAACGCCTCGCCTGCCCCGCCGGCCAGGCGCCGTGCGTGCGCGGCATCGCCTTCGTTCTCGGCGGTTGCGCCGGTTTCCACGACTTTCACGATTTGCACGCGCGCACCGCCGGCCGCGAGCAGCCGGGACAGTGCAGCCGCAACGTGGGTTTTCCCGACGCCGGTGTCGGAACCTGTGACCAGGATCGCGCGCATGACGGCGTTCGTTTGGCAGGCTGCTGAAATCAACCCACCGCCACGGGCTCGGCCGGCGCCTTTACCTGCGGCAAAAGTGGATGCATGCCCAGCTGATCGAGGAGCCGCATGTCGTCGGAGCGCCCGGGATTCGGCGTGGTGAGAAGTTTGTCGCCCAGGAAAATACTGTTGGCGCCGGCGAGGAAACAAAGCGCCTGCAGCTCGTCGCTCATCTCCGTGCGCCCGGCGGAGAGCCGCACCATCGCGCGCGGCAGAAGGATGCGCGCGGTGGCAATGATGCGGACAAATTCGAAGGGTGCCACCGGCGCCCTGTCCCCGAGCGGCGTGCCGGGCACCGGCACAAGTGCATTGATCGGCACGGAGTCTGGTTGCGGGTCGATCCTGGCGAGTTCGCGCAATAATTTCAGGCGGTCGTCCACGCTTTCACCCATGCCGAGAATGCCGCCGCTGCACACTTGCAGTCCGGCTTCGCGCACGGCGGCAAGCGTGGTGAGACGGTCGTCATAGGTGCGCGTGGTGATGATCTCGGGATAATATTCGCGCGAAGTATCGAGGTTGTGGTTGTAAACCGTGCAACCCGCCTCCCTCAGGCGCAAAGCCTGCGGAGCGGCGAGCATTCCAAGCGTGCAACAGACCTCGAGGCCGAGATCAGCCACGCCGCGCACCGTGGCGAGAACCGAATCGAATTGCTCGCCATCGCGCACCTCGCGCCACGCCGCACCCATGCAAAAACGCGAGGCTCCGCCGTCGCGGGCGGCGCGCGCCGCGACCAGGACCGCCCCGGTGTCCATCAGCGGTCCGGCGTCGAGCCCCGTGTTGTAGTGCGCTGATTGCGGACAATATTTGCAGTCCTCCTGGCAGCGACCGGTCTTGATCGACTGGAGCGTGCAAAGCTGCACGGCCGCCGGATCGTGATGACGGCGGTGCGTCTCCTGCGCACGAAACATGAGTTCCGGCAGGGGCAGCTCGTAGATTTGCCTGATGGTGGCGAGGTCGTTCATGGCTTTTTGGTTTAAGGTGTAAGTTTTAAGGCGTAAGGCTGAAAATCTTGAAGGGTCAGAGCACGTCGGCGATGGCGCGAGCGGTGCGGTGCACGAGCTCGCCGAGTTCGCTCCCGTCGAGGCAGAGCGGCGGCACGAGCAGCAGCGAATCGCCCAATGGACGCAGCAGCAGGCCGTGGGCCCGGGCGCGCAGGCAGACTTGCAGGCCGGCGCGGAGCGAAACCGGAAACTTTTCGGCGGAACCGCGCGGCGGCGCGAGGTCAATCGCGGCGGCAAACCCACGCTGGCGGATTTCGCGCACATGCGGGTGGTCGGAAAAGGCTTCGTCGAGCAGGCGGCCGAAACAGTCGCGGCGCGCGCGCAGCGTGCCGTCGGCGATGAGGACGCGAAGTTTGCGGATGTTTTCCAAGGCCACGGCCGCGGCCAGCGGATTGCCGGTGAAGGTGTGGCCGTGGTAAAAAGCCCGGCGGCTTTCAACGGGTCCAAGGAATGCCTTGAATATTTCCTCGCGAGCGAGCGTGGCAGCCAGCGGCAGGTAGCCGGCGGTGAGGCCTTTCGCGAGGCAGAGAAAATCCGGCGTCACGCCCTCTTCCGCGCACACGATCATGGGACCGAGTCGGCCAAAGGCGACGAACACTTCGTCGAGGATCAGGTGAACGTTGTACGCGCGGCAGAGCGCGGCGACTTCGCGCACGAAGCCCGGCGGCTGCAACCGCATGCCCGCCGCGCCCTGCACCGAGGGCTCGAGGACAAGGCAAGCGGTGTGGTCGGCCCGCGCCGCGAGCAACGCTCGCAGCGTCGCCAGGCTCGCGGTGGCGTCGGCCTCGCGCACCCGGCCGCCCCACTCGCGGCAATGGGGTGCGGGGAAATGCGTCGCGGGAAAACACCACGGACGAAAACGCTCGTGAAAAAATCCGCTGTCGCCCGCCGCCATCGCGCCAAAGGTGTCGCCGTGATAGCCGCCGGCCAGGCCGATGACGCCGCGCTTCTCCGGCCGGCCAACGAGTTGCCAGTATTGAAAGGAAAGTTTGAGCGCGACCTCGACCGCACCGGCGCCATTGTCGCTGAAAAACACGCGGCCGAGTCCCGGCGGCGCAAGACGCGCCAGCTCCGCCGCCAGCTCCGCGCCAGGCGCATGCGTGAGGCCGAGCATCGTCGAGTGGGCCACGCACGCAAGCTGGCGCTGCAATGCGGCATTGAGCTCGGGATCGTTGTGGCCGTGGACGTTGGTCCAGATCGAGGCGTTGCCATCGAGATAGGTGCGGCCTTCAGTGTCGGTCAGCCAGCCGCCGCGGCCGGAGGCGATGGCGAGCGGCGGCAGGGCAAGGTATTCCTGCATCTGCGTGAACGGATGCCAGACGTGACGCCGGTCGGCTGAATGCGTGTCGCCGCCAAGGGTGGCGGGCTCATCCACCACCGGCTTTAGAATGGGAGCTTCGGCCGGCATGAATCACCTCGGTTGCATCGGGCGACGTCCAGCCTGCCCTCTCCGCGTCCGGGAGACGGTGGCAAGACACAGCGCTGCGGCGGAAAAATCCATCGCCCGCAGTCGTAACACGGGCACCGGCCAGAAAACAAGGTTTTGTTAAGCAATCATTATCGATTAATTAACAATCGCGCGCGCTGGCTTGGATCAACCTCGTTGGTGCAAGCCTGATTCCGGCGCGCGAAAACCCCAAACCCCAGGCCACAAAATTTCAATAACAGCGCGCCGCAGGCGCGCGCACGCTTTTGGCATTTGGAGGTTTGGCGTCTGGGATTTCTTGTCGACAGACCGGCCCAGATCACCCCGGCAATGACTTATGTATCGCCGTCGCTGCCAATGGCCTCGACCGGGCAGCCTTCGAGGGCCTCCATGCAGAGTGCAATCTCCTCTTCGGTCGTGGGTTGCTTGTGCACAAAAGAGAAGCCACCCTCGTCGCTGCGGGTGAAAAAGGCCGGCGCCGTCTCCCGGCAGAGATCGCAGTCGATGCATTGCTGATCGACAAAAAACTTGCCCGCGGCGTTGACCGGCCACTTGTCTGCTTTGTTTGCCATAGGTCAGGCGAACAAACCCGAATCGACTACCCTGTCAAGCGGGGAGGCTGCAATGAGGATGCAAGACCTCCGTGCGCGCCGCGTCCGTCCGATGGCACGGCACCTGCGATCTTTCGCTGAAATTTCATGCAAAAACGCAGGTGACAGCTTGAGTTTGCCGGCGACACTTCCTAAGTTCCTTCTCGATGCTTTCCGATCGTCATTACATGCGCGATAGCGAGACCCCGGTTTCCCATGATCCCATCAACTGGCTGATGGGAATTCTCGTGGCGGTGTTTGTCGCGGAGCATGCATCGGTCGGCTGGTTCAAGAGCGCGTTTTTGTTCGAGCACTTTGGTTATTCAGTCGACCACGTCAGGCACGGCGAGATTTGGACGCTGCTAACTTATAATTTCATTTCGGACATCGGCTTCTACGGCGGCTTTATTAATTTGATTTTCAACCTGCTCGTGCTGCATTTCTTCGGCCGTGCCGTGGTCGGGCGAACCGGCCGCCAATTTTTCCTGATGGCCTACTTTGGATTGATCCTGGCCGGCGCGCTGGCGTGGTCGGCCGGCTATGCCCTGAAGATCGATTGGCCGATCTGGGATCCGTCGATCGCCGGAGCCGGTTTGTTTGCCTTGTTCTGTTGTTTTCATGCCAACGAAGGAATCTCCCTCTTTTGGCTGCCAGTGACTTTCAAACCCAAGCATTATGCCTGGATTTGGGCGGGGCTGGATCTGTTTGGATTTATTTTCTACGAGATGGCGGGCAGTCCATCGCTCATTTGGAACGGACACCTCGCCCGGCTTGGCGCCATGGCCGCCGCCGTCGGTTTTTATTTCCTTTACGAACGCCGGATGAAATACGGGCTGGCGCTGTCATCCAGCCCGGCGGTCGAGCTGCCGCGGTGGCTGCGCAAAACGCCCCGGGCCGCCCGGCCGCCCGGCTTCCGCGTCAACCTCAGCAATCGCGATGATCTCCGCGCCGAGGTGGACCGCATTCTCGACAAGATCAACAGCGCGGGCTTCGGCGCACTCACCGCCGACGAAAGACAGATCCTGGACGAAGCCAAGGACCTGTTGAGCCGCCGGTGAGCGCACTCCCCCAGCCCGCGACTCGCGCAAACTTTCGCGAGTCGCTCTTGCGCGAGCATCCGGATTTTTCCGCCGCCCGCCTTGAGGCCGGGGCGTGGACCCGTCTCGATCAGCTCGCGCTCGCCAGCCCGCTTTATGCGCGGACTTTGCTCCAGTTTCCGCATTATTGTCTCTGGCTCGAGGAACCGCACAATCTGCACGCCGATTTTCGCTACCAGGCATTGCTTGACGAATGGCGCACTTTCGCGACCGCGGCCGGCGACGGCCTCACGGACGATGAAATTTACCTCAGCCGGCTGCGCCGCTGGCGGCGGCTTGTGTCGCTGCGCATCGCTTACCGCAGCGTCAATGGACTCTCCTCCGAAAAAAACACCGTCGGAGAACTCACCCGCCTCGCCGAATTCTGCCTGGGCGCATGCTCCTTTCTCGCCTTGAAACGCTGGACGGCGCGCGTGGGCCAGCCGTGGGACGAGGAGGAGAACCGCCCGGCGCGCTTCGGTGTGCTCGGGCTTGGCAAGCTCGGCGGCGGCGAACTTAATTTTTCCTCGGACATCGATTTGATTTTTTTCCACCAGGGCGGGGGCCGGTGCCGGATCGGCGACGGCGCGGGTGCGTTCACCAACGCCGAGTTTTTCACCAAGGTCGCCGAGACGCTTTCTTCCATGCTCGGCGCGCAAACCGCCGATGGTTTTCTTTTCCGCGTGGATGCGCGCCTGCGGCCCGACGGCGCCCACGGCCCGCTGGCACCCACATATGAGGCGATCGAAAACTATTACGCCTCCGCCGGACAGACGTGGGAACGCCTCGCGCTGCTCAAGGCGCGGCCGGTCGCGGGCGACCTCGCGCTCGGCAGCGAGCTGCTCGAGAACCTGCACACCTTCCGCTATCCGCGCCATCCGCCGCCTTCGCTGCTGGCCGAAATCGCCGCGATGAAGGCGCGCACGGAGCGCGAAGTCACCGGCTCCGCCGCCCTCGCGCGCGACGTGAAATCCGGCCCCGGCGGCATCCGTGAAATTGAGTTTATCGTGCAGACCCTTCAGCTCCTGCACGCGGGGCGTTACCCGTTCCTGCAGACCCACGCGACCGACATCGCCCTCGAGCAGCTCGCGCGCTACGGGCTGCTCGGGCGCGAGGACGCGCAGTTTCTCAATGGCGCCTACTGGCACCTGCGCCGCGTCGAGCATCGCATCCAGATGCGCGATGAGGCGCAGACGCACCTGCTGCCGGTTGATCCGGACGAACTCGCCGCCATTGCGCGCTCGCTCGATTTTTCGACGACCACGGCGTTTCAGAAAAACCTCGCGGCCACGCGGGAGCGCGTGCTTGCGCTGTACAAGAATTTTTTCGCCGGACAGGCCGGCGACGAGACCTTCGAGATGTGGTGGGCATTTTTCACCACGGCCAGCGTGCCGCCGGCCGTGGCCACGCGCCTGCAATCCTGGTTTGGTGCGGCCCCCGGCGCCGCCGAGGCGCTGCGCGTGTTCGCTTGCGGCGACCACCGGCACATCGTCAACCGCGAGATCGTCTCCCGTTTCCAGCATCTCACGGCCAGCTTCGATGCGCTCATGCCCGGGCTGGCCCGGCCCCTCGAGACGCTGAACCGCATTGCGCGCTTCGCCGAATGCTACGGTCCGAGGCGGCGGTTTTTCGAGAGCTGTGCGGCCAATCCGCAACTGCTGCGCGTGCTCGCGCTGCTTTTCGACCGGAGCACCAGCATCCACGAACTGCTCTGCGCGCACCCGGAAATCCTCGAGGAAGTGCTGCGGCCGGAAATTTTGCGCAAGCGCAAGGGCGCCGCCGACCTCGCGCGCGAACTCGCCGCCGGCCCGGCCGGCGCGGACTTTCCCGGCTGGCTTTGGCTCTATACGCGCGCCGAGCAGGTGCGCGCCGCCATCGGCGAGCTGCTCGGATTCTTGAGCATCGAGGAAGTCGAGACCGCCCTTTCCCACCTGGCCGATGCGGTCTTGCGGCACGCGCTGGCCCGGGTCAAAGGCGGTGAGCGCCTGCTGCTCGTCGCCCTGGGCAAATACGGCGGCGCCGAACTCACGCTCGGTTCCGATCTCGATCTCATGTTCCTCGCCGCGGAGGCCGGCGCCCCGGCCGCCGCGCCGACCGTGCACGCCTTGCTGGCGCTGCTGCGCGTGGGTGGGCCGCTCGGCGCGGCCTGGGAACTTGACCTGCGCCTGCGCCCGCATGGCGAGGCCGGCCCCCTCGTGGCCGCGCCCGCCGCACTGCGCGCCTACCACGCGCCCGGCGGCGCGGCCCAGTTTTGGGAGAAACAACTGCTCACCCGTGCGCGCATCGTCGCCGGGCCGGCCGCGCTGGCCCAGGAATTTCGCGCGCTGGCCGATGAACTGCTCTATCGCGAGCCGCTGGCGCCGGCCGATGAACATGCCATCTGGGCCATGCGCGAACGCATCGAACGCGAACGCGACGCCGCGGTCCCGCCCGGCTGTGCATTCAAAACCGGCGCAGGCGGTCTCGTCGATTTCGAGTTTCTTGCCCAGATCATGCAGCTCCGCCACGGCCATGCCCAGCCGCACCTGCGCCAGCCAGGCACGCGCCGGGTGTTGCGGGAGCTCGCCTCGCTCGGCCTGATCGGCACGGACGACGCAGCCGCCTTGCTCGCCAATTATGATTTCTTAAAGCGCATCGAAATCATGGTGCGCCGCGACAGCGGGCGCGATACCTCCATCCTGGCTGCCACACCCGGGGAACACGCGGTACTCGCACGCTGGCTCGGCTTTGCCGATGAGGCGGTGTTTTGGACCGAGCACACCCGCCGCTTGCGCGAAACCCGCGCCCGCGTGCTTAAACTTCTCGACTCCAGGCAAACATGACCGCGATTCTTGAGTTTGCCCTGTTTTGCTCTAGGTTCCTGGCTACGAAACATTTTCCCGCCACTCCCGTCTTTACTTGAACATGCCACCCTTCCGCATCCGCGTATCTCGTCTGCTCGCTCTGGGTCTTGCGCTGGCCGTCGCCAGCTCCGCACTCGGCGGCACCTTCACCACGTCCAAGGAACTCTCCCTCGAGGCGGAAACACTCGTCCGCCTGCTGGAGGAAATGCACTACAACCGCGATGCCGTCAAAACCAGCGACTATGTCGAACTTGTCCCGGACTATATGAGCGAGCTCGACGGACAGCGGCTGTTTTTCCTCGCCGGTGACAAGGCCGCCTTCACCGGCCGCTATGACAGCAACCTTTATTATAACATCCGCCAGCTTGGCAATATCGATGCCGCCTACGAAATTTTTAATGTTTACCAGGCGCGCGTGGAATCCCGCATCAACTGGATCAATGCAGAATTAAAAAAGGATTTCGATCTCACCACGCAGGAGACTTATGTCTTCGACCGCAGCAAGGCCGAATGGCCCGCCACGCCAGCCGACGCCGACGATCTTTGGCGCCGCCGGCTGAAACTCGAGATACTCACCGAGATGCTCAACACGAAAGACGTGACGAAGACCGCAAAGCCGGTGATTCCCCCGCCTGATGCCTCCAGCGTCGCCCATCCTGCACCGCAAGGCGGGGGCGACCAGAACGCCCGGTCATCCGATCAAGCCAAGACCATCGCCGCGGCCAAGGAGATCGTGCGCAAGCGCTACGAGCGCATGCTCAAGAACGTGAACGAAACCGACGTCGACGACCTCGCCGAGGCATTCCTTTCCTGTGTCACGTTGCTCTACGATCCCCACTCTACTTACTTTTCCGCCGATCATTTCGAAGACTTCAATATCCAGATGCGTCTCTCACTCATCGGCATCGGGGCGATGCTCGAAATCCAGGACGATTATTGCGTGGTGAAGGAACTCATTCCCGGCAGCGCCGCCGATCTCAGCAAAAAGATTCAACCTAATGACAAAATCATTTCTGTCGCCCAAAAGGGCGGCGAACCCGTGGACGTCATCGGCATGAAACTGCACCGCATCGTCAACCTGATCCGCGGCCCCAAGGGCACCCAAGTCCGCCTCACGATCATTCCCGCCGATGCCACCGATCAGTCCACCCGCAAGGAGGTCGTCCTGACCCGCGACGTGGTGAAGCTCAATTCCGCCCGCGCCCACGCCGCGATCTTCGACGTGCCCTCTGCCGACGGCAAAAGCACCGCGCCCATCGGCGTCATCACCCTCCCCTCCTTCTACGGCCCGACCGACAGCGAGGATCTCACCGGAGAAAATACCAGCGCCACCAAGGACGTGGCCAAACTCATCAAGGAACTGCAGGCAGCCGGTATAAAGGGCATCGTTCTTGATCTGCGCAGCAACGGCGGGGGCCTTCTTTCCGAAGCCGTCACCATTGCCGGCCTCTTCATCGGCCACGGTCCCGTCGTGCAGGTCAAGGATTACCAGGGCGACATCAAGGTGGATAACGACGCCGAGCCTTCCATCGCCTATGCCGGGCCGCTGGCCGTCCTGGTCAACCGCTTCAGCGCCTCGGCTTCCGAGATCGTCGCCGGCGCATTGCAGGATTACGGCCGCGCCATCGTCATCGGCGACGATTCCACCCACGGCAAAGGCACCGTGCAAACCCTGGTCGAGATGAGAACCCTCATCCCGCAGCTTGAAAACCCCGACCTCAAGACCGGCGCGGCCAAGATTACCTTCCAGAAATTTTATCTGCCGGACGGCTCCTCCACCCAGCTGAGGGGTGTCGTGTCCGACATCAGCCTGCCCTCAATCGATGACTATCTGCCCATCGGCGAAAAAAGCCTGCCCCACGCGCTGGTGTGGGACGAGATCCCGACCAGCTTTTTCGACGGCGCGCGGCTCGATCCAAAAATCGTGAAACCATTGCGCGACGCCAGCCAGGAGCGCCAGCAAAAGCTCGAGGAGTTTGCCTGGCTCAAAAAGAACATCGACTGGTTTAAAACGAAGGAGGAGGAAAAGCGCATCTCGCTCAACTTGGTGGAACGCGAGAAGGAAAAGGCCGCGGATGAAGCCTTCAATAATGAGATGAAAGCCGAGAAAAACCTGCTGACCAAGAATGATTTTAAATACCGGGAGTTCCGCCTTGGCCCGCCGCCACCCAAGCCATCAGAGGCCCCCAAGACCGATGACCCGGGTGATGATGACAAGGACATGAATGCCGACGAAAACGAAACCTACGTGCCGCTCGACATCCCCTTGCGTGAGAGCCTGCGCGTCGTGAATGACGCGCTGGCCCTCAGTCACGACCCAAAGCTCCAAGCCAGCGACCACGCTCCGCTCACCGCCGTCGTCGATGCTAAGAATTAACCGCTGTCCGCGCATCGGCCCCCTTCGCTAAAGCTACGGAGCCCACACCAGCACGTAGCGGTCGCGCCCGGCCAGGTCCGGGAGTGATTCCACTGGCGAAAAGCCTGCGGCCGCCGCCAGCCGCAGTAATTCCGCATGCTGGCCAATGCCGGTCTCGAGCGCCAGCAGTCCACCCGGCGCAAGAAACGGCGGCGCATCGGCCAGGATCTTTTTCAATTCGTCGACCCCCTGCCCGCCCGCCGTCAACGCCGCCACCGGCTCAAACTCCCGCACTTCCGGCGCAGCCTGCGCAGCCTCCCCGGTTGAAAGATACGGCGGATTCGCCACGATCAATTCGAAAAGTCCCCCGGCCGGCAGGATCGAAAACCAATCCGAGCACAAAAATTTCACGTGTTCCACGAGGCCGAGCGCGACGGCATTTTCCCGCGCCAGCGCCAGCGCGCTTTCACTCGAATCGACCGCTGTCACCATCGCGGAGGGAAACGCCGTGGCCAGCCCGAGCGCGAGCGCGCCGCTGCCCGTGCCGAGATCGAGCGCCTGCGCAGGTGGCGAGCCAGCCAGCCGCGTCGCAATGATTTCCAGCAGCCGCTCCGTCTCGGGCCGCGGGATGAGCGCGCGCCGGTCGGTTTTGAGTTTCAGGCCGAAAAACTCCGTCTCACCCACGATGTATTGCACCGGCTCGCGTGCGCTGCGGCGCCGCACGAGCGGACGAATTTTTTCCAACTCCATTTCCGTCAGCGGCTGCTCAAACTTCAAGTAGAGCTGCATGCGCTTGAGCCCGAGCGCATGGCCGACCAGCAGCTCGGCATTGAGGCGCGGATTCTCGATCCCTTTGTCCGCAAAAAAACCCGTGGTCTTCTTGATGACTTCAAGCACGGTCAGCATGGTTCTTTACTGTAGTTAGTAATTGGTAGTTAGTAGTTTGTAATTACGAAGGGATCGTCCTTCGATATTGGACGTTGGATGTTGGACGTTCAAGGGGGTCACTCATCATCCTCCGCGGCCTTGGTTCGCAACGGAACAACCCCGCCCGTCAGCGCGGCGAGTTTCGCCTCGAAGTCGGCGCGCTGGAGCGCGGCGATGATGTCGTCGATCCGGCCTTCCATGACTTGCGGCAGATTGTAGAGCGTGAGGCCGATGCGGTGGTCGGTCACGCGATTCTGCGGAAAATTGTAGGTGCGGATGCGCTCGCTGCGATCGCCGGTGCCGATCTGGCTGCGGCGCGCAGCGGCATATTTGGCGTGTTCCTCGTCTTCGCGGCGCTGGAGCAGGCGCGCGCGCAGCACGGTGAGCGCCTTCGCCTTGTTCTTGAGCTGGGAGCGCTCATCGGCGCACTGCACGATCAAGCCGGTGGGCTTGTGCAGGATTTGCACGGCGGAGTCGGTCGTGTTCACGCCCTGCCCGCCCGGGCCGCTGGCCCGGCAGACGGTGATTTCGAGATCCTGCGGATCGATCTGCACGTCGACCTCCCCGGCTTCAGGCAGCACGGCCACGGTGACCGTCGAGGTGTGGATGCGCCCGTTGGCCTCGGTCACGGGCACGCGCTGCACGCGCTGCACGCCGCTTTCAAATTTCAACTGCTTGTAAACGTCGGTGCCGGTCACGAGAAAAATCACCTCCTTGAAACCGCCGCGTTCGCTCGGGCTGGAACTCATGGGCTGGATTCTCCAGCCGCGGCCCTCGGAGTATTTGCTGTAGAGACGCGCGAGCTCGGCCGCAAAGAGCGAGGCCTCCTCGCCGCCGGTGCCGGCGCGGATTTCGAGCACGGTGTTGCGCGAGTCGCTCGGTTCCGGCGGAATCATCGCGGCGAGCATGGTGGCGCGCAGCGCCTCGCGTTGTTGGTCGAGGGCGGGCAGCTCGGCCGCGGCGAGTTCGCGCAGGCCGGCGTCGGCCGCCGCGTCGCGCAGCAAGGCCTGCGCCCCGGCGATTTCCCCGCCGAGTTTTTCGTAGGCGCGGCGCTCGGCGACGAGTTGCGCGAGCTTTTGCTGCTCGCGCGAGAGCTCGGCCGCGCGCCGGGGATTGGCGTAAAACGATGGCTCCGCCATCTGTGCATCGAGCTCGTCGAGGCGTCGCTGGAAAATGGCAATGTCGGGAAGTTCGTCCATGGAAATAGAAGCTATCTCAAAATTGAAAATGGGCAGCGCGACGATTTGTTAATTGCGCGGGCCGCGGGTTGCGGCTTGTGTGACCGCGAACGGACACGCCGGGCGGCTTCGCCTAGTGGTGCTGATCAGCAATGGCCACGACTCTTTTCACTCAGAACATCATCGCCTGCATCTGGGATTTCGACAAGACCTTAATCCCCGATTACATGCAGTCGCCCCTTTTCCGGCGCTATGGCGTCGATGAGGCGACGTTCTGGGCCGAGACGAACAGCCTCGCCGCCGCCTACCACAAGCGCGGCTACCACATCGCGAGCGAAATCGCCTATCTCAACCACCTGCTCACCTACGTGATGGCCGGCCGGTTCGCGGGGTTGAACAACAAAATCCTTCGTGAGTGCGGCGCGGAGATAAAATTCTATCCCGGCCTGCCAAAATTTTTCGACCTCGCAAAAACCTTCCTCCATGACAAGGAAGCCTACCGCAAGCACGAGATCCAGCTCGAGCACTACATCGTGAGCACGGGGCTGGCCGAAGTGATCCGCGGCAGCGCCATCGCCAGCCATGTGGATGGCATCTGGGGCTGTGAGTTCATTGAGAACCCGCTGCAACCGGGCTTCATGAAGCAGCGCGAACTCGACGTCCGCGCCGACGCCGAGATCGCCCAAATCGGCGTGATGATCGACAACACGACGAAAACGCGTGCGTTGTTTGAGATCAACAAGGGCACGAACAAAAACCCCGCCATCGATGTCAATGCCAACATTGCGCCGGGAGACCGGCGCATTCCCTTCCAGAACATGCTCTACATTGCGGACGGGCCGAGCGACATTCCCAGCTTCTCCGTGGTCAAAAAGGGCGGCGGCCTGGCATATGCCGTTTATAACCCCGCCCGCGCCGACGAGTTCGCCCAAAACGACCAACTGCGCCAGGTCGGCCGCATCGATCATTACGGCCCGGCCGACTACACGCCAGGCAGCAGCACCGGCCAGTGGCTGCGATTGCACATCCAGAAGATCTGCGATCGCGTCGTGGCCGACCGCGAGGCTGCGGTAGCCCAGCGCGTTTCGAAGCCGCCAAGGCACTTGAATCCGCCGCCGGACGATGGAACCACGCACCGCACGCCAACAGCGCCCAAACAAGCGACGTTTCTCGAGGAAGGATGAATTCCTCGCACCGGCAAACGCCGCCTACTGCGCCGTACTTGCAACTTCGTTGCGTTTAACCTCCGCAGCGATATTGCTGACTTGCTCGGCGTAGCCGCGACTGGCGGACGGCACGTGATGGCCGACGACGGCATCGAGGCCGGCGTTCCAAGCCATCGCGATGTTGTAAGGCGTTGCCCCAAAACCAGCACGCGCAAGGCCTTCTTTCAGCCATTCATAGTGCTTTATGGCGACCTCGTCCGAGTATTGGCGATTGATGGCCTCGTAGAACGGACGGCGCGAATACATGCGCCATGTTGCCTGGCGAAATTGATAGGGCCCAAGCTCGCCATGTGCACCTAAACGTGTGCTATTGTGTGGGTTCTCCACCCAATGGATGGCTTCAAGCGTTTCCCAGCGGTCAGACGCACGCGCCACGACCGCTAGGCAGAGAGCGCAGGCGAAAATGAGGAATTTAGACTGGGTTTTCATGTGATTGAAATTAAACGATGGAGAAGTGCCACAGCGATTTTTTCTGTAAAGCTATTTGACAAAAAGATGTCAAATTGGCTCAAAAATTTACAGGTTTGCATAAGGTTCGTGCAGCTTACAGTTCTCTTTAGACCCATGAATTTGCCTTCGGTTCGACTGTCTATCCCGTTAGTGATTTGCGAATTGGTTAAGGCAGATTTTTGCTCCCTCGGCAACCTTTCAAGCAGACAAGTTATTCCCAAGTAGCCCACGAAAATAGCACAGACCATGCCCTGTGCAAGTTACTTGCCTATATTATGCTTCCGCAGGGCAAATCGAAGGCCAAAAGCTACAGTCCGGGGCCTGTCGCCACTTTTTCGAGGATAAACTCCGCCACCGCACGCTTTGGCGCCGGCCCAAACACCCACCGCCCGCCCGCCCGGGAAAGGATCACGACTGCATTGTTATCCGTCTCCATGCCCACGCCCGGGCGGCTCACGTCGTTGGCCACGATAAAATCGAGGTTTTTGTCCGCGAGTTTGCGCAGCCCGCTGGCTTCGAGGTCATGCGTTTCAGCCGCAAAGCCGACCACGACCTGGCCCGGCCGCTTGCGTCCGGATAACGTTTTCAGGATATCCACTGTCGGCACCAACTCGAGCGCCAGGCCCCCGGCCACGGCGGATTTCTTCAATTTCTCCCCCGCGACGGCTTTGGGCCGGAAATCCGCCACCGCCGCCACCGCGATGAACATATTGCAATCGACAAACAACGGTTCGCATGCCGCCAGCATTTCCGCCGCCGAGACCACGCGATGGGTCACCGCGCCCGGCGGCGGTGGTACCGCCACCGGCCCGCTTACAAGATCGACGTGCCATCCGCGCGCCAGCGCCGCCCCGGCCAGCGCGTAACCCATCCGCCCGCTCGAGCCGTTGCTCAGAAACCGCACGGGGTCGATATGTTCGCGCGTCGGGCCGGCGGTGATGAGGCAGCGCAAGGGTGGTTTCACGCCACCCTTAAAAGACGCGCGCCGCGCCGCGGCAACAGTTAAGCAGTCTTCGCGCGGCGGCGTGGGTAGGGCGAGACCTCTGGGCGAGCCGTGGCTCGTCGAGGACGCCTCGCCCTACCTGCATTATGGCTTCTTCATTTCACTAACCCAGCGGCCGCGAGACCTTCGCGCCCGCCGGCGGATTGAACTCAAACACCTCCGCCGGCACCGGTTCGAGGCGCACGTCCGTGTAGGTCGTGACCGTGCGATCGCCCCGCGGCGTCTCGTATTCTGTTTTTATCACGTGCAGCTCCGTGTCCAGCCACACGTTCAGTCGCATCAGGATGTGGCGCACGTCGGGCTGCAGCGGCTCGAGCGTCAGCGCATAGCCGCCGCTGTCCGTCGGGCTGCCTTGGATGCGATAAAATTCGCGCAGTCCCTGGAAATTCAAGCCCGAGTTCAGCGCGCCGAACAGCACGCTCACCTCGTGGCTGCGGTCGAGCGGGTACTGCTCCGCCTCGTTGAACGCCGGATAAAAAATCCACAACGTCCGCCCGTCCGACGCCGTCACGCTCGGGGTTTTTCCGAAAACTTCCCGGCGAAATTTATCCGGTGCCATCAACTTGATCTCGCCTTCCAGCACGAGCGGCTGCGTGCGGATTTTCAAAAACCGTTCCTCGCGGAACCGCGCGATCACGCCCGGATGGTCGCGCTTCATCGCCTGCAGCCGGAGGATGAGCCCGTCGATGTCCGCCGGGCCCAGCTCGCCGCCGCGCGCCACGCCCGCCAGCAGCATCGCCAAAAAAAATCTTGGGAGTATTTTCATGCGGGCATGTTCTCAACTTATATCTTTTCCTGTCATTCCGAGCCGTGCGAGGAATCTCACCGGAACATTCTCGTGAGATTCTTCGCTCCCGCTCAGAATGACAAAAAAAAACGACTCATGTGACCATTAAAATCGGAACCCCTAAATCAAAGATGATCACTCGAAGCGAAAATCAAAGGTCTCGCCGGAGCTTTCGCGTACCGCCACCAGTCGCTGCAGTTCGCCCGCGCCGCTGCGCTTCACCTCGATTTTCCAGCCTGGAACGTTCGTCGCCGGCAGGCGCGCAAACACCTCCGCCAGGCCCACCCACCCCGCCAGCGCGCCCGGCATCCATCCGTCCGTTTTGCCGTGCCAGCTGCGGCCGGCCATCGCACCACCCGCCCACACTTCGCCGCGCACCACGCGCACCGTGAACAGCGGCGTGCCCACGCCTTTGTACAGCTCCAGGTCAAAATCCTCCGCGCTGCCCTGCCGCAGCTCGAATTCCGCGACAAAGCTTTTCTCGCCTTGGTACGCCACCTGCCCGCTGCGCGCCACGCCGCCCTCCGCCATGGGCGGCGGCGGCACCGTGCGACAGGCGCTGAGCACGGTGAGAGCCGCCATAACAAAAAACACATTCCAAAATTTTCCGCCCATTTGTAGTTGGTAGTTGGTATTTAGTAGTTGGTCGTG
>Ga0307478_10002097_pt1 | contig 16213 bp, 12 predicted proteins | sample atmos_gasesECM4C_2_FD_203713 | JGI IMG/M metagenome (GOLD analysis project Ga0307478, IMG submission 203713) | Hardwood forest soil microbial communities from Morgan-Monroe State Forest, Indiana, United States - atmos_gasesECM4C_05 | ecosystem: Environmental > Terrestrial > Soil > Temperate...
CGACTCTTCGTCACCTTCAATCACAAAATCCATTTCCAATTTTCGCAACTTGATATCGAGCAACTGCGCCCGAATTCCCGGTTGCCCCCACTTCCTGTAATTTCGCTCCTCAACCCCAGAGGCCAAATGAGAGGCGAGAGCAACGAGGCGCGGTCGGGAGTACTTCCTTAGTTCTTCGATCGCGAGCCGCTTAAAATCGAAGCTGGACGAAAACATCAAGCCGGCCTCGCGAAATAGGATCGCAACGAATTCGCCAAAACGGAAGTTATCAAAGGCCCCATACTGCTCACGCCAAAAGGCCGGGATGGCCGTCGGACCAATCTTGATGTGTCCGTCGTTCTTAACCGTGAAGTGCACTCCAAGAAACGGATTCCGCAAATCAGGCACGGGATAGATGTTTGTCCGGAGCGCCCCAGGCGGTTCGTCGGAGTGCAGGTACAATCCCTTGAAAGGAAGAATGCGGTAGTTCTGGGAGAAGCCGAAATCCAGGGCGATCCTGTCGGCATAAAGACCGGCGGCATTAATAATGTGCCCGGCGGCGAACCGACTTTTCTGGGTGGTGATTCCATTCTGCGCGCGACCGGTGTACTTTTCACCCCGAACGATGGATATGCCTTCGCGTTGGGCGTCCTGCTGCATTGCTTCAATCACACGGAGCGGATCGCCTGACGAGGTCGTAGGAGAAAAGATGGCTCGTTTATGGGTTTTGACGCGGGGCTCGATTTCCCTCGCCTGTTCATCCGTGAGACTCTCGAGAGGAACCTTGTTTTGGGCGCCGCGAGACAACAACTCATCCAACTGGGCGAGCTCGCTTTCATCCCTGGCCACCACGAGCTTCCCGCACTTGTTCAAGGGAAGGTTTCGCTCTTCGCAATAAGCGGTCATCGCCTGGTTGCCGGCTCGGGTAAGCTTTGCCTTCAAACTATCGGCTGAATAATAAAACCCCGCGTGAAGAATGCCGCTGTTCCGTCCACTCGCGTGCAAGCCGCAGGCGGGCTCTTTCTCAATCAAAGTGATCGCCGCGTCTGAGAAGCGCGCCTTGAGTTCCCGCGCCGTGCTAAGCCCAACGATTCCACCGCCTATCACAAGGAAGTCAGAGGTTATCATCAAGAGGTTAATGCGATTGATACGCAGGATTTCCCTAATGCCAATGGCAATCCGGTTCCCCGTCAATTCCCCACTGATGTCTTTTTGCGCTGCCCATGCCCTTGACCTGTTCGAGGTGGATTGATCCAGCTTGGAAAATATCGCAGGTGCCTTACATTAGAGTATGTTCCCGCGAATCGGGATTGAAGAGAAAGCATCCCAGAACGAAATCATGGATTCATCATCCACCCGCGCCGGAATGGCGCTGGCTTATTACAAGACGGTAAACTATCCGCTATCCGATCCGGGCAGCTCGGCTTCGCGGCTTCTGTTCGATTTTAGCATCGCGATTTCGTGTTTGTTGCGGGGGACCGCCAACAACAAAATTTTGGATTTTGCCTGCGGTTCCGGCTGGACCACCGAGCTCCTGAATAAGCTCGGGTACGATGTCTATGCCTTCGACAGCGACGCCTCGGCGGTTAAAGCCGGAAGAGAACGCGTTCGGTTGGACAAGCGAGTTGATCCAAGCCGTTTGCATTTTCGGGTGGGGAACGGTCATGAACTCGACTTCCCTAACGAGCATTTTGGCCATATTTTCTGCTTCGACAGCCTTCATCACATGGCCGACTACGAGAAAGTTTTTCGCGAAATGCATCGTGTGCTTGGGGTGGGCGGAAGGGCAATTTTCGTGGAACCCGGATCGCGCCATTCGAAATCTCCCGAAACAATTCAATTTCTGCGAGACCACAACAAGGGGGGTGATTGGGTCGAGAAGGACGTGAATCTGGAAGAGACTTTCAATCTGGCCCGGCGCGTCGGGTTCGCCGAAATGAAAATCAAACCCTTTCTGCTTCCCTCAACGGTTGAATTTTCGTATGTAGATTGGCTCCACATTTTGGAGAATCCATCCGGGGCCGAGAATCTCATTCGGGAATTGCGGCGGTTTGCCTGGGAAGACCGGGTTATTTTTCATATGACACGGGTGTCACTCGGCGATACCACATAAGGCGCAGGGCATCATTTCGAATCGCCTCTATCGATTTTTTGACGAAACCAGATTATGCAAAACGGTCACTCTGATCCCGACAAACTGCTGGAACGAATTCGCGGCGAAGTCCAGAGGAGGAAGCTCGCTTTTGCTCCCGCTGCTCTTCCGCCTCAGGCGACAGGAGTGGCGCCGGTAACGTTGCCGAAAGTTGCTCCCGCAGCTGAACCGGCGCCATCTGCTCCGCAGCCTGCTCAAAACAAGCCCCACCTGAAACGGGCGCGCGGCGCGCTCGAGCGCGCCGTGATGAAGAATGATGGAGTGAGCCGCTGGCCCCGCTTTCTTCGCGGTGTCCGGCGCAACCAGGGCGCGATCAATGAAGCGCTCATCCGGGCGGTGGGAGCCGTTGTCGAAACGGTCGAGTGGCTCCGGCGGAGCTTTGTCCTGTTGGAGAGCCGCGTGGGAGACCAGAACAGACGGAGCGAGCGGCACGCACACCACTTGGCGGAACTGACGCGACAACTGGAGATCCGTGCCCGGCAGGCCGAAGGGCAGCGGCAACAGATAGGAGAAATCGAGCGAAGGATCGAGCAGCAGGCTCGGCAGGCGAACGTGCAAGAAAAACGCAGAGCCGAAGAGCGCGACCAGTTCACTGAGAAACAGCAGAAGCAATTCCTCGACTTGAATGACAAGATCCTTCTTGGCACGAGACAGCTGTCTGAGCTGCGAGATTTCATTAATGCCCAGCAGCGGCAAAACACTGAAAATGCCGGGCTGCTTGGCGAACACCAGGAACAGTTAACGGAGGTTCGGGGGCTGTTAGAGGAATCAGCGCGCCGGTTGGAAGGGGCGACCGAACGAATCCTGGGAAGCGAGCGGACCTTGAAGGAGATGGAGGCCTTCGTGAGCGCCCAGCAGGGCCAGACCGTTGAGGAGCAGGCGCAGTTCGCGCAGCAAGGGAAGAAGTTAGACGAGGTTAGCGGTCAGTTAACTGAATATGAGAATGACGCCTGCGTGCGTTATCACCTCACCGTTGAAGCGCTCGAACAGGAAAAGCGCCGGGTGGCGGAGATTCGCAGCCGGGTCGAAGAATTAAAGCCCGGGGCCTTCTCTGAGTCGAGTCCTCTTCCGAAGATCGAGATCCTCCGGGATAAGATCAATGCCTTGCAAGCTTCCTTCGCCATCATCGAGGGACATCTCGTGAGGGCTGATTCCGCCGAAACCATCCAGGCGGCCGCGCCCGCCATCAAGGAAGATCTCAAAGAGCATGAGACAGACGCCTTTTATCTTGCCTTCGAAAACCAGTTCCGCGGCGACCGCGAGCTCATCAAGGAGCGCTCGCGATTCTACCTTCCAATAATCGAGCAGACCAAAGCTGCTACCGGAAATGCTTTGACGGTGGACTTGGGCTGCGGCCGGGGTGAGTGGCTGGAGCTAGTCCGGGAACAAGGATACGAAGGCGCCGGCGTGGACCTGAACCTGTGCATGGTCGAAGAATGCCTCTCCCGTGGGTTGAAGGCTGAATGTGCAGATGCAATAGGATACCTCCAGAACCTTGCTTCGGGATCAACGTCGCTGGTGACGGGATTCCACATCGTCGAGCATTTGTCTTTTTCCCAGCTCATCGAACTTTTTCGCGAAACCCTGCGGGTTTTATGCCCGGACGGCAAAGCTATTTTTGAGACACCGAATCCAGAGTGTTTGCAGGTAACAAATTATAACTTCTTCCTTGATCCAACCCATCGCAACCCAATTCCTCAGGAACTCCTTTGTTTCGTGGCTACCCAAGCCGGGTTCTCCGGCGCTCGGGTCGAGCGTCTCCATCCTTTTTATCAAGACGGGGCTTTCAAGGGCTATGGCGATTACGCCGGGATTTTCACGAAGTAAACACTTCACTTCTCTCACACCTAACGAATGGACAAGGGGAGAGACACCTTGAGACGGGTCGTCGTCGCGGTGGATCTCCTTCCCCTTCGACCGGGAGGTGAAAACGGAGGGATCAAACCCGCCATCATCACCCTTCTCCGCGCGGTCCGGGCGGCAGCGCAAAACAAGCTGGTCTTTGTTTTTCTGACGAACTCGGCGTCTCATCTCCAAGTCCGTGAGCTCGCCGCGCCGGAGGACATTTTGATCTGCGTTCTCGAAGAGGCGGCACAACCATTTGATGAATTCAAGACGAGGGAGGGCGACTTCAAGCTCGTCCCCGTTCCCGCCAATCTGGTTCAAGAGCTCGGCGTCGATCTTCTTTACTGTCCGTTTGGCGCTACCACTTTCCACGTTCCCGATATCCCGACCATCGCCCTTATCGCCGATCTCCTGCATAAGGACTACCCTTTTACCCTCACGGAGCAGCAGATCGCAGAGCGCGAAGCCTATCTCCAAAAGACCATGCGCGATGCGACGCTTTTGCAATCCATTAGCCGCTCAGGAATGGAACGGCTAACGGAACATTACGGGGTGCCAAGACAACGGCTCTTCTACACCTACCTGCCCATCCATCGCCGCCTGGAGAGCGCTCGCGTGGAAGGTACGGCACCGGCAAAACCGATAACAGCGCGCCCTTTCTTCTTTTACCCGGCGAACCTTTGGCTTCACAAGAATCATGAGGTGCTGCTTCTAAGTTATGCGCGCTACTGCCAGAACGCGGGAGACGAGGCGTGGGATTTGGTTCTTACCTTTCACGAAGACGTCCGCGCGGAATATTTGAAGTCGCTTACGAAAATCCTGGGTGTTTCTGACAAGGTCCATTTCCTGGGATTTCTCGATGAGGCCGGTCTGCACCAGATCTGGGTCGAAGCTGGAGCGCTCGTCTTTCCATCCTTGCATGAAGGATTCGGCATCCCGCTTCTCGAGGCGATGCATTATGGCGTCCCGATAATTACCAGCCAGGAATTTGCCTTAAGGGAAGTGGCGGGCGACGCCTGTTATCCCTTCGATCCCCGGAAGCCGGCCTCGCTGTCGGAAGCGCTTCGAGAAGTAAGCCGGAACGAAGAACTTCGGGCGGGATTGGTAAGAGCAGGCCGGCAGCGTCTCGAGCTCTTCGACGTCAAAGCTGCCGCTCACGTTCTTTTCGAGGCCTTTTCTTCGGTAATCCGAACCGAGGGCGATCTGCCGCGCAAGCCGCGCTATGCGCAGGTTCCCCCTCTTCTCTCAACTCCCACTCCCGGCTCCGCCCGACGGTGGGAGATCGACATCCATTTCCAGGCTCCGGCCTCGAGTCCACGGTGTTCGATTTACCTTGATGATCTCCCGTTCGCCTTCTTCCGTCCTGCCGCTGGCGCGAAACAGAAGTTTTCGTTTGTTTGCCGGCCGGAAGGCCGCACCCTGGCTTTGCGCCTCAACGCCGGCGAAGGTTCAAATGGCAACGGAAGCATGGATGGGGGCGATGTTTCTATTACAAGAATTGTCGCAAGAGAAGAACAAGGAGGCCGGGTCCTGCTCTACGAAAACTCTCCTCCCCCCTGCCCGCCATGAAAGTCAGCGTCATTGTTCCTTCGTATAATCAAGGCCCGTTTCTGCGCGCCACCCTGGATAGCTTGCTTATCCAGGATGTTCCCGTGGAAGTTCTTGTGTTCGATGGAGGCAGCACCGATGAGACTCTTTCCGTATTGGAGAGCTACGGCAATCTTCTTCAATATGTTTCGCGGAAGGATGACGGCCAGGCAGACGCGATTAACCAGGGGTTACAAATAGCGAGCGGGGAGATTCTCGCCTACCTTAACTCCGACGACATTTACTATCCGGGTTGTCTGCGGCGGGTAGTTGAATATTTCGAGAAGCATCCGGAATGTCAGGCGTTGTATGGCGATGCCTGCCACCTGCACGAAGATGGCTCCATCATGGAGCGCTATTATGTAGAGCCATGGTCTTACCCTCGCCTTCTTGAGGTATGTTATCTTTGCCAGCCCGCCGTCTTCTGGCGGCGAGAAGTCATGGAACGCTTCGGTCTCTTCGATTCCACCCTGCAATACGCGCTCGATTATGATTATTGGCTGCGGGTCGGGAAGGCGTTGGATTTTCATTACCTGGAAGGCGCTTATCTCGCCGGCTCTCGCCTCCATGAGGCGACCAAGACCCTGAAGCATCGCGTCAAGGCGCATCATGAAATCCTGGAAGTGGTGATGCGGCATGGCACGGAACCCCCCTATCGCTGGCTCCTAAACCTGGCTTCGGTCGTCGTGGAAGCTGAACGACGAAAATTTGAAAATGGCCGGATGGACGAGCGCACGCGCCGCGGGTTAATGGTTCAGGCGGCCATGGAAAATGCGGACTTACATCATATTCCATTGCGCCCCGACTTCTTGACCAGCCTTGAACGGATATTGTCCTTCGCCTGATACCATGAGGATTGGCTTCGATGTTGCCCAGACTTGCATCGAGCGCGCTGGTTGCGCCTGGTACGCCGATTCGCTCGTGCGCGCGTTAGTCCAGGTCGCTCCCGATAACGAATATTTTCTTTATCATCAGTTCGGGCGCTGGATTAACCAGGACACGGCCCATGGCACGTTCATCGAGCATCCATCGGTGCAAATGCCTTTTTTTGGGATGGGCCCCGATGAGTCACGGAGCTCCTGGAGCGGGTCTGGCACTCTGACGAAGCTAACCGGCGATCCCGATATTGTGCAGAGCAATTCGTTCCAGGCAATTTCGACCGCCGGCGCGAAACTCGTGTTTGTTATCTACGACACTAGCTTTTGGACTTATCCTCAGTTCACGACCGAAGCGAACCGGCTTAACTGTCAGCAGGGAGTCCTGGAAGCCCTGGAACGAGCCGATGGGTTCCTCTTTATTTCCGAATCCGGGCGGACCGAGTTTGAAACTCTTTTCCCGGGCTGGCTGGAGCGGAACGGTAAACCGGCCGCGGCCATCCCACTGGCTTCGCGTCTCCAGCCGTCGCAGACCGTGGAAGCCACCCAGCCCTACTGGCTTGCGGTCGGCTCGATGGAGCCGAGAAAAAATTACGATGCTATCTTCGCCGCTCTCGATCGTTATTGGCTTGAGAGCAAGAAACCCTGTCCCCTGTGGATCGCGGCAGCAGCAGGATGGAAAAATGAAAAGATAGGGAAGCGCGCAAACGACCTTGAGGCGCAAGGGCGCATTCGTGTCCTGGGATACGTTGACGAAAAACGGCTCGCCACTTTATACCAACAAGCGCTAAGTCTCATTTTTCCGAGTTGGTACGAAGGCTTTGGGTTGCCCGTCCTAGAGGCCATGCAATCAGGATGTCCGGTTATCTGCAGCGATCGAACCAGCCTGCCCGAAGTAGCGGGAGACACGGCGCTTTATATAGATCCGGCTGAACCTGAGTCGATTTGCAGGGCCATGATCCGTTTGGAAGAAGATCCGTCACTTCGCCGCCAATGTCGTGAGAGCGGACTGGACCGGGCAAAGAACTTTAGTTGGAACCGGACGGCCGAGGCCACTTTGTCATTTTATCGCGAGGTCCTGAAGAGCTGAGGTGATGACCGGGTTGGAGCCAAGCCTTCCACGCTGGTCGAGAATCGCCGCCTGGGTGCAGGATCATCCACGGAGAGCTATCCTCATTGTTTCTATCCTCAGCGTCCTGGTTAGCTGCTACCCCATCGTGTTTTTTGGTCGCAGTTTTGTTTCGGCTAACAACGTTCCGATGCTCTATCCAGGGATCCCAACGTTGCCCGGCTACACTGAAACCGAAAAGGAAGACTTTAAAGGCTCGGACGCGGGAGTGATTATGTGGCACGATGTGCCAAACTCTTTTATCCAAAGCCGCGCGCTGTTCCGGGACGGGGAACTGCCGCTCTGGAATCGTTATAACTCTTGTGGCCTGACGCTGCTCGGGCAGGGCCAGTCGATGTTTGGCGATCCGCTGCATATGCTGGTCGTGCTGGCGGCGGGCGATGCCTGGGCCTGGGATCTCAAGTTCCTTCTCGCGAAGGTGCTGTTTTGTTTCGGGCTTGGCCTTGCCGTCCATGCAGCGTGCCGGCATTTGTCCGTGGCGTTGCTTCTGGCGTTCTCGTCCGGCTTCATTGGTTTTTTCGCTTATCGGTTCAACCACCCGGCATTCTTCAGCCTCTGTTACGCTCCCTGGCTCCTCGCTTGCTGGCTTGAGGTGACGCGAGCGGCCACTGTTCGTTCGGCCGCGGCCTGGAGCGCGGGCTTGCTACTTGCGAGCTGGGCCGAACTAAACAGCGGCACGGCCAAGGAAGCTTATATGCTGTTGATCTGCCTGCATGCCTGCGGCTTTCTTATTTTCTTACTTAGTCCGGCAGTTTTTCGAATTAGAAAACTTATTCATCTTGGAATTGCCGGAGTTGTATTACTCCTCGTCGCGGCTCCGATCTGGCTTACCTTCTTCCAGGCGCTCCAAAAGGCCTACGTGCCCTACAAAGAAGCGGCCCGGGCTTATCAAATCCAACCAGGACTTCTCATCGGGCTGTTCGACGATATCTTTTATCGCGCCTTTAATTCGAATTGGTTCGTTGCCAATCCGTCCGCGAATTTTCTTGTCCTTCTCGGTTGCCTTTTCGCGGTGGTCTATCTCCGCCGCCTGCTGCGAGATCGAGTTTTTGTTGCCATTGGGTTAAGCGCACTCTGTTGCGCAGCGCTTGTCTTCGGAGTCGTACCGGCCGCCGTAATTGAAAAGATTCCGATGGTTAACCACATCTGGCACATCGATAACACCTTTTCCTGTGTCCTGTTAATCGAACTAATCGTACTGGCAGGATTCGGACTAAGTCATTTCACCGAGCGATGCGGGCGCCGGAGCTGGAAATGGGATTATGCGTTCCTGATTTCGGCGTTCCTAACACTGCTGGGCGCCTACCTCGGCTTCACCCATGTCGTCCAGCGAATTCCGAACGACTTCCCTCTGTTTCAGCTGGCGACAGGTAACGCCTTCTTCTACGGCTATACTTTCTCGCTCGTCGCGGCCCTGCTGGCGCTGCCTTGGTTGATCAGGGTAATCGTCCGTCAATCTCGTTTCGCGCGCGTGGCCATCCCCCTGGCACTGTTATGCCTGGTCTGTTTGCACTGGCGGCATGGATTCCAATTGAGGACTGGCAGAGAACAGATCGATGATTGCGTCGTGAATCCCCCGCCCAGGACAAGTTTCGACAAGCCTTCTGCCGCGCTGGACTTTATCAAGAAGCAGCCGGGCGTTTTTCGCACCGTAGGATTCGGAAGCGTTTTGTTTCCCGGGGTGAATGGCATGTTCGATCTGGAATCGATCTACGGGCCGGACCCGCTCGCGAATCCGTCCTACCACGAGCTCCTCACCGCCGCCGGAGTCAAGCAGAGATGGACCTGGCGATGGATCGTGGAACCTGCGGATCCCAAGCCGCGACCGCTCTACAATATGCTGAACGTCCGATATCTTCTGGGCATGCCCGCGCGGGTTCCGCCGGACATGACCGCGATCGAGCGGCCGACGCTGGATTTGGACGTTGTGCAAAATGGGAGCGAATGGCCGCGCGCCTTCTTTGTCGACACGCTCCAGCACTACGATCGAGTTGAGCAATTCCTGGAACTGTTGCGGCAGGCCGATTCCCATCCGTTTGCGGCGGCTCAAGCAGATGACGCAACGGTTCCGAGCCTGGAGCGAACGACGGCCGCCCCCGGAGCCGCGCTGCCTGCTCACGACTACCGCTTAACGAACAACACGACGACCTTCACGATCGACGCTCCGAGTCCGGGTATCGCCGTCCTGACCGAAGCCTATGTGCCCGGCGATTTTCAAGTCACGTTGAACGGTTCGCCGGCCGACTACTTTAGGGTCAATCACGCCTTCAAGGGAGTAAGGATTCCAGCCGCCGGCCGATATATCGTTTCCTATTCCTACTGGCCCAGGCATTTCACCTTCTCGCTGGTGCTCGCGGCGATCGGATCGTTGATTCTGGCCGCCTGGCTGATATTGACGTTTCGCCGTCCACGCGTCCCGGCGAATCCCACGGCAAACGAGCTGCACGCCCGAGGTTGACACTGCCCGGAGTGCCAGCATTGTCGCCTCGTGCCGTCCAAGTTTTTCCACGGCTGGAAACGGGTCTTTGTTTCCGGCGGCGCCGGCTTTATCGGCAGCCACCTTCTCGCTTCGCTCTTAAAAGACGGCGAGATCGAGCGCGTTGTCATCTTCGACAATTTTAGCTCAGGGAAGCTATCGTTTATCAAGGAGGGCGTGCGTGATTCCCGCGTTGAAGTCGTTAAAGCAGACTTAAAAGAACTCAGCGCCGTTACCTCCGCAATGGTTGGGTGCGACACCGTCTTTCATCTCGCGGCCAATCCAGATATCGCAAAGGCCGTTACTCAACCGGACATCGATTTCTGGGAAGGCACCTATCTCACTCAAAACCTTCTCGAAGCCATGCGGCTAAACGGGGTGCGCAAGATTTTCTATACTTCCGGCAGCGGCGTGTATGGCGAGAATCCCAAGGTAGCGTTTGCCGAAGACTATGGTCCCTGCGTCCCCATCTCCACTTACGGCGCGAGCAAGCTCGCCTGCGAAGGTCTTATAGCTGCCTACTGCCACATGTTCGAGCTAATCGGCCGCGCTTTTCGTTTCGCCAATGTCGTCGGACCGCGGCAAACCCACGGGGTCGGTTATGATTTCGTTCGCCGCCTAAGCGCCGACCCAAACCGCTTGCGCGTCCTGGGCGATGGCGCCCAGAAGAAGAGCTATATCCACGTCGAAGATGTCCTGTCCGCGATTCGCCTGGTCGACGAACGCACCACAGGTAAGTACGCCGTGTTTAACGTAGCTACCGACGATTATATTACCGTAGCCGAGATCGCCGATCTCGCCGTGAAAGCCAGCGGCCTGACTCCCGGCCAAACGAGGTACGAATTTACCGGCGGCGACCGCGGCTGGAAGGGTGATGTTCCGGTCGTTCGCTTCGATTGCACAAAGATCAAGGCCCTGGGCTGGAAAGCTCGGCGTTCGTCGGCTGAAGCCGTTACTGATGCGATGAAGGCAATGATCGAGGAGCTGGACAATGCCTGAAGGGATTAACCTGGTCGAACACCTGATACCACCGGGTAGCCAGCCTGGCCCGGTTGAGCTAAGCATCGTGGTTCCTTCTTTGAACGAGGAGATTACCGTCGGTGAGTTTGTTGACTGGTGTAAGGAAGGTCTCGAACGCGCCGGCGTCCGCGGACAGATTCTGATTGTCGATAGTTCCACCGATAAGACACCGGAAATAGTTCTGGCGCATGGTGGCGAGGTCCTTCGCACGCCGAAACGCGGACTGGGCCGTGCGTATATCGACGCCGCAAACTATATTCGCGGCCAATGGATCATCATGGGCGATGCCGATCTGACTTATGACTTCCGCGAGTTAACGCCGTTCGTGGAAGCCTTTCGCAAAGGTGCGGAATTCGTCATGGGCAGCCGGTTCCGGGGGAGCATCGAGAAAGGCGCGATGCCTGGACTGCATCGCTATTTCGGCACTCCTTTGACTACCTGGATTCTGAACCGAATTTACGGAAGCCGTTACTCCGATATCCATTGCGGGATGCGTGGCCTGACCCGCTCCGCGCTGGAGCGAATCGATCTGAAATCGCAGTCATGGGAATACGCCAGCGAGATGGTGCTGAAGGCCGCGCGCTTGAAACTCATCACCGCCGAAGTACCGGTAAAGTTCTACAAGGACCGGGAGGGCCGCTTCAGTCACCATCGTCGGATGGGCTGGCTCTCGCCCTGGATCGCCGGATGGTTAAACCTAAAGGTAATGCTGGTCTATACGCCCGACTCTTTTCTGCTCAAGCCGGGGATCTTACTCACGGCCATCGGCGCCCTGATCGCGTGCGCTCTGGCGAGGGGACCTATCACGATCGGCGGCGTCGGCTTCAGCCTTTACTGGCTCCTCTTCGGGGTAACCTGCGTCACTCTCGGTTATAGCTCCATCCAAATCGGCGTCCTCGCGCGCGTCATGCACGGCTTGCGGCCGCAGTCGCTTAGGCGACTCCGGCGAGTCCTAAGTTACGATCGCGGCATGCTACTATCCGCCGGCTGTGCGCTCGTAGGCATCGTTTTTCTCAGCACGCTGGTCTACCAGTATTTGAACTCGGAATTTCGATTGTTTGAGATTTCGCACCCGGCGATCTTCGGCCTCTTGCTTGTCATCGTAGGCTTCCAGACCTTTTGCTTTACTCTGTTATTGGAAATGGCGCAGCGGGTCGCGCCGGAGAACAGGCTTTGAATAACCGGACCCACGAGTCCTATGGCCAGAAGAAGCTGACGTTTGTCGATCGCTTCGGTAACTGGCTTTCTCAGCGTGCTATCAAGCGTCGCCTGCCGGACCGATCCGACCTGGAAGTTCTGGAATTGGGCTGCGGCTTTCGCGCTACTCAATTGCTCTCCCTGGGGCCGCGCTTAAAGCACGGCGTAGGAGTCGACTTTCAACTCGCGCCGGAACTGGCGGCACTGGACAAGTTCACCTTTCATGAAGGAACGATCGAAGAGACGCTCTTGAAGCTGGCCTCGCAGACGTTCGATGCCGTCCTGTTGATCTCAGTCCTGGAGCATCTGCGCGATCCCCTTTTTGTTATCGAAGCTGTTCGTGGCCTGCTCAGGCCTTCCGGCCTCCTTCTCATCAACGTTCCGACCTGGCGCGGGAAAGGGTTTCTGGAGTTTTCCGCGTTCCGTCTTCATCTAAGTCCGAAGATCGAAATGGATGACCACAAAATGTATTACGACAAACGCGATCTTTGGCCGCTCCTGGTGCGGGCCGGCTTTAAGCCCAGCCTGATCAAGCTGCGTTACCACAAGTTTGGCCTTAACCTTTTCGCGGTAGCCCGGCGCGAGGATGGCTAATCGAACCCGCGCCGCGCAGGACGACTGGGATGCCCACTGGGACCATTACGCCGAGTCAGCCGCGCAAAATCCCGCCCAGCAGATGCGGCATGATCTTATCGCGCGATTGCTTTGCGAAGATGCCGGCAAAGGTGCGATGCACGTCTTCGACCTCGGCAGCGGCCAGGGCGACCTTGTGAAGAAACTGGAGCCGCTGCTGCCAAATGCACATTTCGTCGGCGCTGAGCTTAGCGAAAGCGGCGTGGCCATTTCGCAGCGCAAGGTTCCGAGCGCCACGTTTCTGGTGGCCGACATTTTTCAACCGCCCGCGGTGCTAAACGACTTTGCCGGCTGGGCCACTCATGCCGTGTGCTCGGAAGTGCTCGAGCACGTGGACGATCCGGTCTCATTTCTGCAGCATGCCGGAAACTATCTGGCATCCGACGCGCGCTTGATTGTGACGGTCCCGGGCGGACCAATGTCGGCCTTCGACCGCCACATAGGACACCGGCAACACTTCGATCGCCGGAAGATTCGTTCGGTACTCGAGCAGGCCGGTTACGCAGTCGACCGGACTTACGGCAGCGGCTTTCCGTTTTTTAATTTATACCGTCTACTGGTGATCGCGCGCGGCAGGAGATTGGTGCGCGACGTGGAATCAAAATGCGAGGGAGGGCCATCGGGGCTGGCCGGCTTCGTTATGAAAGTGTTCCGGGTGCTTTTTCATGCTAATCTTCCCGACTCACCTTTCGGCTGGCAGGTAGTAGCGACCGCGCGCAAGACTTCGGCATGATTATCACCCGATCACCACTTCGAATCTCGCTGGGAGGCGGAGGCACCGACCTGCCCTCCTACTATCGGGAACATTCCGGTTTCCTGATCGCGGCGGCGATCGATAAGTATGTCTACATTAATGTCCACCGAAGGTTCGTGGAAGGGTTTCTTCTTAAGTACTCGAGCCTTGAGGAAGCGGCCACGATTGACGACATCAAGCATCCCATCATTCGCGAGGCGCTAAAGCTCGTCGACGTCCAGGAGCGCAACCTTGAGATCACGAGCATGGCTGATATTCCGGCGGGCACAGGTCTGGGATCTTCCGGAAGTTTCACTACCGCGCTGCTGAAGGCTTTCCATGCTTTGAAAAAGAACCTGGTCCATCCCGCCGAGCTGGCCGAGCAGGCTTGTTGCATCGAACTGGAGAAGCTGGGCGAACCAATCGGGAAACAGGACCAATATATCTCGGCCTATGGCGGTATCACGGCTTTCCGTTTTATGCCCGACGACCGGGTGGAAGCCGCGCCTGTGAAGATCTCCGAGGAGACATTATTCAACCTCGAGGACAATCTCCTGCTCTTTTTTACCGGCTACGCCCGCAGTGCCTCGGCGATTCTCAAAGAGCAGGACGATAAGAGTAAGAAGACGGACACCGGCATGATAGAGAACCTTCATTTCATCAAGGACCTCGGCAAACAAAGCCAGCACGCGCTCGAGACCGGCGATCTCGAAGAATTCGCGCGGCTCATGGACGTGCACTGGCAACGAAAAAAAGAGCGCTCGAAGGGGATGAGCAATAACGACATCAACGCGTGGCACGATTGCGCGATGGCCAACGGCGCACTGGGCGGCAAAATTATCGGCGCGGGCGGCGGCGGCTTCCTGATGTTCTATGCCGGTGACAAGGTGAAGCTGCGCCACGCGATGCGCGAGAAAGGACTTACGGAAGTCCGCTTCCGGTTCGATTTCGAAGGAACCAGGGTGCTCAATCAATGAGTCTATCAGAAGAGAAGTTCTCCATCGATGACTGGCCGATGGCAATCCTGGCTGGTGGTTTGTCGACGCGACTCAGGCCGATGACGGAAAAGATCCCGAAAGCTTTACTTAGGGTCGCGGGCCGGCCTTTTCTTGCCCACCAGCTCCGGCTGCTCCAAAGCGCCGGTGTTCGCAGGGTCGTGCTCTGCGTCGGTTATCGCGGCGAAATGATCGAGGAGGAATTTGGCGATGGGAGCGACTTTGGAATGGAACTCAGTTACTCCTTCGATGGTCCGGAATTACTGGGAACCGGAGGCGCCATCAAGAAAGCGCTCCCCTCGTTAGGCGAGCGATTCTTTGTCCTATACGGTGATTCCTATCTGCCGATCGACTATGCCGCGCCCGCGCGTGCCTTTGCCGCCAGCGGGAAGCTCGGACTGATGACGGTATTTAGAAATGAAGGTCGCTGGGATACGAGCAACGTTTGGTTCGAAGACGGCGTCGTCAGGAGTTACGACAAGAAGCGAATTACATCCGAGATGAAATACATCGACTACGGGCTGGGCTTGCTTCGTTCCGAAGCGCTGGCTCCCTGGCCTAACGACAAGGCTTTTGATCTCGCGGATGCCTACCGCGATCTGGTTAGCCGGAATGAACTGGCTGGATTCGAAGTCGATCGCCGCTTCTACGAAGCGGGCTCGCCAGATGGGCTGGCCGAGCTTGACGCGATGCTCAGCAGCCGGCACGCGTCGGCGACGCCATGACTTTCAGGAAGCCGCGATGGCGGTGCTGAACGCGCTTACAAATAATGAGGCATCGAGTTTCGGAAGTAACCTAGAGTAACCTCGATCGTCTCCCGCAGCGTCCGCTTCGGCTGCCAGCCCAGCTCACTTCGAATCTTCGAGAAGTCGGCATAATAATCCCCGATGTCGATCGCGCGGCGCTCGCCGGGAAATTCGTGGATCTCATAGCTGCCGCCACCATTCACCTCCACCATCAGCTTTGCCACCGCCGCCAGATCGATCACTTCAGGTCCGCCAAGGTTGTAGACCTTGCCGTTGGTTAATTGGCTCGCGGCCGCCATGAGAAACGCATCGACCGCATCCTCGACATCGGTGAAGTCGCGCAATTGTTTTCCGCCCCAGACCGAAATGGGATTGCCTTCCAGAAGTTGCCGCACCCAAAGGCCCACAAACGTCTGGCGCGCGTCTTTGATGCGCATTCGCGGGCCGATTGTATTGGTCAGCCGCAACGCCGTCGCCGGCATGCCATACACGTTATTGTAAAGGAGGTGATACTTCTCGCCCGCCATTTTGTTGATCCCGTTCACGTCCACTGGATTGAGCGGATGGCTTTCCGGGACTGGAAGCTGCATCGGCCGCCCGTAAATCTGGCGCGTGCTGGCGAAGACGATTTTGATTTTCGGATTGCCGGCGCGGCAGGTCTCCAGGATCGACAGTTGCGCCTGACAATTGATCTCGAGGTCGGGCATCGGATTCACCATGGAATCGAGATGGCTGGTTTGCCCGGCCAGGTTAAACAGGTAGTCCTTGTCCTGGACGAGATGACGCAGGCTATGGCTATCGCGAACGTCGGAGACGTTGATCTGGATTCGGTCGCGGAAGCTATCG
>Ga0307478_10002098_pt1 | contig 16211 bp, 11 predicted proteins | sample atmos_gasesECM4C_2_FD_203713 | JGI IMG/M metagenome (GOLD analysis project Ga0307478, IMG submission 203713) | Hardwood forest soil microbial communities from Morgan-Monroe State Forest, Indiana, United States - atmos_gasesECM4C_05 | ecosystem: Environmental > Terrestrial > Soil > Temperate...
TGTAGGTCAATACTTTGAATTCCTGGATGTCGTCGATGGAAGAGAAGATCGCAATCCCTCCCTCATCGATTTGATTGTTATCGTTGCCGTCGAGCAGCCAGTCGGTGCTCTGTTCGCGGGAGCCACCGACCGAAAGCGAGAACGATCCACGAGTGGAGGCTTCGCTGCTCGCGGCGCCGTTGAAGAAGCTCACAGGGCTGGTGGATGCGGTAGTGCCCGGCGTCAGCGTCGCCAATTGTACGAAGTTGCGGCCGTTCAAGGGAAGATCGGCCACCTGCTCAGAAGTAATGACCTGACCCAGGGCTGGATTCGCGGTCTCCACAGCCACTTCCGTTGCGCTAACTTCAACACTCGATGAGACCGACGCAGGTACGAGTGTGAAATTCAGCTCGCGCTGCTCATCGACTTGCAGCCGGACGTCTTTCTGTTCCGCCGTCGCGAAGCCTTGGGCCTCCACGCGAATCGTGAAGTATGCAACTGGCAGCAGGGGGATAATGTAGTGTCCGGAATTGTCGGTATTGGCTTCGCGAACCACCCCCGTACCCTGCGAGGTCGCCCTGACTGTCGCACCTGAGATCACGGCGCCGGCCTTATCGGTAACCGTCCCCGAAAAGCTCCCATTTGCCTGCCCGTACAGTAACGAAGACGAACCTATCAGCAGAAAGATAACCATCGTGAGCAGCGTCTTCTGATTCAGCATTGCGATCCCTTTCACTGGCCCCGCACCAAATTGCGAGCGCAGTTTCCGTTCCGCGTGTGCAACTTATGAGGAATTGAACCTAGGAGCGCCTTATAGATTGCAAGTACTTCCGAAGTCAAGACTTTTCGGTAATAAGAAGCTTGGGCGATGCGATAATTCCGACCCCGCGCGCAAGAAAATCAGAGGCGTCATCCCAGGGCCGCGCCTTTACCAGCGGGGCGAGGGATCTCGGGTACATCGGAACGCTTAGGGATTAAAGTGCGCACTACAAAAATCGCTCACCCTAAGACTGGGTTTGGCTCAATTCCCAGCTCGCGACGCCCGCTCCGCATCAAAACGCGAGCGCTCGAAAAAGGACTTCTGGGTTCCAACCCCCGTCGTCGAAAGTCCGGCATACAGATTCGCGCGCCTCACGGCCTCTTGCTCTGACAATCCTTCCGCCAGGAATACGGTGAAGCTTCCGATGAAGGCGTCTCCCGCACCTGTGCTGTCGATGCTCTTTACGGCAAATGCCGGCACGTGTTGGCTTATACCCTGGCCCGCGAGCAGCGCTCCGTTGGCTCCCAACGTGATGATGACGCGGCGAATGCCGCCCGCTACGAGTTTCTCCGCGCATCTCCTCGCGTCTTCGACGTTCCTCACTGCAACTCCAGTAATAGTCTCAGCCTCGCTTTCGTTCGGAATGAAGTAATCGAGGCCCGCCAGAGCCTGCATGTTGACGGGCTGACCAGGCGCCGGGTTCAGGATGCAGCGGATGCCGTGTTGTCGCGCAAATGCGATCGTGTAGTAGACGGTTTCCAGCGGAATCTCAAACTGTAGGACGATGCAATCCACCGTTTTCAACGTCTCGGCAGCAGCGTCCACATCGGCGGCCTTCAGCGCATCATTGGCCCCTTTTACCACCAGGATGCGATTCTGCCCGTCGGGCTCGACAAAGATCGGCGCAACGCCACTGGATAGTCCCTCAACCTGCTTTACGTGGGTTGTGTCGATACCAAGCTTCTTAAAGTTCTCTATTGTGGCCGGACCAAACAGGTCGCTTCCAACTCGTGCCACTATGAACACATCCGCGCCACAAAGACGAGCAGCAACTGCCTGATTCGCGCCCTTACCTCCGAATCCCAGATCGAATTTCTGGCCGAAGATAGTCTCCCCAGGCTTAGGAAACTGATCGGCGAATGTTGTGAGATCGATGTTGGCACTGCCAACCACCGCGATGCGAGGGCCTCTGGCCATAATCTGCAGATTAAAAGGAGAATGCCGAGTTTATTGCTCGGCCTTGGTGGTGTCAAACGCCACGTGTTGCGAGGAGGTCATCACTTTCGGGACATGCCAGCTTAGCCATTCGCTCGTGCCACCAGAAAAATTGCTAGTCCATAAAAAACAAACATCAGAACGAGGTAGGCTTTGGCACGAGGTCCGGAGTTGGCGAATTCTTTCCAGGCGAGAACTCCCCAGAGCGCGGCAACCATGGGCGCGGATTGACCGATGGCGTAAGAGATGGCGACGCCCGTGAAGCTGGCAGCCACTAGATTGAAGACCGTGCCAATGCCCCAGATGAATCCACCGAACAGTCCCAGAAGATGTCCCGACGCGGGTCCGCGGAAGAATCCGCTGAAACCTACAGGCTCCCCCACCAGCGGGTGCTTCATGAAATAGATATTCCAGATAAAACACGAGAGCAATGCTCCCAAGGTGAGGAAGACAGCGGCGCTATAGGGTCCCAGGCTATTTCCGCGGGTCATGGCGTGCGTCATAAAAGGGGCCCAGAGGCCCATCAGAATTCCTGACACCACGCATGTAATCAGGCTCTTTTTTGAGACCGGGCGCCCTGCATCGGCGAGACTGCCATAAGCTTTGCCATCCAGAAGCACCGCAATGAAGGCGCACGCCACTCCAAGGGCCAGAAGCAAGGCGTTGCCTCTCGGCTGCAGCGCGTAGCTCAACGCAACCCCGACTACCAGTGCGATTCCGATGGAGATGGGAAAGGCGACGGCGAGTCCGGCCATGTCGATCGCAGCAACGAGCAGGAGATTGGCCAGGTTGAACAGCGCGCCTCCGATGAGAGCGTTAACAATGTTCGAGGCGTCGGCGGCATGGACATTGTTCAGGAAACTGGAGGAATCGTGGCCCGTGCTCCCCATCGTGAAGGCGAGCACAAGCGAGACCATGAAGATGCCGACGGCGTAGTCCCAGTAGAAAAGCTCGAAACGATAGCCCTTCACGCCCTTGTAGGTGTTTGCCCAAGAGCCCCAGCAGACGGCGCTCGTAATCATCATCAGCAGCGCCATGCTCAGGCTCGAGGGTGTGAACATCGATGCTCCTTATTGAATGGTGAGGGGACGGAAAGTGTGTAACTCTACTCTTCTTTTGTTCAGGCGACAAGCGAGGCGACGAGAGAAAGCTTAGCTGTTCACCTAGGAATAAGTTGAACGCCCGAGGCCGGAAATCCGGCCAAAGCGGTTGACTCTTGTGTCGTGTTTGAAACCGAATTCGTCGTTTCCTAGGTTTGCCGACCATTCGCCAACTGGCTTGAATGCTAACAAAACGGAACGATCTCCTCTCGCCATTCAATTCGGATTGCTATTTCCCGCTCCTAGCTGCTATCAATACTCGGCGCTGTCTTTACACGCTTCCATTTCAGGCGTTAGCAGATGTTCTGTACCGAAGAGCAAGAAGAGCAAACGGAGGAAGAAATGGTCAGGAGATCGGTCCTGAACATAATGATTGCGGTGACTGTATGGCTGGCTGCTGCTGCGGCCGGAGGACAAGAGGTCGGACCAGGTTACGACATCGAAATGAGCTACATGATTCCGATGCGAGACGGCGTCCAATTAGAGGCCTGGATTTTCAAACCCTCCCACCTAAAGACCAAAGCGCCCGCAGTGCTGACCCTGACTCAGTACGACATTGATGGTGGCCGCCGCGGCAACGGCCCCGCCGCTTACACCCGGCGCGGCTATGTTTTCGTGCAGGTGTACGTGCGCGGCCGCGGCCGCTCGGGCGGCGAAAAGAGCGACAATCTGGGCCTGCAGGTTGGGCGCGACGGCTACGACGTGGTCGAGTGGATCGCGGCCCAGCCCTGGAGCGATGGACATGTCGTAATGTTTGGCGGTTCGTTCGTCGGCATGACGCAATGGCGCACCGCCGCCCAGCGCCCGCCGCATCTTGCCGCCATCGCGCCTTACGTGCCGATCTATCCGGGATGGGATGTGCCCAACACAAACGGAATTCCGCAGGCGTGGTCGGCGGTGATCCTGGGCTACACATCGGGCCGGTCGTTGGATGCGGGGTTCATCGCGAACCAAAGCTACTGGGCGGGAAAGATGTTGGAACACTACGCCGCCTATCGTCCCTTCCGGGAACTGGACGATGCCATCGGGATTGCTCAGGACGACTGGTGGATGACTGACGATCGCGGCCAAAAACTCTCGTTCATGAAAATGTGGCTCGACCATGTAGGCGACGAAGCCTTCAATCTTGCGGCCGAGCCCAAAACCCAAGTCTATGCTCGCATGAGTTTCCCGGTGCTAACGGCAACCGGCTATTTCGATGACGACCAACCCGGAGCGCTGCGCTACTATCGAGGCCTCGTGAATAATGCTCCAGCAGCAGCCGTGAGCCAGGGTTATCTCGTGCTCGGTCCGTGGGACCATGGTGGCACGCAGAAACCTACTAAGGAAATCGAAGGGTTGGCGATACCCGACGCCGCCGTTATTGACATGGACGCACTGCACGCCGACTGGTATGACTGGGTGCTGGGGCGTGGGCCCAAACCTGCATTTCTGCATGACCGAGTTGCATATTTCATGATGGGTGCAGACGAGTGGCGATACGCCAAGACCCTGGAAGGCGCATCCTCGGGAAAGGTTTTGAACTTGTATTTGTGCGCCCCGGAAGGAACGCCGAGGGGCCTATTCCACTCTGGCTCGCTTTCGAAAAGCCCGACTGGCCAGGAACCACCGGCCACTATTGTGGACGATCCACACGAACTACCCGAACTCGATGTCGCCAAGTACGCTGAAAACGAGGATCTAAAGAGCCAGTTTCGCGGTTTCCAGAAGCGGGCGATCAGCTTTCACTCCGAACCCTTCGAACGGGATACCGAAATCGCAGGTGAGATGCGCTTGAAGTTGCTGGTAGAGGCAGACGCGCCCGACTTTGACTTGTGGGCTCAGGTATTGATGGTTTTGCCGGACGGTTCCACGCTCAGGCTTGGCGAAGACATCCGGCGCGCCCGATTCCGCAACAGTGCGTTTAAGCAGGAACTGTTGAAGCCGAATCAAATCGTGGAAATACCCTTCGAGTTTTACTGGATGGCGCGAAGGATTCCAGCGGGCGCGCGGTTACGGCTCACCATCGCTCCGCTCAATTCGCCGAACTTTCAAAAGAACTACAACACCGGTGGCAGGATTGGCTACGAGAAGCCGGAGGACATTCGAGTTGCGCACATCAAGGTCTTCCACGATGCCGAAGAGGCGAGTCAATTGATCCTGCCGCTCGCGGCCCCTGCTCCCTCATCCACAGGCCACTGAGATGCCTATAATACGATCGTCCATCTCGCGTCGCGAGTTCCTTCGCCGCGCCGGTCCTGCGGCAGTGGCTGCACCATTTGTTCTCCGAAGCCGCTACCGGCTTTTTGCCGAAAGTAACGAAGAATATCCGGAGCGCGTAGTGCGGCTGATCCGCGAAGAACTGGTGATCGACATGCTCAATCAGTTCCTCTACCGCAAAGACAAGGAGAGCGTTCTGAATGACTGGCTGTCTCACCCAGGCGCTTTCAAGCGCTCCGACTTTGAGTTCTTCATGAACTCAGGGGTGAATGCAATCAACTTTGGTGATGGCGCATCATCCCTGGATGATGCAGAAAAACTCTTCGCAAAATGGAACAGCTTTCTTCTCGACTACCCGCAATGGCTGGCGCGGATTAATTCCGCCGATGATTTTGAAAAAGTCAAGAGTCAGGGTCGATACGGCATTATTTATGGACTGCAATCCAGCGCGCAGTTCGAAAATGTGGATGCCGTCAACACCTGCTACGGTTACGGCCAGCGGATTTCACAGCTCAGCTACAACTTCCGCTCCCTGGTCGCGGATGGCGCATTCGAGCCCCACGATGGCGGAGTGAGCGAGTATGGCCAGCATGTGATTGAGCGTATGAACCAGGTCGGAATGGCCGTGGATCTGGGACACGCGAGCGACCGCACCAAGCTCGACGCATGCGAGATGTCCAAAGCGCCAATCATTCTGTCGCACGGGAACTGCCGCGCACTGAATCCGGATTCGCCTCGCACTTCGACGGATGAAGCAATTCGCAAGCTGGCTAAGCGCGGCGGAGTCATGGGAATTACCTGTATCGCGTTCATGGTCAAGGGCACAGAGCCGGTGACCGTAGAGGACGTCGTGAACCACTTCGATCACGTGCGCGACCTGGTGGGAATTGAGCACGTGGGGCTCGGGTCGGACGCCGGAGTCGAGAGCAACGATCTGGGAACTCCTCAGATACTCAAGGAGATGCTGGCGAAGGCCGACCCGCGCTACCACGTTCATGGAACGCACGAGGTGGTGGCCGGCCTCGAAGGACAGAAACGAATCTACGATCTCACCGCCGCTTTGGTCAGACGCGGATACACCGACGAGCACCTTCGCTTGGTTCTGGGCCAGAATTGGCGCCGAGTGCTGGGAGACATCTGGCATGCCTGACACTATGTAAGAGCAGATCGTCAACAGCCGTAGCCGCTGAGGTCAGCAGAAGTAGCCGAAGGCATACATATCGTTCGGGGAGCTCGCAACGATGCCGGCGAACAGGACCTTGTTCTGCAAACGGGCTTCTAAGCGGCGATTCGGAAGTTACCATGTGATAGTTTCCCGGGAAGCCCGCTGATATCACAGCAGGAGTCGGCGGGATGACACATAAAGATGGAGCTGCGGAGGAGACACGAGAAGATGGCCAAATACGTGATTAAAGCTAAGCGTGGCGCACCGCCGGGAGGAGCTTATTCCCAGGGATGGCGGGCCGGGGATTTCGTCTTCGTTAGCGGAACGGGTCCGATCGATCCGGTCCATGGCGGGCTGGTTGGTGACAGCATTGAGCAGCAGGCAGAGCAGACCATTGATAACATTGTCGCCATTCTCGAGGCGGACGGAGCTTCGCTTCGCGATGTGGTGAAGGTCCATGTGCACCTGAGTGATACGAGTTTGTTCGCGCGCTACAACGCGATTTACGCGCGACGTTTTTCGCCGCCGTATCCGGCGCGCACGACGGTAGGCAGCGATCTTGGTCACACTCCAGGCATGCTGATCGAAATCGATTGTGTTGCGTACAATGTGAAGAAAACGGGCCCGAGACCAGTGCCTGGGACAAAGAAGATAAAGAAAAAGACAAAGAAGAAGGCGAGCCGCGGGAATTAGTAAAATCCCTGCCCTGTCGCAAGAAACGCCACCAGGACGGGCCAATCCCCACCAAGGTAACGGCGCGGAATTTCTTTCCTAGACTGTCTCGCCTAAAGTGGCTCGGTAGCCGCAAGACTCACTGAGGACTTGCCCAAAGTTAACGTGGGCAGCCGCGGCGCTTCGTGTCCGCGCGCGGTAACTTTCTCTACGGATGCGATCTGGCCGTCCCGCACGAGGAGCGCGGAATCAAAGTTGTTCACTGTGGGGCAGACGTGCCGCGGCAGGAGATAGAGCGCTTCGCCAACTTGCGGACCCACGGTTTCGCGGTTTAATTCCATCGGAAGATGCTCTTCACTGGGCGCGAGAGGCGTCAGTTCTGGATATCCGGCGACCGCGCACGTGGGCACGCCAGCATCGGCCGAGACAGCTTTGTGGCCCGCGTCGCAGGTGATGATTCCGTCGTGTGGCCGGCTGACCACACGTGTTAATACCAGCGCCGCTGGTGCGTAGCCGTATTCAGCGGGCAGTTGCGCCAGACTTGTAGCATCGCAATAGACAATTGTTCCGGGCGAGACGCGGTGAATGAACCCTGCGCCGTGAAAACCTTTGTACGCGAGTGAGCAGGGGAACGTCGGCGTCCCCGCGGTGATGACTTCCGGCACGCTCATCCCGCTGTCCTGGATCGCGATCACAAGTTTCAGCAAACGATCGTAGCCGGCATGCGCCGCTGCGGTTCGTTCGGGCTCGTCGAGCCCGCCGTACTGGCCGTCATAATAATGAAGGCCGCCGAATTTCAGCTCCGCTTCTTCAACAGCACGCACAAGCCGAAGCACTCTGTCGGTCTGGCTCTGTTCGACTCCCGTGCGATTCATGCCCGGATTTATGTCGACAAACACGTCGACTGAGCTGCCTCGCCACTGCCGCACCTGTTCTTCGTTCTCGACCAGGACGGAAATCCGGACGTGCGGGAACTGATTCGCTATTTCGAGCACGCGCCGTGCATTTGCGCCCACGACCGGATAGGCGAGAAGGACGTCGGCTGCTCCACTGTTGCAAGCCACCAGCAGTTCGAGTGTGGTTGCGCACTTGAAACTGCGAACACACCGCTCCACCAGCATGCGAAGCGTGTAGGCCAGCTTGGCGGTCTTGATGTGCGGACGCCAGCGATCCGGATCGCCCCCAAGCAGATGCAAAGTCCGCGCAATATTTGACGCCACGATTTCCGGATAGATCACTAGCGCAGGAGTAAGGACGTCCTCAATGCCGGCCACGCGGTGACGTTCGTCCCAGGCAAACTCGCTCAACATGAATTTATGCGCTGCCATCGCGGCTTCGATCATATCGCGCCAACCTGAATCGGCGCTATCGGTCACGATCTATTGATCGTGCATCGTGCATCCCGTCCGCAACGAAACGACAGGACTGGTCCAGATGCCGAGTGACTCGGGCAAACCCTGGCGGGTCGTTGACCATCTCCATAGTTGCTAGTAGGCTCTGACTTCCACGATGTCGGCTAGCAATCCATCTGATCATTCCGAGCGAAGTGATTTGCTTCGTGGCCTGGGCCTTGGGTCGGCGATCGCCATTGTTATTGGCGACACGATCGGGACTGGAGTTTTTCTTGTCGCTAGCGACATGGCGCGCGTCGTGGGATCCGCCACAGTGGTGTTGATCGCCTGGATCCTCGGCTTGCTCATCGTGCTCTTGGGCGCCTTCTGCTATGCCGAACTCGGTGCGGCTTTTCCGAAGGCCGGCGGCCCATACGTCTACCTTGGCCGGGGGCTCGGCCCTCTCTGGGGATTTCTCTTTGGCTGGATGAGTTCGTTTCTCGAGCGGCCGGTCGCTATGGCTACCCTGGCTGCCGGTTTCGTGCGATTCATGGGATTCTTGTTTCCCATCGTGGCCACGCCTTTGTTCAGCAGTCACATCGGGAGTTACGAATTCACATTCACGACGGCCCAGCCGGTTGCGGCGTTGATCGTGGTGATGGTGACGGCGGTCAATTTTTTCAGTGTGCGGATGGGTGGTGCTATCCAGGTACTGCTGACGTCGCTCAAGATGGGCGCAGTCGTGGTCATTGTTGTCGGAGGTCTAGTGTTCGGAACAAAACACGCCGGGTTAACTGCGCCGGCGGTAACATCGTTCAGCTTGGGAACGATTGGCGCTTTGCTGACAGCGCTCGTTCCTGCGATGTGGGCGTACAACGGCTTTAACGATCTGGGCGATCTTGGGGAAGAGATCGTCAGGCCACAGAAAAATATTCCGAGAGCCATTATCTTTGGGTTGCTCACTGTGGGTGGGCTGTATCTGATGGCGAATGTTGTGTACTTTCATGTCCTGCCATTCGCACAGGTGGCGGCCTCCCAGCATGTTGCGTCGGATGTTGTGCAGTCGTTGAGCGGTTCGCGCGGCGCAGCTTGGCTCACGGTCGCCATGGCCGTGTCGGCTCTTGGGGCGCTGCACGTCGTGGTCTTGACCGGTGCTCGCATCCCCTACGCCATGGCGCGGGACGGTTTATTCTTCCGTTTCGCGGAGCGTCTCCATCCTTCCCTACGCACGCCCACCGGCGCGTTGATTTTCCTAGGCTCGATTGCCGCACTGCTGGCGCTCACGGAGACGTTCGAGGAACTCTATTCACTGTTTGTCTTTGCGGTGTGGATCTTTTTCGGGTTAGTGGCGATTGCCTTGATCCGCTTACGCCAAAAAGAGCCGAGCCTGGTTCGACCTTACCGCGCTTGGGGATATCCCTGGACTCCGCTCATCTTTTTGGCTGCCGCCACGGCTTTGACGGTCAACTTGTGGATGGTCCGGCCAGTACGTTCCTCGTTCGGGTTGGGAGTGATTGTTCTCGGTATTCCGTTCTTCTACCGCTGGCGCAAGAGGCCTCGTGCAGCTAGTAGGCTGTAACTAGTCGGGGAATGCTCAGCGCTTTCCCGGCCCCAGCAGTGCGCGGCCGGGGAAAACACTGGGAACGATCTTGCCTTCGTCGACGACGATGGTTCCTCCTACTACCAAATAGCGCACGCCCACGCTCGGTTCCATGGGCTTCGCGAAAGTCGATCGGTCACCGATGGTCGCAGCGTCGAACACAACAATGTCGGCGTCAGCACCCTCTTGCAGTCTGCCTTTTTGCCGTGCAGCGGGAGTGGACCGCTCGAGCATCTCCGCTGGCATGAGACTCATCTTTCGCAGCGCATCCATCAGCGTAATCATTTTCTTTTCGCGCACATATTGGGCCAGCACTCGCGAGTAGGTCCCGGCATTGCGGGGATGGCCCTTCATGCCGTCGCTGGCGATCATCACCAATGGGTGTGGGATCACTTTGTCCACCATTTCCTGTGTATTGGAGAAGACCAATACCAACTGCGGCGTGCTGGAGTTATGCAGCTCGTCGAAGTGCTCCTTGGTTAAATGCTCGCCAGTGTTTGGAAGCACGAGGTCGCTATAGTCAATGCCAAACTTCTCCCGCCAGCCGGTGTTGAAGAGCGCCGAGTTAATGAAGGTCATGCCCGCAGTGTAGGGATACGCCTCGGTGGTGACATCGAGGCCGTGGGCGCGCGCTCCTTCGACCATTGCAAGACACTCCATGGCATCGCGCGCGCAGGTGCTGTTAATGTGCACGATGTGCAGCGAAGCTCCTGTGATGGCGGCTGCTCCGATGACTTCGCTGGTTGCCTCAATGGCCGAGCCGGGCTCGACGCGGCCCGCGCTGCGCATGTGAGTGTATACGGGAAGTCTCCGTTCTGCCGCGAGACGGAACATGTCTATCACTTCCAGCCGAGTTGCTCCCGGTGTGTACTGGATTCCCATACCTAAAGCCAGGCCGCCGGCGTCCAATTCTGCGCGCAAGCGTTTCCGGATAGCCTCGATCTGCTCGGGTGTGGCTGGCTGATCGGTGGCGGGGCCGCTCTTCGGCAGGATTTCTCCGGGCGGCAGCGTCGCTCCGAATACCAGAGCCCGTGCCGCCACGTGGCTGGCCGAGGTGCCATAGTGAATGAGCGACTGTCCCTCTTTCGCCTTCAAGAACTGAGCAACGTCGGGCGCTCCGATTTCTAGTTCGAGCGCCGTGGTTACGCCGTCGAGCGCTTTTACGCGTTGACTCTCCATCTCTTGGCCGTGCTGGTGAAGGTCAATGAAACCGGGAGCAACCACCAGCCCTGCGGCATGGATGATACGGCGTCCACCCAGCACCTCGGACGAGATGCGCACGATCTTTCCGTCATGGATACCAACGTTGCGCACGGCGTCCAGGCCGGTTTCGGGATCCATGACACGTCCGCCTTCGAGCACCAGGTCGTATTGCTGTGCGAACACGATGGTGGTTGATAACACCAGAAAAAACAGAAAGAAGGTGAGCTTGCGCATGGTTACTCCGTTGGACGGACGATCATAGCAGGAGGAACTCCCTTCACAGTTCGCCTCCCCGGCGCGTGACGGGCAATCCGGGAGCTATCCGGGGCCAGAAGTCGGCTTCTGCGGATTCGTGATCAAGAGTGTTACGATTTTACTAACGTTGAACCGGGGGGCCTATGCCTAGACCGATGAAAGCCCGCTTGACCCAGCCGCTGGTGCGCGAGAATGGTTCACATCGTCTCGCTACCTGGGATGAAGCTATGGACCGCGTCACTGCGGCGTTCCGGAAGTCGATCGCGAAGAAAGATCCGCGGGACTTTGGCATGTTCAGTTGCTCCAAGACTACCAACGAGCTGAACTACGCGGCACAAAAATTCGTGCGCAGCGTCATGGGCACGAACAACATTGACAGCTGCAACCGGACTTGACATGCTCCCAGCGTCGTCGGTCTGGCGACGGTATTCGGAGCGGGAGGCGGGACTAGCTCGTATCGCGAAATTGAGGACACCAACGTAATCCTGCTGTGGGGATCGAACGCCCGAGAAACGCATCCAATTTTTTTTCATCATTTGCTGAAAGGTGTGCGGAACGGCGCGGAACTTTATGTAGTGGACCCGCGACGCACCAGTTCCGCGCGCTGGGCTAACCTCTGGCTCGGCCTGGACGTGGGTTCCGACATCGCACTGGCCAACGCGGTAGGGCGGGAAATTATCGCAGCCGGACTGGCCAACGAGAAGTTCATTCGCCGCGCTACCAGCGGATTTGAGGCTTACAAAGCGCAGGTTGAGAAATACACGCTCGATCGGGCTGAGCGGGAAACCGGCGTGCCTACGGAAGCGATCTGTAAGATGGCCCATGCGTATGCGAAAGCTCCGCGCGCCCAACTTTGCTGGACGCTGGGCATTACGGAGCATCACAACGCGGTGGACAATGTCGTCGCCCTCATCAATCTGGCTCTGCTCACCGGACATGTTGGCCGGTACGGCAGCGGTGTGAATCCGCTGCGCGGACAGAACAACGTTCAGGGCGGCGGCGATATGGGCGCCATTCCGGATCGGCTTTCCGGGTTCCAGCATGTCGAGAACGATCAACTGCGCGGCAAGTTCGAGAAAGCGTGGGGCGTGAAAATCCAGCCAAAACGCGGCTGGCATTTGAGCGACATGTTTGAGGCGATGGAGCACGGACATCTTAGGACGCTCTACGTACTCGGTGAGAATCCAGCGGACTCTGAAGCCGACCGGCACCGCGCGTTGAAGCGACTGGGCGGGCTGGAATTTCTTCTGGTCCAGGACCTTTTCTATACCAAGACGGCTGAACTGGCGGACGTTGTGCTGCCGGCCGCAGCGGGCGCTTTTGAAAGCGAAGGCACAGTGACTTCCAGCGAGCGCCGCGTGCAGCGCGTTCGCCGTACGGTGCCGCCACCGGCGGGAGTGCGCGACGATCTTGAAATCATTTTCGATCTGGCGCGCCGCCTTGGGCAAGAGTGGGGCACACCTGATCCCGAAGCTCTCTGGGATGAGTTACGCCTGCTGAGCCCGATGCACGGCGGCATGAGTTACCGCCGCCTCGAAGAGCTGAGTGGAATTCAATGGCCTTGTTATGACGAGTCGCATCCCGGCGAAATGTTTCTCCACGGACGGCTGTGGAGCGACCCGTTGATTGGCCCGCGCGCGCCGTTTAGCATGGTGGAGTTTAAACTGCCGGTGGACCAGCTTGACGAACACTATCCAATCCGCTTGACCACTGGCCGTCGGCTCGATGATTACAACACCGGGGTACAAACCAGTCGATATCCGTCGCCCCTTCGGCGTGATGAAGCGATCGATGTTTCTCCGGAAGATGGCGTGCAGTACAAGTTGCACGAAGGCGAAAAGGTTCGGGTCACATCGCGGCGTGGATCGTTGGTCGTTCCCGTGCGTTTTGACCCGGCGTTGCGGTCCGGTCTTGCGTTCTTGTCGGTCCACGCTCACGATCAAGCGGCGACCAACGAGCTGACGATTGACGCAGTGGACCCCAAGTCAGGAACCTCGGAGTTCAAAGCGACGGCCATCCGTATCGAAAAAGTGTAAGAGGACTGGATTGGACCTTCATCTCACCGACGCGAAGCCGACTGCAGAAGAACGCGCTGCGGTGGACTCTGAATTGGGCGCGCCGAAATCAGGCTGGCGAGGTGGTGAGCGACAAAATGTGGACACGCGCGCGGCGTTCGACTGCGACAACCACGGGCGGCATCGTCTGCTGCCGGTGCTGCATGCGGTGCAAAACCGCATCGGCTGGATCAGCCCAGGCGCTCTCAACTATGTCGCTCTCCGGTTGGACGTTGCGCCCGCCGAAATTCACGGGGTGGCATCGTTTTACGGAATGTTCTCGCTCAAGCCGCGTCCTCCGGTCGTCGCGCACGTGTGCGATGACATTGCGTGTCTCACCCGGGGCGCGGATAAAGTCTGCGCGGAACTGGAACACAAGCTTGGCCCCGCCGATTCGCGTAGCGCCGGGGGACGCGCCACCTGGCTTCGCAGCCAGTGTCTTGGCCTGTGCGAGCGTGCTCCAGCGGCGCTGATCAGTTCGGCTGGCCTGCAATGCCATGACCGAGTGCTCGCGCCGGCATCGGCAGAAGCAGTTCAGTCCTTGGTAAGCGATGCTGTCGCCGGACGAATATTCGGCGAGCCGGATTCTTTCAGCATCAAGACCAGTGTTCCCCAGGCCGCTGCGCAGAAAAACGGATCCGGGCAGTTGCGGCTGCTGCATCGCATGAGCCGCGGCGGTTCGGCCAAGCTGGAGGATTATCTTCGACTTAACGGCTATGAGGGTCTGCGCAAAGCTCTGGGGTGTGGCGCTGAAGGCACGCTGCGCGAGCTTTCGGCTTCGAAGTTGCTGGGGCGTGGCGGCGCAGCTTTCCCCACAGCCAGGAAATGGGAAGCGCTCTACTCGCAGCGTCACCTGCTGCAACCAGACTCGGGGCGCGCGCATTACATCGTGTGCAATGCCGACGAATCCGAGCCCGGCACTTTCAAAGATCGCATCCTGATGGAGGGCGATCCTTTCGCAGTTCTCGAGGGCATGACGATTGGCGGCTTCGTTACCGGGGCGCGGCAAGGGTATATCTACCTGCGCGGAGAATATCCGCTGGCTGGCAAGCGAATGCAACTAGCCATCGATGCAGCCAATGAAAACGGCTTTCTCGGCGCCAACGTCCTTGGCAGCGACCTGGAATTCCATATTGAAATTCGCCGTGGCGCCGGCGCGTATATCTGTGGTGAAGAGACAGCGTTGTTCAACTCGATTGAGGGCTATCGCGGCGAACCGCGCAACAAGCCGCCGTTTCCCACGCAGTCCGGACTGTTCCGCCAGCCCACAGCAGTCAACAACGTGGAAACTCTGGTGAACGTACCTTATATCATCCGTGAAGGCGGCGCAGCATACGCCAAGCTCGGCACCCAAAACTCCGCCGGAACGCGGCTTTTTTGTCTGTGCGGGCATGTGGCGCGGCCCGGCGTTTATGAGATCGCCATGGGCGCAACGCTACGTCAACTCATCGATCTCGCAGGAGGAATGGCCGGCAATAGCAAATTGCAGGCGGTTCTTCTGGGCGGCGCGGCCGGAGCCTTTGTTTCTCCGGAGGAACTGGATACGCCGCTGACTTTTGAAGGCGCGCGGGCTATTGGAGCCACGCTGGGTTCGGGCGTGGTGATGCTATTGGACGATACGGTTGACCTGCGCCGCATCCTGTTGCGCATTGCCAGTTTCTTCCGACACGAAACTTGCGGCCAATGCGTTCCTTGCCGCGTCGGCGTGGTGCGTCAGGAAGAAACGCTACTGCGACTAGTGAACCGCAATCCGTTTGGCTCAACAGCGCAGGAAATCATCCTCTTGGGCGAGATGGCCCAGGCCATGCGAGACGCGTCGATCTGCGGACTGGGCCAAACGGCCGCCAGTGCCCTGGAATCCGCCTTGCAACGATGGGATTTGTTTTCATGAGCGAAACAAACACAGAAATTCATCATATGCTGGACGCGCCGCAACCCACAGTTCCGGTGCCTCGTGGCCCGATGCCGCAGATCCCGGCTCAGCCCGAGCGGCGCCTTGTTGAGATCAAGATCGACGGCAAAACCGTCTCCATGGCCGAGGGCTCCACCATTCTCGACGCCACAAAAGAACTTGGCATTGATACTCCGACGCTCTGCTTCCTTGAGAGCCTCACTCCGGTGAATGTCTGCCGGGTGTGCGTGGTGGAACTGGAGGATTCCCGGACACTGGTTCCTGCCTGCTCGCGTAAGGTGGAACCCAACATGTCCATCAAAACGGATTCCGAGCGCGTTCGCCTGAGCCGGCGGCTGGTGCTGGAGTTTCTGGCTTCGTCCGTGGATCTTTCCATGGCGCCCGCGATGCAGGAATACATTCAGCGTTTCGACGCGCATCCCGAGCGTTTTGGCATGGCTCCCGCAACCGTCGCCCAGCCGGTGAAGATTGACAACGATCTGTACGTGCGCGACTACTCCAAATGCGTTCTCTGCTACAAGTGCGTGGAAGCCTGTGGCGTGGACGCGCAGAATACTTTTGCCATCGCCGTGGCCGGGCGCGGTTTCTCTGCCCACATTGCCACCGAGTTTGACGTACCCCTGCCCGACTCGGCGTGCGTCTATTGCGGCAACTGCATCGGGGTCTGTCCCACCGGCGCGCTGATGTTCAAGAGTGAATATGACATGCGCCAAGCCGGCACATGGGACGAGAGCCGCCAGACCCGGACGGACACCATCTGTCCGTA
>Ga0307478_10002099_pt1 | contig 16207 bp, 14 predicted proteins | sample atmos_gasesECM4C_2_FD_203713 | JGI IMG/M metagenome (GOLD analysis project Ga0307478, IMG submission 203713) | Hardwood forest soil microbial communities from Morgan-Monroe State Forest, Indiana, United States - atmos_gasesECM4C_05 | ecosystem: Environmental > Terrestrial > Soil > Temperate...
TACGACTCTTGGATTGCCAGTGTGACACCTTCAATTAGCGCTAATCAGGGGGACTTTCCGACAGACATCGCGCTGGAAGCCACCCGCCGAAGTTCGGCTGCATTTTATTGCGCCGCATGCCGTTGATGAACTGAATGAGAGGGAATGCAAAAATGACTACGCTTCAAAACAAAACAGCACTGGTAACCGGGGCGTCACGCGGCATTGGTCGCGCGACGGCAGCGGCACTTGCTAGGGCCGGGGCACACGTCCTGGTTCACTATGGCCGCTCCGCGCAGGAAGCGGAATCTCTCGTCTCCGAGATCGAAGCGAAAGGCGGACGCGCAAATGCGATCTCGGCGGATCTAGGAACTCCGAACGGAGCGGCACAGCTAGCAAAACAGGTGCGCTCCATCGTCGGCGAGCGGTTGGATGCGCTCGTGCTCAACGCCGGAATCAGCAAGGCAGCACGCATCGCGGATTACACGGTAGAGGATTTTGACAACCTCTTTGCGACGAACGTCCGAAGCCCATTCTTCCTGGTGCAGCAACTCTTGCCAATCCTTGGTGAGGGCTCAAACATCATTCTTATTTCTTCCGCTGTAGCTCGTTCGGTGGTGGGCAAGCCCGGCTTGGAGAACCCTTCAATTCTTGCTTATGCCTCTACCAAAGGAGCAATTGAGACTCTGGTTAAACACTGGGCGGCCATTCTCGGGCCAAGTGGCATACGCGTAAATGCCGTCGCACCAGGAGTCATCGACACAGATATGTCGAATTTTACGAAGACAGAAGCGGGCCGCGAGGTCGCGCTGGAAATGCAGGCACTCAAGCGAATCGGCCAACCTGAAGACATCGCCGACGTAGTCGCTTTTGTGGCGTCCGATGGGGCGCGCTGGATAACAGGTGCGAGCATTCCAGTCGACGGCGGCTCGAAGCTGTAGCCAGTACCGCGAAGGGAGCGCAATGGAGACAAAGATGAACAAAGGCAAGGAGATCAGAATCCCTGGGCCTGACCATCCCATCACGATTTCTCGGGCTGTGGGCAAGGTACGTGTAACGGTCGCACGGAGGATAGTTGTTGAATCGACGCAGGCACTTCGCTTGGAGGAGAAGGGATATCCGCCTGTTTACTACTTGCCGCGAAAGGATGCGGACATGTCGCTACTCGTTCGGACCACACATTACACCTATTGTCCGTACAAGGGTGATTGTACCTACTACACCATTCCGATCGGCGGATCGAAATCGGAATACGCCGTTTGGACTTACGAAAATCCTTACGAGGCAGTCGCCGACATTAAAGAACACCTGGCGTTTTATCCCTCACGGGTCGATGCCATCGAAGCGATCTCCTAAGCATGAAAGGAATCAAGATGCCGAAGACTACGCCCGAACAGAACAAGTCCCTCCTCTTGGAAGCGTTCGACACACTCTTCAACAAACGCGACTATGCATCCGCAGAACGATTCTGGTCCCCCACCTGCATTCAACACAGGCGGCCACGCCGGACGAGTGTAGGGCTGATCTCTGGGCCACCGTCAATCGAGAAACAGGAAATTCGCCTGATCGTTTTCTAAGCGCTTCGGCTTGGTGGAACGCCTCGACGATCCGAGGCCTTATTTAGTCTCGCTGCCATCTAATCATTCAAGTCACTGGCGATTTTGGCGAGCGCCTCGACAATCACCGTCCGAACTTCCCCATCTGGATCATTCTCCATCACGCTCTTGCTGTCGAAGATCATGGTGGGCATTTTCGCAAGATCATAGGGGGGCCAATGCGGGAGCCCGGAATGGTTCGGATCCCCGTTGCGCGCGAAACGGATCCAGGCATCGGCGATGCGGCCGCCAAGATCGAGAGCGTCCGGCCCTCCGCCCGTCATCGAAGCGCAACGCTCCGTGTTGTAGAAAACAAAGGGAAGCTCGGAAGTGTGGAACGCGCGCGGACGACCGTCGAGGATCGGCGTCTGCCGTTGGAACCAGTAATTGAATGCCGGCGCGGCGGCCTGAGCGGTCTTTCGCATTGCCATGGTCAGCGAAGTCAGGCGACGCGTCGCCGTAGCTGAGAGTATGGAGAAGATTGTGAAGGGTGTGGCGCCGGGATACGCTTTCTGAAACACTTCGATCACACGGTCGGCCCCTTGGCCGAGTGCCGCGTTTCGATAGTTGTTTACCCGGCCGGAAAACCGCTTCCTGACTTCGGCCATGGTCATCGCCTCGAGCGATGCATCACCCATTTGAATACTGTTATACGTTTCGTTCAGGGTGCTTCCGACCAGCAGGGGAACGTCCGCAGAATAGGGCGGGGCATCCGGACTCCAGGGCTGGCGCGGGAGAACCTTTCCATCGAAGACGGGAACCCATTCCAAGTCCAAGAAGTCCGCGGCCCCGCGGTAACCGAGATTAGAGCCGGACTCCGCGGCAGCCCGCCGCGAGTGGATGCCGGCTTCGATGATCTGGTCCACGGGCAATTCGTGTATCTTCCCGATCGTGCTCTTGGTGAGGTCGAGTTCGCCGATCACAGCCGCGGCCGTCCGGGCCGCGTCGTCCGCGTTAGCTACTCGCAGGTGGCCCGTGCCGCTTTGCACCGCCGCGCGATGGAACAGACCCTTTGCCGAGGGCATCGCCATCAGAGTGGTGACCTTGCTGCCACCGCCGGATTGTCCAAAGATTAGAACCTTGTTCGGGTCTCCGCCGAAGTTGGATATGTTCGTTTTCACCCATTCCAGCGCCGCCACTATGTCCAGCATGCCGACGTTGGCGGAAGTGGCGTACTGTTCGCCGTAGTCCATTAGGTTCGCGTAACCCAATACGCCAAGCCGATGATTAATACTGACCACGACCACGTCGCCGCGCCGTACCAGGTTGTCGCCCCAACATGCTGGCGACGACTGGGACGAGCCGAAGAAGAAACCGCCCCCGTGAATCCACATCATCACGGGCCGCCTGGCATTGTCGTTGATCGAAGGCGTCCATACGTTAATGCGGAGACAATCTTCTGAGGAGTGTCCGTCCTCCCGTTGAAGTATGAAGGAGGCATCATCCTGCCTTCCGCCCGTAAGGTAGGCAAACGGCTGCGGAGCTACTGGGCCCCAATCCAACGCGCTGCGAACTCCCGCCCAGGGCGCAGGCTTGACGGGCGGCATGAAGCGATTCTTTCCCGCCGTGGAAGCGCCGTAGGGAATGCCCTTGAAGGTAATGACACCGTCCTGCAAGTAGCCAAAGATTTTTCCGCTATCGGTCTCCACAACGTTCTTGCTTACCGAAGCGACAATGGTGACCGCCTGGGGAACATAGGGAGCGGACGGAGCCTGAGCTTCCGCCACCGAAGCGAGGGTGGAGGGGACCAGTTCCGATGCCACGGCGCCCGCCGCTAACGCCGCACTACCCTTCATTAGTACGCGTCGGGTGATGTTTTGGGATGACCGGAAATTGGGATATTCTTTCTGTTTCTTCACGGTATGCATGCCCGCTAAACTCGTCTATTTGGTCTTGATCCCCACCTTATCCAGGATCCACGGCATGACGACAGTCCGAAAAATGCGGGCATCGGACCATCCCTTGAGGTCGCGCCCCATGTGGCCCCCCTGCGGGTTGATCCATGCGTCTTTGGGCGTTTGACCGTTGTGCAGGATGAGATCGGTATCGGATATTGGTACTTGCGTGTCAAGGACGCCGCCGATCACCAGCATCGGCGCCATGGGTTTGTCGAGGAAGCCCCGCGTCTTGATTGACATCGCAGCGCGCGCCTCAGCCAGTGTCTCCAGGTCCGTAGCGTTTTCGTACACATTCAGCAGCGCGGGCAAATAGTCGAAGAGATATTCACGGTTGTGGGGCACGTTCATGACCATGGCCCGCTGGAAAGTCTCGTGCAAAGGCCCAGACCACTCAATTACGGCGCTCGCGCGATCATATTCGGTGGCGGCGAGCACCGCGGACCAATAGCCCCCAAGGCTGCCGCCATAGATGACGACTTTCTTTTTGTCTACATCCGCTCGTTGGAACACATAGTCGAGGGCTTTCGTGAGCATCCTCTCAGCCCCGGGCGCCGACTTGATGGGCGCCTGTCCAGTGCCTGGCGCATCGCATGCGAAATACCCGACGCCATAATCGAGCATCGGCCGGAACTTCTCGGCCATTTCCTCTTTGCGGCTATCAAGGCCGTTGATTGCGAAGACAATCGGCGCCGGCTTTCCGCCCTTGGGCATTTGCAAGTATCCGACGATCTCTTTGCCCTCGAAGGGAATATGTACCACTTCGAGCGGCGGATCGAGCAAGCGGCCGTGCGCGAGGTAGGCCTCTAGAGCGTGCTCATAAGCCTTTTTCTTGCCAGGCGAGGTCTCCACAGGCCAGCGGGCAAAGTTGTAATAACGCCAGGCCTCAAGGAAGTCATGGTCAGCGTCGGCGGGCGATGCTGAGAGCTCGCTTCGGGCCTTATCCATGTAGCGGTCCCCGACAATGCTCCAAGACGCCGCCCATTCGTCGCGGTCCAGACTTTTCAGTCGACCCAAGGCTTCGCGTACTTCGTCCGGCTTGAGACCTTCGAGGGGAAACGCTCCGCGGTTGGCGCGGGCCTGCGTTTCCACCTTGAGTTCGTCGAGCGTACGCTCCTGGGATACAGCCGTCGACGCAACCGTCAGCGCTACGACGAGCATAGTGAGAGCGATACGCGAGATGTTTCGAGCTCCCATCTCTATGATTCCTCCTCACCGGCAGATGTCAGGGTTTCGCCTGTCTTGATTTTCGATTTACTGATCCGCGACGGGAGTCACCTGATGAGCCACATACTTCCACTGTCCATCGAGCTTGACGTAAACGGTGATGAATTGCCTGGGAGAGCTGATCGTCTTTCCGTGGTATTCCACAATCGAGTTCTCGCGGCCTGTCAGAACAGCCGTGTTGCCGTAGAAATGCACATGGTAATCGCTCTTGTTGGAGGACAAGTATTTGACGTTTCCAGATCGGATCTCCTCCAGATGCTGGGCTTTGGTGACAACCTGTCCACGTCCATTGACGAAGGCCATGTCGTCGGCATAGATCCGTTCGAGGACGGCGATGTCGCGGTTCCGGACAGCCTGGTCTTTCTGGCGTTCGACCTCGAGGACCTCTTTTTCGGTTTCCGCATCCGCATGGTTCCGGACGGTTGCCTGCGCTCGAGCGAACCCCAGCAAGGCAAGTGTCAACAGAGGAAGTAAGAGAATCCGTCGCACGCTATTTTCACTCCATTTCCATCGAAGCTTCATCACTGCTTCCCGCCAGGGTGGGAAGAGATGCCTACCATGGCTCGAGGATGGGGGTTGCCTGATGAAACACAAGCCGCCACCGCCCATCCAACTTGATATAAACGTTTGTAAACTGTCTGGGTTTGACGTTGGGTTTTCCGTGGTACTCCGTAGTTGAGGTCTCACGTCCACTCATTAGAACCGTGTCTCCGTAAATCTTGAAGAGAAAATTGTCCTTCTTGATGGAGTAAACTTTGATGACTCCGGCCTCGTAGTCGTCGATGCGATTGGCTTTGGTGCGAACGTTTCCGCGCACACCGATGTAGAAATAATCGTCGGCAAGAATTCGGTTGAGCGCCGTCATGTCACCTTTCTGCCTGGCTTCGTCCCGCTCGTTTTCGAGTTTGAGAATCTCCTTTTCAATTTCTGCATCCGTCTGGCCCTTGCCAGTTCCCTGCGCTCGAGCAAACCCCACCAAGGCAACCGTCAACAGAGAGAGTATGAGAATTCGTCGCATCGTTCACTCCTTATTCCTCGCGAGGTTCTTCGCTTTCTTCCAGCGCGAGACGATACTTTATTCAGCTTCGATTACCTACTCATTGCTCCGAAACAAAATTCGCATGGTGAGCCACCATCCGCCACTGTCCGCCCTCCTTGACATAAACCTGCATGAATTGTCTGGGGGTGCGAATAAGTTTTCCGTGGTTATGCAGAACCGACTTGGAAACCCCAGTCAGAACAACCGTATTGCCGTAGACGTGCAGGGTATAATCCTCCCTCTTGAAATTCAGGTAGTCAAGGCTCCCAGGCCGGACATCAGCCAGCCGCTGGGCCTTGGAAAGAACCCGCCCTTGTGGATTCACAAAGATAAGATCGTCCCCGTAAATACGAGTGAGGGTGGCTAGATCGCCTTTCTGCATAGCCTGGTCCTTTTCGTGTTCGACTTTGAGGACCTCTTCTTCGGTTTTTGCATCTGCTTGGCTCTTTCCGGTTCCTTGCGCTCGTGCCGCACCGGTCAGGGCAACGGTTAAGAGCGAGATTAATAGAATTCTTCGCATCGTTTTTTTTACTCCTGTTCCGTGCTGATTCGGCCCGCCTTTCAAGAGCAAGCGGCGTCGGTGCGTGCACGTTGTTCATCGGGCACGTCGTTCATCTTGACGAACTTCAGAGATCGCATCCGCGATCGGAACTCAAGCTGCGGAACAACCTACCGCGAAGTGACATCCAAAGAATGAAATGAAGATTAATTCCCGTTAAGGTCTGCGCTACGAACCGGAGGTGATGCCAAACTCGAGGACATCGGGAGAATCTAAAAGGAAATTAATTATGTATTAATTCATCCTCTGAGACCCTGTGATAGTGTTCCGCTCCGAACGAATGAGAATGTGAAGGAGACTTTTCGGTGGCCCAGAATCAAAGAACGGCACTGCAGATTTTATTGCTCGTCAGTCTTACCTTCGCTCCTCTTGTAGCGTATTCGCAGGTTAGCGGAGGGACGCTCACGGGGACGGTCATGGATCGCGGGAGAGCGGCGATTCCCAACGCTCACATTTCAATCAACAATGTCGCTACCGGGGTCACGCGCGAAGTTACGACAAATCACGACGGCCTTTATACGGCGCCTAACATGTTGCCGGGAACCTACGAAATTACCGTATCCGCGGAAGGCTTTGCCACCGAAGTGCAAAAGGGTGTCACGTTGACCGTAGGGGCAGAGCTAATTCTCAACATCACGGTGCAGGTTGGGTCCGTTTCGCAGAAAATCGAAGTGACTGGCGAAGCTCCCGCCGTTCAATTGGAAAATTCGGTCATCAGTGGAGTCGTAGATTCGGACCAGGTGGTCGGGTTACCTCTGAACGGGCGGGATTGGACGTTGCTTGCAACTCTCGAACCCGGAGTAGATTCGGTCAATTCATTACAGGCTAACGCAGGCACCACACACCGAGCTTTCCGGGGCTTTGGGACGGAATTGACCGTCTCGGGTTCGCGCCCGCAAGAGAATAATTACCGCATCGACGGTATCAGCGTGAATGACTATTCCAACGGCGGTCCTGGCAGTGTGGAAGGGTCCACGTTGGGGGCAGATGCCGTCGCGGAGTTTTCCGTCATGACCAGCAACTATTCGACGGAGTATGGGCGAACCTCGGGTGGCGTCATCAACGCCGTCACGAAATCAGGAACGGATTCTTTGCACGGCGATGCCTATGAGTTCCTGCGCAATAGCGCACTGGACGCTCGAAATTACTTTGATCCCGCCCAGATTCCAGGATTCCGCCGGAACCAATTTGGCGGGGCCCTTGGAGGGCCGATTCGGAAGAACCACACGTTTTTCTTTGGAGACTACGAGGGACTCCGGGAGACCAACGACGTTAGCGTGGTAAATACAACCATTTCGCAGGCGGCCCGCAATGGGACGCTGTGCTCGATCCCACAACCAGGGGTGTGCACGACGCATCAGGTTACGGGCGCGTTCAATCCCGACCCGGCGACTGGGATAGACAAAACGATTTTGCCTTACCTCGCGCTTTGGGCTCTGCCGAACAAGGGACTCGTGGGTAACGGAGACGCTGGAATTTACCAGTTTGGTGCTCCTGTTATCAATTCCGAGAACTTCGCGACGGTGCGAGTGGACCACAAGTTTTCGGAAAAAGATAGTATGTTTGGTAGTTTCCAATATGACCGAGCGACCTCTAGTCAGCCCGATCCGAATAATGATGTGCTCCTTGGAAATAAGACGGGGAGAACCTACGTTGCGATCGAACAGACCCATATCTTCAACCCACAGCTGATCAATTCCGCTCGATTCGGGTTCAATCGTTCGGTCGCTAACAATACCGGTCTCAGCGCCATCAATCCGGCTGCCAGTAACACTGCTCTGAACAGTGGATACCCCGGAAGTGACAACCCGCAAATCGACGTCCCGGGATTTGCGAGTGCGCAGCCAGGGCTGAACCAATTTGGGGAGCCCGCGTTTAACGCTGTGCAGAATTCGTTTCAAGGGTATGACGATCTGTTTCTCACCAAAGGGATTCACGCGCTGAAATTTGGTTTTTCGGTGGAGCGAATCCAATACAACATCATCATGAATGCGCCTGCCGGGGATTACGGGTTCGGCTCCCTGGACGCTTTACTAATCAACCAACCGAATAACCTTGGCCAAGCTCTCCCATGCTGCGTATATACAAATCAGGGGCTTCGATCCAGCATCATCGCCGGCTATGTTCAGGATGACATACGCTTGCGGTCTAACCTGATGGTTAACGTGGGAATGCGCTACGAAATGTCAACCGTGCCCTCAGAGGTCCGAGGCCTATTGGTTACCGTACCCAGTGTGTTTAACCAGAGTTTTCAGACAGCTCACCTGGGCAACGGCATTTTTCAAAATCCAACCCTCCGAAACTTCGAGCCGCGCGTGGGCTTTGCCTGGGATCCTCTCGGGAACGGCAAGAGTTCGGTCCGCGGAGGGTTCGGTGTGTTTGATGTCCTTCCTCTGCCCTACTATCTGGGACAGATCGAAACCAGCGCCTATCCATTCTCGTCAAGCGGTACGGTTAACAATTTGCCGTTCGGTTCGTTCCCCAACGGGGCGTTTAGCCTCCTCGCCTCGCAAGTTAACAGCGCTCTGGGCGTTCGAGTCGCCTACATTGACCCGCATCCAAAACGCGATTATGTGATGCAGTGGAATTTGAGTGTGCAACGTCAGCTTACATCGAACCTTACGGCAATGCTCGCTTATGTAGGCTCGCACGGCGTACATGAGCCATTTCGCGCGGACGACATGAATGACGTGCTACCACTGCAGAGCTCAACGGCCCCTTTCGTTTGGCCAACGCCAGGCACGGGAGCGCCGGTAAGCCCGCTTTTGGGTCGCATCGACGGCTTGGCATGGGTTAACAGCTCAACCTTCAATGCCCTCGAGGCGCACATAGAACACAGAATGAGCCATGGCGTCTCGGTTGGGGCCAGTTATACCTGGGAAAGAGCAATCGACCAGGGATCGGGTACCGGCTATAGCGATCAGTATAATAACGCGATTTCAAACCCGTTCTATTTTCTCCCGAGCACGCGGCGCGGTCCGTCGGATTACAACATTCCTCAAAATCTGACGATCAACTACCTTTGGCAGATTCCTGGCCCGAGCACTACGTCTGGTCCCGCTGCGTGGGTGGGTCGCGGCTGGCAACTCGCAGGCATCTATCAGATCAGGAGCGGGTTGCCATTTACTCCGCTTATCGGTGGCAATCCTACGGGTGCCTACGGTAGTCACTCGTATGCGTATCCGGACCGTGTCTTCGGTTCAGGATGCAGCTCGCTCGTCAATTCTGGAAGCGTGCAGAATTACATTAAACTGAACTGCTTCACCCTTCCTGCCGCCACGCCTGCTATTGCGGCAGAGTGCGTACCCTTCGCTCCAAACGGCGTAACCGCGCCGGGAACCTGCTCAAACGCCCTGGGTAACGCCAGCCGCAATTTGATGTCGGGGCCCCGTCTCAACAACTTCGATTTTTCTGTGATCAAAGATACTAGAGTCATGGAGAAATTGACCGTTCAATTCCGCGCTGAGTTTTTCAATTTGTTTAATCATTCCAACTTTCTCCCGCCCCTCGCCAACAGCCAGTTGTACGCTCAAGACGGATCGCCGACGGGCAACGCAGGCGCGATTAATCAGACGGCAACCACCAGTAGACAAATCCAATTCGCTCTGAAGTTCCTGTTCTAATTTCGCCGTGAGCTTTCCGCCTGAGGCTGCGATGGATGGGGGCGCATTCTATGAGCCAGCGCTTTTCGCTCAAGTTTGTGGCTAATGCCGCCGCCCAGTTTGACGTTATCGTAGTTGGAGGTGGAAACGCGGCGTTATGCGCAGCCCTTGCAGCGCGAAAGCTCACCCCAAGTGTTTTGTTGCTGGAGCGCGCTCCCGAACATATGCGGGGCGGCAACACGCGGCACACCAGAAACATTCGTTGTGCGAGTGCGGGTAACGGCTATAGCGCCCAAGAATACAGCGTCGAAGAATTTCTGGAGGACCTGATCGGTGTTACCGGCGGGCCCGCCAATCTGGATCTGGCCAAATTCGCCATTCAGCAATCGCGCGATCTACCTCATTGGATGTCCGAGCAGGGCATCTTGTGGCAACCGGCGCTGGCGGGCACGCTCCACCTTGAACGAACCAATCGCTGGTTTCTAGGGGGAGGCAAGGCGTTGGTCAACGCCTATTATGATGCGCTCTCGCGGGTGGGCATAGCAGTCCGTTATGGCGCCGATGTGGCTGACCTGCTTATTGAAGACGGCGAATTCCGTGCGGTTGTGCTTTTGAATGGCGATACCGAAGAGGTAATCCCAGGCCGAGCCGTGGTGGTCGCGGCCGGTGGCTTTGAGGCAAACATCGAATGGCTCAAGCGTTATTGGGGTGACGCGGCGGACAACTTCCTGGTGCGTGGCACACCCTTCAACGACGGCACGATGCTCGCCACGCTCATCGCGAAAGATGCCAGGCAGATTGGCGATCCCAAAGCGTTCCACGCCATCGCAGTTGATGGCAGAGCCCCAAAGTTTGATGGAGGGATTGTCACCCGTCTCGACTCGATTCCATTCGGTGTCGTTGTCAATCGATTCGGCCGGCGCTTCTACGACGAGGGAGAAGACATCTGGCCCAAGCGCTATGCCATCTGGGGGCGGCTCATCGCAGAGCAACCTGGGCAAATCGCCTATAGCATTGTCGATGGCAGAACCATTCGAAGCTTTCTTCCGCCTGTGTACAAACCCTATCAGGCAACCTCAATAAAAGATTTGGCTGCACTCCTCGGGCTTGATGCTGCGACGTTGGTGGATACCATTCAGAGCTTCAATCGGGCAACCGCGGGAAACAGCGAATCTATCCCCGCGCGTTTGGATGGTGTCAAAACCCACGGCCTGAGTCCGCCAAAGAGCAATTGGGCGCTCCCCATTGATCGGGCGCCATTTTACGGGTTTCCACTACGGCCGGGAATTACCTTTACATACATGGGAGTTGAAGTGGACAGTAACGCAAGGGTCATTCAGCGCACCGGGCGTCCGTTTTCCAATGTGTATGCCGCTGGCGAGATCATGTCTGGAAACATCCTCACCAAGGGGTACCTTGCTGGTTTCGGACTCACCATCGGCTCCGTTTTCGGACGGTTAGCGGGAAAGGAAGCAGCCAGCCATGCCGGGCGATGATCTGGTCGAAGAAGCCAGTCGACAATTGACAATTTGCAACGCATGTCGTTATTGCGAGGGGTACTGTCCGGTCTTTCCTGCTATTGAAGTGAGGCGGGAATTCGGTAAAGGAGACGTTTTCTTCCTCTCCAACCTTTGTCACGACTGCCGTGCCTGCTACTACGCATGCATGTATTCTCCACCCCATGAGTTTGCCGTCAACCTTCCGCAGATCATGTCGGAGGCGCGTCTGGAGAGTTACAAAGCCTGGAGCTGGCCGTCGTCCCTAGCGGGCTCCTTCCGGGACATTCGCAAGAGCATTATTCTCGCAGGTCTAGCGATAGGTTTAACTATTGCCTTGGCGTTAACTCTAGTTGAACCAGCAAAACTGTTCGCGGTTCATCATGGCCCGGGCGGTTTCTACACGGTCGTACCTTTCCTGGTCATGTTGCTTCCTGCCCTGGGTTTGACACTATACGGCGGCGCCGTCTGGATGGTCGGGGGAGTACGCTTTTGGAAGGACACCGAAGGCGACCTGCCGTACCCCATGGACTTTCGTGTCCTGGCGCAAACGGCGGGTGACATTCTCAAGTTGAAGTGGCTTCGAGGTGGTGGGCGGGGCTGTTACTATCCAAAAGCGCATGCGGCGCAGGCACGCCGTCTTTATCATTCACTCGTGTACTACGGTTTCCTGTCGGCCACAGTTTCTACGAGTCTAGCCGCGATATACCAGGATATCTTGCACAAGCTGCCACCTTACTCGTTAACCAGCGCTCCCGTATTGTTTGGAAGCATTGGAGGCGTGGCCATAATCGTCGGCGTCGCAGGACTACTAGTTCTCAAGGTGACGAGCGACCCAGTGCCGGCGAATTCTCCCAGCCTGGGGCTCGATTATGTTTTTCTGATCATCTTGGGTCTGACTGCGCTGAGCGGCATGTTCACCTTGTTTTTCCGCGAATCGTCCGCGATGGGCATCATCCTGACATTGCACCTCGGTCTGGTCGCCGCCCTTTTCATCACAGTTCCTTACGGAAAACTGGTTCACGCACTTTATCGCTCTCTTGCCATCCTGAGGCATCATCTCGAACAGTCGCAGCCGCGCAGAAACGCGAAAGGGCATTAGAAGCATAATCACACCTGGGATAACTTTTGAATAAATCCGACGCGCGTTTCCGGAGATCGCCGGACTGTTGTCGCCCACTTCCTTTTCCTTTAGAGATGGTTGCGCGCCGTAAGGGTCGATACCTGATTGTTCACATGGCTGTGTACACCTTTTCGCGTATGGTTCAGCTAAGTTGTAGTCGACAAGTCTGCACCTATGCGCTCACGCCCGCTTCCGCTGATCACCGACAACAGCAATGCCACGATGAGCAGGGTCCACGCCAGTGCCGGCCCGAATAGTCCACCGTAGCGTTGCTCGGCGAGTTTGGCTTGTAACACGCTGTTGCGTGAGGAAAGTAGATTGCCCAGCTGGTAGGCGAGTCCTGGAAACGTTCCCCGCACTGCCGGCGGCGAAAGCTCATTCAGGTGCGCCGGAACTACGCCCCACGCGCCTTGCACCATGAACTGCATTAGGAACCCACCCAGCGCGAGCATGGGAACGGTGTGGGAGTAAGCCCATAGCGGAATCACCGGGATCGCCAGCAGAGCGGCCGTCACGATTGTCTTCCGGCGGCCGAATTTTTCCGACCATGTACCGAAGAGAACCCCGCCAAACAGCGCGCCAATGTTGGCGATGATGGCGATAAGGCCCACGGTCTGCGGCGTAAACTTGTGGTCCTTCGTCAGAAACGTTGGATACAGATCCTGGCTGCCGTGACTGAGGGAAGTGAAGGCGAACATCAGGACGACAAGGAAAGCAAAAGTGCCCAGATATTTTAGAACGCCGTTGCCCCGCCGGTCCTCTGCCTTTCTCGAAACACGTCCTTGCTCCCAGGACGGGGATTCCGCCACTTTGGATCGAATGTAAATCACAAGAAATGCTGGCAGAGCGCCGATCACAAACATTCCGCGCCAGCCCACAAAGTGAAATAACGTGCCGTAGACCAGAGCTGCCATCAGGTAGCCGACCGCGTAGCCTTCCTGCAGCACTCCGGAGAAGAACCCGCGCCCCTCGGCAGGCAGAGTCTCGAACGCCAATGCGGCACCCACGCCCCATTCGCCGCCCATGGCAATTCCGAACAGCGCCCGCGTAATCAGAAAAATCTTCAATGAAGGCGCGAAGGCCGACGACAGTTCAAACACCGAGTAGGCGATGATATCGACCATCAAGGTCGGACGCCGCCCCCAGCGGTCCGCCATCATTCCGAAAAGGAAAGCGCCCACCGGACGGAGTGCCAGCGTGATGAAAATTGCTTCCGCGACGGCAGACACCTTTGCCTGGAATTGAGTGGCAATGGCACTGACGCAGAAGGTCAGAATGAAGAAGTCGAAGGCATCCAGCGACCAGCCTAGAAAGCAGGCAATAAAAGCATTTCGCTGGACCGGAGTGAGCCTGCGAAAATGGCCAATGAATTCCATTGAGGCTCCTTAGTGCAATTCCTCATAGCACATACCGCAACAAGAGCCCATTACTTTGTTTGAGTGGTCATCACCCGATAAGCAGTTTCCACGTTAGCAATAATTGTCTTGGAAAAGTCGGGTGGGAATTGTGCGCCGTAGCTCTGCAGAAGAGTTGGTATGACCTGGGTTTTAGTTTCTTCGAGAGTGGCGCCGCGGCCAGCAGCCTTTGACGTCTCATCCAATAGGTCGGCAAAATATTTTCTCCAGAGGTCAAATGTTTCTTTGCCGATTACTACATTCCCATGTCCGCCAATTACGTATTTGAAGTCCAGATCTTCGATTGTTTTGAGCTGCTGCATCCAGTCGTAAATGGACGCGTCGCCCATTGTCGGCACCCAACCGGTCAGCGAGTCGCCGGTCGCGATCACTTTTCTCTTTGGGTCATAAACAAAAACGTCGCCATCGGAATGGCCTTTTCCTACGAAGAGAACCTCAAGAGTATCGTTGTCGCTGTGAATGGTTAAGTGCCGATCGAAGGTTACATTGGGAAGAACGACCTTCATTTGCTTAAGTTCAAGGAGGTACGCTTGCGCTTCCCGCAGTTGCTGCCGAATCGGTGCCTTGGCAGCGTCGTCGCTCGCCTTCGCGAGGTCGGCATTCAACTTCTCAATGGCGACAGGAACTGTCACGAGTTCCCGCTGCATACGCGTAACCCCGCGAGTCTCAATGCCATCACGCGTAGATTGAGTAGAGATGATTTGCACCCCTGGCCAAGCCTCCACATACGCCCCTGCTCCCTGAAAATGATCTCCGTGCAGGTGTGTGATCACGAGGTGAGTTACGGGCTTGTCTGTCAAACGTTTGATCTGGGCGATTACCTCCTGAGCCGCCGAGGGTTTCGATTCGGCGTCGACCACAACGACCTCATGGCTAAGAATAAAGATCGCCGCATTGCAGTTGGTCCGAAACGTGGGTTTCGCGATTGCCGCGTAAACACCATCTGTGACTGGCTTAATATCGAACTGTTGTGCAGCAAGAAAATAGGCCTGAGCGACGATCAGGGCGAGAATCAACCTGCGAGCACACTTCATGATTCCGATCTCTCCTGTTTCTGGGTTAAATTGCATCGTAACGCGTTGCAGTATCCCTGCGGTGACCTTCAACGCGGTCCTAAGGCGTCACGCGGGTCGATTGATATGCGATGAGCTCCCAATGCGCCTTTCGTAGTGCATACACTTCGGTGACTCGAATGGAAAGGTCATTCTCTTTGCCTTCATGCACTACATGAATTTCGCTTCGCGCCGTAACGACCGCGGTTTCTTTTAGCAGACGGACATTAACGTCAGAAGTCTTGATGGATGTGTAGGTGCGTTTTCCGGATTTGAGATCGGCGATAAAATCCGCCTTGCCTTGAACGAGTCCCGAGGCGTGAACATAGGTGAGATCGTCTCCTAAAACGCGCTCCAGGGTTGCGAAATCTCCCCGGACCTGGGCATCAGCGCGCTCACTATCGAGCGCAAGAATGGCTTTTGTAGTCTTTTCTGTATCTGATGTATGAAGGTGGGTTCGCGAAGACAACAAGAATAGAAGAGCTAGCAGGACACTAAGGATCGCTCTCGACTTCATCGTCAGCTCCTTCTTAAGTGCTGCTAGCTCCTCGGGGGAAACGCGCAGTCACGTTAGCACGTCACGCCGCGTGAAGCCTTAATCGGAAGTTAATTATTGTTAAGTTTTCCGATCATGACCGGTTGACCTTCAAAGTCTAGCAGGCGAAGTATTACAGCCTGGCAGCGTCGGTCCGGAGGGCGTTGCCCAAAGTGGCTTTATGGCCTGCCAAGGCGGATACTCCCTCGCTGACACGTTGCACCTGAACGGGAATTAATCTTTGTTTCATCCTCTCTACTCTCAATTGCAGTAGGCTATCCCGAACCGGCGTACCGGGCCGGAACGCACCCCACTGCCGGTCGAAGGAGTACGAGTAAATGTCTGCGACACTTGCGAAAGTCACCGGAGCAAAGGCAACGTCAACCGGAGCCGCATGCATTGCGGACTTTTTGATTCAGCAACGGGTACCCTACATCTTTGGACTGTGCGGCCACGGAATACTCGGACTTCTCGACGGATTATTTGAGCGGCAGCACCAGATCCAGACTATTTCGGTACACCATGAGTCGGTTGCCGCGTTCATGGCGGACGCCTATTTTCGCATTACCAAGAAGCCGGTCGCTACTTACACGTCATGCGGTCCCGGATCCACCAATCTGATTGTTGCCGTTGCGGGCGCCTTCGCCGACTCTTCCGCAATGCTCAACATTACGGGGAATGTGCCCACAG
>Ga0307478_10002101_pt1 | contig 16193 bp, 15 predicted proteins | sample atmos_gasesECM4C_2_FD_203713 | JGI IMG/M metagenome (GOLD analysis project Ga0307478, IMG submission 203713) | Hardwood forest soil microbial communities from Morgan-Monroe State Forest, Indiana, United States - atmos_gasesECM4C_05 | ecosystem: Environmental > Terrestrial > Soil > Temperate...
GGTAGTCCGGTCGGGCGTCGTCAGCCACATCCGCGCTGCGCGTTCTTGCTGTGCGTTCGACAACGAGCAGAACAGCAATGCACAAGATGAACATATGAGCATTTTCAGTTTCATGAAGCCTCCGATTCACGAGCGCCGAGGTGACTAGAACGTGGGTTGTCGGTGTCCAACTTACGGTATCCAAATTAATACCTGAGACCGGCTTCTAGTACCTTGGCAGAGCACTCTAGCCCCTCTGGGATAGAACCGCAAGGGTATAGAATCTCCTCGCAACCGCGGTGCGGCCCCCAATCATCAAACTTCGACGCCGCTCCGCTCTGAATCCGCACCTGGGCTCTCATCATCAGTACAATAAGAACTCTGGAGGAAAAACAATGGCTTTCGAACTACCACCCCTGCCGTACGATTACGCGGCGCTTGAACCCGTCATCGATAAGCAGACGATGACCCTGCACCACGACATGCACCACGGCGCCTATGTCAAGAACCTCAACGCAGCCATCGAAAAGCATCCCGAACTAGCCAGTAAATCCGCCGAAGGACTAATCAAAGACCTCAACGCCATTCCTGAAGACATTCGCGGCGCGGTGCGCAACAACGGCGGCGGCCACATCAACCACACCATGTTCTGGAAGATCATGAAGCCCAAAGGCGGCGGCGATCCCAACGGTCCCATCGCCCAGGCCATCACCAAAACCTTCGGCACCTTCAAAGATTTCCAAACCAAGTTCAACGACGCCGGTGTCAAACAATTCGGCTCCGGATGGGTCTGGCTCGCCGGCAAGGGCGGCGGTGAAGTGCACATCATGAGCACGCCGAATCAGGACAGTCCGATCTCGCAAGGCCACTTCCCCATCTTCGGCAACGACGTCTGGGAGCACGCCTACTACCTCAAATACAACAACCGCCGCCCGGAGTATCTCGCCGCCTGGTGGAACGTAATCAACTGGGACGAAGTCAATGCCCGCTTTGAGGCCTACAAGTCTGGCAAGTCGGTGCAAGAGCCAGCCTTGGCGGCACGTTAGCCCTTCAACCTGTCATCCTGAGCGCAGTGGCCGCTCCGCAACGCGGAGCGGCCACGAAGTCGAAGGACCCCTGTTCCGCGCACGCCTCCCGCCGCAGTCAAGGCGTTGCCTATGTAGCGACAGCCGCCTAGCCTGCCCTGAGCGTGTCGAAGGGGCTGTCCCGCCAAGCGAAGCGAGGCGGAATCTACCAGAGACGGTTACGCCATCGAGGTTGCAGAATCGAAAATTTAAACTGAACTCCGCTCAATCAAAAAGGCCCCGCGACCCACGGGGCCTTCCCTTACCGAGCAACTTCTGACTATGCCGCCGCTGTCTCCATATACTCATCCGGTGCGGCTTCGAATTCCTTTCTGCAATTCTCCGAACAGAAAAAATATTTCTTGCCCGCAAACTGCGTATAGAATTCGGTTCTCTTGTCGTCAACTTTCATTCCACAGACGGGGTCAGTTGTCATGATTCCTCCACGATAGAATTTTGCTCCAGCGTGTTTTCACTTCGCTGCTGGGGACACTGCAAAGACCCTGCCGTTCTCCGCCATCTCCAAATCGCTGATCTGCTTCACCTTGCCCGACCCGAAATTTTCCCGGGAGAAAGACCTTAGAAAAATCTTCCAACCGGGTGCATGTTATACCCAGCTCAATTCGCGCAAATGCTCAAAAGCTATAAGCAAGACAAGAATCGTGATGGCTGACCACGAGTCACCACCCACCGCTTTCTGCATTTCCTGTGCGTCCCTGTGGACAATCTGCCACCCCGCATTCCTAGGCCAACTTTCCGACTCGCGGAACTCGCGCCCTGTACGCGGTGTAGAGAGACAACGATGAAGAGTTTCTCGATTCGGATCGATCCACAATTCCGCGCCAGCCATTTTCCTCAATTGCACCAAAAATACTGAATTGACCCCGCGCGGTTTCCCTCGTACAGTCTTTTTCGCCCCTCTCGACAGCAACCAAAAGCTAACTCGGTCGAAGACAGTAACCCGGCCAGAGATTGCAATATCGGCCGGTCGGCAATAGCCGCCTATCCACCAACATCACCATTTCTCAATATCGATTTCAAACCCGGTTGGCGCCCCATGAAAGCTACAAATCGCTGGATCACATACCGCACGCGGTTCCTCGTCAAAGCCAAGCAGCTCAACTCCAGCCTCACCTTCACCGATCCTCTCGGCCGCCAGCACTCCGGCCGCAAGGGCGACTATCTCGTCGAATCTTCTGACGGAGTTCTCCGTATCGCTCCGCGTCAGATTTTCGAAGACATATACGTCCCCCTAATGGTCGCCGACGGCGAGAATCCCGAAACTGCGGAAAATTTTCCGTCGCTCACACCTTTGCCGCAGCCACTCACCCTGCGCAAACGAGCGGCTTCCGCCCTGCTCTCGATCCCCCCTCATCTCGCCCGCAAATCTCCCCAGCCCTGCCATGACCGCAGCTCTCCCACCCCCACCCTGCGCTCCTTCTGAATACTTTTGCGGATCGGGGAGTCGGATTGCTGGCAACTGGGTACTGGCCACTGCTTTTGTGAACGCACCATGAATTTGATTTGTGGAAAACCAATCCGTACACCCCGCATCAAGCCCGTCATTGCTGGAGATACAACCTATGGTGTTTCTCTCTTGACAGGCACAATAAGCGGGAGTAACTTTGCATTCCCATAGCCCCTTTTGAAACTGGTCTCGCGGGAACGGGACTAGGTTTCCGGAGTGGCAAGAAGCAATAAGTCAGGAAAACAATTTGGGATAGCGCTAGGCCAGAGGTGACCGGCACTACTCCTGTAAACGTAAGAAAACAATCAGCAAAGGCGATGGCGAGGCTTCATCGAGAACCGAAAGCCGGAGCCGGAAGCCCGGTCGACAGTGCGGTGATCGTTCCCCCGGATACTCCCCCCCGGGGGCCCGACTTAAACCGATTCAATTTAAGCAAGACTTAACTTTCGTCAGAAATCGCCATGATCGTGGTTCCGCTTCCTTGGGCCTTGTCGCAAGGAAACGAATGCGGAAGAAACGTGGAAGAGCGGCGCTTTAGCGCCGCGTTAGACCGCTGAAATAACCGGGCTTTTAGCCCCGTGGTACGAGGAGCCCAAGATGGAAGCCTTAACCCGCATGGTCGCCGATTCGCTGGCGCGGCACGGCTTCGACCGCCCCGTCGACCCGCGCCGCCTGCAATGGTCGCGCTGGTTCCGTTGCGACTCCCCTCACAGCCTCCTGGTGGTCCCCAGCAAACCCGGCATCTTCGCCCTAGCCGAAGAGGTCATGGATATAGGCCGCACCCAAGCTTCGGAAGCGGGCAATACTCATGTGGGGACGGACGCCTTCGTCCGTCCAGCCGAGCAAAGCTCGGCGGCTGCATCCAGCGTCGCGACTGATGTGGTGAGCACAGACCGGGAAGGGCACGACTTTAGCTCTGAGCCTGCCCTGAGCAAGCGAAGCGCGCCGAAGGGTGCCGTTACGCCAGCAAGAAATTCAACGGCTTTAGCCGCTGCGGGAATTGCTGACGGAACCCATACGACCGACGTCGTTCGCCGCATGCTAGCTGTCCTCCAGTTCTCCGAAGACGACGACATGGCGTTCACCCTCGACCGTATGTTCACCCGCGCCAATCCCATGCGCGCCCGCTTTGCCACCGGCCGCTGCTTCCTTCGCTTCGTGGTAATTGAAGACCAGGCCCAGCGCCGCAGCATCTGCGCCGCCCTCAATCAATGGATGCTCTCCTCCGCCGAGAAAGCGAGCGGCATCGGCACCGACTTCCAATCGTCGCTCGAACTGAGAGAGTACACAGCCACAGACCGTGTGGGTCGGACACTCCTGCCCGACAAAGCCGACACCATCAAATTGTCGGCCCACACGATGCCGTCGACAGCCTCGACATCAGCTTCCGAAGTCCCGCTCCGGCATTTCGATTCCGGAGCCAATAAGAATCTTCACTGTCCTCACCCCCTCCCCTCCGGTTTCTAAGGAGGGATGGATTTAGTGGCGCAGTGCTTCAGCGCTGCAATAAATATAAGGAGCCTAGGTTTTTTAACTGGGCTTTAAGCCTCTGAGGAGGAAGCCGAGATTAGGAAACTAGGAAGCCAACACCTTAGGAAAATCAACACCGGCTTAGCCGTGTCGGTCCAGAGCAAGAATGATGCGGGCTTCAAGCCCTCGACATTCTGGAAATTTAGAAATGCTTAGATTTGAAGGGGCGCGGCTTCAGCCGCGCCGAAAGGGACAAATAGAGTGGGCTTTAGCCCATGAAGTCGATGTTATGCACCCGGAGTCCGCAACTGTGACATTAGAATCTAACTATTAATGGAGAAAGCAATGTCGGACGTCAAAACTACCGTGAACGCACCCGCCGCGGCCGCTCCCGCAATTCCTGTCACCCCTGCCAAGAAGACTGCCCCCGGCTTGTCCTTCCGCCGCTTTTTCACCAAGCCCGGCGTCTCTCCCTACGACGAACTCGAATGGGATCTCCGCCTGGCTCAGATCACCGACTCTCAGGGCAACGTGATCTTCGAACAAAAAGATGTCGAGGTTCCCAAAGACTGGTCCATGACCGCGACCAACATCGTGGCCAGCAAATATCTGCACGGCAAGGTCGGTACATCCGAGCGCGAGACCGGAGTTCGCCAGCTCGTCACCCGCGTTGCCGAGACCATCCGCAACTGGGGACTCGACCAGGGATATTTCAAATCGCCCGAAGACGGCGCGACCTTCCACGACGAACTCGTGCACATTCTCGTGCGCCAGTACGCCGCGTTCAATTCTCCTGTCTGGTTCAACGTGGGCTGCGACCGCATCGAACCCAACTCCGACGCTCGCAATTGGCACTGGAATCCACGCACCCAGCAAGTCGAGTTCGGCGTCACCGGCTACAGCCATCCGCAATGCTCCGCCTGCTTCATCAATTCGGTGAAGGACTCGCTCGATTCCATCCTCACTTTGGCAAAGACCGAGGGAATGCTCTTCAAGTGGGGCAGTGGTACCGGAACCAATCTCTCGTCCCTGCGCTCATCCACCGAGGGTCTCAGCGGTGGAGGCACGGCCAGCGGCCCGCTCAGCTTCATGAAAGGCTTCGACGCCTTCGCCGGCGTCATCAAGTCCGGAGGCAAGACTCGTCGCGCCGCCAAGATGGTCATCCTCAACGTTGACCATCCCGACATCGTCGAGTTTGTCGAGTGCAAACAGAAAGAAGAAGCCAAGGCTCACGCTCTCGTCGCCATGGGATACGACGGCTCGCATCCCGATTCTGACGCGTATTCCTCCATCTTCTTCCAGAACGCGAACAACAGCGTCCGCGTGACCGACGACTTTATGTACGCCGTCATGCGCGACACCGAATTCTCCACCAAGTCCGTGCGCGATGGCAGCGTCATGAAGACTTACAAAGCCAAAGACCTGCTCAAGAAAATTTCTGAAGCGACCTGGCATTGCGGCGATCCCGGCATGCAATACGACACCACCACAAATCGCTGGCACACTTCGAAGAACACGGCGAGAATCAACGCCAGCAATCCGTGCAGCGAATACATGTTCCTCGACGATTCCGCCTGCAACCTTGCCAGTCTGAATCTTCTCAAGTTCGCGCCCAACGGCACTTTCGACGTCGAAGCCTATCGCCACGCCGTCGACATCCTGATCACCGCGCAGGAAATTCTGGTCGACAACGCCGGCTATCCCACCGAAATGATCATGCGCAACTCGCATGACTACCGCCCGCTCGGCCTCGGATACGCGAATCTAGGCGCGCTGCTCATGGCTGCAGGCCTACCGTATGACTCCGACGCCGGCCGCGACTACGCCGCCTGCGTCACCGCCATCATGTGCGGCGAAGCCTATCTGCAATCGAGCAAGATCGCAGAACAATGCCAGCCCCTGTACCCGGCCACCGACGCCACAAAGAAGAATCTGTCAGAAACAAATCTAGGAACGACCACCGCTCGTGTGGGGACGGACGCCTTCGTCCGTCCAGCGAGCGAAGCGAGCGCGCCCTCTGCACAGACCATGCCCGGCGGAGCCTGCCCCGGCTGGTACATTAACCGCGAACCATTCCTCGACGTAATCCGCATGCACCGCGCCAGCGTAAACAACATCAACAAAAATAACGTCCCCGGTGCGCTTTACGAATCCAGCAAAACCTGCTGGGACGAAGCCTTGGCCCACGGCGAAAAGCATGGCTACAGAAACAGCCAAGTAACAGTTTTAGCGCCAACGGGAACCATAGGTTTCATGATGGACTGTGACACAACCGGCGTGGAGCCGGATTTGGCGCTGGTGAAATATAAGAAGCTGGTCGGTGGAGGGATGATTAAGATCGTCAATCAGACTGTGCCTACGGCGCTGTTCAAGCTTGGGTACGATCATGATCAGGCGAATGCGATCGTCAGCTACATCGATGCGACTGGAACCATCGAAGGGGCGCCGCATATTAAGGACGATCATCTCGCCGTCTTCGATTGCTCATTCAAGCCGGCTAAGGGGACGCGGTCGATTGCTTACATGGGGCACTTGCGGATGATGGCGGCGGCGCAGCCGTTTATCTCCGGAGCTATATCGAAGACGGTCAATCTTCCGGAGAACGCGTCGGTCGAAGACATCATGGAGGCTTACCTCCAGGCCTGGAAGCTTGGCCTCAAAGCCGTCGCGGTGTATCGCGATGGATGCAAGAAGTCGCAGCCGTTGTCGGCGGCGGGAACGAAGACTGCGAATTCTTCGAAGGATGACCCGCGGCCGGGGGCGGCCGCGCCACAAGAAGAGAACCTCAACGCGCCTCCACGTGCGGTGCGCCACAAGCTGCAGGAAGAGCGGGCGTCGATCACGCACAAGTTCAAAGTTGGCGATCACGAGGGATATATTACGGTCGGACTCTATCCCAGCGGCGAGCCCGGCGAACTTTTCGTAACCATGGCCAAAGAAGGATCGACCGTCAGCGGGCTGATGGACAGCTTCGCGCTGGCGGTTTCCATCGCGCTGCAACATGGCGTGCCGTTAAAATTGTTCTGCGAAAAATTTGCGCACACGCGCTTCGAACCCAGCGGCTGGAGCGGCAACGCCGACATCGGCTATGCCAAGTCGATCATGGACTACATCTTCCGCTGGCTGCAAATGCGCTTCCTCACCGGCCAGCAGCAGTTTCTGTTTGAGAATCTGCGGCCGAAGTCGAGTCCGGAGTCCCGAGCCCTGAGCCCTGAGGAAATGGGTACACAGGAATCGCTCGCGACTCGCGACTCAGGACGCAGGACTGGCTCGGTGCACGCCGCCGACGCCCTAGCCGGAATCGTCGACCTGGGCGACGCTCCCACCTGCAGCTTCTGTGGCAGCATCATGACGCGTAACGGTTCGTGCTATCGCTGCGGGAGTTGTGGGAGTACGAGCGGGTGCTCGTAAAGTGAGAAGGAATTCACCGGGATTGGTTTCGTCAGCAGGATGATACGAGCGGGCCCCGGATCTGAGTTGTCGTCGTTTCGATCTCGGCCCGACTGTGAGTTAGAAATGACCGACGTCGATGTAGTTGTTCGTCCCAACGAAGACGGTCACGTGCTCGTCCACGCCGACAGCCTCCTTTGCCGATACGAGCAGGGTTTCGATCTGGTGCTTACCAGCCCGCCGTTTTACCATCCAACTAGAAGGACCTCGCCACATGGGCTCGGTTTTACGGGCGACTTGGACGCGTACGCCCGCTTTGTTGCGGACGTAGTGGTTCGGTGCGCGGATTCGGTCCGTGGCAAGAGGGTGTGTATTCTCAAGACGGATGTATGGCACAGGGGGGCTTTGCTTCCTCTGGGATTCAAGATCGCCGACGCATGTTCCGCAAAAGGCCTCCGGCTTCGTGCGCATTGGGTATGGCGGAGAATGAAAGGGTTCTCCCGCTACGCGCCGAGTTTTGCGAATGTCTTTGTTATGGGAGACGGTTTCAGTCGGCCTCACGTATCGGGGCTGTTTACGGAGACGCCTTCGAAGCGCCGACAGGGGATGCCCAGTTCCTTCGTGCCGGAGATATTCGGCGTTCTCATGGATCTTCTCGTCCCACTAGGCGGCGTGGTTTTGGACCCATTTGCCGGTGTTGGGGGGGTGCTCGAAGCGGCCGCAGGTCACGGCAGACGCAGTGTGGGTATTGAAGTCTCCGACATCCAAATTCGGCGAGCAGGCAGGAGACTGGCTGCAATTCCGGGGTTTGTTGTTCGGCGCGGTTGAAGCGTGTCCCCCAGCGTGAGGGCGCGGGGGAGTGCAGCCCGAGACCGTGGAACCAGGCTGAATAGATCTGGATCTGTTAGGAGGAATGCCATGGTAGTAAATCCCCCACCGCTGACACCAGAGCAACGACTTAACAACGCAGAAGCCACGGTTAATAACCTGACGAATCAGAAGCTTTCTCAGGTCCACTTCTGGACTGACGCGCAAACTTGGTCGACCTTGTTTGCTGCAATAGAAACAGAGGTCGATACGTTTGTAACGGACGAAATCAACCGGGCGATTGCGGCTGCACCTGCAAACCAGGCCGAGCTGCGGAAGTCCTACATGGAGCTGATCAAATACCGTCGTGAGAAGGTCCCGCTCAAGACGGACATTACTGACCAGATCCTTGGAATATGCCAACAGATATTGGGATTCGGCGCCGCGGGTGTTGCCCTGACGGTTGGATTTCTTGATAAGATCCAATCTTTCTCGGTGCCAGTCCAGAAAATAATCGCGGTTGCGGGGATATTTTACGCAGAGCTTATCGGACTCTCGCTCACCGTCTTGGTCTGGTATATGCTTCAGGCGCACTTTCGTTACCCTTTCCTGTATTTTGATCGCATCGGAAATGCTCGTCCCTACTTTTACTATGCGTGTATCTCGAATGAGGTCGCGAGGGCTCCAATCCAGTCTGCCAGAGCGCGTTTTCGAGCTTCTAGTCTTTACGCGAAGGACTTCCTGAAGTTTACCTCCCGGTCGTTTCAGGAGACGCCGGATCAGCAAGTGCGCAACGAATTCCAGCAGTATTTCCTGTTGATGGCGTACTCGGGCTACGTGCAGCAGTTCTCGACGCGCCTCACCAACCTGTTTTTCTACGGGTTATTCGGCGCCATCGGATCGGCGGCGTTGGTTGCAATGACGATGTAGGAGAACGATGCAGAAGGAGGACACGCGATGCCTGCGAACCTTTTCCGCCGATCGAAGATCGGAGAATTTACCCCGCTCGGTTTTTTTCTGGGTTTCGTCCTCTGTTTTTGCTTTTTCTGGGTTGTGTTTCACCGTCTTCCGTTTAAAACGCCGCCGACGCCGACGCCCCAGGCCCAAACTGTCTCGGTGGGCGAGTTTGAGCGCCTCGCCGCACAGTTGAAGGCCGACGAGGCTACAATGGCGGGTTTGCAGCAGAGAGTGGACAGCTTGACGCAAGAGCTACAAAGGTGTGGGTGTAAGCCTAGGGTACCCGCGAACTGCAAGTAATCGAGGAGACTCCGCCGATGAGCGTGCCCTCAACTGGTCTGAGGTACTTTACCAATCCCATTTCGATCACCAGTCAATTTCCCTTCTGCGGCCTGCCGCTGCGGCTTGATACTTATGCCGGTTGCGCTTTCAGGTGTTCCTATTGTTTTGCAAGGTATAGAGCCGAGGCTACGTTTGGCACAGACCATGTACGTCCTGCGAACCCCGAGACAATAAGACGGGTTTTCCGTTTTGCTCTCGATCTGGCGCGCTTCCCGGACGGCGTAGTTGCGCAATGTTTGAGACGGCGCATGCCTATTCACTTTGGAGGGATGAGCGACGGGTTCCAGCCAGCAGAGCAAAAACATAGAGTGACGGAGGCGGCACTGCGGGTATTGGCGCAGTACCAGTACCCGACGGTCATAAGTACTCGGGGCATGCTCGTAGCTGAGTCTCCCTACATCGATCTGCTTAAGGATATCGGAGCAGTCGTGGTGCAGTTCTCGTTCTCCACCGCCAAGGATTCAATCGCCAAGATTGTTGAGCCGCACGCTACTCCTCCGTCGCTGCTCTTGCAGACTATGGAGACGCTAGCAGCGAAAGGGATTACCGTGACGTGCCGTTGGCAACCCTACATCCCAGGTGTAAGCGAAGAGCCATCTGAGTTTGTGTCGAGAGTCGTTTCCGCGGGAGCGCGCCATCTCGCGCTGGAACACCTGAAGCTGGCCGTCGAGAGGCAACACCCTCTCTGGCGACAACTTACGCAGTCGGTAGGCAGAGATCCTTACGATGAATTCACGAAACGGGGAATGCGAAGAGATGGCAGGGAGTATGTCTTGTTACCTGAGGCTAAATTGAACACAATTATCGAGACCGCCCGACTTGTGCGTCTTCACGGGGCAAGTTTCGGATCGGCTGATAACGAATTTCAATATCTCTCGGATTCCGCATGCTGCTGTAGCGGCGTGGATCAGTTTCCGGGCTTTGAGAACTGGTTCAAGCACCAAATTGGGTACGCAGTGCGACAGAGTCGCGGGAAGAAGAAGATCACCTATGGCTCAATCGCACGCGAGTGGATTCCGGGCGGATCGGTCGATTGGTATGTAAATCCGACAAGTCGTCTTAGTGCTCGCTTGGGGCGCAAAGCCACGATGAGGGATCACATCAAGGCAAAATGGGATTCGTTAGTTGCCCCTGGCAGCCCAAGTAGCTTCTACGGTGTCAGGTGCATCCCATCCTCGAAGGACTGCGAGAGAACTTACCTATGGGATATTCCTGCCCATTCCGGAGAAGGCTAGGTTCAGCTGGCGGATTTTGCGCCGCCGCTGAAGTCGTGGCCTTCCCGGTCGTGGCGCTGCCGAAATCCTCAGAAGGATGCGGCCGTGGAATTCCATGTCTCGCAAAAGACGCGAGACATGGGGCACCCCTTTTCGTGGTGGCGTTGGCTGAACAGCAGGTTCCCTTGGGCTTTGCTCAGGACAGGCTCCTTCGCAGGGTGTGCGAAGGATTGGGCAACCGGGTTTGGGGAGGCGGAGGCAAAAAGCAGGTTCCTCGACTCCGCACGGAATGACAGGACCATTTTTGCGGCGCGACTGGAGTCGTGGGCTTTCCCGGTCGAAGGGATCGCTGGACGCGTCGCTGAAGCGCCGACTCCTCGCCCTTGCAGCTGTTCCTGTGTTGGTTCTTCGTGGTCGAATAAGTTTCGCCTGATTTTCCCTCAGTGCGTCCTGTGATAAGGTTCATCAGTACTCTTCCACAGGGGTGAAACATGCCAACGCGCTTGCAAGAACTACTCGATGAGGCGAGAACAAAAATAATGACGCCGGAAGAAAAGGAAGAACAGCGGCGCAGCTTCGCCTATGGGAACACAAAAATCGAGAACCCTCGTATTACGCGCGAGATGGTCGATCAGGCGGCCGACGATATAGGGACTCCCAAGCATGAGCGAGGAACAGGAACGGCATAGCCAGGCGCTGGAAGCCGAACTAGTCTCCGATCCCGACGAGAAAGCCCGAGTCGAAGCCCGTAACGGTGTGCTTCAGATGGACGCCGTTACGGAAATGATCGAGTACTATTCCCACCCTGAGCGAAATTTCAAACTCCGCCCCTCTCAACTTCTGCACCTGCATCGCATCGTCCTCGATGGCTTAAGTTCGTATGCAGGAAATTGGCGGCCTGCAGGAATCGAAATCCAAGGCAGCAAGCACCAGCCAGTCGGCGCGCATATCGTCCCGGAAGAGATTGAACACATGTGCGACTATGTGAACGAGACCTGGGGCGAGAATACTCCTCTGCATTTCGCTGCCTACGCGCTCTGGAAATTAAACTGGATTCATCCATTCACAGACGGTAACGGTCGCACGGCTCGCGCATTCTCTTACCTACTACTCTGTCTTAGGCTCGGCTATCGGCTTCCTGGTAAAAATACAATTCCAGATCAGATTGCGCGCGATAAGAATCCATACTATAAAGCCCTTGAAGCGGCGGATAGCGAATGGAAAACTGAAAAGCTTGATCTTTCAGTTTTGGAAGCTTTGTTGGCGAACCTCCTTGCCGAGCAATTAGGTTCGGTTCACGATCAGGCTACCGGGTCTCACCGGAAATAATGTGCGACTGAAGTCGCGGCCTTTCAAAACTGTCGCTTATCGCAGCGCTGAAGCGCCGCGCCATCCTGGAAATCTATTTCGTATTCGGGCATTTGCACAGGGCTTGTTTTGTGCTTGTGACGGATGACCTTGCGGACCGACTTAACATTGAAATAGCGGGACTATTCTGCGGGTGTCCAGAAAACAAGAAGGGATCAGACATGAGGCGGAAGGCCGATCGGTGGGCGGGGAGGAAATTGAAAGACTGCATACAGAGGGGAGAGTGGGCCGAACTTTACTTCATGATGTTGGCGGCGGGGCTGGCCATGAAAGTATCGAGGCCATTTGGCGGGTCGTCGCAATACGACGTGGGAGTCGAGCGGGCGAGCGGTGTTCTGCGGGTGCAGGTGAAGTCGACGATCTACAAACGCCCGGAAGAAGACTACTACACAGTGAACGTCATCGGAGCGCACAGAACGAAGTATGAACCGGGGACAGTGGACTTCTTCGCAGTCCTGCTCATCCCGATCGATGTGTGGTACATCATTCCCTTCGACGTGATCGGCGGGAGGAACTGCTCCCTTAGCTTCACTACCGAGAGCAAGCATCAGAAATATGGTTTGTACCGTGAGGCCTGGCATTTGCTGAAAGAAACTGGCCTGACAATTCAAGCCTGCGTGGATGAAGCGTGGCCAGAGGTGATCGCGGGGGCAGCAGATTCCTCGCTCCACTCGGAATGACAAACGTTTTTCCAATCACAAGAGTGAGCAGATCAATTCGTTAATTCCTGCGCGGAGAAGAAATGAATCGTTCGTGGAATCCCACGTCTCGCAAAACCCCGCGAGACATGGGGCACCCACGCGTCGTATCTTTTTGTCCAGAAATAAAAAGGCGGGTGGGAAGTTGACGGGGTGCAAGGAGCGGGGCGAGTGGGCGGAGCTTTACTTCATGATGATGGCGGTGGGGCTGGGGATGAAGGTGTTGCGGCTGTTTGGGGATTCGGGAAGATACGACGTTGGGGTGGAGAACGGGAGCCGGGTGGTGCGGGTGCAGGTGAAGTCTACGATCTACAAGCGGCGCAATGGGGAGTACAGCTTGAATGTGATGGGGCCGCAGCGGAAGAAGTACGAGCCGGGGTCGGTGGATTTCTTTGCGGTGTTGCTGATCCCGAGGGATGACTGGTATGTCATACCGTTTGAAGTGATGGGGAGGACGAATTGCTCGCTGCACTTTACTCCGAAGAGCAAGCGGCAGAAGTATGGAGAGTATTGGGAGGCGTGGGATTTGTTGAGGAATGAAGGGATGACGATTCAGGCTTGTGTGGATGAGGAGTGGGCGGAGGTGGGGACGGGGACAGAAGACCAAGATTCCTCGCTGCGCTCGGAATGACAAATCCTTTCTTACATTCCGGAAGGAGGCATCCGGGTTTAGTTCTTTGCTGGCGGTGGGATTGGTAGTGGGTTGCGCTCGGCGAACTGGCGCTGATGCCAATATGGGTAGACGGGCGTAACGTCGCTGGCGGCGTCGAGTTTGGCGACTTGGTCGGGTGATAGGTTCCATCCGACTGCGGCGAGGTTCTGGCGCAACTGCTCTTCGTTGCGTGCACCGAAGATGATGGTGGAGATCGACGGGCGCTGGAGAAGCCAATTTAACGCTACCTGGGGCACGGTCTTTCCGGTTTCTTTTGCGACTGCTTCGAGAGCATCGACGACTTTATATAGATAGTCGTCTCCGATCTGCGGACCTTGGTCTGCGGTCTTGTGCAGACGGCTTTCTTTGGGGAGGGGCTGGCCGCGGCGAATCTTGCCGGTCAGGCGTCCCCAGCCTAGAGGGCTCCAGACAAGGGCGCCGACTCCTTGATCGAGGGCGAGGGGCATGAGTTCCCACTCGTACTCGCGACCGATCAGCGAGTAATAGACCTGATGTCCGACATATCGCGCCCAACCAAATTTGTCTGAGACGGCGAGGGACTTCATCAAGTGCCAGCCGGAAAAATTCGAGCAGGCGATGTATCGGATCTTGCCGCTGGTCACAAGGGTGTTGAGCGTGCTGAGAACTTCTTCGACCGGGCTGAGGGCGTCGAAGCCGTGGAGATGATAGATGTCGATGTAATCGGTGCCGAGGCGGCGCAGGCTGGCTTCGCAGGCGCGGATCAAGTGATAGCGCGACGAGCCAAGATCGTTGGGACCGGGATGGCCTCCCATGCGGAATGTCGTTTTGGTTGAGATGAGGACATTGTCGCGGCGGCCGGCGACGGCTTTGCCCAGGATGGTTTCGGAGAGGCCGTCCGAGTAAACGTCGGCGGTATCGAAGAGGTTGACGCCAGCTTCGAGGCAGACATCGACAAGGCGCGTTGCCTCGGCCACATCGCTCGCGCCCCATGCGCGAAAAAAATCGGTGCCGCCGCCAAACGTTCCCGTGCCAAAACTCAACACAGGTACTTTCAATCCTGAGCGTCCCAGCGTGCGAAATTCCATGAGGGATAGATGCGGCACGCAAAGTGAACGATGCGTGGAGAGATTCAAATTTCCCGTTGTCATCTTGAACGGCGCGCGGTTCTTGCCTAGGCTAGCTCTGTTGCAGCTGCGAGCGAGAACCAAGGTCCCCTCGCTACGCTCGGGATGATTTTTTTAGCGATATTTTTGGCAGAATGGTATTCCTAGTGGGGCAGCATTTTTGGAGGGTGGGGCGCTCGCTTCGCTTTGCGGGACAGCCGAGGCGGCTGTCCCCACATTTCTAGGGGATGATGCCTTTTGGATGCCTGCAGGGTGGTGGGAAAAATAAAGGCCGCCCACTGGCGGCCTTCGCAAAACTTATGAAGCCTACGGCATCGCGCCGGCTGGAGCCTGTGGCACGGGGCCAGCTGTGGTGGCGGCGGCGGCTTCGTTCAGAATTCTGTGATGGATGGTGAAGAGCGCCAGTTCCAGGCGGTCTGAGACGCCGATCTTGTCATAAACGTTGCGCAGGTAGTTCTTGATGACCTGCTCAGTGGTTCCGAGTTGCGTGGCGATCTCTTTATTCTTGTAGCCCTGGACGATCAAGGCAACGATGCGCAGTTCTTTGGCAGTCAGCCGGTCGCGCACGCGCAATCCGACCATATCGTTTTCGGTGAGCTCGCTGGGCACGGCAACGTCCTGCACCCAGGTCTCGCCGCGAGCGACTTTGCGGACGCAATCGACCAATGCGGCGCTGGTTACGTTGCGGTAGACCACGCCGTGAGCGCCGTTCGCCATGTGGCGTTGGGCGCTCTCGCCGGTATCGGCGAGCACAATCACGCGGGTTTTGGCCTTCGACGCGGCCAGCACGATGGCGGCGAAGTCGTTGTGAAAACCCGCCGCTACTACTAGCACTGCCGCGCGGAATTTGTCCAGAGCCATGAACATCTGCTCTTGCGTTTGAGCCTGCGCGACGATGCGCATCTCGTCTTCTACCGCCAGCACTTTGGCGATACCGGCGCGGAAAATTGCCTGGTTATCGGCCAGAATCAGTTTGAGCATGTTATCGGCGCTCCAAAATTAGCTGCAAAGTATCGAATTGTTGATTACTGATTGTTGATTGAAGAGAAACGGCCCGCTCAGGTTTCCAACCAGCAATCGAAAAATCAGCAATCAGCAATTTCTTTTAAGAATTTCTGACGAACTCATACGAGTCGATCACGCAGGCGACGCCTTTGCCGTCTGCGGTAGCTCCAGTGGGATCGGTGCGCACCACGCGCCCTTTGCACTGGATCACAACGTTCTCCGCTCCTCCGGTAACATCTGGGGGAAGCGTGATCTCAAACTCCACTGGCGAACCAACATCCAGGGAGGCGTCGGCGCGAATGTAGACGCCTGCCGCGCTGAGATTTCCTGTAAGCCCTTTTGCGTCGCCGCCCACGCCTTCCTTATGGACCTTTATCGGCAGTTCCAGCGGAAACCTTTTTCCGGTCCGTGCTTCGGACACAGTCCCTCCTCTTTCGTGGCCTGATTCTTCGTGAGCTGATTGTCCCTGACTTTTATCTTTCTCTGCAAACCGGGCCACAGCCATCGAACGCTCCTGGCGGGCGAATTGCCCACTGTGTTGCTTATCGGCGGTTATATCACGGATGTTACCTCTAAAAAAGCCTGATTAAGAGTTAGTTAAGGGTAGGAACTAGATTCCCCCCGATTCGCCCCGGGTTAAAGTCGCGCAATCCGCTGCCGAAGTAACAAGAGG
>Ga0307478_10002103_pt1 | contig 16189 bp, 11 predicted proteins | sample atmos_gasesECM4C_2_FD_203713 | JGI IMG/M metagenome (GOLD analysis project Ga0307478, IMG submission 203713) | Hardwood forest soil microbial communities from Morgan-Monroe State Forest, Indiana, United States - atmos_gasesECM4C_05 | ecosystem: Environmental > Terrestrial > Soil > Temperate...
ACGCGTCGCGCAGAATTCAGTGCCGCGCCTCAAATTCAATCAATCTTTAATTACGGGGAAGCCGGCTTCGGTCCAGCCGCGCCAGCCGCCGTCCATCGAGATCACGTTGCTATAGCCCATTTTCTGGAGGTTTTCTGCAGCCAGTGCGGAGCGGAAACCGCCTCCGCAATAGAGCACGATGGGCGCGCTCTTATCGGGAATGGTTTTTTCGATGTCGCGTTCGATGATGCCTTTGCCGAGGTGAACGGCGTTGGGAATGTGGCCGCGCGCCCACTCGCTTTCCTCGCGCGTGTCCACCAGAATGATTGGCTCACCGGCGTCGAGTCGTTTCTTGGTGGCCTGAACGTCTTCTTCTTGGATGCGCTTTTTTGCTTCAGCGACCAGCCGCAGGAAACCTTCGGGATGATTTGGGTGGCTCACGATTTCACATTGCGCTTCGTTTGAATTCCAAAGCAAAAACATAACACAGAGGACACAGAGAAAAACAGAGAGCACGGAGAGAGTATGCAGGAAGAACTGAACCGCAGTGACGCCCCGGCTGCGCCAGGATAAACGCCGGGTGGAGAGAAGGGAAAACTGGAGGGAGGCAGCACAGCCCAAAGCCGCCGCTACTTACTTCATGTCGCGCCAGTTGGGGCCCACTTTGGTTTCCGCTACTATTGGGACGCTGAGTTTATGGACGCCCTCCATTACTTCTTTGACCAGTTTGGTGAGGCGCGGAATTTCCTTTTCGGGGCCTTCGAAAAGCAGCTCGTCGTGAACCTGCAAGATCATTTGCGATTTGAATTTTTCTTCGGGTAGCCGCCGGTCGAGCTCGATCATGGCGAGCTTGATTAGATCCGCGGCCGCGCCTTGCATCGGCGTGTTCATTGCGGTGCGCTCCGCAAAATTGCGCATATTAGGCTGCGGCGAATTGATTTCCGGAATCTGGCGGACGCGCCCAAATAGAGTCTTGGTCACACCGGTCTTGCGCGTCTCGGCAATCTGGCGGTCCAGAAATTCCTTCACGCCGCGATAACGCTCGAAATATTTGGCGATGAATTTCGCTGCTTCTTTCTGGTCAACGTCGAGCTGTTGCGCCAGCCCAAATGCCGAGAGGCCGTAAATCACGCCGAAATTGATGACTTTCGCGACGCGGCGATGCTCGCGCGTCTGCGCGAAGGGCGCCACATCGAATACTTCCTGCGCGGTGCGCGAATGGATATCCTCTCCGCGGCGAAAAGCCTCCACCAGCACCGGGTCCTCGGAAAGATGCGCCAGAATGCGCAGTTCGATCTGCGAATAATCGGCGGAAAGCAACACACAGCCCGGCGATGCGACGAACGCGGCGCGGATTTCGCGGCCGAGCTCGGTGCGTATCGGAATATTCTGCAAATTCGGATTCGACGAGCTTAGCCGGCCCGTAACGGCGCCGGTCTGCGAGAAACGCGTGTGCAGGCGGCCGGAAACCGGATGAATTAAGCGCGGCAGCACGTCGGAATACGTGGATTTGAGCTTCGCTAGCTCGCGGTATTCGATGATTTTCTTCGGCAATTCGTGCAGCAGCGCCAGTTCTTCGAGCACGTCGGCGGCGGTGGAACGCGCTTTGGCGCGGCTGCGTCGCGGCGGCTGCAGCGCGAGGCGATCGAAAAGAACTTCGGCGAGTTGCTGCGGCGAATTGATATTGAATTCGAATCCAGCGATGCCGTAAATGCTTTTTTCGAGCTTGCCGAGTTCTTGGAGCGTCTTCGTCGAGATGCGGTCGAGCTCTACGGGGTCCACACGCACGCCGGCGGCTTCCATGCGTGCCAGAACTGTCGAGAGCGGCAGATCAATCTTCTCGTAGAGGTCCAACAGGCCTTGGTTTTCGACTTCGGCGCGAAGGATCGGGGCAAGCCGCAACAAAAAATCCGCGCGTTCGCCGGGCGCACCGGAAAGAGTGCGATTCAAATGCCGCAAGACAACTTCCGCGAATTCGTGATTCGCGGTGGTCGGTCGCAGCAAGAAAGAATAAAGCATCGTAGCGTGCTTGATTCCCGCGACGCCTCCAGACGCGACCGCTCCGCTCTTCGCGTCGGAATCGCCCATCGTCAGCAGTTGAAAAAGTTTGGGGTCGTGTACGATTTTCGGATGCTTCGGATCGGCCAGCCAATCTTTCATCGCGGCGAGGCTCTCGTTTTCCACATCGTTGGCGGCGATGCGCGCCTGCCCCAGCTTCGTGGAAAGTTCTACGGAAAGAACGCGTGTGCCGAAGCCTTCTTCGTCGGAATCCTGCGCATCAAACGTGAGCCACGCGGCGGCTTCGTGGCCGCGCGGAATCTCGTGCAGGTATTTCTGCAACGCGGACGGCGACTCAAGGTGCGCGTAATCGGTCCTTTGCGCATCGGCAAGCGGCGCGAGCTCGCGCAACAGGGAAGTGAACCCCAGCTCCGCATACAGCTCGCGAAGCGCCGCGGAATCCGGCTCGCCCATTTTCAGCGCCGGCAAATCGAGCGGAACCGGCGCGTCGGTAGGAATCGTCGCCAGCTGCTTGCTCAGCATCACAAACTTGCCGCAATTTTGCAGCGCCTCGCGATAGCTCGAGCGTTTCACTTCGCTCGCGCGCTTTAGAGCTTCTTCCGCGCTGCCGAATTGCTGGATCAATTGGCGCGCGCCCACGTCGCCGATGCCCGCTTTGCGGCGCTCGCCGGGCGCCGGTTTGTCATTCGGATCGCGTGCTCCGGGAATATTGTCAATGGAGTCGCCCATCAAGGCCATCACGTCCGCCACTTGCGCGGGCGGAACGCCCATCAGCTCCTCCACTTTTTTCTCGTCCACCAGCAGATCGCCTTTGGCGGGATTCAGGACCGTCACATTTTTATTGACGAGCTGCAGGAGGTCCTTGTCACTTGTGACGATGAAAATTTCGAGATCCTTCTTCGCAGCCAGCCGCGAGAGCGTGCCGATCACGTCGTCGGCTTCGTAACCCGGATATTCCAGGATCGGCAGCCGCATCGCCTCGCAGTAGCGGCGCACGAAGGGCAGCTGAATCGCCAGATCGTCCGGCATCGGCGGGCGCTGCGCCTTGTAGTCCGCAAAAAGTTTGTCGCGGAACGTCGGAGCGGCCACGTCAAACACCACGGCCACGTAATCCGGCCGGCGATCTTTGTTCGAAAGCAAACGCCGCATCATCGTCGCAAAAAGATAGGGAACTTTCGTGGGGATGCCGGTGGAAGTCTGCAGGCGATCCATCGGCGCGAAATAGGCGCGAAAGATGTAGCCCATTGCATCGACCAGGAACAATCGTTTTCGTGTTGTGGGAGCCATGCTGGTTTGTCGGGCGTGTACAACCCAAAAAGAAAGTATAGCAGACGGCGGAGCCCGGTCTACCGAGGGGGTAATCGCGACTGCACAGGTGCGTGTCGTAGCCCTAGGCGAGCAAGACAGTCTGCCGCTAGACTCGTCTTACCAGGAGGCTTTTACCGCGATGAAAGAAAAACTTCTGCTGGTGTGTGCAGTTCTACTGCTATTGCCGAAGCCGGGGTCGAGCCAAAGCACACTGAAGTCGTCAACTTTTCGCTTTGAGGACCTCACGTCGCAGAAGCAGGAGAACGCCACCTTTCGCCCCATCCTCGATGGATTGACGCGCAGCGGCACGCGCGTGGACGTGCACGAAGTATTCCTCCTGCCGGGCAGCACGCCGCATCACGCACACCACCACCAGCAAGAGGAGTTGTTCCTCATCAGCGAAGGTGAAGTGGAAGTGACCATCAACGGTAAAGCCACCAAACTCGGTCCCGGCTCGGCAGCTTATGCCGCTTCCGAGGACGAGCACCAGATTCAAAACGTCGGCACTCGCCCCGCGCAATATTTCGAAGTGATTCTCGATGGCAAAGGCCCGACGCAGCACCAGGATCCGGTCCCTCACTAGGCCGCCTCGCCTGAAGCGGAAAGTCTAGAGCGCGTCTTTCCCTCAGTATGCTAGTGTTGTGCCAACGCATCACCTCGCAAATCTCAAAATCAGCAGGGCTGCGGGCAGCACTCCCACGAAATGGTCCGAGCGGGGACTATTTGCATCCAATGAGGGAACTCTAGAGGGCAGGTGGAATCAGTGTTTCGAGGCATTTCCACAGGCAAGGCGATCGGCGCATGCATCCTCTTGATCTTCGCGGCGGGCCCGCTCGGCGCGGGACTCAACGACGATTCCTCGCGCTACGTCGTGAAGACCGACAGCCTGATCGAATTTCACGCCAGCGCTACGTTTACGAAAGTGGCGGGCGTCTTTCATTCCTGGGAAGCCGATTTGAAAATGCCGGGCGATAAATTCACTGATGCTGCGCTGGTGCTGGAGATTGACGCAGACAGCGTCGCCACCGGCAGCGGCATGAAAGACAAAGAGATCAAGGGCAAGAACTTCTTCTTCGTGAAAGAACATCCGCAGATTCGATTCGTATCCAAGAGCGTCACGCCTGACCGCGAGCCCACGAAGTTCAAAATGGAGGGAGAGCTTACACTGCGCGGAATCACGCAGCCGGTTTCCGTGGCCATCGTCCTGCGCCCCAAGGAGGAGGGCCACCAGCGGATTGACGGACAGTTTTCCTTCAACCGGCGCGAGTTCGGGATGGTCCACAACGTGCCGTTCAACAAGGTTGCCAACACCATTGAAGTGAATCTCCAATTGGAAGTGCAGAATCCAAGCACGGTGGCGCAAAACGTGAAGTGACAGGCGAACCGCTCGACTCGGAATCCGCGTACCTCGCTCGTAGCGACTTCTCTCTTCGTATGTATTTTCCGTTTCTCGCAACTCTCCCTTGACTCTGTATCCGCTTGCGGCTTATAGCTATAGCAGCATTTGCACGGTCGGGGTGATGGGCGGGGGACGTTCGCAAAAGCTATCACCGTTATTCGCGGATTCGATGGGACATGCCTGCCGGTTGCGTCGTATAAGTGTTCATCAGGGGGACGAACATGAATAGGCTTTGCAGATGGGGTGTAGCCATTGCGGTCGCGTGTGCCTTCGTGCTGGCGCTGCTCGGAGCAGCACCGGGGTACGCGCAGACGTTTCGCGGCTCGATTCTGGGCACCGTCACGGACGCCAGCGGCGCGGCAGTAGTAGGCGCGACGGTGACCATTCACAACGTCGCGACTGGCATTGACCGCATTACCCAGACAAATGTGGACGGCAGTTACCTGGTACCCGAATTGCAGATCGGCGCCTACGACGTGACCGTGGAGATGAACGGCTTCCAGAAAACCGTGACCAAAGGCGTAGTGGTAGACGTCGCATCCGAAAAGCGCATTGACGCCATATTGAAACCCGGCCAGGTGAACCAGCAAATCGTAGTCGAGGGCGAAGATTTGCCCCAAGTGGATACCACCAACGATACGTTGGGCGGCACCCTCACGCAGGACGCGGTAAAGGACCTGCCGGTCAACGGCCGCGATTATACGAAATTAATCTATCTGACCCCCGGCGTAGCAGGCTCGCCCGACCAGATCTCGGACTCTCCGGGATCCTACGGAACATTTTCGATGAACGGAGCACGCGGCCGAGCCAACAATTTCTTGCTGGATGGCACGGACATGAACGATGGGTATCGCAACGATCCCGCGATCAACGAAGCAGGTGTGTTCGGCACGCCGGCTACTATTCTTCCCATTGACGCGGTGAGCGAATTGAAAGTGTTGTCGAATTACCAGGCGGAATACGGGAGGAACGCGGGCGCGGTGATCAACATCGTGACCAAGAGCGGCCAAAATCAAATTCACGGGGATTTCTTCGAATATTTCCGCAACAACGCGCTGGACGCACGAAATTATTTTGATCCCGTCGGCACGGCTCAGGCGCCTTTCCACAACAATCAATATGGCGCGGCCGTGGGCGGCCCCATCATCAAGGACAAGACGTTTTACTACGTGGATTATGAAGGGCAGCAGGAGCGTGTGGGAACAGTGAGTGTGGCCGCCGTGCCGGACCCTTCCTGCTTAGTGGCTTCAAACCCCGTCATCCAGACGCTGCTGACTCACTATCCGAATAATGATCCCTGGCCGCTGCCGAATCTGGGTGTAGGCGCAAATTGCGCGGGATCGGCATCAACGATCGCTCCTTCGTTTAACAAATTGACCAGCCTGATCGCCAAAGTGGATCACAACATCAATCAAAACAACGTCATCACTGGGCGCTATTACTTCGGAGACAGCGTGCAGAGCTTTCCGCTCGCTCTGACGGGCGGTGGGGTATTGCCCGGATTCAACACCTACACTCCCACTCGCGTGCAGCTTGTCTCCATCTCCTACGTCAGCATTCTCTCGCCGACGAAAGTCAATGAAGCGCGCCTCGGCTGGAACCGCTTCGCGGAGGGATTTTTCCCGCAGGATCAGACTTTCCAACCCAGCAGCGTGGGGCTTTGCGCTGCGACCACCACGGCGAACTGCACTGGCGCGGTAACCTCGAACCAGGGATTGCCGGTGATTACCGTATCCGGCTTCTCACAGCTGGGCGCGAACCATTCGGATCCCCGGCATCGCGTGGATTCCAACTGGCAGGCGCTGGATAATTTCTCGTGGAAGATTGGCAAACACGACGTTAAGTTTGGATATGAATACCGGCGCACGACGATTCAACAGTTCTTCGGCGTGAATTACCGCGGAAAACTGGAATTCAGTAGTTTGGACGATTTTCTGTCGGGGACTGTGGACGGCGGTGGGCAGTCCTTGGGCGATTCGATTCGGCACACCTACCAGAACAATCATGGTTTGTATGCGCAGGACACCTTTCAGTTGAATTCGCGTGTGACGTTCGACTATGGGTTGCGTTGGGACTATTACGGCGTCGTCGGCGAAAAGGACAACCTGTTCACGAACATCACTTCCTTCGATACCGTGGGCCAGACTGTTACGTTGACCCAGTTAGGCCAACCCGGATTGCGCCAGGTTTACAAGCCCGACTACAAAAACTTCGCGCCTCGCGCGAGCGTGGCTTGGGATCCGTTCGGCCAGGGCCGCACGATCATCCGCGCTGGTTGGGGTCTGTTTTTCGATTCGGTTTCTCAGGATGTGTTTCTTGGCGAGCTGCCGTACAACTGCAGCTTCTGTCCAGGCGTAGCTTATAACCCAGCCGGCCCCGCTCCGATTTTCACGGTGGGAACCGTGGGGTCAATCGCTCAAAACGTACCGGTATTCACGACGCCCTCCAGTACTCCAAGTGGCAGCATTTTTGCAGTTAACCGCAATCTGCCCACACCCTACATGGAGAATTACAACCTGAACGTGCAGCAGCAGATTTCGAGCAAAGTTGTGCTGCAAGTCGGGTACGTCGGTGCGCAAGGCCATCGGCTGTTCCGCTACGTGGACTTGAACCAGCCGGACCAAGCTGCGATCACCGCTTTCGACACCGCATTCGCGCAAGCGAATACGTCTTCGACTGGTGCTCCGTGCTTTCCGAATGGAGGCCCCGGCTGCATCAACTCCGGTTTGACTAACGCCGGTGTCACTCGCGTTTTCGCTAACAATCCGTATGGAGCTTTCTACATCAACCAACTGCAGTCGAACGCGCACTCCAATTACAACTCACTGCAAACCAGCCTGCGTGTGAACGGATGGCACGGTGTAACCTCCATCGTCAACTACGTCTGGTCGCATTCCTTGGACAACGCCAGCGACAGCTTTGACTTCGAGCCGAACGCAGCCCAACCGAATGACAGCACCAGGCCAAACCTTGAATATGGCAACTCAAACTTTGACATTCGTAACCGCTTCACGTGGATTTTTGCCTATGATTTGCCGCACATGGGCGGTAACTGGCAAAAATTAAAGAATGGTTGGGGCTTGAACAGCACCGTGTCGCTTCAAAGCGGCCAACCGTTTCAGCTGAACTACAACTTTGAAGGCGACTTCAGCGGAAGCGGCGAGGCTTTCGATCGCCCTGATGTCGTTGGACCGGTTCAGTATCAATTTCACAACCCGTCGCAATACCTGAATCTTGCTTCGTTCGCCACGCCGTGCACTCCGTTGTCAGGGCAGCCTCTGCTAGATTTCGAAGCGTCTGGAGACGGCCCGGACCAGAACTGCGTTCCGGGTACACGGCACTTCGGTAATGAAGGGCGTGATTCGCTGCGTGGACCCACCTTTAAACAATGGGATTTTGCAATTTACAAGAACACGCAGATTACCGAATGGCTCGGCATGCAACTGCGCGCGGAATTCTTCAACATCCTGAACCACCCCAACTTTTCAAACCCGTTTCTGCCCGCGTTCATCGCTGATGCGGGGCAGCAAGGCATCGGAACGAACGGCGTCAGCCAAGGTTTCTACCAACTCAGCGCAACAGGCGACGTTGGTATTGGCAATCCGTTCCTGGGTGGAGGCGGGCCGCGAGGCATTCAACTGGCGGCTAAGTTCTCGTTTTAGGATTGAGCGGGTGACGAAGCCAGTTCGAGCCTAGCCCCGAAACGCAATGAGCGGCTTTGGTCGCCGCGAACATCCCATGCGACCGGGCCGCTTTCCATTTGCGGCCCGTTTACCCAAATCCGGCGGCGATTTGTTAGGCTGAAGTGTCTCTAGCAGCGGTTTGCGAAGGTATGGCCCGTGATAGCTTTGGCTTGGCTCACGCGAAGAAAAAGCGAAGTGACCATCTAGAGATTCTCTCGCATCTGTGCGGTTATCGGTAAATCTTTACTTGTCATTGATTTGAAATATTCCCCCGAGCAGATACGTATTCATCTATGGAGCGACGGAAGACCACCGGAGAGATGAGCGCCGCGGAATTAGCGGATGTGCTTACGCAGGTCCGGGCGGGCGACTCGGAGGCCTGGGGGGAATTGTACGGCATGTACGCCCCGGCAATTTTCCGGTTCTGCCGCCGGGCGCTCCATACGCGCGAGGACGCGGAAGACGCCACCACCGAAATTTTCATGAAGGTCCAGCAAAAACTCGGGACGTACGATTCCACCAGGCCCTTCACCGCGTGGCTTTATAAAGTGGCCAGCAATCATTGCTGGGATTTGTTGCGGCGTCGCCGCATTCGTCAGGACCTGGAAACCGGCGACCTGGAAACGCTGCCGCTCGAACATCCCGATCCCAGCCAGCTCGAAAAATTGCAGTTGGATCACGATAGCAAGCACGTGCGCGCCGGACTCGCCAAGCTGCCGGATCGCGCGCGCATGGCGCTAGTGCTGCGCTATTACTCGGAAATGAGTTACGACGAAATTGCGGACACGCTCGGCGTGCGCCGCGCGTTCGTGGGCGTGCTGCTGCTGCGCGCGCGCCACCAATTGCGCGATGTGCTGGCCGAAAGCGGCGGCACCGGAGGAATGCGCGGAGCCACCGCCGGGGGAAGGCCATGAGCCACTTCGATGAAATGACGGGGCTGCTGTACCTCGAGGGACAGCTCGATAACGATCGCGCGGAACAAGTCCGCGCGCATGCCGCCTCGTGCGCCGAGTGCCGCGGCCTTCTGCGCGCGCTGCAAACCGAAAGCGTGTGGCTGCGCGAATCGCTGGAAGCCGATGACGAACCGGTTCCTGCCCGCCTCGTGCATGCTCCGCAGCATGGCGGCGCGCCGTGGGGTTGGCTCTCCGCGCTGGGCTTGAGCGCCGGCGGCGCGTACACCTTGTGGAGCGGATTCATCGAACCGTGGCGCGCGCAAGCGGCGCAAGCCGGCTTCACGCAGGGAAATCTTCTGACGATGCTTTTTTTCAGCGGTGCATTCTGGAAAGGATGGGACGCGATGCGTAGCTTAACCGAATTTCTGGCCATGGCCACTTTGGGTTTCGTCGTGCTTTGGCTGCTGCGGCGTCGCCTGCGGCGCATGATGACTGTCGCGGTGGTGATGGGCGCGGTCGTCGGCGCGCTCGTGTTGTCTCCGCCCGCCGGAGCCGCGGACCTGAAGCATGGCGACCCCAATTACACGCTCGCATCCGGCGAAACCGTTCACACCGATTTGATCGTTTCCGCGGAAGCCACGCGCATTGACGGCGACGTGGACGGCGACCTGATTGCCTTCTCGCGCAGCGTCACGGTCAACGGCCACATCAAGGGCGACATAATCGCTTTTAGCCAGGAATTACGCGTGAATGGCCCCGTGGACGGAAACGTGCGCGCCTTCGTGCAAATGCTTCAGCTCAATAGCACCGTCGGGCGCAACGTAATGGCCTGGGCCGGCGACGTGAATCTTGAGGAAAGCGCAAAAGTAGGCGGGACGATGACGTTAGGCGCCGGTCACGCGGAATTGCGCGGCGCGCTCACCGGCGATTTGCTGGCGTTCCTGGGAGACATGGACATCAACGGTTCGCTTGGACGCAACGCCATGATTCGCGCCGGACAACTCACGATTGGGCCGAACGCCGTCATCGCCGGACAAACCAAGGCGGTGCTGCGCCAGCAACCGGACGTTTCGGCCTCGGCAAAATTGGGCAGCCCGATCGATGTGACCATCCAGAAGCATGAGCACGGGCCGAGCTACTCGTCCGGTCTTTACTACGTGCACCAATGCCTGAAATGGGGCGCGAGTTTCCTGTTCGGGTTGGTGCTTCTGTTCTTGATGCCGGGCTTTTTCGTTGACGCCGTGAGCTCGTGCAACAAATATGCGCCCGCAATCGGATTCGGAGTCCTGTTCCTATTTGCAATGCCGATCGCCGCGTTCATCGCTTGCATCACGGTGGTGGGATTGGGCGTCGGAATTACGTCGTTCATGCTGTGGATGGTCACCATGTACGCCGCGCAGGTGTTCGTCGGCGCTTGGCTGGGAGAAAAAATTCTCGGAGCCGGCACCGGCGCGGGTGCTGCGCTCGGACGTCTGGCTCTTGGACTGCTGATATTGCGCGCGCTGAGAATGCTGCCGTACCTGGGCGGATGGATTACATTCGCCGTAATTATCTGGGGTATGGGTGCGGTAGCCTTGGCGGTCTATAAACACCTGCGCCCGCAATTGGTCCCCAACGCGGCATAAACTTCACGCGAGGCTACGAGACTACGCCGAGTTTCTTGCCGACCCGCTCGATGGTCTCCGCAGCGCGTTCCAGATCTGCGCGCTTGTGCGTGGCCGTAACGATCGTGCGCAAACGCGCCTTGCCTTCCGGCACCGTGGGGAACCCGATCGCTCCCGCGAACACGCCCTCGTCAAACAATTCGCGCGAAAACTGAAACGCTTTCGCCGCATCGCCCACCATGATGGGCGTGATCGGCGTCTCGCTCTTGCCAACATTGAATCCGAGTTTCTTCAGCCGGCGTTTGAAGAGCTTGGTGTTCGACCACAATTTCTTGATCAGCTTGTCGCCGGCTTCGGAATCCAGCAATTCAAACGCAGCTTGGCACGTAGCCGTCACGGACGGCGGCTCCGAGGTGGAAAAAAGAAACGGCCGCGCGCGCTGGTGCAGAAAATCAATCAAATCGCGCGAACCGCAAACGTAGCCGCCCACCGATCCGATGGCCTTGCTGAGCGTGCCCACCTGAATATCCACGCGTCCGTGGCAATTCAGATGATCGATCGTTCCGCGTCCCCGGCTGCCCAGCACGCCGGAAGCGTGCGCGTCGTCCACCATCATGATGCAGCCATATTTTTCGGCCAGGTCGCAAAGCGCCGGAAGGTTGGCGATATCTCCATCCATCGAAAAAACGCCGTCGCTGATCAGCAGCTTTTTGCCGTTCCAGCCAGTGGTTTCCTGCAGCACGCGCTCGCAGTCGGCTGTGTCCTTGTGCTTGAACACCTTGATCGTGGCGCGCGAAAGCCGGCAGCCGTCAATGATGGAAGCGTGGTTCAATTCGTCGGAGATGACCAGATCGTCCTTGCCTAAAATCGCGGCCACCGTGCCGGCGTTCGCCGTGAATCCCGATTGGAAAACGACGCAGGCCTCCACTTTTTTGAAGCGCGCGATCTGTTCCTCCAGGTCCATGTGCATCTTCATGGTGCCGGCGATGGTACGCACCGCGCCGGAGCCGACGCCGAATTTTCTGGTGGCATCAATCGCCGCGCGGCGCAGCTTCGGATGCGTCGTCAGCCCGAGATAATTATTCGAGCTGAGGTTGATTACTTCCTTGCCGTCAAAATTGGCGATGGGCTTCTGTTCGCCTTCCAGGACTTTCAGCTTGAAGTAGAGATGCTTGGCTTTCAGGTCCTCCAGTGCGTCGTGCAGGTACTGGAGCTGCGGACGAATTGCTTGTGGCGCGGTAGATGCCATGAGTCCTCCGAAGGTTTAATTATGAGGGTTGGGGGCGAAGTCCCATTGTAGCGCAGGTGGTGCTATGAAGATTGGGGTATCAATAGTTCAGTGCCCGAGGTTTGTATCGTTCTCCAACTTCGGATTGATGCCATTGCTTCCTGCCTGCGGCATCAACCAGGTCTTGAACAATGATTGGGGCTGAACCTTTGGGACGCTGTGGCCAGCATCGCAAGGGCCATACCCACAGAACTATAAGTGCGGAACCCCATATCCAGAAGGGCAACAAACCGAGAAGTTTGTGAAGTCCTTGCCCAACCACCATGAGAGAGATACATGTCAGAAAAAACGCGACACCGGGCCCGCCTTCGGGAACAAAATATTGGTCCCAGTCCTCCCACAGTCCCTTGAGGTCAACGCCGAATCGCTCTCCGAAGTGTTTAAAGAATTCAACGGCGTCATCACCGTCTATGCCAAGGTCTTGCGCGAGGCGTGCGGTCGGCACGATCTTTTTCCGAATGCCCCCGCGGTGTTGAGCGGTGAATTCAACAACTTGTTCCAAAAGGGCGTCCATCGAACTTCACTATTTCGGCGAGCCGTTCGGGTAGAAAAGCACCTTGCCCGCCTGCCCAGATTCCAGCAGCGAAAACGCGTCCGCAAATTTCTCCAGTGGTAAACGCTCGTGGAAGAGCGGCTCGAGATTCAGCCGGTGATGCTTCAGAAGTTCCGTCATCTGCACCCAGGTTTCAAACATCTTGCGCCCGTAGATTCCCTGCACGGTCGCGCCCTTGAAAATCACGTCGTTGACCAGGTCAAACGTCACCGGATCCTTCGGAATCCCCAGTAGAGAAGCGCGCCCGCCCTGGCGCAGCATTTCAAATCCCTGGTGAATCGCCGCAGGATTTCCGCTCATTTCCAACAGCACGTCCGCACCCGCGCCTTCGGTGGCTTCGCGCACCCGCGCCACGATGTCGCCTTGCGCGGGATCGAGGGCCTCGTCCGCGCCCATTTTTTTCGCCAGCTCGCGGCGGTGCGGATTCACTTCGGTCGCGAAGATCATCGCCGCGCCGCACGCCCGCGCCACGTTGATCGCCATCAGGCCGATGGGCCCCGCGCCGGTGACCACCACGTTCTGCGCGGCGATTTCTCCGGCCAGCACCGTGTGCACAGCGTTGCCCAGCGGATCCAAGATCGCGGCATAATGTTCGGGAATCGCTGGGTCAATTTTCCAGATATTGCGAATCGGAATTACAACGTATTCGGCGAAGCATCCGTCGGCGTCAATTCCCAGAATTTTCACGTTCTGGCAAACGTGCGCTTGCCCCATGCGGCACGGCCGGCAATGCCCGCAATTCACGTGCATTTCCGCGCTCACAAAGTCGCCGGGCTTTACCGACGTGACTTCCGAACCGATTTTTTCAACGTAGCCGCAAAATTCGTGGCCAAACGTCATCGGCGGGCGAATGCGCGAAGCCGACCAGCGATCCCACCCGTAAATGTGCAGATCGGTGCCGCAAATCGAAGCGGCGCGCACGCGCACCAAAACCTGCGTGGGGCCCGGTGTGGGAATAGGAACGGATTCGAGCTGCGCCCCCCGTTCAGGGCGCATTTTGCGCAAAGCCTGCATCGTGGATGTCGGCATCGTATACAGGCGGCCAGTCAGCAGGCCGCCAAATCTGCAAGTTTAGCACACGGCTCGGGGAAGCAAAAATCGGCAGCGCCCAGGCGTTGCTTCCGCTACAATCGCGGCGGCCATCGGACCGCAATTGATGTAGGAGGGACGTTTGAGTTTTTCACAGCGCCTCGACGAAATTCGTTCAGGCTTTGAGCCGGCCTTCTGGATCGCGAATTTCACCGAGATTTTCGAGCGGATCGCTTACTACGGAACCACCGCGGTTCTCGCGATTTATCTCAGTGAACAGCTCCACTTTTCCAGCCAGCTAACCGGCTGGCTGGTCGGAACGTTCGGCCTGGTTGTGTGGTTTCTGCCGATTCTGGGCGGCACGCTTGCGGACAGGTTCGGATTTCGCCGCGCGCTCATGTTTGCATACCTGGTGATGACGGTAGGTTATTTCCTGCTTGGTTCACTGGCGGCGCCGTGGATGGAATCGCTTCGGCACTCGCTGGGAGATAAATGGCTGGTGCTTGCGATTCTGATGATTCCCGCGCTGGGTCCCGGCGTCGTGAAGCCGTGCGTGGCGGGTACCACGGCGCGCGCGTCACACGAGAATGTAAGGTCCCTCGGCTACTCCATTTACTACACCCTCGTGAACATCGGCGGTGCGCTCGGCCCGATTATGGCCTGGCTGGTCCGCAAACAATTGGGGTTGGGGGTCGCAAACGTGTTCCGGGTCGCGGCTCTCAGCGTCTTTCTGATGTTCTGGACCACGCTTTTCTTTTACAAGGAGCCGGGGCGCTCCGGCGAAGCGAAGATCGCGAGTGTGTGGACCGCGCTCTCGAACATGTTTGTGGTGCTGGGCAATCTGCGCTTCGTGCTGTTTCTGGCGATCTCGTCCGGTTTCTATATTGTTTTTTGGCAACAATACATCTCGGTTCCGCTCTTCATTCGCGGATATGTAAACCCGCATGCGGACGTGGACTTATTGCTCTCGGTGGATCCGACCATTGTTATCTGCTTCCAGATTCTTGCCGCCTATCTCACCAGAAAGATTCCGTCCGTTCAGACCATGGCGCTGGGATTCTTGATCACGGGCCTTTCCTGGATACTTCTGGCGATTCATCCCAGCGTTCCGATGCTGGTAGCGACGTTGGTCGGGGTGGCAGTTGGCGAAATCACGCAGGCGTCGCGTTACTACGAATACATTTCGCGGTTGGCACCGCCGGGACAGCAAGGACTTTATATGGGCTACGCGTTCTTGCCGATTGCGATTGGATACTTTATTGCCGGGCCGTTGGGCGGCTACCTGGTGCATCATTTCGGCGAAGAGCTGCATAGACCGCAGCAGATGTGGTGGGTGATTGCAGCCATTGGCGTAGTCACGGCCGTTCTCACGTGGCTGTATGACAGAATTGTGAAGCCAGGAAGAACCGCGGCGGAAACTGCTTAGTTCACCATCCGCCGCAGATTTTCCACCGCCTGCCGCGCCAAGGCATAGCGCGGTTCAATACGCAGCGATTCCTTGAAGCATTCCCCGGCGCGCGCAAGCATGCCTTTCGCGGCGTAGGCCCGGCCCAGATTGAAATGCGGAAAATGACGCGGCTCGTAACGCGGCGCAGCAATCGCGCGTTCCAGCCAGGGAATCGCTTCGTCGAATCTGCCAAGCTGAATCAGGTACGAACCGATATCGTTGTAGGGATTGCCAAAATCCGGATCGACTTCAATCGCTCGCTTGCACTCCGCGATCGCGTCCTCGATCTTTCCCTGAAAATGATAGGTCCAGCCAAGAAACGTGTGCGCTTCCGCCGTAGGAAAAATCGCCAGCGAACTCTTATAAAGCTCCACTGCGCGGTCGTAGTTGCCCTCCATTTGCGTGCGGTAAGCTTCGCGCAAAAGCTCCCAAGCCTGTTCTTGCCGATCCGATGTCATTTTTCGCCGGGCGTATTTCCGCCACGCCGCTATTTTAGCGCCGCCCGGCGTACTCTGCGGCGCAGCTTTTCCAGCAACACCTCGAGCCGCTTCGAATATTCCACAGGGTACGCGGCAGCGCGATTGATCTGACGCAAGGGCCGAGACAGCCGCGCAAGGCCCGCGAGGCATCGCGCCCGCGAATCTGCTACAGCTTCTGGCGGCGTCGTGCGCCGTCCACCGCGCATCACTTCCCGCAACATCCGCTCGCCGCCATCGCCCGATTCGTCGTCGAGAGCAATCTTGTCGTGGCGGTATTCTCCCGAAGGCGCGGAATAGCGGAAGACCTGCTTGCGTCCAGGGTAAGTGACCTTTGCCGCGCTGAGCTTGGCGGCTTCGCGAATGATGCCACCGCGCTCAACTTCCACCAATTTGTAAACCAGATTCAAATGTGGCGCATCACCAGGCGTGGCGAGCGCTGTGCCCACTCCGAACGCGTCAATCGCCGCATGCTTCGCGAGCAACGACGCGATACGTGTCTCATCCAGAT
>Ga0307478_10002105_pt1 | contig 16181 bp, 12 predicted proteins | sample atmos_gasesECM4C_2_FD_203713 | JGI IMG/M metagenome (GOLD analysis project Ga0307478, IMG submission 203713) | Hardwood forest soil microbial communities from Morgan-Monroe State Forest, Indiana, United States - atmos_gasesECM4C_05 | ecosystem: Environmental > Terrestrial > Soil > Temperate...
TCTGCCACGTACGACAATCCTACTGGAAAGCTCTTACGCGAAGGCGCGATGGGGATCGCGGTCGGTTATTTTGTTCCTACGGATGACCAGCTTATGGCCTCGCTGCGCCGCGCTACGAAGCCGGCACATGATATGGCCGCGACGTCGCACGACCATTGAGAAGCAAGGAAGTAAGAATTTATGAGGCAAGTACGATCAAAATGCGGCGAGCAGCGAACCACCTCTTAACTGCGTGTCTTTGCTCATCACGCGCCGCTGCCTGATGTCCGCCGCCTCCTTTGCTGCGTCGACGTATTCCAACGCTTTCAACTCCTCCGGCGCCGGCTGTGGTAGGCTTACCCCGCGAAGTAGGCCAAACCTACTCGGCTCGCATTCCAAATATTCCGACCGGCAAAGACTTCTGGAAGGAGGCTTCCCATGAGATGGCGTCACGCCCGCATTTTTCTCCCCGCAATTTCACTGGCATCCCTGCTGGCGGCCTGCGGCCCGCCGCCTTACCACCAGCCGGAAGAGCACTACATCTTCGTCGCGTTCAACACCAGTCTCCCGTACTGGCAGGAAGCCGAGGCCGGATTGAACGACGCGGCCAAACAAATGGGCATCAAAGCCGAGCTAACCGGCCCTGCGGCGTTTTCGGTGGATGAAGAACTGAAGGCCTTTCAACAAGCGGTGGCCCAAAAGCCTTCGGGGATCATGCTCTCCGCATCGAATCCGGACATTTTCAAGGAGCCCATCAACGCCGCCGTCGGACAGGGCATCCCGGTGATTTGCGTGGATGCAGATTCGCCGGAATCCAGGCGTGTGCTTTTTGTCGGCACCGACAACTTCCGTGCCGGCCAGGAAAGCGGCAAGCGCATGGCGGATGTTCTCGGCGGGAAGGGCTCCGTCGTGGTGATCAGTGTTCCCACGCAGTTCAACATTACAGAACGCATGCGCGGCGTTACCGAAGCGCTGAAGAAATATCCCGCGGTAAAAATCACCAAGACCATCGACGACAAAGGCGATCTTCGCGTGGCCGACGATGCGATCGCCGCCCTTCTGCACGGAAAAGACAAACCCGACGGAATCATCAGCCTCGAAGCCTCCGGCGGAGCCGGCGCAGCCGACGCCCTGCACATCGTGAACCTGGAAGGAAAGATTCATATCGTCACGTTCGACAAAGATCCTGAGACTCTCGATTGGATTCAGCGCGGCGCCATCACCGCGACGGTGGTTCAGAAACCCTACGTGATGAGCTTCTATGGACTCAAATTTCTCGACGACTTGCATCACAACGCGGTGCACGAATTCAAAGACTGGCGCAGCGCGCCCGCCTCGCCAATCCCCGCCTTGGTCGATACGGGCACCGCGGTCGTGGATAAGAACAATCTGGCGATCTACCGCGAAGCTCTCGCGGCCCATCCGAAACCCATGTAAGGTGTGGACGTTTAGCTGACAAAAGAGATCTAAAGGCAGATCTAAAGAGCTGATCGCGCTCAAGGAAGAAGCGGCAGCAAAAAGGATGGCTTTCGCTTGCTGGGGTCGGCGAACTACGTGAGTCCCATCGCGGCAAACGCGGTAAGAGAAGCGCACCCGAGCCCAACGCCAAGGACTACGCCGGCCAAGACATCGCTCAGGAAATGCATACCCAGCACGATGCGCGACATCGCGATGCTCAGCGCCAGGAAAAGGAGCGGCCCCTCCAGCGCAGGATAGAAATAACTCACCACCAGCGCGATGGAAAACGCCGTCATCGTATGGCCAGATGGAAATGAGAATTGATCGGGCGGCAAGACTTTTGACCAGCAGTGCGGCTCGACCTGGCACGGCCGCGGGCGCTGGCTCAGTCTCTTCAGCACCTTGAAAACAAAGATACCTGCAATGGCCGCGGCTCCCGCCGCGCACACCGCCGAAAATCGTTGCGGCCCGCCGTAGGCCAGCAACATGAATCCCAGCCCGTACCAAATCCAGCCGTCGCCCATGCGCGTCGCCGCCATCATCCAGATGCGGATCCAGCGCGGCGCACGCCAGCGATTCATGCGCAGCATCAGCCGGCGGTCGCGGCGGTCGATGTATCCCCAGAGGTCTCGTGTGACGGCCATCGCGACCTCAGCTTGCCCAGTTTGCTTCGAAGCGCGTGTCCATATCCCAAAGCATTTTTGTGCGCTTCTCGCCGCGTTCCATCAGCGAAGTCCATTTCTTGCAGAAACGAATTTCATTCAGCCAGTGGCTGAGCGTGAATGCCGGTAGGAGAACCGCCAGCGGCGAAAACGCCACCGTCCACGGCTGGTCGCAGAACAGGCTTTTCACGATGCTGTAAACGTCCGCGGTGAGCTTGGCGTAGCTGCCGTGCATACCTTGAATCGAGCCGTTCCCGGCGCGCAAGCCGGCAAAGAATTCGTCCACCGTTCGCGTTCCGGGCACCTCCGTGTAGGTGAGGCCCACCCCGGCAAGCGTGTGCGAATCACTTCCGGCGATGGCGATTTTGCCGAGACGCGCGGCAAGCCTTGCGGCGCTGGCATTTGCCTCGGGGCACATTTGACCGTTGCGGGTTTCGACTGCTGGGACATAGGATTCGAACCAGCGGAAATCCTCCTCTTTACGTCGCCCGGTAAGTCCTGAGAACACATGGTTTACGGTGAAAAAAAGTTTGCGTTCCGTGAGGTACATCAGCAAAGCCACGAAGTCGGTCCGGCGACGTTGAATTTCCCCATGATCGCGTTCGGCGATGCCATAAACACCCAGATGCATCTCCGTACCGCTGGGCATTTGAACGGTCACTTCTTCACTCAGAAAAAAATCCGCGTGGTGCCGGAGAACTTCCGCGCCATCGATCGAGTCATGGTCGGTCACGGTGACAATGGACATACCCCGCAGTTTCAGTTGGTTATAGACTTCCGCGGGATCATTGTAGGACTCCCGGCAAATACGCTTGAGCACGGGAGCGGTGAACATGCCGGATGCGATCGAGTGAACATGAAGGTCGCAGCGCATGGTCCGATTCTCGATGGCGGGTATGAACAGCCGGTAAAGAGACGACGAAATCTGCGTGAATGTGCCCATGAAACTCATTGAACACAATGGAGTTAGATGAATATCCACATGGCATTGAGGATGCTCTTCTCCCGGGCTTCGCAAATATGTGAGAATCGAGCCCGTGAAGAAAGTTCATATCGTCTTCCATGACGGCGGAGGAGGACACCGCAATGCTGCCGTCGCCCTAGAAACCGTAATCTCCCGGCAGCAACGCCATTGGCAGGTTGAACTCATCCAGTTCCAGGACTTGACGGACCGGTTGGACATTCTCCGGAAACTGACCGGCATGCGAATTCAACAGCAGTACAACGTTCTGTTACAAAACGGCTGGACACTTGGGAGCCAGTATTTACTGCGGGTGCTGCAGGCCACTATCCGTTTATTTCACAAGCCTTTACTACGGTTGCTAGAAAAGTTTTGGCGCGAGAAGCCAGCGGATCTGCTCATCTCGGTCATTCCACATTTCAACCGGCAAATCTGTGAAAGCTGGACCAGCGTGTATCCGGGACGGCCGTTCGTAACCATCATCACGGACTTAGCTGATTTTCCTCCGAGATTCTGGATTGAGCCGATTCCGGAACAGTACGTCATTGCCGGGACGAAAAAGGCCGCGGAGCAAGCGCGCGCGATGGGCCATGACGACGCGCACGTTTTTCGAACTTCAGGAATGATTCTGCGGCCGGACTTCTATGTTGCGGACGATTCGAATCCCATAAAATTCCGGGAGGATATGGGCTTGCGCGGGGATCTGCCGACAGCCATTGTCCTGTTTGGCGGCCATGGTTCGAAAGTCATGTACGACATTACGGAAAAACTCAATGCCGCAGGACTCCCCTTGCAACTGATTTTGATTTGTGGACGAAACCAGGTGCTGGCCGCGAAGCTCCGAGCGAAGCAATGGAAAATGCCCGTGCACATCATCGGCTTCACGAAAGAAGTTCACAAATTGATGCGTGCGGCGGATTTTTTGATCGGAAAACCCGGTCCGGGAAGCATCGCGGAGGCGATGGTGCGTAAGCTTCCCGTGCTGATCGAATGCAATGCCTGGACGCTTCCGCAAGAACGCTACAACGCGGAGTGGGTGCAAGAGGAACAAGTCGGCATCGTGCTGAAGAGTTTCAGCGAGGTTGCGGCAGGTGTGAAGCAGATGCTCGAACCGGCAACTCTGGCGCAATTTCGAAAAAACGTCGCGGCGCAAAATAACCGTGCCATTTTCGAAATACCGGAAATCCTTGCAAAACTTCTTAGCGAGACGAGACACGTCAGGAGCTCCAGCGAACAACTCCTCAACTGCGACGCTTCGCAGTAGCGCAAGATCAAGCGAGATCCAGGGAAGTACAACAATCCAAACCGACCGAAGTATGGTGTAAGCCGCGGCAGATTAGGACGCGGGCGGTAAGTTTCGGCTAAGCTTCTGGTATCCTCCTTAGCCCCCTTGAGGATGCGCAGGTGGGTCTGCATTCTTCCGGAACGTCAACAATTCCCGCGACTGGGCGAGGCTTTCCTCGGTATCTCTGACTCCTAGATGTCGTTGCGGCGCGGTCTGGCGAGGGACATCCTTGTTTCGCTGCCACAGGAGATCTAGGGCGGCAACCCGATGCGATGAAGCAGGTCCGAGAAGCGCGGGTCCGCGCGCAAGGAGTCAAACCTGGGCTCCACGTTCACTCGAATCAGCTTGGTGTCATGTTGATCGTACGCCCTTTGCAAGCTAAAGAATGCTTGATCGTCGTCTCCCAAGCCCGCACAGATCGGTGCGATGTCGACCCAGGAGACATACCTCCTCTTCGATTGCTCCCCCAACTCATCGAGCAGCTCTTGTGCCTTAGCCCTTTGGCCCCCACGCGCAAAAGCGTTTCCAAGCGCGCCGGCGAACTCATTAATATTGGGGGCGAGCTTCATTGCGTTCTGATATTCTGCAATGGCTTCCCCAAATTTCGCTTTCCTCAAAAAAACGTTCCCGAGAGCGCCATGCCCCCAGCCAAAGTTCGGGTCCAACTCCAAAGTCTTCTTCAAGCGTTCGATGGCCTCATCCTCCTGTCCAGCTTGTAAAAGAAGTTCCCCTACAAGTCCATCGATGATGAGCGAGACCGGGTCTAGCTCTTGGGCCCGCCGGATCTCGGCCAGGGCTTCCTCATGACGCCCAAGCCGACTCAAGAGTTCGGCATACCACTGGTGCGCAGTCGCATAGCCTGAGTTAAGCCCCAGAGCCCGCCTATAACCAGTCTCGGCGCTCCCGAAATCCCATTCATAGAGTTCTTTTACGGCTGCCAGCGAAGTGTGAGCTTCGGCAAGGGAGTCATCCAACTCCAGAGCTATCGTTGCGGCTTCCCTTGCCCTTGGCAGGCCCTCTCTTGGGGGTACCAAGCTGTATTCTGCCAGCTCGATGTAGCCATCGGCGAGCCCGGTATAGGCCAGAGCGTATATGGGGTCCTTCCCAATAGCCTGATTAAAGTACTCGATCGATTTCTTGAATCCTTCTTCGCTCCTTCTATTCCAGGAATACCGCCCTTTGAGGTAAGCCTCGTAAGCTGCAGGGATAAGCGGGCGCGTATTCACGAGGCGCGTTCGCTGCTGAGGAGTCAGCTTAACGTTGATTTCACTAGCTATGGCTAGCGCGACCTCACTCTGCAAGGCCAGAGCGTCACTCAAGTCGCGCTCGTAGCTTTCCGCCCAGAAATGCGTCTGATCCGACACCTGGATGAGCTGCGCAGTGATCCTTAAGCGCTCTCCGGCGCAGCGTACGCCGCCTTCCAGGACATAGTCCACGCCGAGCTCCCTCCCAATTTGATCAATGCCCTTGCTCGCGTGTTTGTAGTTCATTGCTGAGGTACGCGCGATCACTCCAAGCCTCTCGGGGTGCAACCGCCCAAGCTGGTTAATCATCTCCTCCGTCAGACCGTCACTAAAATACTCTTGCTCACGGTCTCCACTCAGATTGTCGAATGGCAGCACAGCCAGCATTATTTTTCCGGTCGCTGGTTGCTTCCAGGCCGATGCGGGCTTGACGCCGTTGACGGGCGCGATGAAACGGTATCCCCGGCGCGGGACGGTCTCCACGAAAATCGGGTTTTGCGGCGAGTCCCCGAGTGCCTGTCGGAGCTTTTTCAGGGCCGTGTCCAGGCCCTCATCGAAATCCACGAACGTGCCTTCCGGCCACAGCTTCTTTTGCACTTGCTCGCGGCTGATGACTTCCCCCGGCTGCTCCAGCAGCATAGCGAGAATGCGGAACGGCTGTTCTTGCAAGTGAACTAAGTGCCCACGTTTGTAGAGTTCACGCGAGACCAGGTCGGCTTCGAACAAGCCGAAACGCAGTCGCAGGCGGTCATGGGAAGAAGATTCCAAATCGAAACACTCCGCCGAAAGTGCCGGGGAGTTTACCATGCCTGAATCGCCACGAGTTGAAGAGTTCAGGGGCGCGCCTAACCTCATGTCCCGCCAATAACTTCCGGGTTCAGCCTCAGTTCGGCATTGGTCCGGTTGACTAGGTCTCAGTAAAGTGAGAAACCTCTGGCGACAATTCCTCTCGGCGCCACTTCTCCCAAGCACCAGAGCAAGAGTTGAACAGAGCCCTACGTGATCGGTTTCGGCTCTGATTCGCAGATGAGTGAGTAAGAACGATCACGAGAAGTTCCTCGGGGGATGGAGGAGGCGCTTTGAAAAAATCTCTGTTGTTCCTAATCTCAAGCTGCGGTTTGTGCCTCCTCAATGGTTGTGGTGGCGCAGGCAACCCGCCGCCACCGCCGCCAGCGATAATTGTCGCACTCTCGCCCAATTCGGCCCAGGCGCTTGATGTGAACCAAAGCATTTCCTTGACGGCCAACGTCAGTTTTGATTCCAGCAGTCAGGGCGTTACGTGGACGGTTACTTGTCCTGCGGGAGTGAGCGCCTGCGGAGCTATGGCACAAGCGAACAGTGCCAGCGGTGTCCCAAATAATTTCGTCGCGCCCGCGAATGTCAGCGCCGCTGAAACGGTCATGGTTAAGGCGACATCTGTCAGCGATTCCACCAAGTTTGCGTCGATTGCAGTGCAGGTCAATCCTGCCTTCGGGCTCTTCAGTCCCCCGCCGGCTCAGCCGCAGCCCGGAATTGTGGGGCAGTCTTTTTCGCTGAACCTGATGAACTACGTGCAAGGAGGAACCGCACCCTTCGCGTGGTCCGTCAAATCAGGAATTCTTCCCGCTGGCTTGACCCTCGATCCCAACACGGGCCTGGTTTCGGGAACACCTAAAGCGGCCGCGACCGCCGTGGCCATCGTTTTCGGTTGCATGGATTCGGGAAATCCTCACACTACTCTTCCGGCTGACCTGCAAATTTCCTTCACGTTTAGCCCTCCACTACCGCTCTCGATTACCTCTCCCGCCCCACCAAACGGAGCAGTCGCGGCAGACTATGCTCCGCACACTGGATACGAGAACTGTGTGATTAGTATTTTTCGTCAGCGTATATGTCATCCGTGTAATCCCGGCGGTGCGACAGCGACACTTCCGCCCTGTACGCCCGGCTACATCACGTACACGACGTATGGTTTCTTGCTGAAAGCGACGGGGGGAGTGAGCCCATATACTTGGACCTGGGCCCCCGCTCCAAGTTCTTCGCTGCCCCCTGGCTTGCATCTATCCACCGGAGGCTTCCTCTCGGGCACACCTCCACCCGCCCCTTCGTCGATAGGCAGCTTCAATATCGTCGTAACGGTCACCGATTCAGCGTCACCGGCAACGCAGAAAGCCGTGCCGTACCTCATAGTCATCGCTCCGCCACCACCACCCGTGATTAACACCACGCCGGCACCAGCCATTGGCACTCTAAGCGTGGCCTATGTGGGCTACACCTTCACGGCGGCCAAGGGGATTCCGCCCTATACCTGGACCGAAACGGGCACGCTGCCTGCCACCATGGCGGTCAGCAATGCGGGGGTGCTTTCCGGCACGCCATCCGCAGCCGGCTCGTTTCCAATCACCCTCACGGCGCACGACACGTTTGGCCAGGATTCCGCCCCGCAAGGGTTCCAGATTGAGGTGTTGGCCAAGGGCTTCGCTCCGACGAGCAGCCTTGCCGAGCCGCGCGTTTTGCACATGGCCGCTTTGCTCACCAGTGGGAAAGTGCTCATCACTGGGGGAACCAATGCGACCGCGCCCCCGCTGACAGCCGAGCTCTATGACCCCGCCGCCGGAACTTTTGCGCCCACGAAGGGCAGTATGGGAACTTCGCGCGAATCCGCGACGGCCACGGTGCTTCAGAGCGGGAAGGTTCTTGTTATTGGCGGAAAAGGACCGAATGGAAACCCCCTCGCTACTGCCGAAATCTATGATACCGCTACTGACAGTTTCACCCCCACGACGGGCAGCATGCAATCCACGCGTGTCTATCACACCGCGACCCTGCTTAACGATGGGACCGTTCTCGTCACTGGCGGATTGGATGTCAGCGGGAATTTGTCCGGAGTCCCCGTCGCAACGGCGGAGCTGTTCGATCCAGCCACCGCAAACTTTACTCCCGTGGCCAACATGGGCGCGGCGCGCTTCTTCCATGCCGCCACATTGCTCGCTAGCGGGAAGGTGCTCCTGACCGGCGGCCTCGAAGGCGGGAACGGCCTCACAACCGCCGAGCTCTATGATCCGGCCACCAAGACGTTTTCCCTTACCATCGGCAACATGACCGTCGGGCGCGCCGGCCATACCGCAACGCTGGTCAGCGGCAAAGTGCTCGTGGCAGGCGGGGCGGCCAACTTCAGCGGCGCTGCCGCGTCGACGGCCGAGCTCTTCGATCCTGCGATCGCCACTTTTTCCTCAACCGGAGCGATGGTAAATGGTCGCTCCTTGCACACGGCCACGTTGCTCAGCAATGGCCAGGTGCTCCTGGCTGGGGGCGACGTCTTCTTTTATTATGGCGCGGGATCTCACTCCCTTTCGGCGGCAGAGCTATTCGACCCGGCGACAGGTAGTTTCGCCCCCACCGCTGACATGACCGTCCCGCGCGAATCGCACACCGCCACGCTTCTCTTGAACGGTGAAGTGCTCGTGGTGGGTGGTGCCAATGGCACTCTAGGTTATGTCGCACCGACGACCGTCTTCGCCACTGCCGAACTGTACCAGTAGCGCAAGCCAAACAAGGTTCTCTCCGCATTCGCCGCGCGTCCACAAATGATACGCCGGTATCACAACCTGATTAGCGGAGCACCAAAGCACTAGTTCCAGCGGAGGCAATAGCACCCTGCCAGCGCGAGCGGCAGCGAGGTTTGAATCAATTTGCACAGGACGTCCGGATACGAAGACTTACTCATCGACGGAGCATGCGCACACGGGATCCTGGAACTTCGGCGGGAATTGCGAGTGAGCCTTTGATAGACGCTTGAATGCGTCAGAGATTCATTGTGGATTAGGCGTGAGCTGCAATTTGGCGTGCTCGGCTTTTCCGGGATGAGGGAAACGGGGGCCGGCGTTCGGATTATCCGTGGGGGTCTGCATGTGGGGCTTCACGCATTTTTTCGCCCACCAACGCGAGGCATAGCGTTTGGAATCGCAGAGCTTCACGCAACCGCCGCGCTGGTGCGATTCCGAGCAACGGCAATAGCATCCGCCGGAGGGAAGGCTGCGAAGCATGCCGGGCGTGTTCGCAAGAAGCGAAATAGAGCAAGTTAGGAGGATGATTCCCAGAGAGAACAGCTTTTTGACGGGAGCCAGCGGGAGATTGATTTTGGAAGAAGCCTGCTGCATGGAAGAATTTTGAGGCCGGGCGCCGAAAAAACCGATAGTTCGGGAAGCTAAAAAGAATGTTACCCAGGTACTAGAGCCCCGACGGGGAACCAGCGAGGGCAGAAACGAGGGCCAGCCTTCCCAATTCAAAATCAAAAGGGTTCGGAATTGAATCTAGAGGCCGGATTGGCTCCCTGCGGGAAGGGCGCAAAGTTTTTCAATGCATTGATATACAAAGACTTAGTACTAATGGCGCGTCATAGGGCCAGTGGCGAAGTTCGTGCGATAAGGCGCCGTGCGGGCGCGTTTCAAATGACGAGATGTAGAGAGGTCCACTACCGGAGCCAGCCACGGCGAGGATCGTAAATCCGCTTCCTGCTTAGGTAGGTTTTTCCATCGCCACGAACCTTGCCGACCGCGGATTCCGCCTAATTGACCCTGCGTGCTATCGCGATGCGCGCCTGGCCGAGCACATGGGCGACTTGCGTTTCGCGCAAGCGCGAGGCGTCGTATTCGAACGACAACTGGTTCTTGTCTTGATCGACGCGAAAGCTGCGCAGGCCGTAAGTGTTTGCGAACTCGCCTAAATGGCGCAGTTGTTCTTCGGTGAGCGGGGATTCGAGTTCGTAGGTAATTTCCACAAGTGTCATGGCGGCATTATAGCAGCCCAGCTGCGGGGGATGAGACGAGGGCTTGTCGGACGATTTGACAAATATAGGGGCCAGGGGTATATATAGGGGTCGAGGGTATCATGGCGGCGAGAGAGAAAAAGGCGCTTCGAGGCGCTCACGAAGAAAACAATCCGCTCGCCGATTGTGCCTGCGAAACCATGGCCGGCGGGCGTAAAGCCGTGGCTGTCGATCCCGCAATCAAAGCAGCGAATCGCCACCGCCTCCGGCGGATCGAAGGCCAAGTCCGCGGCTTACAAAAAATGGTTGAAGAAGACCGCTACTGCGCGGACATCATCACCCAAGTCGCTTCTGTACAGGAGGCACTGCGCGGGGTGGCGCGCAACCTGATGAGAAATCATCTGCATCACTGCGCGGCGAAGGCCCTGCAAAGCGGGAAGAAGCAGCAGACCGAAGCGATGTACGACGAACTGCTCGAGCTGATCTACAAACATTTGCGATAGCCTCGACGAACTCCAAGGAGACCTGCAGTGAAGCCGCAAGAGACGAGTCAAGCGCCATTCCCCATGATGCAAGTGTCGCCCAAACAGCTAGATCCACAACTGATAGATCCGGTCTGCGGGATGATGGTCGATCCAGCTAAGGCCACCGCGAAATTCGAGCGCGAAGGGAAGATCTATTATTTCTGTTCGGAACGCTGCGGCGAGCGTTTTTCTGCCGACCCGGCAAGATTCCTGAAGGCGCCGGGGACGGCCGACATGGAGAAGGTCCATCGACATCACATGCAAAGCCTTGATGCCCACCGTGAATCTTCAGATGGAACAGAAAAACAGACCCCGTACACCTGCCCGATGCATCCAGAAATCATTCAAATCGGCCCGGGGACATGCCCGAAGTGCGGGATGACCCTGGAACCGCTGGATGTCTTTGCCGAAGTGGAAGCCGATCCGGAATACGGCTCGATGCGGCGCCGCTTCTGGATCAGCGCGGCGCTGTCGTTGCCGGTGCTGCTGCTCTCCATGCTCGGTGACTCCATGCGGATTCCCATTGCGCCGAATTTGAGAAATGGAATCGAGTTTCTGCTCGCGACGCCAGTCGTACTGTGGGGCGGTTGGCCGTTTTTCGAGCGATTCTGGTCTTCGCTCGTCAACCGCAGCCCGAACATGTTTACGCTGATCGGCCTTGGAACCGGCGCGGCCTTCATGGAGAGTGTTGCCGCGACTCTATTTCCTCAAGCCTTTCCGGCTTCTTTCCGCGGCCTGCATGGTGACGTGCCGGTGTATTTCGAAGCGGCCGCGGTGATCACGACGCTGGTGCTCCTCGGCCAAGTTCTCGAACTAAGGGCTCGGCAGCGCACCAGCAGCGCGATTCGCGCGCTGCTGAACCTCGCACCCCAGCAAGCCCACATGCTCGGCGCGGATGGATCAGAAAAAGATGTGCCGCTCGATCAGGTGAAGCGCGGCGACCTCCTGCGCGTGCGCCCCGGCGAACGCGTCCCCGTTGACGGTGTAATTCGCGAAGGCGCCAGTGCCGTGGATGAGTCGATGGTGACGGGCGAGCCCATGCCCGTCGAGAAAGCCGCGGAAGATAAAGTGACCGGCGGGACGTTGAACACCAGCGGCAGCTTTGTCATAGAAGCCGAGCGCGTCGGCGGCGAAACGATGCTCGCGCAAATCGTGAAACTCGTAAGCGAAGCCCAGCGCAGCCGCGCGCCGATGCAGCGTCTCGCTGACAAAGTCGCTGGCTACTTTGTGCCGGCGGTGGTCCTTGCTGCGATAGCTACTTTTTTCGGGTGGGTGTTTTTCGGGCCGGAGCCGCGCTTTGCCCACGCTCTCGTCGCTGCCGTTTCCGTGCTGATCATCGCCTGCCCCTGCGCGCTTGGGCTCGCGACGCCGATGTCGATCATGGTGGCCGTAGGCCGGGGCGCCCGCGCTGGCGTTCTCATTCGCAAAGCCGAGGCGCTTGAAACTCTCGCGAAGGTCGACACGCTCGTCATCGACAAGACCGGCACGCTGACCGAAGGCAAACCGGAAGTCGGGAGCATCGAACTCTTTGCTCCGGATCAATTTCCGAAGGACGCTCTCCTGTCGTTCGCCGCGAGCCTTGAAAGTTCCAGCGAGCATCCGCTCGCTCGTGCGATCGTGCAGGCCGCGGAAGAGAAGAAAGTGCCATTTGTGCCGGTCACGGACTTTCTTGCCACCCCAGGCGGAGGCGTAGAGGGCAAGATCCTGGGTAAAACGGTGCTCGCGGGGACAGCCAAGTTTCTTCGCGACCACGAGATCGCACTGCCTGAAGGGAGAAAGATGGGAGTGCTGACCGCTCAGCCGTCCGCGATCACATCCGTGTACGTGGCAATTGGAGGCCACGCCGCAGGGGCGATCCTGTTGCGGGACCGCGTCAAACCTTATGCTGCGGGAGCCGTCGAGGCTCTGAAACAGAGCGGCTTGCGAATTGTCATGCTAACTGGCGATCGCCAAGCCTCGGCAAAGATGGTTGCTGACAAACTAGGCATTACTGAAGTGCAAGCAGAAGTTCTCCCTCAGGAGAAGGGAAAACTCGTGAGGGGATTGCGCGAGCCGGGCCGCGTTGTGGCGATGGCGGGAGACGGCATCAATGATGCGCCCGCGCTGGCGGCGGCCGACGTGGGCATTGCCATGGGCACGGGGACGGACGTGGCGATCGAAAACGCGGGCATCATCCTGTTGAGGGGCGACCTGCGCGGCATTGTCCGGGCGCGCAAACTGAGCCGGGCCACTATCCGCAACATCAAGCAAAATCTTGCGTTCGCTTTTGTTTACAACGCGATCGGCATTCCCATCGCCGCGGGTGTGTTCTATCCCCTCTTCGGCTGGCTGCTCAGCCCTATGCTGGCCAGCGCGGCCATGAGCTTCAGCTCGGTTTCCGTCATCGCCAACGCGTTGCGGCTTCGGAAATTCTCGTTGTAATTCCCGCAGATCGGCGCCGTTCCGCCATGACCAATCGCTTCCATCGTCGTCTAAAGCACCTGCGCCTGGGAACATTTCGGTCGGGCTTGCGTATTGATAGATAGAAGCGAGCAAGGAGAGCGGGGGTCCGGTATGTCCAGTAATGGCAATGGTTTAGGAAACGGAAAGAACGGGAAAAAGCGTCGCAAGCGCATTGTTTGGGCGGTGGTAGCGGCGCTTGTGCTGGGCGTTGGCGCTTATGGCGTGAAGGCGGCGCTCAGCCCGAACCGCACGATTGATCCTTCCAAGCTTGCCGCGGCCGAGCGCGGCGACCTGGCGCGTGTGGTCGTAGCCACAGGAAAAATTCAGCCGCTATCGAAAGTTGAAGTGAAATCGAAGGCCAGCGGCATCGTGAAGAAGCTGTACGTGGATTACGGGGATCAAGTGAAGCCGGGGCAATTGCTCGCGGAACTGGACAAGGTGCAACTGGAAGCCGCCGAGCGCGCTTTCCGCGCCAACATGCAAGCCGCGGAAGCGGCGCTCGATTCCTCCAAAGCCACGTTGGAGCGCAACAAAGTCGACGCCGAGGGCCCCGACGTGCCGTTCTTGAAACTCAACATGGAACGCGCCGAGCAAATGTTCAAAGACGGCGTCATGTCCAAGAGCCTCGTTGAAGACGCGGAGAAAAACTACCAGCTCGCGCTCAACAAGCAAGTGAGCGCGCAGCGGAACCTCGCCGTCTCGAAGGCGGAAATTGCCAAGTGCGAAGCGCAGGTGGCGCAAGCAAAAGCCTCTCTCGAGAACGCCCAGGAAGATTTGCGCAACTCCACGATCATCAGCCCGATTGATGGCCTGGTGCTTTCGCGCGACGTGAACGTCGGCGATGCGGTCAGCTCGATTCTGGTGCTCGGTTCGCAAGCTACTTTAATCATGACCCTCGGCGACGTTAGCGAAGTCTACGTGCAGGGCAAAGTGGACGAAGCGGACATCGGGAAGGTCTACCTGAACCAGCCGGCGCGCATCGTGGTGGAATCGTTCAAGGACAAGAAGTTCACCGGCAAGGTCACAAAGATTTCTCCGCTCGGCAAAGAAAAGGACAACGTCACCACCTTTGAAGTGCGCGTCTCGATTTCCAATCCCGGCGGCGAGCTAAAGGCCAATATGAGCGCCAACGCGGAGATCCTGCTCGAAGAAAAGAAAAACGTTTTGATGATTCCCGAGGCCGCGCTGATTTACGACAAGGAGCGCAAAGCTTCGGTCGAGATCCCCGATGCCAAGTCTGACAACGGCAAGAAAAAGCTTAGCGTCAAGCTCGGCATTTCGAATGGCGTGAAGACGGAAATCCTCGAAGGCCTGAACGAGAAGCAGCAAGTCGTCCTGCAGTAGCGGGCGCTGAAGGCCGGCCGCCATGTCATTCCGCGACCTACTCCGAGACACGCTGGCAACGCTTTGGGCACATAAGCGGCGCACGATGCTGACGATGTTCGGCATCGCCTGGGGAATTATCTCCATCACCGTGATGGTGGGCGCGGGCGAAGGACTAGGCAAAGGCATCCAGAAAAATCAGGAAACGTTTGGCAAGGACGTGATGATTGTCTTTGCCGGGCGCACCAGCATGCAGGCGGGCGGCACACGCTCAGGCCGCATTGTTCGCTGGCGAGAGGATGACTATCTTCAAGTCGCCGAGGAATCGCCCGCTTGCAAGTACGTGATGCCCGAGCTTGGCAACGATGTACAGGTTCGCAGCCTCTTCAACAGCGGCAACATTCGAACCGTCGGCGCGCTGCCGCCCTTTACGGAGATTCGGAGCGTAGGCGTGGCGCAGGGCCGTTTCTACAATGACCAGGACAACGCCGAAGCGCGCAACGTAGCGTTTCTCGGCAGCGACGCGAAAAAACAGCTTTTCGCCGACCGCGAGGCTCTGGGCCAGACGATCTGGATGAACGGCAATCCTTATACCGTCATCGGCGTGATGAAGCCGAAGGAGCAGAATTCCAGCTACGACGGCGCCGATGTTCGCAAGGTTTTTGTTCCATTCAATGCGATGCGCCGTGATTTTCCGAACAAACCCCCCGCGGTCGAGCATAGTGTGGACCGGCTCCTCGTTGCGCCGTGGTCGCTCGAGACCCATCGCGATTGCGTGAAGCAGATTCGCCGCTCCCTCGGCCGTTTGCATAATTTCGATCCGCGCGATAAGGAAGCCGCTGGCATCTGGGACACGGTGAAGGACGCCGAAGCCAATCGCATGATCATTGTCGGGATGCAAGTCTTTATGGGCGCGGTCGGCGTGGCCACGCTTTTCCTTGGCGGCCTTAGCGTGATGAACGTGATGCTCGTCTCCGTCCGCGAACGCACTCGCGAAATTGGCGTGCGCAAAGCGCTGGGCGCGACGCGCGAATCGATCCTCCGTCAATTCTTCCTCGAAACGGTCATCGTCGTGGGGTTAAGCGGTGGCACGGGCCTGCTCATCGCTTACAGCTTTTGCTCGCTGATTAATCTTTTGCCAATGCCCCCATTTTTTGAAGGCCTGCTCGCCAGTTGGAAGCTTGGCGCGCTTTCTGTTTTTCTGCTCGGCCTGATTGCGGTTCTTTCCGCGCTCTATCCGGCGAATCGCGCGGCGTCCGTTGACCCCATCGAAGCGCTCCGCTTCGAGGCAGGAGGCTAGATGCTCCGTGAAATCTTCAAAGAGGCGTGGGCAGCACTGGGAAGAAACCCTGTGCGCAGTTTGCTCACCATGACGGGCATCTCCTGGGGCATCGTGGCGGTAACCCTTTTGTTGAGCTACGGTTCCGGCTTCCGCGGTGTTCTGATGTACACGTTCGAGGTATTTGGCAAAGGCGCGGTGGTCTGCTGGCCGGGAACGACCAGCGAGCAAGCAGGTGGAGAACGCGCCGGGAAACCCGTGCAATTCGAACAAGAAG
>Ga0307478_10002106_pt1 | contig 16167 bp, 16 predicted proteins | sample atmos_gasesECM4C_2_FD_203713 | JGI IMG/M metagenome (GOLD analysis project Ga0307478, IMG submission 203713) | Hardwood forest soil microbial communities from Morgan-Monroe State Forest, Indiana, United States - atmos_gasesECM4C_05 | ecosystem: Environmental > Terrestrial > Soil > Temperate...
TGACAAGAGGCGAAACCAGTATTGCCGATTGTAAATTTCTAAACGTTCAAATGAGGTTAGACGATCATTCGGCTTGATGAACCGGGCCGCGTAGGCGCTCATGCGCCCTCCGCCAGGCACTGTGCGCCGCATGCGCTCAGACCGCGTCAGAGGTTGCATGACGGCGCGGGCAACAGCCCGCTGAAGGGGGGCGAGCTTCATACTGCCACCTCCAGCGTCGTGTCGGCGAGGAAGCGATTTGCTTTCATGGCTTCTCCGTGAACTTCCTCGAAGGAAGGGATGCTGTCGTCCCACTCGAGCAGTGTCGCAGTATGGCCAGCGCGTTGAATGGCGCGCTCGTAGAGTCTCCACACGGGATCGAGCACCGGATGGTCGTGCGTATCGAGGATGTATTTTTTGAATTTCGAATGACCAGCAATATGGATTTGCGCCACGCGCTCCGCAGAAACACTGTTCACATAAGTCAAAGGATTAAAGTTGTGATTTTGCGATGAGACGTAGATATTGTTCACATCAAGGAGGATGCCGCAGTCAGCCTGCTCAACTACCTCATTTAAGAACTCCCATTCGGTCATTTCCGAAACATGATATTCGGCATAGCTGCTGACATTTTCGACAGCGATGGGAACTTCGAGAAAGTCCCGCACCTCTCTGACTTTTTGCGCGGTAAGGCGAGCTGCTTCGAACGTGTAAGGCATGGGAAGGAGGTCGTGCGTGTAGCGTCCGTCGACACTGCCCCAGCAGAGGTGGTCGGAAAGCCACGGAGTCTTCGTGCGCTTGACCAGATCCTTCAAGCGGCGGAGGTGTTCGCGGTTGGGTTTTTCCGCTGAGCCGAAATACATGGAAACCCCATGCTGCACAACCTTGTACTGCTCAAGAATCTGATCAAGGACGTGCAGCGGGCGTCCACCGTGGATCATGAAATTTTCGGAGATGATCTCAAACCAGTCGACAACGGGTTTGCGAGAGAGAATATGCTCGTAATGTGGAGCGCGGAGCCCGATTCCAATCCCGTAATTCGTAAACCCATTAAAGCGATTTCCAGGCATCTTCTTTGCCACTCCTTGCCACTCCTCTGGTGAAGGAAAGAGGGCCAGGAAAATTCTCCTAACCCTCCACATCGGACTGCGCCTGATTTCAAACTACTCCTGAGGTGGTTTGGAGCCATCGGTAGCGCAACCGCCCTTGCCCTTGCAAGAGTTCTTGCCTTTGCAGCCGTTGTCGCTAGCTTTGCAACCGCCCTTGCCCTTGCAGGAGTTCTGGCCTTTGCAAGCGTGCTTTTCCTTGACCTTCTTGTCGTTCTTCTTGTCCTGGTCCTGGCCCTGGTCCTGCGCACTGAAAGAAGTCTTCAGCGAAGGAAGCAGGGTCGAAGCCTTGACGGCCGCGCCCGTCCCGGCAAACAAACCCGTGAACGCTGCACCAGCCAGCAAGGCCCTTGTCGTCTTCGTCATATGAAAAGTCTCCTGTCGATTAGAATGAGGTGCGAAACACTATCCGGACACTCTTTCCGCCCCGTGGATCGCGAATCTCGCTGCATGGTTCGACCAAACTGGCCCTTTGCTGCGATTTCGAGGCGGCCTTGAACGCCCTGACGAAGGTGTTCCGTCCTTTGAATGAGAGTCACGAGGCGGCTAAAGGTTTCCGAGATTTTCAGCCTGAAATGAATTCGACACTGGGTGATTAGGGGAAAGAGTGCCGAGGGATTCGAGGACCCTAACGGCCGGGCGCGTCATAGCCTGTCTTGGAATACGCAGTGAGAGGGGGAAGCCCCTTGGGGGTACGCAGCTGGATCTTGACCTTCCGCCAGCGAGCGTCGTGAGCCTTATTACTTGGGAGGTATCCCAACACATATTGGTTGCGCAACTCCATGCCGATCTTTGCCGCGATGTCCGGCAAATCGTCTAGATTTTCTACGGTGAAGGAGCGCCCACCACTTAATTCGGTCATTTCGCTGAGCAACGAGGGCCCCAAGAGTTCCTCCGGCGTCCGGCTGCGGTACTCGAACGGCTCAAAGATGCCGATCGAGTAGAGCTGAGTATCCGCCTCTCGTACCTGTCGCTTGATATCTTTTTCGCTGAACCGGCTACTATTGTCGCTGCCGTCGGAGATGATGAGCAGCGCGCGTTTGGCATACTGCGCGCCTCGCATCTCAGCGAGACCCAGATAAATAGCATCGAGTAATGCAGTGCGCCCCTTCGCAGTGGCTGAGAGCATGCGGGCCTGCAAGTCTTCGACGTTATTGGTGAACGGACTGAGGAGTTCGGGGTGTTCATTGAAACCGACGAGAAAGAACTCATCTTGCGGATTGGCAGTATTGAAAAACTGGAAGGCTGCTTCTTTGGCTTTGCCGAGTTTGTGGGCCATGCTGCCGCTGAGATCCAGCATGACGCCGATGGAGATAGGCACATCTTCGGAGGAGAAATTCACAACTTCCTGCTCAATTCTGTCCTCGAAGATGCGGAAGTTATCCGGTTCTAGACCCGTAACGATGCGGTTATACGGGTCGGTGACGTTGACGAGCGCCAGATCCACGTCAATATGAAGGAATTCTCCCGGCTTGATGACTCGGCCCGGTGTGTCGTTCTTGACATTGCTGGGGACAAGGGATTGGGCTGAGACGAATGGGGCGGAGTGCATGCTGGTGATGCTCAGGAACAGCAGGATGATGCGCCCACTGGATGAAAGCGGAGTCGTGATCGAGCTGATTTTCATGGTGCGTCCAGCTTCCCATTGCCAGCAATTCCACCGAACTGCTGGAGAATACTGGCAATTTGGCTGCGACAGATCCCCTGGAAAACCTGGCGAACTCTTCGAAAAACTATTTCGCGGGTAAAAGGTTCTTCGAGGAAGACCACATCCTTCGGAAGAATTCCAGATTACGCGCTTCCCTCCTCATGCTTTAGCCAGGAGCTGGTGTGCGCGCACGAGAGGTCGTCCGACACGGGTTGCATTCCCTCGAGCATCTCCTTGAAAGGACTTTCTCGACCGGCCTGATGGGAAGTCATTGCACGTAGATGGGCGCTGCGCAATTTGCCGCTCGTTGAGGTGATAAGGGAGTCCAGCAATCGAAGGTATGGGACTTCGTAGCTGAACTCCCCGTGGACATCCTTATGGAGACGATCTAGTTGCTTCCGGAACTTCCTGAAGCAGACCCGTTGTCGTGTGGTCTCGCTGCGGCCTCCCTGATCTCCGAGCGCGAAACAGGGATGTTATAAACGTCGGTTGCTGTCTGAATTCTGCTGAGGAAGTGCAGTTCCCCAACTCGCTCGAAACTCACTTGGGGCTTGTTAGCAGAGGTGTCTTCGGTCTCGATAGTGTTGTGGACAAACACACTCTTGCCAGTCTCACGGTTGCTGAGGATGACGAGTCCGTCGTTTTTGTCATCCGCAAAACGGCTTACGGTGTACGTGCCTGCAGGGAGCGTCTTACCACCGGCCACAAACTCAAAAGGTATAGTTACGACGACTTCGCCTCGAGATTGAGCTTTGGCGGCCACACCCAGCCCAAGAACGCAGATAAGTGTGAGTAATATGCTTGCATACCTCTTCTTCATGATTTCTCCTTTGAACGTTGGGGATCTCGTTGGTGATCCGCGCGTCGTCCCAGCTCTTTTATTACGGGAGCGACCGATATTACTTGTTTCAACAATCATCCTCCGAACGTGTACGGAAAGTGAGACGCACTTGTGGCTGAAAGGTTTCAAGAGTCCACCGCATGAAGTTACCAGCCGCTGAGAAATTGGATAGAACTCGCGGTATTGTCATGCCGGAGCCGGGGAATGCAAGCTCCGAAAGCTTGAAATTAGTGTGAAACCTTTGAGCTGCTCGAAAATCTCATTGAACTGGCGAATCCTCGACGGCAAGAGCCGTACGGGCGCTGCTATCCTTCTCAAGGAAGGACTGCCGTGGGTTGCGGAGCCGCGATAGCAGCCCAAAGGAGACTCTAGGGCAATGCCGAACTTGTCCGGCAAAGTGGCAATCGTCACAGGCGCGTCCAAAGGGATTGGGGCTGCCATCGCGGAAAAGCTGGCAGAGGACGGTGCTGCGGTCGTTGTCAACTACTCGAGCAGCGCCCGGGAGGCCGAAGCCGTGATCGCCAATATTTACCGTAGGGGAGGGCGCGCTTTAGCGGTTCGCGCCGACATGAACAAGCGAGCCGACATCAAGAAGCTATTTGAAACCACGGTTCGGGAATTTGGGCACGTCCACGTTCTGGTCAACAACGCTGCCATCTTCCGGCCGGCGCCCCTGGACAAAGTTGATGACCAGCTCTTCGACCAACACTTCAATCTCAACGTCAAGAGCCTCTTCTTTTCGATTCAGGAGGCGGTCAATTTGTTTGGAGATGCCGGAGGATCGATCATCAACATTAGTTCGATTGCCGCGCTTTCGCCCAGACCCAACTTAGTCGTGTATTGCGCGACGAAAGCAGCCGTCGACGCAATTACCAAGGGCCTCGCAGCGGAGCTAGGACCCAGAAAAGTCCTGGTCAACTCCGTCTTACCTGGTGCGACTGATACAGAGGGTTTCCGAGCGATGCCAGGTTCGAGCGATTTTCGTTCCATTGTTGCTTCCCAGGCCCCCCTTGGCCGCATTGGACTACCGCGGGACATCGCAAACGTTGTCTCGTTCCTCGCTGGTGATGAAGCCGCTTGGATTACAGGCCAGTTGATCTCGGTAAGTGGTGGATGGAGCTGAACAAATTGGGGAATCCGGCGGAGCAACTCAATCAGGTAAGGAGAATGATGATGCGCTTTAGTTTTACAATCACTCTTTTGGCTGCACTTTCTATCCTAGCGGGCGTTTCCGTCCGTCACATTGAGGCGAACCCAGCACCCAGGCCGAGCAGCGATGACACCGCCCGCACTCCCGTGCTAGTCGAATTGTTCACGTCAGAGGGATGTTCCAGCTGCCCTCCCGCCGATGCCCTTTTGGAAAAGCTCGATCGATCCCAGCCAATCAGCGGCGCGCAACTCATCGTTCTCAGTGAACACGTGGACTACTGGGATGATATCGGATGGAAAGATCCCTATTCTTCACCCGAATACAGCGAGCGGCAAAGTGCCTACGCGGCGCAGTTCGGCCGCAGGGGAATTTACACGCCGCAGATGGTCGTTGACGGGCATTACGAGCTCGTCGGCAGCGACGAGCGGCAGGCGATCCGCGCAGTCGAAAATGCGGTGAAGCTCGAAAAGATACAAGTAATGCTCTCTGTGTTTCACGTTGAAGAACCCAATAAGCTCGGCGTGCGTGTCGAGACTGGTCCACTGCCTTCTACCTTTGCGGCGAAATCGGCGAACGTTTTCCTGGCAGTAGCTGATGAGAGCGATGAGTCACACGTGATCCGTGGAGAGAACGCTGGCAGAACTCTGAAACACGTGGCCGTCCTGCGGGACCTTGTCCCCGTCGGAAAAGTCGGCCGAACCGACAACTTTTCGCGGAATGTGACGCTCGATCTCGACGCCGGGAATCGACGGGACCTGAGGATCGTGGGAATCATTCAGGAACCGGATGCGGGAAGGGTCTTGGGGGCAGGCTCCGTCCGGCTTTCTAATTAGCTTCGCGCAACCATTTTGATTTAGCGACCGTTAGTTCGCTTGCAACGCCAAAGGAGCGAAATGGAATCTGGAGCAGATATGAAACTTGTGATTTGCATCCTTTTCCTTGTCGGACTCTTCGTAATACCCAGCGGGCAAGAAAGCCCAGGCACTGACCACGGCACTACTCCATCAGTTGGCCTGGGGATCGGCAAGCTGGCGCCAGCCTTCGCCCTCCCCGATCAGTTCGGTCACGAACAATCCAATGAGACTCTCAAGGGATCAAAGGGCACTATTCTCCTTTTCTTTAGATCCGCCGATTGGTGACCCTTCTGCAAAGCGCAGCTCGTGCAGCTGCAAAACGCAAAAGAGAGATTTGAGGCGCAAGGACTAAAGCTGGCCGCTATTAGCTACGACAGTCCGGCTATCCTCAAGGACTTCGCTGACAGGCATGGAATCCAGTTTCCCCTATTGGCTGACCCAGAATCCAAGATCATCCGCAGCTTTGAAGTGCTCAACGCAGAAGCGAAAGGAATGACTAAAGGGATGGCCTACCCTGGATTCTTCTTCGTCGATTCCAGCGGGGTTATTCGCGAAGAGTATTTCACAGCAAAGTACACGGACCGATTAACGGCAAATAATGTCATCGCGAAACTCTTTCCTGAGTTGAGCGCGGAGGTGACTCAGAATGTCGCGGCGCCTCATCTCCAGCTTACCCTTGCGCAGTCCGATCGCAGTGTCATACCAGGTGGCAGAGTCAGCCTGATTGCCGAAATCGAGCTTCCTCCCGGTGTACATGTCTATTCTCCCGGCGTGCAAGGCTATAAGCCGATTCAGCTCACCTTGCAGGCGCTTCCTGGAATTGAATTCCAGCCTGTGGTTTACCCGAGCTCTAAAGTACTCTACCTGGAAGCCATCCAGGAACATGTCCCGGTCTTCGATGGAAAGTTTCGGATCACCCAAGATCTCACGGTGACGCCGTCTAAGGCTTCAGATGCGGTTCGCTCAGTGTTTTCCGAGGAGAGGACGATTTCCATAGCTGGCGACCTGAGGTATCAGGCTTGCGACCAGACGGTTTGCTATCCGCCCACTTCGGTGCCTGTAAAATGGCAATTGCAGATACTCCCCCTTGACCTCAAACGATCTCCGGAGGCTATTCGCCATAAGTAGCTCTTCCGGGAGCCGAAGAAGGTCGATTGTCAAGTTCCGAGTCGGAGTAGAGATCATGATCGCTCATAACGCCCTCCACGGATCCGGACAAGCGGCACTACCGCATCCGGCTCTTGCCTTAGGTGATGACGCCCATGCGGCGCAGGGGATAGGGATGACAGATGGCAGGCGGAGGCAGCCAGCGAGTGATGAGGCGCCGCATGCGGTCCCACAGGACGCGTCCGTTCTGGCTGCGCCGCGACAGCGCGCGATACCAGAGGCGCCCGACTTGGAACCGAAAGAGAAACAGCGCCGGTTGGTTCAGGGGCACTCCGTAGTAGCGGATATGTCCACGCACCACCGCTTGCAGCCACTTGCCCGGTTCAGGGATGGGAGCGTGCATGCGTCTCTGAAGTTCGGCTTTCACCGCGTTCAGCTTCGCCTGCAACCTCTTGCGGATCGTCTGCCGCACCACCGTGTACATTCCATTGCTTCTCTTCTTCACGCAGATATGCGTAAAGCCAAGAAAGTTGATCAAGCACCCAGTTCACTTTTCTTGTCAGCAGTCCCGTGTACAGCGCATCCAGCGCTTGATGCTGGCTGCGCCCTGGTCGGAACCCGTACGAAAATCCAAGAAAGTCCGTCGAAATTCCCTCGCGAGCTCTTGAGAGTAGTGAACTCCAAAATGCCTTGCAGCGAGCGCTTGAATCTTTGCCACAAAAGTACCGCGAAGTCTTCACGTTGAGAGACATCGCACATCTGAACATCGACGAAACTGCGCAGCTGCTCGGGCTCACGATAGCGAACACCAAGACCCGGCTCCTGAGGGCGAGGCTTCAATTGCGGGATGCTCTTGCGCCAGGTCTTGGCGGAAGTTGGTCAAATAGCAATACGGACTATCCGAGGGCAGGCGCTTGACAGAGCCGAATACTGGTCCTTCGTATGGACAAGATAGCAAGGGAGATCTGCACGTTGTTCGGACTGCTCACGGTTAACACGAGCCAGACTTGGGAGCTTTCTTCTGAAACCTTCTGACGAGATTGGAATCACACTGATCAGAGTAGATTGACAAGCGGGTAGTCTAGATTTCTAACGGACAAAAGGGACCCGGATCAGTTGACAAAGATGAGCATGACACAGCCGCAATGGCGGGGCGACGAGGCTGAACTCATAAAGAGCGTCTGCGGCGGAGACCGGGAGGCTTTCTACGAGTTGATACGTCCGTATGAGCGCATGATTTACGCAACCGCGATGTCGGTTGTGAAAAACTCTGCTGACGCGGAGGAAGTCGCGCAGGAGGCAGTTCTCAAGGCACTCTCTAACCTGGCCAGCTTCCGTGCAGAATCAAAGTTCAGCACCTGGCTTATACAAATTACCTATAACGAAGCAAAGATGAAATTGAGGAAGGCGCACGCGCACCTCTACGAGTCCATTGACGACCAGCAGCAAAGCGAAGAGGGAGATTTTTGGCCGAGAGACTTTGCCGACTGGCAACCGATACCTTCCGAATTGCTCGAACAGAATGAGATACGGCAAGCACTCCAAGATGCAATCAATTCGCTCGGCCGCATTTACCGCGAGGTGCTAGTCCTCAGGGACGTTCAGCACTTGAGCATCAAAGAGACGACGATTATTCTAGGTATTTCGGAAGCAACTGTGAAAACTCGGCATCATCGAGCGCGCCTGCTCCTGAGAGACTGCCTTGCCCCTGGATTCGACGGTTGCTGGGTTAAAGGACAAGCGTATCGGAGAGTCAGATCATGGTGAATAGAGAGGGGCGCAATGGCCACTATTGAAATCAGCTGCGTCGAAGTCTGGCGGGAAATTTCTAACTACCTTGACGAGGATATCTCTCCCGCGGTGCGCGAACGAATGGAAGCGCATTTCAAAGTCTGCGCGCATTGCACTGCGGTAGTTGACGGCACCCGAAATGTCGTAGGACTGGTCGGCGACGGAAGAGTGTTCCAGATGCCCGAGGGGTTCAGCAAGCGCCTACACGAAAGGCTTCAGAAACTTCCGTGAACTCGTACCCCCACTGCCGGAATCTGCTCCGGCCGGAATGGATCGGCGACGTCCTGGTTATCCATGTACATCCATAGCTTCCACTTGCCCTCTTTGTCTTTCCTCCAGATATCCACATAGCGATCCCTGCGACGAACGGGTTGACTGCCGTCTTTCGGCCTCAGCGTTAAGTCATGCCACCCGTAGTCGTAGGCAACATTTCCTTGAAGACGAATCTCGATGACAATCACTGCCAGCTCCGCTGTAAAGCGTTCGAACAGATTCGCCAGGCGACTCTTCAAGGCGTCCAATCCGCTCGCGCCAAATTCACAGGGCTGACCATCGGAGAAATTAACCAGCTCGGGATCAGCAATCGCCAGTAACCGCGAGACATCCGAGTGGTTGAAGCAATCCCGAAATTCGCTCTTGGCCACATTGATTGCGTATAGATCGTCCATTTATATCTCCTGCGTCTCATCCCGATGTGAATGTTAATTTCCAACCCTCCATGCTAGCGGAAGTAGTTGTGAGATCATGCCTTCCGGTTTCAGTTCCTCATATGCCGAGATATCTTCTCATAGGAGCGCTTGAAACCTTTTGACGCCTCCCGAATCAGATAGACGCGGGGATTTTCTGCCTTGTGTGGCACCCTCTCCAGTGCATTCTGAAGGAATATGTTCAATGAACACGATTTTCCGCCGCTGCTCTATCGGTATTTTGAGTGGGGCGGCCGCTAGTACCGTTTTGACAGCGACACCTCACTACGCTCTGTGGAACTTGATTCTGAGCGTCGGTATTGGTGCTGCCTATTCTGCAGGGCTTCGGCCAACACGCCGAGCATATGTGGACAACCTATTGGCAGGAGCATCGCTCGGCGTTCCGCTATGGGGCCTTGTCAGTGTAATCGTTATCCCTTTGCTGTCTGGCCAGATGCCCGCGTGGAGCGCGGAGCAAATGCGCGAAAATTTCCCCGCTTTGGTAAGCTGGGTGATCTTCGGCGCTTTTCTCGGAATTACCAATCAGGCCTTACAAGACGCCGCCGAATATTTCTTCGGCCCAGAGCCAGCCCCCAAAGTGCCGGAAGTTTCAGTGAGCAAACGTATTGTTATCTTGGGCGGCGGATTTGCTGGCATACGTACCGCGGAATGTCTCGAAGAAGGATTACGCGGCGACCGTTCCACCAGCCTCACCCTAGTCAATGAAACCAATGCGCTCCTATTTACTCCGATGCTCGCGGAGGTAGCCGGAAGCAGTTTGGAACCCAGTCACATCAGCACGCCTTTGCGGAGCACCCTACGCCGTACCGCGTTCATTCGAGGTGTTGTTGAGGCAGTGGATCTCGAAAAGCGTTTGGTAATTCTGCGTCACGATGCAGGTGCGAATGGAGCATCGGGGCGGCGAGAAGTTCCCTACGACCAGTTGGTCTTTGCTCTTGGCTCGATTTCAAACTACCTGGGCATGACGAACATCGAGACGTTCGCATTCAATTTTAAGAGTCTTCTCGATGCCATCCGCATCCGGAATCACGTCATCGAGATGTTCGAGCGTGCTGACCTGGAGTCCGACCCCGCTCTTCGCTCTCCGCTTCTTACCTTTGTCATTGCTGGCGGTGGTTTCGCGGGAGTAGAACTTGCCGGCGCTCTGAACGATTTTGCGCACGGCATTTTGGCGGATTATCCCAGGCTTCATCCACATGAGTTAAATATTGTGCTTGTTCATTCCCGGGATCGTGTCCTGCCGGAACTGAGCGAGTCTTTAGCCCGGTATGCGCAAGAAAAGATGCAACTGCGTGGGGTCAGCTTTCGCTTGAACACGCGCATTGTAGACGCGCATCCCGGCGTGGTCCTCCTCGGCGAGGGCGAGATTCACACCGAGACTCTTGTTTGGACGGCTGGCACCACACCTAGTCCTTTATTGAAATCACTGCGTTTGGAAAAAGATAAGCGTGGTGCTTTGCTCGTCGACGATACTCTTGCCGTGCCGGGGCACACCGGGTTGTGGGCACTCGGTGATTGCGCCGCAGTCACCGACGCAACGACGGGACACCCTTGCCCCCCGACCGCCCAGTTTGCCTTGCGTGAGGCGGAAATTCTCGCGAGCAACATCCTGGCTCAACTGGAGCGGCGGCCGACTCGCAAATTTCACTTCGACTCACTCGGTGCTCTCTGCGTGGTGGGACACCAGACGGCCTGTGCTGAATTGAGTGTTCCTTTTGCTCGAAGCAAATCCTTACGTTTTTCTGGTCTGTTCGCTTGGCTCCTTTGGCGGGGAATCTACCTTGCAAAATTGCCCGGTTTGGAGCGCAAAATTCGGGTGCTCATGGACTGGACAATCGAGCTCTTTTTCCCACGTGACATCGTTCAGACGATTGATGTGAAGTGAGGGACCGATCCATGGCAGCAGCACATGCAAGGATAGATCCGCGGTTCGCATCCGCCCTGTTTCGTTCGGCTCGGATAGAAGCTCTTCTCGGTTTGGCCCTTGGCACCTCCGGGGGTTTGCTAGAGAGCGCCGCGCTTTCGACGTCGCTCCTCGGTGGTGGACTCCTCGGCGCCACTTTCGGGCTTGCCTTCGGATTATTTTTCGCCCGGCGCGCCACGAGTCCTGGTGCAGGACTGATCTGGGGATTGGGTTCCTCCTTCTTGCTGTGGATACTGACCGCCGGAGGCTTTTTTCACTTCGTAGCCACTACCGGACGTTCAGGCATGATGCTCCAGGATGCCCAAGGACACTTCTCCCAACTCGTTGCCTACGTGCTTTGCCTTGGCATGCCCGTCGGGGTCGGATTGGGGATCCGGGGAGGACTTCGCTCTTCCAGACCACATAAGAAATTTGCTTGGGGTCGCGCCATTGTAGCTGGAGGTTTCGCTGGCACGCTGGGAGGCCTGATCTTCGGTAAGTGGGTATCCTCTGGAAACTACTATCCCCTCCTGGTGGGATTTGGGGAACTCAGCTCCCGCCGTATGACCATTTCTTTGCATTTTGCCGTCGCTCTTTTGATCGGTGTGACTTTCGGACTGCTCTTCCAGCGAGACGTTCGAGGCTACGGTTCATGCATGGGATGGGGGCTTGGGTTTGGGATCTTCTGGTGGTTTTTTGGGCCTCTGACACTCTTGCGGCTTGCTGCGGGATTACCGCTCGATTGGTCGGCGGAGCAAGGCGCTGCCGTTTTTGGCTCTCTGGTCGGACACATCCTGTATGGGCTGATTCTTGGTGTCGCCTACGCTACCATTGACAAGATTTGGGTTCGTTTGTTCATCCAGTCTGATCCACTCAATCGAGAAATCGAAAGTCCCGGCCTTCATGTCCTCCGCTCGCTGGGATGGGGCGCGGTCGCCGGCCTCATCGGCGGCCTCGCTTCCTTGCCGGTCATGATTGCCACTGGCGTCCTGCCAAAAGTCGCTGGCGTGGACACCAGCTTCGTAGGTTTTCGCGGCTTAGTTATTCATTTGTCCGTGAGCGCGTTAATCGGTATGACCTACGGAATGCTGTTTCGCAATGAGACAACAAGTCCAGGCTCCAGCATCGCATGGGGGTGGTTGTTTGGTTTGATCTGGTGGTATTTGGGACCGATGACCCTTATGCCGTTGTTACTGACGGGGGTTTGCGATTGGAGCGCGGACGCCGCTTCCGCTTTGCTTCCATCCCTTCTGGGTCACTTGATTTATGGTGCCGTGACCGCATTGATCTTTTTTCTGTTTGATCACCGCTACACGCGTTCGCTTCTTCTTGATCCCCGAACTTCACCGCGGGAGCTGCGCCGTCTCCGCCCCGTGGGGACACCTGCGCCTGCACTTTGGCTCTTTGCCCTTAGCCTGGGAGTTCTCCTCCCTATTCTACTGGGCTAGCCGCCGCACTCCACTTCTCTCGAGAGAGTGCATCTTCGAGACTCATCCTGTTTTCGAAGATTTTTTCTCCGTTTTTCTCTTCTGGATGTTGCTTAGATAAGCGGGGGGGCGACACGCGGTTTGGAATTACACTCCGGACATCGATACTGAAACATTTATGGAATGCTATTCGAACGCTTGCTCGCCATGAACCTGAACACATAAGTTTTGCTCGCCGAGTAAAAGACACGCCTGTAGGCGACGGTTCCCTAGACCGTTGTATCCGATTAAGGACCCAGAACCCCTGCTCACGAGGCAGGCGCGTTACTACAAGAAGCGCGGCCGTTCGTCGAAAAGATTATCTGGCGATTTCGTGTTGACCAACCGAGGAGGTTTTCCAAACCGCCGCCTCAGGATGATCGCTACGGATGAACGAATTTCGAGGAAATGAAAATGTGGATTGCCACAGAATTCACGGGCTTTTCCAACCCACAATCCAACCCACAACATACGATGCGTTGTACGACTTCCGCGTATTTTGGCAGTCCCCGCGGTCTTCTAAGTTGTTGTAAAACCAAATCGTGCTGCCCTGATAAGGGCGAGGTCGGTGGTTCAAGTTCACCCAGGCCTACCATTACAATCAGTAAATACGCGGTGATTCGCACTTTTCCCCTTTCGGGGAATATCCCTCAAAGAATCGGTGGCCCGCGCTGCTCGGCACGCTCCTCGAAACGAAGTCCCCGCGCGGCGAGAAGGGACAATCTGAAGCGGATGTGTGAATTACGAGACTCGACGGGGCGATAGACATCTCGAGCATCGCGGCGAACGGCCCACATCGAATTGTGGCAAAGTGTCGTATTCTTACCTTTTCTTACCTTACCGAAAACAGTTGGCGCTCCAGACGCAGCGGTAATGAATCGAGGGATCCGATGCTCACACGACGAAAATTCCTTGCAACCGCAGCCTACACGGTGGCTGCAGCGCGTCTTCACGCGCAGGGTCAAAGCAAGGTTCGGGTTGCGTTCGCCATCCCCAGCGAAGCGACTGGCCCTCATATGCCCGTTGACTTTGTCGGCCTGTCTTACGAGGTGCAGCAACTCGCGGACCCGACTTTCTTTTCGCCGCAGAACAGCGGCCTGATTCGCGAGTTCAAAGAGCTTTCGTCAACTGGGGTTCTGCGCCTTGGGGGCAACACCAGCGAGTTCGCGTACTGGAAACCTGCGCCTGATTCTCCCGAGCCAGAGCATCCTCAAGTCCGGGAGGCTGAGGGCGAGCCGAAGGCCCACTACTACGCGGTGACGGTCGAGGCAGTCAGGAACCTGGCGGAGTTCCTCCAAGCCACTGGTTGGACCTGCCTGTACGGCATCGGGATGGGCACGAATACACCGGCACGCGCTGCGGAGGAAGCGGCCTTTGTAGCCGAGACGCTGGGCAACCGCCTGCAGTATTTTCAGGTTGGAAACGAGGCGGACCTATTCGCCAGGCACCTGCGCGATCCGAAGACATGGTCGGCCAAGACGTACCTGGAAGAATGGCTCACGCTGGCGCGCGCTATCGCAGCTCGTGTGCCTGCGGCCAAGTTCGGCATGCCTGATGTTTCGAGCAGCGTGTCGTGGCTGACCGAGATTGCTGATCGATGGCCTTCCATCCAGTCGCCGCCCCACGTGTCGACGCTGACTCATCATTATTATTTTGGCGGGCCCGCGACGAACCCCGAGGTCAACATTCCAAACCTGCTGAAACCGGCGACGATGGAAAGGGTGCAGAACACGGCGAATATCGCAACGGCGGCAGCCAGCAAGATTGGTGCGCGCGTACGCATGACGGAAGGCAACACGTGCTATCGCGGAGGCAAGCCGGGTGTCTCCGACGTATTTGCCGCCGCGCTTTGGTCAGCCGACTATTCGCTGCTCTTGGCCAGTAACGACTACTCAGGCATCAATCTGCACGGTGGTACCGGCAAATCCGTGGCCAATTCCGTTGGCGGATCTCTTCCCGGCGACGCGCTTCTCGAAGCGAAGGGCGAAACTCCCGAACAGGTTGCCGCGTATCCACATCCTTTCTATACACCGATTGCGATGTTTGGCTCAGAGTATCTCCTGGAGCCGGTTGGGTATGGGCTCAAGTTTGCAGGCTCGTTTAGCGGCGGAACACTGTTGAAAACCGACTTCTCGGCGAAGCTGCAGGATGCGGGAGTCAATGCAACTGCCTATGCCGCGAAACTGCCCGGCGGCCGGACATCGGTGATCATTCTGAACAAGGACGCGATAGCCGACCTTGAGCTGGAACTCGATTTCGGCCACGGCGTCAGCGGAGCGGTCGAAACCGAAATATTGCGCGCGCCGGCACTGGACAGCCGCGAAGCGCACATCACAACCTCAACGAAAACCGACTCGCTCAAACAGGGCAAGTGCTCCGTCACTGTTCCCCACGCAACAGGATTACGCCTGACGCTGACTTGAGACGCTGGCACATTCCGTTCATCTGTCGGTCTGCTTGAAGTCGAAGTAAGCGAGGTTCATGTTGCCGTTCGTCAATATGTGTACGGTGAGAACGTTCTTGCCTTTGCTGAGAGGAACTTTGAAAAGTTGCGACGCCAGATTCCAGTGGTGCCACTGACGCCAGCCCACCGGGTCTGCAGGATCATTCGTTGTAGTGATCTGCAGAGGTCCCGTAGCATCCTTTCCGTTCACATCGACGGATATTGTCCCCCCGCGATTTGAGGTGTAAAGGAAATCGGCGGCGTATGTTCCCGCTTGTGTCACATCTACAGTGATGTTGAACCACTCTCCGGGTTCGGTCCAGCCAACGTAGAGCTGATCTGCAGGAGGAACAACCTTGTCGAAGGGGTTGTCGTCAATTGGTTCCGGCTTCCGGTTGAACTTCGTGTAAGAAGTATCCACTCCCTCATGGATACGAAATTCGTTGAGGTAGGTCCCATCGGCCGGATTCAACTCTCCGCTGCCGTGATTCTGTGGATCGCTGTCGTGATACGCGACCCCTTCGCCGCCCAAGTCATAGTAAGCACACAATACTCGTCCCGGTATCTTTTGTGGGCCGCCCTGATAGCGGCTGTCGTGATAAGGCAGGCCTTTATACTGGCTCAAGAAGGACTGGGAAAACGCAATTGCCGGTAACATCGATGCCGCTACGAAGCATAAGGAAAACGCTCTCTGCCTCATCCTTGCCCCCCTGAGTACCCATGACCTATCTGCAGTTGCGCAACTTCGCCAATCAGCGGATGCGCCGGCTCAAGTATGTTCCACACTTCAAACTTGAAAAAGTTCGATCCCGTGCTCTTTTCCGAGATTGCGCGAGTACTTCTTGTCTGTCCCATTGTTCCAATGTTCATGTACACCAAGGCTGCGGCATCGGATGCCGTCGCGTTCAGGATCATAGACCGTCTTCGAAGCTGGGTCATGAGCCAAGGCAGATTCGCGCAGGTAGTTATCGGCATTCGCGATATCCGGAAGATCGGGCCATTCCGAAGTGAGAAAATCGAAGCCGACGGAATCGATCGCTACGCCGTCAAGCGACATAAAAATGCTGTTCGGCCAAGCATCGTTGAATGGCGCCATCTTCCACTTGCGATGAGGCGGACCATCCACGTTGTCGTTTCCATAGAGCCCATCAATAATAAAAAGGATGGTTTTC
>Ga0307478_10002108_pt1 | contig 16156 bp, 15 predicted proteins | sample atmos_gasesECM4C_2_FD_203713 | JGI IMG/M metagenome (GOLD analysis project Ga0307478, IMG submission 203713) | Hardwood forest soil microbial communities from Morgan-Monroe State Forest, Indiana, United States - atmos_gasesECM4C_05 | ecosystem: Environmental > Terrestrial > Soil > Temperate...
AATTGGAAGGAAGAACCCGTGATCCCGGCCGGACCCGACAACAAACTTGAACCCGGCGAACCCGATCGCGGCCAGCCAACCTACTTCCTTCCGAGGCGGCAGCCGTGGGTCTTCCGAGTCCAGGTGCCGAAAGATTGGGGGCAGCAGGAATTGGTCTGGACGATCACTGCCCATGGCCGCACTGAAAAGGCATACGCCCAACTAATTCCTGAAGAGGAGATGCTCGAGCGCTTGATCCAGACGCGCGGAAATTTGAATCCTGGGGAAGACGATCCCAACAAGCCTCCGTCCATCACGATCCCCCCAGTTCCGCCAGCTGAGTTGACGGGTCCGGTTCGGCTAACGGCGTTGGTCAGCGATGATGGGCTTCCGAAGCCGCGGCCAGCTCCAAAGCCCCGTCCGGGAGCAATCCCTCAAGCTCAAACGAACTCGGCTACCGGGCTCCGCCCTCCTGGACTCTCCGTTAAGTGGTTCGAATATCGCGGTCCGGCGAAAGTCACATTCGACTCCGCGGGACCTATCGCCGTGAGCAAGGGCCAAGCGGTCACTACGGCCCGCTTTGCCACGGCCGGAACTTACGTGCTGCGCGCAACCGCCGACGATGGAGCACTCGCCACGAGCGCCGATGTGACCATCACGGTCAAGCCGGGCCCGTAGCCTTCTGTTCGGCCTTCTCGCAAGAGGGCCTCTCGGTTGGTTCCTTGGCAACGTACGCTTCTCCTGCTCTGGACACAACGAACTTGGGATCTGACGAGGCCCGTTGCTGATGCATAGGCCGAGGTCGCGTTTCCTAGTTGAATCTATCGCCAGCGGAACAGTTTCAGCGAGCAGCGTGAAACCAAAACCTTTTGGTGCGGACATTGAACCAAAACGCCATTCCTTCGACAATGCGCAGGTCACACGGCCAAGTCCCGTTTTGTGAGAAGCGGCAGCGTGTATTCGTGAGGATGCGCGTCTCGGCGAGCTTGTGGCATCGCTCAGTCAGATCAATGCAGGCGTTACCACGACCGTTGATACCTCGCAGGTTTCCCTTACGCCAGAACATACCGACGCCTGTATTGCCGGCCTGAAGGAGTCTGGGCGCCGGGTTCTCTTTGCTTACTCTGCCGGCCAAGGTGACCCTCCGTCTCCGGAAACAACGGCAACGCGCTGCACGTTATGGCGATCAGCGGTCATCGGACGCGCGCGGTTTTTGACCGCTACAACATCGTCTCCGAAGACGATCTGCGAACGGTGGTGAAGAAAACCAACGCCTACTTGCGCACTGCACCAAAACAGCAGAGCGTCATTACATTCCGGCCCGGAAAAAAGCAGCCGCAAAATGAGAACTCGGACAGAACTCGGGCGACTGCACTTTTCTGATGCAATCAGCCTCGGGCTGATTTTCTCCAAGTGATTGAAAACCAAGCTAGAAAGGTTGGCTCCCCGGGCAGGACTCGAACCTGCAACATTTCGGTTAACAGCCGAACGCTCTACCATTGAGCTACCGGGGAACACGCAGATTCTCTGATATTTATGAGGAGTTTTCAAGCGCGCGGCCCGCGCGTTTTATGTCTTGACCAGCGGTCTGATGTTCTGAATTTTCAAATAGTTGAGGACACGAGCATTGGGTATTGCACCGAACAGTCGTTGCCTCAAATCGGCGCGCCTGCCTTGGGCGCGGACCGACCGACTCCAACAGCTCCATTCCCTATTTTGACTTCTCTGTGTTTTCAGTAATTTGGGGAATCTGCTTTTGGCTCAAAAGCTAACCCCAATGGCACGAAGACTTCGGATTCTGGCACAGTTTTGGCACAGGGGACGCGCCTGCGCGATAGCGTGCGAGGTTTATGCACGATGTCCGCTTCTCTTGAGTCAATCTGAAGCGTCAGCAAGCGAATCGACGTAGGAAATCGCGTTTACGTCCACCGCCTGTGGGTTCATTGAAGATGCGACGCCATGTTGAACGATATGAGCGACCCAAAGACTTTGCCTCGCTTGCTATTGTTCAATTATCGTTGACGTTATCCTAGGCCCCGGTAAGAATGTCCATACTGAGGCGGTGTAAGCGTGGTGGCATCTTCGGCAAGGAACAGGACGGCTACGGGATGGAGAGCAGTTTTACTACGTTCACGACCAGTCGCTACTCTAGCCCCGATAAGCCGAGAAACGATTTGATTCGCATGCGAGGCAAGCGTTTTGTAACGGCAAGCGAAACAGATGACCCTCACGTAAAGATGGATACGGCGCTGCTCAAGAGGATATCAGGTAACGACGACATGGCGGTCCGTGCGAACTTTTAAGCAGGAAATCGAGTACACACCACAGGCTTGAGTGTGGCGTTCTTGGGCCGATTCCTATCCGGGCCATCAGGAATCAGTCGCACGGCGAGTGCCTCAGGGGTCCCGCCTTCTACTCATGTTGCTTCCGTGTTACGTTGCGTCCGGCGTTGATTTTGGCACAGCGATTGCCCTGAATGGCTACAATTCGATTTTGGGTTCGCGCGTTGTGGGTTTCTCCTGTAGCGGAAATGCCTGTTACATCGCGACCCAATAGATTTGCCGCCGGTTGCACATTAACACCCATACCGATCTGCGCCTTTGCTGCGGGCGCGCGGAAAAGCATCGCCAACAGCTTCTCGGTCAATTGCTGGTCTTTCTCATCTTCTGTGAAGCGGCGTCTGAAGATAATCTTCTTAACCCTCTCCCAAGTGGCGTCGGTGTCGTCTAAGATGCGAGGCTCATTGTTCATCCTGAGAAATACCTTGGCCTGTGAGAGTCGCGCGCGTTGCCGTCCAAGAAAGGGACATCATGAAAGATACGCTGTCTATCAACCCGCAGGCGTCTGCGCTTCTCGTACTGGACATTCAGAAGATCATCTTAGACGGCACGGCCGCGCCCCCATCCGCCGCTGAAAAGGAGGCGTTTCTCTCGCGCAACGCGCGCTTGATCGCGGCGGCCCGGGGTGCAGGGATGCGGATCATCTATGTACGCAACGGCTTTCGCCGCGGGTACCCCGAGGTCAACGGGCGGAACAAGTCTTTTAACTTGATTCGTCAGACCGATCGCTTCCCGGACGACGCCGATGGCAGCCAAATCCATCCCGCCGTCGCGCCTCAGGCAGATGACGTAGTCATTACCAAGCACAGGGTGAACGCATTCTTTGGCACAGAGCTAGATATGGTACTACGGTCCAACGGGATAGAGACACTCATTCTTGCGGGCCTCGCGACGAGTCGAGTCGTGCTATCGACACTCCGCTACGCGGCCGACGCTGATTACGGGATAATCGTCGCCCATGACTGCTGCTCTGATTCAGATCCCGACGTTCACGAGATATTGGTCAAGAAAGTCTTCGTGCGAGCGGCGACGGTCGTGACCTCTGATGTCGTTGTGGAGGCTTTGGGCCAGCCTGCTGGAGCTCCGCGGCCGTGAGCGTCGCCGGGCCTGTGGAGGGAACCGCAGTTTCGTCGGATGGTAAAGGAGTTCTCCCATGAAAACGCGATGGAGCTTCCGCTTCGTTGCCGCGTCGATCGCGGTGCTATCGTTTGTGGCGCTGCCGGGAAGGGCACGCGCGCAGGATGCGAACACGATCAGCTCACGGACCGCCGAAGTCGGAGGCGTAACGCTGCATTACCTAACGGCGGGACACGGCCCGGCTGTGATTTCCACGGGTGCCGCCAGCAAGTCGCGCACAACCTGCCGTAGTCGGAGTTCGGCCGCGTAGCGGCTTCTCCAGTCATTGTGGCGTGCGGCCACGAACAGTTGAATGACGGCGCGCTTGAGCGCGTCGCTCGTGGGCCCGGCGAGTGACCCCATTACGGTGTTGCTAACCGCTTGTCCAAGGCTCTTGGGTTCGATGAAGACTTGAACGACCTCTGCGTCGCCCTCAATCGCCGTTTCAGCAGGAATGCCCGCTCGGAGAACGAGGACATCTCCGGCCTGAACATCTTTAGAGAGAGATCGATCTCGCTCGGCATGCCGCACCTGTTGCCCTGTGCTCAGACTCAGGCACACTCGGACCGCGTCGGCTGTGGAGATCTGAAGGCGACCGTTGACGTGCCGCCATCGCGCGATCACCGCAGTCGAGCTGTAAGGTTGTTCCAGCCGCTCAATCCAGATTGGCGAGCCAAGGGACGCGATGGTTTGCTGGACGACTTTCATTTGAGCGTCAGGGGTTTACTCAGCGTAGTGTTAGTACGTCGGCATCGAAGTGGGCAATTGTGATTTCCATCTACCTACTGTAACCGTCGCCCACAGAATGACAGCCGCGAGCGCCTTCAAAAGGACCTTTGCGAAAATAATGGACTGTTTGCCGCGGGACTGCAGCCGTAACCAGAATTCGTTTTCCACTGCACTAACGAAAGAGAAGCTACCCGAGTCGGGACTTCTGGCTTTAGCCTGAAGCCCGCTGATGCGCACGGTTGCCGAATTCTACGTTATGGTGGCAGCAGGCTTTACTGTCGTGCACGCCTGCTACGTGCATAGATGAAATGTCTCACCTTGATAGGTTTCGATTCAAAACGCCCCACGTTTTCCTCAAGCTCGCGATCTGCGGTCGTCAATCGCTCGTGCTGTCGCAAGTGCTCTGCCCAAGATTCGACGATAAACGTTTCGACGTAGTGTGCCGGATGCTCAGTATCCCGATAAACGCCCCATCTTGATGCTCCGTCCCGCCGGCGTACTCGTGAAAATTTGTGGAGTGCCTCCAGAAACTCGTCCGACTTCTTCGGGTCAACCTCATATTCCGCTGTAACCAGTACAGGCCCTTGACTTGGATCTATGTCTCCAACCAGCATCGGCTTTCCCCAGGGATCCCAAGCCCCAAGATCCACAGGCGTATCGGGCAAGCGCGAAATCAAAACCAATATTGGGCAAACGGCGGTGCCAACAGCCGCGGTGATCAAGGAAAAGTGTGTACCTTGCCGGCCCGCGACATATCCCCAGAAAGCGCTGCCGGCTGTCCATGTTCCCATGTAGACGAGCATGAACACAGCCATTGCACGCGCGCGCATCCAATCCGGTGCCAAGTTCTGCATAACCGTAGTCATCAAAGAGAAGATCTCGGTCCATGCGATTCCTCCGAACAAGATGGCAACGGACAGGAATGCTACGGATTTGAATTCAGCGACGCCCCAAAGCGACCCGGCAAAAACAGTTGTTCCCAGCGCGAGCAGCGCATCAGACGAGAACAGGGAACGTGTTCGTTGGAGCGCCATGGCTCCCAAGACAGCGCCAACGCCAAAGACAGCTAGGAGCAATCCATAAAGCGTCGCGCTTCGTCGCAATTCGTGAGCGACGGTGGGCAGGAGCGCCCAAAACGCGCTTGCAAAAAACATGATGCATCCGATTCGCCCGAGAACGGTCAGAATCTCAGGCGCGTTTCTTGTGTATCGAACCGCCGCGCGGATCGCACCCGACACGGTCTCTCGCAACGGGTCCGGTTGACTTGGCGGTCGTTTCCAACGTGCAATCACCCATAGCACTCCGAGATACGATGTGGCATTTAGCCAAAATACGGTGCCAATTCCTACCGCAACAATCAGAAATCCACCCAGCGCCGGGCCGATCGCGCGGGCCAAATTGAATTCAATGCCGTTTAGAGCAATGGCCGGCATTAATCCATCTTGCGGCACCAGTTCTGGAAGGACCGCTCGCCAAGTCGGCGCTTCGAACGCATCTCCGATCGACAAAGCGAGCGTCAAAAAGAGCAGCACCCAAGGCGTAATTAGATGCAGCCCTGTCAGAATAGCGAGCGCTAACGCTACGGAGAACATCCACACTTCTGTTGTCAGTATTAGTTTCCGACGATCAAAGATGTCGCCCAGAGCTCCGGCAGGCAGCGCGAGAAGAAAAAAAGGAAATGCCGAGGCAGTTTGTGTCAGTGCCACGAGCAGCGGCCCGGCCCCTTGCGAAACCATCAGCCATGCGGCACCAACACCTTGCATAAACGTGCCCATATCTGAGACCAGGTCCGCAATAAGCAGATTCCGAAACATTGGCAAGCGTAGCGGTCGCCATGTGCTCCATTCGATTCCAACCTCGCGTACGGGCGCCGGGGGCACGCGCGTGCCGTCTGCATGTGTCTCATGACGCTGTTCGTCGTCAGGCATGGTCGTACTGAGATGCTATATGCAATTGACGCCCTATGTGGTGAGAATCTCTGCTGAGTAGCGCCGACAAGCGCTGCCACGTTCGCGGGATTCTGTGCGTCGGGTTAGCGCCAGCCGAGCTCCGGGGCGATGTATTTCAAGACGCTTTCGATCACGTGGGCGTTGTAGTCCACTCCGAGCGTGCTCGGAATTGTCATAAGCAAGGTATCTGCCGCGGCAATGGCCTCGTCCGCGGCGAGTTCCTTGATCAGTGCATCGGGTTCGCCGACATAGGACCGACCAAAGATGGCGCGCGTGTTCGCGTCAATGAAGCCGACCTGATCGCGGTCCCGTTTCTCCTGCCCGAAATAGGCGAAGTCGAGGTCATCCACGAGCGGGAAGATGCTTCGGCTGACCGAGACGCGAGGGGTGCGGGTGTGTCCGCCCTTTTTCCAAGCGTCGCGAAATGCCTCGATCTGCTTGCGCTGCTGGACGTGTAGCGGTTCGCCGCTCTCATCGTCCTTGAGGGTCGAACTCTGAAGATTCATGCCGAGTTTCGCTGCCCAGCGGGCGGTAGCGTTCGATCCGGATCCCCACCAGATGCGATCGCGAAGCCCCGGTGAATACGGCTCGAGGCGTAGCAGTCCGGGCGGATTCGGAAACATAGGCCGCGGGTTGGGCTTGGCGAAACCTTCGCCCTTCAGCAGGGCGAGGAACTCCTCAGCACTGCGACGCCCCATCTCCGCATCGCTCTCGCCCTTCGCCGGCGTGTGGCCGAAGTGGCGCCAGCCATCGATCACCTGTTCCGGCGAGCCGCGACTGATTCCCAGTTGCAGTCGACTGCCCGCGATCAGATCGGCTGCCCCAGCGTCTTCGGCCATGTAGAGTGGGTTTTCGTATCGCATGTCGATGACGGCCGTGCCGATCTCGATCGTGTGAGTGCGTGCACCAACGGCAGCAAGCAGCGGGAATGGCGAACTGAGCTGGCGGGCGAAGTGGTGAACGCGAAAGAATGCGCCGTCAGCCCCCAAGTTTTCCGCGGCAACAGCGAGTTCCACAGACTGAAGCAGGGAGTCGGCCGCCGAGCGTACCTGAGAGCCTGCGGATTCGGTCCAATGCCCGAACGAGAGAAAGCCTATTTTTTTCGACACGGCGCCTCCATTGGGCGCGAGCTACACCGATCTTCGAGATTACGCCAAGCCACTGCCTTCCGCGTCCCACATTTCCTCGAACGAGACTTCTGGACCGAATAGTTTCCGGATGGCCGGTGATCCGTTCAGGATCGATGCCAAGCGCGAAGATCACTTCCTACAAGCCGACAATTAAAGGGGTAATGTTCATAAGTACCGTTGCTGATGACAGCAAATCGAGGGCACCATGTGGCGCATCTGGATCATTGACATGAAATCCTCCGTGGAACACTAGCTCATAACGTTACGAGTCATGAGTCGGTCACTTCTAAAACATGCCGCTATTGGTGGGTTCTACCTCAACTTCAAGCAACGAAGGCTTCCCGGCGTCAATCGCCGCCTTCAATGCATCGGCCATCTCGACGCCATTACTGACTCGACGGCCTGGAACTCCGTAGCCGGCTGCGAGCGATACGAAATCGATGCCGGGCAAATTCATGCCAGGAAGGTCCGTAGTACGTAGAAAAGCGCCATAATCCTTGAGCGCCTCGTAGACACCATTGCGTACGATCACAAATGTGCATGGCACGTTCTGTTGTGCCGCAGTCCATAGGCCCGTGATGCTGTAGTTAGCCGACCCGTCACCAACAAGCGCTATCACAGGCCGCTTGCCAAATGCCAGACTCGCTCCCACCGCCGCCGGCAATGCGAAGCCGAGCGCGCCACCGGCGCCACAGAAGAAACTCCTCGGCTTGGTGAGAGAAACTTGCTCCCACCAGTTGCCCAAGGATGGAGACTCGGACGTGAAGGCTGCGTCCGGTGGACATACTTGTGCAAGCACGTCGTTAAATTGTTTTACGGTGATCTTGCCGCTTCCGGGGGGGGATGAGGCCGACGTATTTGTTCTGGCTGGCAATTTCGTTGGCTTTGGCTTAACGAGGCGGTGCAATTGTTCCATTGCCACAACCGGATCCCCGACGATTGCATCGCCCAAGGGGGCTCGCGCCGCCTGATCGGGATCGGCCGTGATCATGACGACTTGTGTTCCATCTGGCAGGTAACTGCCGGGCGACCATGCGTGGTAACGGAATGCAGGCGCACCGAGGACGATCACAAGATCATGGCCGGTGAGCTGCTTTCGTACCACTGCGATAGGTGTTCCGAGAGTTCCTAGAAAATTCGGGTGTCGTGTTGGGAAAGATATTCGCGCCGCTTCGATTGTCAGATAGACTCCCCCGCCGCATTTCTCCGCAAGATCGACTCCCGCCTTCCAGCCTTCGTCGGTGTCCAATTCATTGCCCATGACAAGAAGCGGATTGCGAGCAGAATTCAATCGATCGGCAAGCGTTTTGAGAAGGTCAAGAGGAGGCGCTGGCCTTGCAGACACATTCCTCGCTGTGAGCAGCGCGGTTTGGTCAGAGTTTGCATCATGATGCCAATCATCCAGGGGAACTGAAACGAAGACAGGGCCGCTGGGCGCCGCCATGGCAATATGCGCGGCTCTCGCGATCACCGCGGGCACGGAAGCTGGATCTGGAGCTTCGAAGCTCCATTTGACCAAGGGTCGAGGCATCACGATAGCGTCGCGAATCGTGAGCTGTGCCTCCAGGGTCAACATCGCCCTGGATTGCTGCCCGCTCATGATTACCAGGGGCGTCCCCAGAACCTGCGCGTTGACCAACGATCCCATGGCCATGCCCAGACCGGCGGCTGCATGCAAACTGACAAAAACCGGCCGCCCAGTCGCTTGCGAGTAGCCATCGGCGATAGCTAAGCCAGCGCCTTCATGGAGAGCCAAGATGTATCGAAAGTCGGATGGCAGTCGATCGAGAAATGGAAGCTCGTTCGACCCGGGATTGCCAAAGATGGTTGTCATTCCTAGCGAACGGAGAACTTCGTAGGTTGCGTCATGTACCGTCGTTGGCTTTAGTGCGGGCGCTGATTGTGACATAGTTTTCTCTCCTTGAGTTTTTGACGTCTCTACGAGTAGTCGTCAGTCAATTTCATCTCGGAGTGCATCCTGTCTCGAGTCTTGACGGATCAGTCAACTTCCACGCGCCAGTGCTTCCAGCACGGCCTGCGGCCGGATAGGCAGATCACGCACGCGCGCGCCCGTGACGGCGAAGATTGCGTTTGCAATCGCGGGCGCGACCGGCGTCATCGCCGGCTCGCCAAGCCCGACCGGTGCTTCTGTGCTCGGAAGAAATTCAACTTCGATTTCCGGTACGTCTCCCATGCGCAGCACCCTATAGCTATCCAGGTTCGTATCTTTCGGCTGCCCTTTGACGAACTCCGTGCCCTCATACAAGGCCAAACTCAATCCCCACAAAGCCGCACCCTCCACTTGGGCTTCGGCACTGTCGGGATGAATGACCGTTCCACAGTCGATGACAAGGGTCAGCTTCTCGACCCTGACGTAACCGTTCGTCCGGTTGACGCGCACGCGCGCGGTACAGGAGACCCATGTGGGCATCCCACGTTCCTGCCCGAAGGTCGATGCTATTCCGAGGCCGACGTTCTTCGGCATCGTGCTGCCCCACCCGGCCTTTTGCGCGCAGCGGGAGAGCACTGCCGCTTGCCGATGCGCGCCGCCCACCGAATTCGGCGCTGAGCCAGCGTTGCGGCCCACACCATCGAGCAAGCCCAGCCGAAACTTCACCGGATCGATACCGGCCTCGTGGGCTGCCTCATCCATAAAGCTCTCAACTGCCCAGCTAGTCCAACCCGCGCCGACCGATCGCAGAAAACCCGACCGGAAGGTGCGATCGGCCAAATCATTGTGCAGCGCGCGAACACGCTGCGCGCCTACTGCGTACCAGTGGTCGGCACCCTGGATCGCGAATGGATCGTACAAATTGCCTTTGGCGTCCTTGGGCTGGAAATAAGGAGCGATAGTGGCTGTGGGCCAAGCGGCTGCCGCGTGGTGATCCATAGCCGCAACGCGGTTGCCGTCTCCCCATGCCAAACGCAACACCTGCGTCGTGGCGGATCGCGGGCAGTCGAAGCGCATGTCGTCGGGCCGCGTGCAGACCATCTTGACCGGTTTTCCAACCGCCTTGGCGGCAAGAGCGGCCGCGACGGCATAATCGCCGTCAAGACGGCGGCCGAATGCCCCACCAAGTAAATAGCTGCGCATCACGATCTTGTCCTGGGCGCGGCCTAGCGCTTGGGCCAGTATTGGTAGAATCGCCGATTGCCATTGATTTCCGGTGTGGATTTCAAAGAAGCCGTTCTTTTCGAAAGCAAGCGCGTTAATTGGCTCCAGCGCGAAATGCATGGCGGTGGCGGTGGTGTACGTCCGTTCAATCTTCCGTTTTGCCGATGCAAGCGCCGCGTCGACGCCCGGGTCGTCAACCAGTAGGGCGCCTCCGTTCGGATCCGCGATGAGTTCGGCCGCACGTTTCTGCAGGTCCTTCTCAGAGATGTTCGCCGACGGGCCCGATTGCCATTTCACCTTCACGAGGTCGGCCGCTCGATTGGCGGTCGTGAAAGTATCAGCGTAAACCATCACCCAACCAGGAGTCGTACCCGATGGATCATCGAGAGCCAGGCTCTTGATATAACCGGGCATGCGTCTGGCTGCCGAATCGTCGATCGAGATGACCTTGGAGTCGTAACGGGTTGGCGGGATCTTCGGACGGCCGTAGATCATTCCGTCTGCTGTTGCATCGATTCCGTAACGGCCGCTACCGTCCACTTTAGATGGAACGTCGAGCGCTCCCGCACCGGCTTTGCCGATGAAACGGCGTTCTGCTGACGTTTTAATTGGAATCTTCTCTAATTCGTCGTTCGTGTAGCGACGCCGGAGGTCCCCGCGAGCTACGATGTCGCCATAAAGGATTGATCTTCCTTCGGCGTGAACCGCGTTGTTGCGCGCCACGCAAATTTTAGGACTGACGCCGAGCAGTTTTGCTCCTTCCTCAATGAGCGCGATCCGTCCCGCAGCACCCGACCGGCTTAGCACCGGGAAACTCTGCCACACTGACCAACTCCCGCCCGTGATCATCAATCCCCACTTGGGATCGCTATCGACAATATCGATTTTCACTTTGCTCCAGTCGGCTTCCAACTCATCCGCTACGATGCGAGCGAGGGCTGTGCCGACGTGCTGGCCCATTTCCGCGCGGATAATGTTGACCGTGACTACGCCGTTCGTATCGATGCCATACCAAATCGTCGGTTCAAACAACTCGTTGGGGCTGAGCGGGGCTTTCCCCAGAAACTCTCCGGCGGCCCAGCTGACGCGCGCGTACCCCAGCATGACGCCTGCGCCGACCATCGCGATCAGGAAGCCCCGGCGCGATGAGTCGTAGGGCGCCCTGAATCCATGAGGAGACAGGCCGCTATTCATGGGCTCCTCCTCGCATCTGCGTCGCCGCCTGTTTAATTGCCTTGCGGATTCGAACGTAGGTCATGCAGCGGCAGACGCTGCCCGCCATCACCGCATCAATGTCGCTGTCGCTGGGATTGGGAAAATCCTTCAGCAGCGTGGCGGCCTGCATGATCTGTCCCGGCTGGCAATAGCCGCACTGGGGAACTTGCAGCTCGAGCCACGCGATTTGCAGCGGATGCTTGCCCTGCGGATCGAGGCCTTCGATCGTTATGACCTTTGCCCCGGCGACCGCAGCAATCGGGGTAATGCAAGATCGCGTTGCGCGTCCTTCCACATGCACCGTGCAAGCACCACAAAAACCGATTCCGCAACCGAATTTCGTTCCTGTGAGACCAAGCTCATCGCGGATTACCCAGAGCAAAGGGGTGTCGTCCGGACTATGCGCCGAAACGGTGCGGCCGTTGAGATCGAATTTGGTCATGATCGCCGGACTCCTCTCGCCTTCTGTCAATGGTATGCCGGCCCCTCCCGTCGGATGGTGGCTACCTTTTTCTCCAGATCGTTCCAAGGCGGCAATTTCGTGCGGGTGCGACGCAGATAGGCCGCAAGGCGGGCGATCTCGGCATCGGTCAGTGACGAATCGTATGCAGGCATCACCAGCCCGGCCGCGCCTTCTGTGTTGTTGTCGGTCTCCGCGTTGCTGACGCCGTTCAGCACCACCTGAATGAAATTAGTCGGTTCCGACAGCCTTAGCGAACTGCTAAGCGCCAGCTCCGGACGAGCGGCGAGCGGAGTTGGCGCACGATTGTAGTGGCACGACATGCAGGCGGAGGCATATAGGTCAGCGTCGGGATCGTTTCCTTGACCACTTCCAAGAGAGGAAGTCGCGAGAGCCTGCTGTGTTGCCGCCTCGATGTCGTTCGCACGAGCGCTCGCGTGGTCCATCTCGCTGAAGTAGAGAGCGATGGCGCGAATATCGGAGTCCGGCACGACCGGAAGATTGAGGGTTCCGCGAATCACCAGAGCCATGGTGTTACCCGCCGCCCCGTGCAGCGGCGTGACGCCGGTCCGCAGGTAGGTGAACAGCTCATCTTGCGTCCACGGAACGGGCGACGGGTTGGCGTCGGTGATAGCGGGCGCGATCCAGCCTTCGATTAACGAGCCTCCATACGGGCGTTTGCTTTCCTCGGCGCCCAGGACATTGCGCGGAGTATGACAGCCTTCACAATCGCCGACCGCGTTAGCCAGATAGGCTCCGCGATTCCACTCGGCGCTCTTGGACGGATTGGCTTGGAACCTCCCGCTCCTAAAAAACAGAATCTTCCAGCCTTCCTGGAGCGCGCGTATTTTGAGCGGCGCTGGAATCGTATTGACTGGCACGGCGTTGCTCACTGCCGGCTGCGCCATTAAATAGGCGTACAACGACTTGACGTCATCGTCCGACAATTTCGTAAAGGCGTAGTACGGGAACGCAGGCAATAGATGGGAACCATCGCGAGCAACACCCTCTCGCATGGCACGGGCGAAAGCTTCGAGCGACCAAGCCCCTATGCCGGTTTGCGGGTCGGGACTGATATTATCGCCGTATATGATCCCGAACGCCGTGTGCAGTGGGTATCCACCGGCGAACGGCTGTCCGCCTGGCCGCGTGTGACACGCCGCGCAATGTCCGATTGCGGCTAGAGCTTCTCCCCTCGCGACCAAATCGGCAGAAAAGCTTCCTGGTGCCGGACGAGCAACCGGAGCTATTGAGGAGCGCCATGCCACGACGAAGAAACCTACTCCTACGATGAGGACGGCAACGAGAAGCCCGATCAAGACGCGGCGAGTCTTCGGATCCTTCCTCGAATCGGTTCCGGAGTTTCTATCAGAACTCGAATTCATTCGCTCACCATATCCGTTTTTCGCCGCGGCGTCGAAAAACTTCTAAGGATTCAGCTCCTCAGTGGCAGCCGTAGCGCGTCGATGACGGGATTCAGAGCGTCCCCCACGATTCCGCAGCAGCGTTTCACGCCGGCCTTCTCCAGCATTTCCTACAACATGTCCGCAACATTTCGTCCCATTTGAATCCTCCAAATTTGGATTCAGGGCCTGTGATCATCGGCTCCCACGTTGCTGCCGACCGGCCGCGAGGAATTCAACGGCCAGCCACAGCTTTGCTTCGTTCATTCTGACCGAGACCGAGCAGGCGCTCCGCGTTGAGGTGCGCGATCTTCTCCTTTTCATTCACGTTAATGGGCATCTGATCAAAGAATTGCCGAGCGGCTTTTATGCTGCCGTATGGATAGTCCGCGGTGAAGACGACGCGGTCGACACCGACCGTGTTCACCATGCCCAGATAGGCCTGGTACGACAAACTCCAGCTCTTATCCATCGCGCCAGGCTCCTGGTTTAGGTACTCACCAGCGAGGATTCCACCGTAGAAGTTCTCCCGGAGGTATTCTTTGATGGTCCGTTTCAACCCACTCTGATTTAATGGAAATCCGTAGTCCGCCCGCCACGCCATCCAACTCAATATTTCCAAGTGATGGCCCACAATGATCTGCAGCTTAGGAAACCGGTCGAACACGCCGGCCAGGATTAAGCGGAGGCAGTGCACCCCATTGTCGATGTGCCAACCGGATCCCGCAATTGACAAAAACGCAGATACCTCGGGCGTGAAGCCGCCGTAGTAGGCGTCGACCACAGGCTTGGGTGGAATTTGGATATGCAGGTAGATGGGCACGCCGAGCGCTTCGGCGGATTCAAACACTGGCCAGAAGAACTTGTCGTCAAGATAACGCCCGTTGACGTGGCCATTTAACAGCGCGCCCACGAAGTGCGGGTCGCGAACAGTGCGCTCCAGCTCGCGAGCTGCAGCCGTGGGGTCAAGCATCGGTAGTGTGGCAAATCCTAGGAATCGATCCGGGTACTTGGACATCGCGGCCGCCGCGGCGTCATTCGCCTGTCTGGTTAGGTCCCTCGATAACGACGGGTCAAGGCGCTCTGCGCTCGGCGTAGGGTACGAGAGGATCTGCACATCGATCCCGGACTCGTCCATTGCAGCGATGCGCCCCTTGCCCAGATCATATATGCCTGCCGGGAACCCTGTTTTCGGGTCGTTGGGGAAGTGTCCCGCTTTTTTTAGTGTCTCCAAAACCTGAGCGTACGGATCGTTCGCCTTTAGAGCCGCTTCGTGTATGACCGGAAGCTCGTAGTGTTCCTCGAACGCAATAATTTTCATTGTGGTTCTCCTCACGTTAAATGAGTGAACTGTTCGCTACGCATTAAGGAATGTCCACACCCTTCACCGAAGCATGCCAAGTGCCAGGAAGCAACGGCGCGGAATCGCCTAAATTCAAAAGAGTTGTGAAATGGCGAATGTCGCCGGTATTCGTTGCGCGTCGAATCTCTGACGTCGAGGCAGAATTCAGATCGACGCGGCACGGGCACGACCGCAGCACGGATAGACGAAAAGAGTGAGGTCAACTACAAAGACTTTTAGGAGTGCGAAACCAGGCAGCGAATGCCGTAGTGCGATTCCAGCATACGCCAAATCGGGTTCCAAGATTGGGTAACAGATGCCCACGTCTGTGATCTCTTCCACTTGCGCAGCACCGTGTGACTTGCTCGCCCTGATGAGCCGGGACGGAGTGATCGTCGCATTTCCGCGACAATGTCGTTTCAGAAGGGCACGCATTCAGGGCAACCAGCGATCCACCAAGCCTCATTGCTTTTCTTGCGGCGAGAAACGTTTGGGGCCGTGCGGACACTGGTGCCGCAGCGGCTCGCGTTCGGCGAAACTCATTCCAAACTTCACTTCGTTGCCCCGTTGAGTCCATGTATTCGGGAAGCCGACGACCTCGCCAGTATGCGCAGTCGCGGCTGGTGGAACCGAAGGATCAAGAAATCCGCTTCGAATAGTTTTTTCGATTGAAGGAATCGGGTGCGTTTGCATCACCGTCAGGTGCCACCACGGCCGATGCAGGGATGCGACTCCTCCTAGAACTTGTACCCGACCCACAAAGCCCAGTAGTTAAGATTGCGCCCCGGTAGCGTCTCTTTTATGAAGGGTCCAGCGTTAAAGATCCCGTAATCGGCCTGAAACCACAGGTGACGATTGGCCTGCCATTGGATCTCCATGCCGGGCCTGTCTCCAACGAATCGCGCGCGATTGCCATCCGCGGCCGTGATCAGAAATCCCGGAATGGCATAAAGGCCATCCTCAAGACTCTCTCGCCACTGAAAAATCCAATCGGCAAAGATTGACACGCCGTGGGAAGCCTCAAGCTGGACTTTAGGGTGAATGTCCATGAAATTTAACGGCCCGGGACCGGTGCTCGCGAAGACGCCGAAGTAATGCCCGCTTGGGTAAAGTGGATTGAAGGTTCCGAGCGTGTTGCTGCCCGGGTGATCTCCACTCGCAATGTCAGCGTTCACGCTGAATCGCGGTTTCAGCGGCGCTTTCGGGAACCGATATCCAGTATTCGAAGCAAGTGTCCACGCTTCGATGCCTGCCGTACCGAAGGTGCCGAATTGCCACACACCCTCAAAGTCAAAGTCCCATCCGGGCCGTTCAGTAGCGGCGGGCTGAAAAATCCTCGCCCCCAAGGAGTGGCGCACCTCCTGGCCTGTGCCTCGTTC
>Ga0307478_10002109_pt1 | contig 16150 bp, 12 predicted proteins | sample atmos_gasesECM4C_2_FD_203713 | JGI IMG/M metagenome (GOLD analysis project Ga0307478, IMG submission 203713) | Hardwood forest soil microbial communities from Morgan-Monroe State Forest, Indiana, United States - atmos_gasesECM4C_05 | ecosystem: Environmental > Terrestrial > Soil > Temperate...
GTTCGTCCACTAAAAGAGGCTGATGCTTACCCAGCGATGGCCGAGCGCGGTTACGGTTGGGAAAAACTGATCTCCGAGATGCTATGCCAGGAGTATTGGGCAGAGCGCGGACTGAAGACATTTGTTGCCCGCTTCCACAATGTGTATGGACCGGATGGCACCTGGGATGGGGGACGCGAAAAAGCTCCTGCTGCCATATGTCGAAAAGTTGCCGAAGCCGTTGATACGGGGAGCCACACAATCGAGATCTGGGGCGACGGCCATCAATCTCGCAGCTTCATGTACATAGACGATTGCGTTAAAGGAATCGACATGATCATGCACTGCGACGAATTGATCGCCACACCTGTGAACCTCGGTTCGAGCGAGCTGGTTTCCATTAACGAGCTGGTTCACATAGTGGAAGGCATTGCAGGTGTGAAGCTAGAGCGAAGGTACGATCTCACTGCGCCGTGCGGGGTGGGCGGTCGTAACAGTGATAACACTTTCATCCAGCAGATCCTTGGCTGGGAGCCCAACACGACGCTGGCCGCCGGCCTGCGGGAAACCTACCAGTGGATTCAAGGTCAGTATCAAAGCCGAAAGAGAGGGCAACTGGTTGTCAGCTGATCCGATCCAGAAGCATGGTCGCCGAGCGGATCAACGCGAAGAATCCGTCGTGTAACCCTGGGGATGTATGAACCACACCAATGACCTCGAGCGGCGAGTTAGGGCTTTGATTGAAGCCTCGATCGCTACCAAACAATCCATGCTCAGCAACGCGGAGTTGATATCGACTGCCGCAAAAGTCAGCGAAATCCTCGTTCGTGCACTGAAGCAGGGGAACAAAGTCCTACTATTTGGCAATGGCGGCAGCGCGGCTGACGCCCAGCATATTGCTGCCGAGTTTGTCGGGCGTTTTGCGTTCGATCGACCTGCGCTGCCGGCTCTGGCCTTATCCGTAAACGGTTCCTGCGTCACCGCCATTGGAAACGACTACGGGTTTGATCTGATTTTTTCACGGCAGCTCGAAGCTTTAGCTCGCTCCGGGGACGTTGCCATTGGCATTTCGACGAGTGGTAATTCGCCGAACATAGTTAAGGCCATGTCAACGGCTCGAAAAATGAAACTGCACACCGTCGCATTTACGGGAGCAGCGGGTGGAAGCCTGAGAGACAAAGTGGATCATTGCATTTCTGTACCATCTCACGAAACGCCGCGGATTCAAGAAGGTCACGTCCTGGTCGGCCACATCATTTCGGAACTAGTCGAGTCGGAAATGTTTCAGAATCATAGTAAAGCGTCGGGATCGTGACGAAGGCGCTCGGGGGTTGTACTGTGATCGCGAAAGTTGTACACCGCGGAGTTGGCAACACAATTCAAAAGCCAGCATGAGAAGTCCCTTTGCGAAATGCTTGTAGTAAGAACTCGCGCACCATGGATAGGATTAATAGCCACTTCTTTTGTGTTACGCCAGGCCGACTCCCGACACTGCCGCACGCGCGAAACCGAAAATAATAACCTCAGAGGTTCACTTTTTCCTAAGGATAGCGATGATGTTCGTTCGCCAACCTGCTAAAGACTTGGTCATCAAGAGCCTGATCCAGAGCAACTCGAATACAGCGAGAAAGGGAACCACGGCGAAGATAGCCGCCGATACGATCATCTTTATCTTGACGACTTCAAGTCCAGATTGCTTGGCGAGTTGCTCGATTTTTTCCCGGGTGTTCGCTCGGTAAAATGTCTCGAAGACATCTTCGGACCTCCTGTCTTGCAGAACCGCGACGAGCTTTCGCTTAATTGAATCGGGGATTATTCTCGCAAATATTGTTCCGTAGCCTCGTGAATTGGGCGTGTGGAGGATGAAAAGGCCGCCGCTTTGTAAGACTCGGCTAACCCCCTGAAACTGGACTTCGGGTTCCTTCAAATGCTCGACGACCATGTTTGCCGTAGCTAGGTCGAAGTATCCGGGCGCGAACGGGAGCTTGCTCATATCTCCTCTTACCCTCAAGGAAATACTGCGGTGGTTTTTCAACGACTCCAGGTCGTAATCCAGTCCGACAACCTCCCGGCATTGGCTCACCAAGACAGCTTCCTCTTTAGCCCGCCAAACCGGCAAGACTTGATGGCCGCAGCCCAAGTCCAACCATTTCGTTTCGGCCGTGACATACTCCTTCAGGACATCCTCATAGAAATATTGAGAATATTTCAACCCGGGAGCGAGAGATTGCTCAAGGACGCGATAGATTTTGAATAGTGTCTTTCTCAACGTAGCTGTGCTCGGCTCAGGGATTCGACGAATCAGTTGTGGCAACTGAGCACGACGGTGCGCTCAGTGGGATGGTTCATCGCCAGTGAGAAGGACGTCGAGGTGCAGCCGTCGCGAGCAATTTGGACGGTGTGCGGCGTATGCAATTCCTTGATCACGCCGGTCTTAGTATTAAAGCGGCGAAATTCAGTTAGCACGGTGGAAAAAACTCCTTTTGCATCAGTGATGCCGTGTGCAACCGGAATGTGCTGCGAATCATAGATCAGAACACCGGCTCCAGGGATGGCGCTGCCCGCGTCGCCCCTCGCCTCAACCGTTAGAGTCCATTGGATGAAATACTCGCTCGGTCCAGGCCAATTTTTTTCATTGATCGGCTGCATGTCCGTGCTGTCTTTCGATGCGCCGGCAAGAAACGTTGAATCTATGAAACGGATCCCGGTTACCGGCGTGGCTCCTGCGTTTCGGAATGAGAATGTCGCATAGTTGGGGGCGGGGTTGTCCCCTTTAACGAAGGTGTCATTCTGAAACATCAGATTCTTTCCTCCGTCCCAGTCAAATGCGACATTGTAGGTGTCGGCTGTGAAGCGGTCGTTGAAAGAGATAAAATCGATTCCCGTCCCTGTGGAAAAGCCGACAGCCGGTGCGTCGCTGTCGGCGATGCGCTGCGCCGTGTAGACGTTGTCGTGCGAATTGCTGTGCTCTCCGACAACAGTCAAACGGAGCCCTGCCGCCGGGCATTCGCCCGCCTTGGCGAGTATCTTGTTTTTGAAGACCGTGCCACTACCTTTGTCGTCAAATTGGAGTCCGAGTGCCCCTCCCAACTCACACCCGCCATATTCCTCGTTTTGTTTCAATTCCATAACGGTAATTTCGTTTTCGTACGCGGAAACACCGATTGTCGTGGTCGCGGAACCATCGATGACGATCCCCCGGCCCGATTTGACATCGATCTTATTGTGGTAAGCGACCTGTTTACTGCCCCACAGATTAATGGCAAAGTCATTCGAATAGCGGCCGTCCTGTGCGATGGTGTTGTCGTGAATAATTGCGCCGGGGGATTCCGTAAGGATGCCCCCCTGAGGTCCTCCAAAAATGGAATTGCCGAAGATGCGCTGGCCCGGGGAAACCGCCCCGGTGTTGTTAAACTTTATCGATTGACCTTCCTCTTGGTGGCGATTGTAGATTCTAGTCACATTATTTCTGATTGTATTATCGTAGATTTGAGAGTCGGCACCCACAAAAGTCGTAAAAATGGGAATCGATGAGGGTGCGGCGATACTGAACACCACATCGTGGACAGTCAGATGATCACCGTCATTGGTTTGTCCGATGCGAATGGCGTGGGAGTACGCGGCCGCGCCATCGGCTTGATTTATGCCGCCGCGATAAACGGTAAAATTGCTGGAGTGATCTGAACAGGGATTGCCCTGTGCTTTTTGCGAGGGCCGCAAGTCAGGATCCCAACAGGCGACTCCGGAGATTCCAAACCGCGCAAGGCCCTTAGGATTGGTGGCATAGGTGATCGAGTGGGAGTTCAAGTTGAGCGTAATATGATCGGCTTCGATGCTGAAGCAGGTCCCAGCGGACGAAACATCGTTCTCGAGGATGTAAGTCGCCCCTTCTTCCGTTAGCGAACGACAGGATCTCAAGCTACGAGTACGAACTGTGCTGGCGGCTCTCGCAAACGCGCTTGGACTCTTGTCCCGTGCACCCAAAGGGAATATGACGATCGCCGCTAGGGAAAGAATCATCGATCTAAGAAGTAAGGATGCAGTGGAGAAAGGGTGGAACCGTGTTCTCAGTTCAGGACCGCGTGTAAACCGCGCGGCGCGAACGATTAATCCAATTTTGAAAATGGAGGGGAATGAAGTCATGATTTGCGGAAGGTCGTCGAACTGGGAGCTTTGGCAATCATCAGGGTGCGTATTGCTGCGAACGCGCACCTAGTGTATACGAACCCGCATCGGCCCAATAGTAGTCCCTTAATTGACTGTGAACAAATTCGGCGCTAAGACGCGCGACGATAAGCTCTCTTTGTACCCACGCACCGACTCCCGTTGTATCCGCGGATATAATGATACGCTTCGAGGCGCTCAACTCCCGCGCCGCCTCCGGTGCTGCGGGTACCGTTTCGCCAGAATCATTTCACTCCACGCGATTTGAGAGCAGCAGGTCAAAAAGCTTTGTGGTTTCTTGAAACCGCCAGGTACCTCGTACCTACTGGCAGACGAGGGTTTGACTGACGGACTGATGCATGGCGATTTGGAATGGACTAGCGCTCACCTTGCATCCCGCAGCTGTTACCGTTACGGCGTGCGGGGTGTATGCGACCGTGGTCGGCGATGCCGCTGAACTGCCGGACGCAAAATGATCCGTAAGAATCAGTTGGGCGTTTCCGGATGAATCCGTGACTTGACTCACCGTTTCCGTACCACCGCCAGTTGCGACGGCGCTCACCAGAACACCAGGAAGCGGCTGCCCGGAGCCGTTCTGGACGGTCAGGTTGAGAGACCACTTGACGTAATAGCTGAAAGGGTTGCCCCCGCCGGAAACGCCCAGATCATCGGGGGAAGCCCCCCCTTGATACGAATTGTCCTGGAATACGACGTTATTCGTGTCCGTGGCGCCGACCTGACTAGGGTTGCAAAACCAAACCGCGTCATAAGTGTGAAATCCCTGCGGGTTGGCTGATTCAATGAAACTGTTATTCTTGAACATCCAAGTGTTCCCGCAGCCGTCAAACCCGCTGCCTCCGCCTGGGGGAGATGTGGCGACAATAGTGGAGTTGGACGAAACCGTATTATTGGCGAAATAGGAGCCCGGGTCAGCGGTAAAATCCCCATACAAACCGGCAGCGACGAAATTGGGACTGTTGCTTGTTGCCATGACGGTGTTGTTGGTAGCGGTCAGATTTTGAGCCACACCGGTGGTGGCCATGAGTTTTATTCCGATTCCGCCGCAATCGCTTCCGTTGTCGGTGAAGAATTGCGCCGGGCACTGGCCTTGACCAACAGGGACAGTAACTGTGTTGTTGAAGACCTGGACGTTGCTTGCTCCAAACCGGGCCTGGATGCCTACGGAATCTCCAGCACCGTTTCCTTCGTTTCCTGCTTCCCTAACGGTGACATTGTTGTCGTGGACGGAGCCGGTTCCGCACCCTGGAGGGGTGTTCGTGTTTTCGCCGTCGACGATTATACCGCGTCCGCTCACTTGATTGATGGTGTTGTGGGCGATCTCGAAGTTGATGGGACCGGAGCTATTCGTTACGCACAAGATTTCCACGCCATAGCCGTCGCGTACTGCTGAGGCCATGGAGATTTGATTATTGGTGACTTCCAGTTGAGGAGAGAAGGCGCTGGGATGAGCGATGTATATGGAGACGTATCCGAAGCCGTTGGGTTGGCCCGTAACGGAGGAGCAAGCCGTCCCAATCGTATTATTGTTGATGATAGCCGGACCGCCGCTGGCATTGGTTAGGTCAATCTCGCCGTAAACCGCGAAGTGGTTCAGTGTGCTGAGTGTGTGATACGGACAGATCGTGTTGTCGTGGATGTTAACATTCCCGCCAGATTGAGTATGGATGGCCTCGTTATCAAGTCCGTAATCCACAATGGTGACATGATCAATCTCTACGGATCCGAAAACGGAGATGCCGTTGGCGTGATCGCACCCGCTTGCGGTATTAGGCTGAGTCGCAAGATTGATCTTGCAGACAGTGCTCTGAACGACGGCACCTCCCGAGACGGAAGACGTAATATGCGAATTCAACACGGCGTTGCTGCTGGTCGTTATTCCAAAGACTGCGGCGCTGTTACCCGTATCGTAAGTGATAGTGAAGCCGTTCAGATCCAGTGTGATGCCGCTAGCTGAAAGCGTTATGCAGGTGCCCGCTGAGGAAATGTTGTTCTGTAGCGCGTAGGTCGTGTTCGCGTTGCTGAGCGTACCGCAAGCCGTCACGGGCGTCTTGGCGCCCGCCGCGGCGATCGTGACGTTAAAGGACTGAGTAGCCGCGTGTGCCGGAGTGCTTGAATCGGTGACCCCGATCAAGATGGGGAAATTTCCCGCCAGAGATGGGCTTCCGCTGATTTGCCCAGTACTGGCGCCTAGCGTCACCCCCGCCGGTAACGAACCGGAAGCAACACTCCACGCGTAAGGAGTTGTTCCTCCAGTCGCAGAGAGCGACGTTGAATATGAGCTTCCAACCTGGCCATTTGGCAGAGACGTGGTAGTCACTTGAAGGGGCGCGGGGGCGGCTGCCGCTATGGTAATCGAGAATGCTTTGCTAGCAATCTGCGCTGGGGAACTGGAGTCTGTGATTTGAACGGTGAAGCTGAAGCTTCCGGCTTGACTCGGAGTTCCACTAATGGTTCCTGTCGATGTACCCAGGATGAGGCTGGTCGGCAGAGCGCCCGCAGTGACCGTCCAGGCATAAGGTGCCTTCCCCCCAGTCGCAGCTAGCGTAGGCGAGTACGCTGTGCCTGTTTGCCCGTTGGGCAGCGAATTCGTCGTTATTGATACAGGACTTGGCGCCGCCGACGAAATCGTGATGCCAAAAGACTTGGTGGCGGTCTGTGCTGTGTTACTGGAATCGCGCACTTGGATAGCAAAATTAAACGTACCCGCTGTGCTTGGGCTGCCGCTAATCTGTCCGCTGGAGGAATTCAAGGTCAAACCGGAGGGCAGCGTGCCGGAACTGAGCGTCCAACTGTACGGACTGGTGCCGCCGCTAGCCGCCAAAGTCGCTGAATATGCGGTGCCCACCTGCCCGTTGGGTAAAGACGAGGTGCTGATGGAAACAGGTGTTGGCCCGGCCGCGACTATGGTCACGATAAAGGACTTGCTGGCGGTCTGGGCTGTGGCACTCGAGTCCTTAACCTGGACAGTAAAGTTAAACGTATTCGCTGCGCTTGGGCTGCCACTAATCTGTCCGCTGGAGGAATTCAAGGTCAAACCGGAGGGGAGCGTGCCGGAACTGAGCGTCCAACTGTACGGACTGGTGCCGCCGCTAGCCGCCAAAGTCGCTGAATACGCGATGCCCATTTGCCCATTGGGCAGAGAAGCAGTTGTGATCGACGATGCGGGAGAGGGTTGGGGATTTGAGGTAGCTGAGCTGGACGACACTATTCCGGCGCAACCGGACAGGGCTAGCACTGTGAAAATAAAGGGAATACATAAGATTATTTGGAGTGCAATCCCAACCCTGCTGATTTCCCGACGCCTAAGACATGGAGATCCAATCGCGGACATTACTCACCCCTCAAGCGCCATTCTCAGCGGCAGAAACGGGTAATACAATTGGCCCTCGGGACAGATTTAGTCCCGCTCCTAGAGACTGTACCTTCGTGGACCTGTTAGACAGTCGTCCGCGAGCGCTCGATCAAACTGGGGGAGTTCGCACTTCGGCGCCAGTTAAGTAGTTGACCTGGTTCGGTATGTGCCCGGCGAATTTGTTACAGCTTGGAATGGCCTCAAGCCCTCGGTCCGGGCCTCAATGGCAAGCCATTCGAGCAACTCAAGGTAAATCGGTCGTTAACAAGATTTTAGCGCTTTGAACTATTGGAGGCTTCCGGATCGCCGGTGCAATTTGCCAGGTCCACCGGACTAACGTGGAAGACACGAAAATCCGAATTGCTGAAAACCATTCGTTTTGCCGGCAATTGTCTTGCGAGAAAGTCATCGAACTTTGGATCATCCAGCGCGGGCGCTTCGATCAAATAGCTAGCCCGGACTGACTCGGCGTACCGACAGACCTGCGTCACATTTTGCACATCTGGATAAATTGAGGCACTGCGGCCGGTGTAAAGGCTGAGGGCCCTTGGCTTTACAAAAATAAAGATATCTTTGGCGCTTGTTTGTGATTGAACGAAGGAAAACAGTTCAGCGCTCTCGTCCCTCGCGATTCCCTCCTTGAAGGGTCCGAAATCCATGTGCGCGAACTCTGCCCCATAGGAAAGAAAGACTAACGCAAGCAATGGGATCAGTGCGCGTTCCGCCCAACCAACTTGCAACCACCCCTTGATCGCCGTGATTCCCTTAAAGAAATAGTATAGATACAAGGGAAACAGCGGGATAAGGTACCTTGCTCCGGACGAATTGGGCCAAAGGAGGATCACGCCAAGATACAACGGAAGAAAAATTTCATACATGCGCGGGCCGGTTCGCACACGTTGGAAATACCCGAAGAAGGCGAAGATCGTGACTGAAACCAGCAAGACGTCCCTGACCACTTTGGTGTATGGATTTTCCCAAAAAGTTGACATCCCCCATGCGTAGGTGCGCACGTTCAAGAAAACTACCGTAACAAGCTCCGGGAGGCGAGACTTCAGTTGATCCGAATAAGTCGCTTCGCCGCCGAGTAACCATCGTTGGATCAAGCACGGGATCAGGCCAAAGCCAGCTGCCCAGGCGATTGATTTCCCACCCCGTTTCCAATGCATTAGTGCCAGGAGAACGAGGGTGGGAATCAGAACGATTCCAATCGTCCGGGTTCCATAGCATAAATAGATAAGTATCGCCAGCAGGGGGACACGCCAAACCCTGGGAGGTACGCTTCGCGGATCGTCCAAGAGTTTGTCTGCCTCAGCGAGCGCCAAATATAGAAACAGAGTGAACAAAATGTCTGACATGATGATGTCTTTATAGCTCCAGAGCACGGGGTTAAAGCCCACAGCGGCAAGCATTGCCGCACGATGGAACGGGGGCAAATCCGCCCCCAGCCCGCGCCAGAGCACGAACAGAGTGGCAACAAAGAACAGGACGATTTCGAGCTTCAGCGGCGTCAAGTTTTGCAAACCGCCGATTAAATAGCCTGGGATTAGGACCGCTGGAAAGACGGGCGGGTAGAGTCTAGGGCCTACCACGGGCCTGTAGGGGTTATAGATATAGCCGGTGTCGTGCAAAGGGATGCCCTGGCTGAGGTTCTCTGCCTCGTGAATGTACATGGCAAAGTCATCTCCCCAGGGTTGGCCGGTCCGGATCGTCCGCCCATAGAAAATGAGCACCATCAGTATGATCCCTGGGCAGATAAGGTCTTTTGTTTTCACTGGCCTCTCTTTGTTTACATGGCGATTAGAAGGGCACACCAAGATGGCGTCGCTGGCGCAACTGATTCCTTTAGGTCCAGTTCCGAGGGGACTTCCTCATCTAGAGTGGTTGGCGAAGAAGTTGGTGCAGCCTTGCTGGAGTGGACGCTCTGTCCCCTATGGTTCCCTCGAAACTTCACGCTCCAAGTGTTGCAGTTGCAAATTTAGCTCCTGAAATCGTCGCACTACTGTGTGCAATACGAGCCCAACCATTCCAACGACCAGTCCCGAGAGGACTAAACCCACGGCCAGAACCGCCGAAGGCAGGCGGGGCACCAGCCCGGTTCGAAGAAATTCCGAGATTACGACAATTCCGGGGATGAACCCGCTCAGAATCAGCACTAAACCAACTGTTCCGAACATGGTGAGCGGTTTGTAATCGCGCGCGAGGGAAAAGATCATATTCATGATGACGAGACCGTCGCGGACATGGCGAATTTTCGAATGGCTTCCGTTGGGCCGGCTCGCGAGATCCACCGGCAGTTCAATAACCCTGTAGCTCCGCTCCAACGCCTTAATGGTCAACTCAGTTTCAATTTCGAAGCCACTTGAGAGTAGCGGAAGCTGCTTCACAATGCTTCGATTGAACACGCGATAGCCAGAAAGCATGTCCTCGATGTACGTGTGGAAAATTGTCCGCGTAAGCCACAAGAAGAAGTGGTTCCCCAGGCGATTCATGACGCGAAACCGGCTCTGGCTGGCGGAGTTCAGGCGAGATCCCACAACCATATCAGCTTCATGATTCAGAACAGGCTCGAGGAGTTTGTGCACGCTCGAAGCAGGGTACGTGCCATCGCCGTCCACCATCACGTAGATGTCAGCATTGATCTCACGAAACATGCTTTGGACGACATACCCCTTTCCTTGCCGACGCTCACGGAGAATCCAAGCGCCGTTCTCACGGGCACGTTCCGCAGTGGAATCCGTAGAATTATTATCGAACACATAGATCTTTGCTTGCGGAAGCTCCTGGCGGAACTGCTCAATGACGGCACCAATCGTGAGCTCCTCGTTAAAGCAGGGGATCAGGATCGCAATTTCGGCTGCCGCCTGTGACTTGCTAGGTTCGGCCAATGGATCGCCCCGTTGAATAGGAGCTGAAGGACTGATCATAGGAGCGGCGGTGCCAAGCATAGCTTACTTTTATTTGCTCCTTTCTGGGCGGGAGCGGGTTCCCGGTCAGTAGACCTAGAGCAAACTCCTGGCCCTTAGCGGTTAGCGTTGGCTGCTTTAGATTATTGTAAATAGATAGGTTATGCGATGTTGAAGTTTTTCGTCGGGAACCGCGGGTCCCAGAGTGTGGAAAATAGTTGCCCTATGTTGGCCTTGCATTCCCAGCGTGTTTGACGGCCGAGCACTCACGCCAAGGGAAATCGGTCTTGAGAACGGTTCAATTCCCCACCTTCGTGTTTCAATCCAGGGATTCGGTGAAGGATGGGAAGCTAGCGCTGGCAGGAGCCCTTTTCTCCCGTGGTCTCCTCTCTCGACTGGCGCTTTACCATTTTCTGGAAATAAATCAGCACTTTTTGCCCCAATGCGTGAGTCCCGAAACCTCCCTCCCGAGTTAAATGCAAGAAAATAGATTGGTTAGACGCGGAGCAGCTTTCGCTGCGCTGGTGAACGACCTGCTGCTTCTCGTCGCAGGGCTCCGATCTGGTCCCAAAGTCGGTTTTTCGTCGGATTCTTACTATGGCTGCGAACACTTCGGCAGGACTTGCGCATGGATGAAGACCTAATCTTGGGTGGACCGGCTATGGAGGCCATAAACTCCATAGCCAGCGACATCGCCAAGACGGACATCCCAGTCCTGCTTCTAGGTGAAAGCGGCACTGGGAAAGAAGTTTACGCGCGGCTCATTCATCGGCTCTCGTCCGGCTCCGATAGACCTCTGCGAAAAATTAACTGTGCCTCGATAAGCCCGGAGACCCTTAAGGAGGCGCTGCTGCCGGAAACATCGCAAAACGGCCCACACCCCTCTACGTTGTTTCTGGACGACATACACGACCTCGATTTCCACTGCCAGCGTGCTCTAGTGTCCTTTCTGTCGGCTGAAGAGCCCCGAAACGGACGGCCCAGATTCTCAGCAAGGCTAATTTCAGCAACGTCCCATGACCTGGAGCAGGAAGTCGATGCCGGCAAATTCCGGCGCGAACTGTATTTTCGGATTAACGGGGTTGGCTTGCGCTTGCCGGCTCTGCGTGAACGCAAACAGGACATTCCCATGCTGCTGGATCATTTTGTTACGAGGTATTCCGTCCAGCTCGGTAAGGAGCATCCGGTCCTTAACAGCGCGGAAATGGAAGCGCTGGTATCGCACGCTTGGCCTGGAAACATTCGGGAGTTGGAAAATATGGCCAAGAAGATGGTCGTGCTCGGACGGGCCAGTGTGGCGCTCACTGAACTGCGTCCGTCTGTGACAGCGAGGCGCGAGTCCATGAAAATCTCGTCGCTGAAAATGGCTGCTCGCGCCGCTTCGCGGCAAACGGAACGAGAGCTGATTCTGAAGGCGCTGGAGCGCACGCGCTGGAATCGAAAACGCGCCGCTCAAGAGCTCCAGATCAGCTACAAGTCTTTGCTATACAAGCTGAAGCAAATCGGGGTTGGTGAACAAGAAAATGGGCGATAGGAGGACAAGATGAATCGCCAAACGTATGTGATTCTATCAATGGGACTTACACTTATGGCCGCATCGATTCTTCGAGCCCAAGACCCGAAGGCATCTGTGGGCAAGGATGCGAAGGATGCTGAGTTGGTGGTCGCGACCACCGATTCCTCGGCCGCAGCGCCGGCTGCAAAAATTCCTCCAAGGATCGACGTCGGGTACAAGATAGGACCGCAAGACGTGCTGCGCATCGATGTGTGGAAGGAACCTGATATTACGCGCCAGGTTTCCGTCCGTCCTGACGGCAAGATTTCTTTACCTCTTTTGGATGATGTGCAGGCAGCGGGGCTAACTCCCCTGGAGCTCAGGAATGTCCTGCGCGAAGGGTTCAAGGAATACATCACCGATCCGCAGGTGACCGTCACTGTGGCTGAGATTAACAGCCGCCGCATTTTCGTGACGGGCGAGGTATCGCGTCCCGGAACTTTTGCGCTGCTCCCGAACATGACCGTTTTGCAAGCGCTTTCAAGTTGCGGAGGCTTCACGCAATTCGCGAATACCAAGAAAATTTATCTGTTGCGCATGGACGGAACGAAGCAGTTGAAGATACCCGTTAATTACAAAGACCTGGTGAAAGGACGCAAGCCGGAGATCAACATTTTGCTGCAGGATGGCGACACCATCGTGGTGCCGTAACAGAGGCGAAAAATGCGCTATTTTAAACACTTCCTAGTTGGTTTGATGACTTCCAGCATGGCGTTGCCGAGCGGCCAAGCGCAAGAGGTCAGCCCTCCGCCGAAGACCGCAACCGCCATGCCCGGAATCATCGGACCCGACAGCAGCAATGGGCAAGATGCGAGATCAGGGCTCGACGTAGCTCCGGATCAAACCCCCTTAACTGGAGCTCAGGACTTCACGTTGGGAAGGCCGGACCTGCGCCACAGTTATTGGGTTCCGGGCCTGTCCTTTCAGAATTCGATTCAATCTCCGGTGAACAGCGCGTCCGATTGGGTCTCTACGAGCTATTTCGTGGGAACGATCAGCGTCAACGCCACGTCCAGCCATTCAGAATTGGGCTTGAACTACTCGGGAGGCGGTGCGGTCACCACTTCGGGTTCGGTAGGAAACGGCTCCTATCATAATTTGGCGGGATCGCAGACCTTTAATTGGGGCCGCTGGCGGGTTGCGTTCCTTGACCAGTTCTCGTACCTCCCGGAGAGTGCATTCGGTTTTGGAGGGGTAAGTAGTTTGTCCGGCGCTGGGATTGGAGGAACCTTGGGATCAACAGTTTCCGGGTTACAAACCAACTACTCACCTGCACAAAGTCTTTTCTCGGGAACCGGCTCACGATACGACAATGCTTCGGTTGTGCAGACGCAATACGCTATAAACCCGCGAGCCTCTTTGAATGCTACGGCATCGTATGGATTTCTTCGGTTTGCGCAAGGAAACTCCATAGACACAAACGATGCGATCTTTAGTGCGGGTTACGACTATCAGGTAACGAAGAATGATCTAATAGGTGTCGTCTACCGCTTCACGAACTATCGATTCCTCGGGGATCCGCAAGCTATCGATGAACACGTCGTGAACTTAGCGTATGGGCGCAAACTCACCGGACGGCTGGCAATTCAATTGTTTGCAGGTCCCGACATTAGTACTTTCCGGCATGCGATAGGAACGCAAACGGACCGTGTCTCCTATTCTGCGGGCGGCACCGTAACGTATGCATTCTCGCGGAGCGCGGTGTTTGCCTCTTACAATCACGGGCTGTCCGGCGGCAGTGGACTCTTGGTCGGTTCGGTTCGCGACGACGTCGCGGCGCGTTTCTCAGCACCATTAACGCGGCGGTGGACAGCGAACACGGGCATAGGTTATGCGTTAAATACCGCGATTTCAGGCAGCGTCCCGGGCACTAACTCTCAGGGACTGCATTCGCTATACACCTCGGGTGGCTTGGATTATGCGCTGTCGCACACCGCTCGTTTTACGATCAACTACACGCTCAGCTATCAAGATGCGACCCAGCCGATCTGTCCGGCGGGCGGCTGTGGGTCAAGCTACACGGAACATCGGATTTGGGTCGGCATCGATTGGCATGCCCGACCGTTTGTGCTTCGCTAAGAGTGAGTCGTGTCAGACATTCAGAAGGCTAATAATTACAGCGATTTGCGATAATTAGAAGACGCGCCCGCTGAGAAAATTGAGAGTCGAAACCTGATGTATCACAGCTTTTTTGGGCTTCGTGAAGGTCCGTTCAACGTAAATCCCGATCCGCGCTACCTCTATCTCACGAAGCAGGTAGAAGAGGCGACGGCCGGTTTGATGTATGGGGTGCAGGCTCGTAAGGGCTTCATCACGCTGATCGGTGAAGTAGGAACGGGGAAGACCACGCTCATTAACCGACTACTGGAATGGCTACAGAAGCAGCGGATCAACACCGCGTTTATCTTCAACTCGAGGATAAACAGTGCACAGCTACTGGAAACCGTTCTGACGGAGTTCGATATCCCGTATGAGTCGCGAAGCAAGAATCAGCAGCTGCTGAAGCTGAATCACTGGCTGTTGGAGAGGCACCGCAACGGTGAAACGGCAGTCTTGATTGTCGATGAGGCGCAGAATCTGACCTATCCGGTTTTGGAAGAAATTCGCCTGCTCACGAACCTGGAGACGACAACCGAAAAGCTCCTCCAGATTGTGCTTTCCGGGCAGCCTGAGCTCGAGGAAAAGCTGAAGTTGCCGCAACTTCGGCAGTTGCGCCAGCGAATCACCCTGCAATGCAAAACTTATCCCCTAACGAAAGAACAAACCCATGAATACATTGCAGACAGGCTGCGGATCGCGGGGGCGAACGGGGAGCCAATATTTAGTCAGGCAGCGATGGACGTAGTCCACCGCTATTCTCTGGGCATCCCTCGTGTAGTGAATTTGTTGTGCGAACATGCGTTAGGGAACGCATACGTAGAAGAACAGCGGCCCATCCTACCTGAGCTGGTGGACGAGATTGCGCGCGAATTTAACCTACACGAAGTCGAACCCATTGCGCGGCCGGGGACTCTGGCAGTGAGCCAGGAGGTATACAATTCCGAAGCGTTTGTGCAGAACCTCGGAGAAGCCCTCTCGCGCTTCCGCATGGATCCGACACGCATGCGGGGGGGCAAGGGTTAATTCGCAGTTGAAGCAAGAAAAAGTACAGAAGTAACGTTAGCGCGCACACCTGCCCTTCTCCGATTGACTGTGTTAGCCACCCCGGTTCTGCAAGCCGAGGCGACGGTGGACGAACAGGCGCTGCTTTCCTACAAATCACTCACTAAATGCCCTGGAGTGACGGTTTTCCCGATGGAATGCGACAACGGGAATCGGCCTCGGCGAGGTCCTCTCGTCGACTCCGATAGAAAAGGGTTAAGAAGTTAGAGGGCTACGGTCTGTTGAGTTGGCGAGCTGGAGCGACGACATAGGAGAAAACCAATGGCGAGGGGCCCAGTGCCAAAGAGGGCGAAAGTCCTGGATTCGGGTGCGGGCACGATGGCGGCAGTGGAGAGGTGGCCAAAGGCCGTGCCATTGGTGGAATAGGTTGAATACGTTCGCCCCGCTCTGAATGACGACGGTGATGCTGGTGATTCCATTAACACCGCCCAGCGCGATGAAACTCGACGATCTTATAGCTGTCAGGGCCGGCGGGCAGCGGCGGCAGAATCGCAGAAAGACCTTGTAGGGTGCAAGTCCCGCCAGAGCACGACCCCAAATTGATGCTTACATTTCTGCTGTTGCGGATAAAGGCGATACTGCCATTGACCGTAGGCCCCAAGCTAACCTGCGTCTGGGCATGGGCTGCCATCGAACCTAACGTCAGCGCTAACCCCACTACACCGAACATTGCCAGCATTTTCCGCATTAGGTACCAATAATGTGGCAGCTGTATCGATCAGAAAGCTGCGCCCAACAGCGATATCGGGATCTCCAGGAAAATGTGTTGAACGGCCTTGAAGGACTCCGAAAATGACTAGAGGCCTCCGCCGGCTCGGCGCTTTCGCTAAGTCGGTTTCAGCCTCCGAGTCGTCTTCAGATGAGGATAAATCGATAGTGACAAGGAGAGCGTTCAGCTCGCAATCACTACTCCCACGCCCAATCGGCGGCGCATGAACACCCCAGCACCAAGGAGGCCGATGCCGAAGATCGCTAGTGCCCCACTGCCAGGTTCCGGAACGGTGCTTACCG